>Ga0081539_10001419_pt1 | contig 41210 bp, 34 predicted proteins | sample TabmetS4T2R2_FD_71023 | JGI IMG/M metagenome (GOLD analysis project Ga0081539, IMG submission 71023) | Tabebuia heterophylla rhizosphere microbial communities from the University of Puerto Rico - S4T2R2 | ecosystem: Host-associated > Plants > Roots > Rhizosphere ... | reverse complement strand
GCGTCGTCGCTGGTCCACGTGGGGACGTCGGCGAGCCCGTCGATCGGGGGGATGCTCGCCTCGGATCCCGTGGCCACGACCAGGGCCTCCCGCCAGACCAGCCGCATCCCACCGCCGCCGGCATCGACCGCCACGGCTGACGGCCCAGCCGCACGGCCGGTTCCCCGAATGACCGAAACGCCGTCCTTCTCCATAGCGGACACGTGTTTGGCATCGTCGAGGTGCCGGGCGGACTCGTCCCGGTGCGCCACGGCCTGCTGCCAGGCGTTCCCGCGGTCCGTCGGCCGACCGGAGCGCCGGAACGCGCGAGCGGCCAGCAGCATCGTCTTGCTGGGAATGCAGGCGTAGTAGGGGCATTCGCCGCCCACCAGCCCGCGCTCCACGACCGCCACCCGGCGGCCGGCCCGGGACAGTTCGCCGGCCACGGTCTCCCCGGCTGAGCCGGCACCGAGAACGATCACGTCGAATTCCTGCTCGTCGCTGCGGGTCATGCTTCGATCCTGCCCGGGCCGCCCGGAGGCCGCCCGGTGAGACGGGGGTCAAGGTCGATGTGCCCGCCTCGGCACCCCGTGTTGGGCTGGGGGACGTCGAGCCGGGAGGGTCCCGGCCTGTGGAGGGAGGACCCCATGGGTGACGACGACAAGATCCGCAACAAGGGCCAGGAGCTACGCGGCGAAGTGAAGGAAAAGGTGGGCGAGGCGACCGACGACGAGGCGCTGGCCGACCAGGGCCGCGGTGACCAGACGGCTTCGAACCTGAAGCAGGCGGGCGAAAAGGTGAAGGACGCCTTCAAGCGCTGAGGGCGATCCGCCGGACTCGAACGACCCCGTCGCACGCACGGCGTGCGGCGGGGTTCTCCGTTGATCGGGATTGAATCAGGACTTGATCGGGATACGGTTCTCCCGCGGTGGCGCGGGACACGAGGGAGCGGGAGTTGGTGGACGAAACCTGGGTGCCGGACGACGCCTGGCTCGGGACCGAGACGATCAGGCTGCTCGACGGCGCGGCCCTGTCGCTCGACCCGGCGGGCGGGTTCCGCTGGCTCGGCGACAAGGGCCGGCCCGAGCCCGGTCGGCCCCGGCCCTTGTGGATCACCGCCCGGATGACGCACGTGTTCAGCATCGGCGCCCTACTCGGGCGCGCCGCCGACGCGGCCCGCGTCGACCACGGCCTCGCTGCCATGCTCGGACCGTTCCATGACGCCGAGCACGGCGGCTGGTTCCCTGCGCTGGCCGACTCCGGCGAGCCGGAGAACACCGCTAAGACGGCGTACGAGCACGCCTTCGTCCTGCTCGCGGCATCCAGCGCCCGAATCGCCGGTCGTGCCGGCGCCGACCGGTTGCTCGAGCTGGCCACCCAAACGGTCCTGACCCGCTTCTGGGACGAGAACGCCGGCCGCCTGGTCGAGGAGTGGGATCGGTCCTGGTCGCGGCTCGACTCCTACCGGGGGGCAAACGCGAACATGCACGCCGTCGAGGCGTTCCTCACCGCGGCGGACGCCACCGGTGACGCCTCGTGGCGGGAGCGGGCCGGGCGAATCGCCACGAGCATCATCGACGGTGCGGCCCGCGCGCAGGCGTGGCGCATCCCGGAGCACTACGACCAGGACTGGACGCCGCTGCCGGAGCACAATCGGGTCCGCCCGGCCGACCCGTTCCGCCCCTACGGCGCCACCCCGGGGCACGGGCTGGAATGGGCCCGGCTCCTGCTGCATCTGGACGCCGTGTCGCGCCTGACCGGGCGCACACCCGAACCGTGGCTCGCCGAGGCGGCCGAGCGACTGTTCGACCGCGCTGTGGCCGACGGCTGGCGGGCCGGCGGGGACGGCGGCCCGCCCGGGTTCGTCTACACCACCGATTGGGACGGCGTGCCGGTGGTGCGGCAGCGCTACCACTGGGTGGCGTGCGAGGCGATCGCCACGGCGGCCGTGCTGGCCGAGGTGACCGGCCGGCCGGTCTACCGGGAGCGGTACGCCGAGTTCTGGCGGAGTGCGCGTGACCTGTTCATCGCTCCCGCGGCCGGATTCGGCTGGGTGCACGAGGTCGATGACGTCGACCCGCCGGCGCAGCGCACGTGGTCCGGACGTCCCGACTGGTACCACGCGGTGCAGGCGACCCTGATCCCGCGCGTGCCGGCAGCGCCTAGCCTCCCGGCCGCTCTGGCGCGGGCCGACGCGACGGACCTGCTTTCAGCCCTACCCCACTGACCGGGACCTGGCCCGCGCGGCGGTGTCGGCCTGGCCGCCGGCGCCCACGGGACGGGTGTAGTCCGGCCCCCTGGCCGCCAGATCCGCCTCACCCTCCGCGGCTGCCCCGCGCCCGATGGCGTAACCGACGTCGGGGGCGAGCCACCGCAGCGGGCGGACCGTGCGGATCCAGCTCTGGCCGTACACCCGCGCGGACCGGCGTTCGATCCCGGTGACCAGCCGTTCGACCGCCGGTTCCAGGGGATAGACCGTGCCGAGTGGCGGGGGCAGGCGGCGCCGCAACTCTTCCTCGCGCCGCAGCTCGGCGGCGCCGCGCGTCATATCGGTATCCGTCCAGGACAGGTAGGCGACGCCCACCCGGACGCCGTGATGCGCCACTTCGGTGCGCAGCACCTGAGCGAATGCCTCGACGCCGGCCTTGCTACTGCAGTAGGCGCCCATCAGCGGGGCCGGCGTCATGGCGGCCAACGATGCGATCTGCAGCAGGTAGCCGCGGCTTTTCACCAGGTGCGGGAGGAACGCGCGCGCGGTGCGGATGCTGCCGAGCAGGTTGACCTCGATGACCCGCTCGTAGGACGCCGGATCCGCGACCAGCAGCGTCCCGCCCGCCGCGATGCCCGCGTTCGCGACGAGGACGTCGACGCGGCGGAACCGGTCGACCACCTCCACCGCCGCCTCGGTCAAGCGGCGCGCATCCGTGACGTCGACGTCCCAGGACGCCGCGTTGGGACCGCACCGGTCGGCCACCGACTCGAGCCGTTCCGGCTCCAGTCCGAGCAGCGCGAGCCGCGCGCCGCGGCGCGCCAGCTTCTGCGCGAGCAACTCCCCGATGCCGCGCGCGGCGCCGGTGATGACGACGACCTTGCCCCCGATCGGAGCCCGCGCAGCCATCCGTACGCCTCCTCACCCCGTCCGATGCGGGAAGTCTCGCCCACTACCCTCGGCTTATGGTGATAGTTCCCACGCCCGCAGCCATCCGGCGTGCGGTCCGGCGTGCAGCCGACGGCGTCACGCTCGATCCCCTCGAGGCGCAGACCCTGCTGCACTGTCGTGGCGCCGACCTCGAGCGGCTGCTGGCGGCGGCCGCCGCCGTGCGCGACGCGGGACTGGCCAGCGCCCGGCGCTCGGGGATCGTCACCTACTCCCGCAAGGTGTTCGTGCCGGTCACCCGGCTGTGCCGGGACCGGTGCCACTACTGCACGTTCGTGAAGACGCCCGCGCAGCTGCAGCGCGCGGGAGAGGCGCCGTTCCTCACCCCGGACGAGGTGCTGCGCATCGCCCGGACCGGGGCGGCGCTGGGGTGCAAGGAGGTGCTGTTCACCCTGGGTGACCGGCCTGAGGAGCGGTGGCCCGAGGCACGCGAGTGGCTGGCGGAGGCGGGGTACTCCTCCACCCTGGGCTACGTCCGTGCGCTGGCCATCCAGGTCCTGGAGGCCACCGGGATGCTGCCGCACCTGAATCCCGGCGTGATGTCGTGGGAGGAGCTGGTCCGGCTCAAGCCGGTGTCGCCGTCCGCCGGGATGATGCTGGAGACGACGTCCCGGCGGCTCTTCGAGACCCCGGGGCTCGCGCATCACGGCAGCCCGGACAAGGACCCCGACGTCCGGCTCCGGGTCATCGAGGATGCGGGGCGGCTCAGCCTGCCCTTCACCACGGGCCTGCTCGTCGGCATCGGCGAGACGCTGGAGGAACGCGCGGACACGCTGTTCGCCATCCGCCGGCTGGCTCGCCGGTACGGGCACGTGCAGGAGGTCATCGTCCAGAACTTCCGCGCCAAGCCGGCCACGGCGATGCGCGCGGTCCCCGACGTCGGCCACGAGGAGTACCTGGCCACGGTCGCGGTCGCCCGGCTGGTGCTCGGCCCCACGATGCGGATCCAGGTGCCGCCGAACCTGTCCGAGCCGGAGCAATTGCCCCGGCTGCTCGCGGCGGGCGCCGACGACTGGGGTGGCGTCTCACCGCTCACGCCGGATCACGTCAATCCGGAGCGGCCGTGGCCGCAGCTGGACGACCTCGCTCGGTGGAGCGCTGAGGCCGGGTTCGAGTTGACCGAGCGGCTGACGGTACATCCGGGGTACGTGCTGGCCGGCGAGCCGTGGCTGGACCCGCGGGTGGCTGGCCACGTCAGTGCGCTGGCCGACCCGAGTACCGGCCTGGCCCGGGCGGGGGCGCTGCCGGTGGGCCGGCCGTGGCAGGAGCCGGATCCGGAGTGGGGAAGCAGCGGGCGGATCGACCTGCACGTCACGGTCGACACCACTGGGCGCTCCAGCGATCGGCGCAGCGATTTTGACGGGGTGTACGGGGACTGGGAGTCGCTGCGGGAGCTGGTGCCGTCCGCCGTGGGTGCGCCGGAGCGGCTCGACGCCGATCTCGCGGAGGCGTTGCGCGTCGCCGAGCGGGAACCGCGTGACCTCACCGAGGACCAGGCGATCGCGCTCGCGTATGCCGACGGCCCGGCGCTGACGCAGCTGGTCCGGCTGGCCGACGAGTTGCGCCGGCAGACCGTCGGCGACGACGTGACCTACGTCGTGAACCGGAACATCAACTTCACTAACGTCTGCTACACCGGCTGCCGGTTCTGCGCGTTCGCCCAGCGGCGCAAGGACGACGACGCGTTTACGCTGTCCCTCGACGAGGTCGCCGACCGGGCCGAGGAGGCGTGGCAGGTCGGCGCCACCGAGGTGTGCATGCAGGGCGGCATCGATCCGCAGTTGCCGGGCACCGCGTACTTCGATCTCGCCCGGGCGGTGAAGGCCCGGGTGCCCGGGATGCATGTGCACGCGTTCTCGCCGATGGAGGTCTTGAACGGGTCGACCCGGACCGGCCTGTCCTTCCGGGAGTGGCTGGAGGAGGCGCGTGATGCCGGGGTCGACTCGCTGCCCGGGACGGCGGCCGAGATCCTCGACGACGACGTCCGCTGGGTGCTGACGAAGGGCAAGCTTCCGGCGTCCACCTGGATCGAGGTCGTCAGCACGGCACACCGGGTCGGGCTGCCGACCAGCTCCACGATGATGTACGGCCATGTGGACACGCCCGACCAGTGGGCGCGCCACCTGCGGCTGCTGGCCTCCATCCAGGAACGCAGCCTGGAGTACGGCGCGGCGGCGTTCACCGAGTTCGTGGCGCTGCCCTTCGTGCACCACAACGCGCCGATCTATCTCGCGGGCCTGGCCCGGCCGGGTCCGACCGTTCGGGAGAACGTCGTCGTGCATGCGCTGGCCCGCGTCCTGCTGCACGGGCTGATCCCGAACGTGCAGACGTCGTGGGTCAAGCTCGGCGTCGACGGCACGCAGGCGATGCTGCGCGGCGGGGCCAACGACCTGGGCGGGACGTTGATGGAGGAGACGATCTCCCGGATGGCCGGCTCCCGGCACGGCTCGGCGAAGACCGTGGCCGAGCTGCGCGCCATCGCCGAAGGAATCGGCCGGCCGGCGCGCCAGCGCCCCACGACGTACGGCGAGATCCCCGCCCCAGCCGCGTGACTCGACCTAGTGCCGCGCCGACCTTCAATTAGCAGGCGTTCTGACCCCGAAAACGGGTCAGAATGCCTGCTAACCGGGGGGTGAACCGCCGGCCTGGTCAGGCGGCTCGTTCGTAGACCAGGAGGTGGACGCCGTCACCGAAGGTTCGCGACTCGGTCAGGCGCAGGTTCTTCGTCCCGCTGGTGTGATCGAAGAGGCGTTTCCCCGCGCCGACGATCACCGGGTAGACCAGGAGGTGCAGCGCATCGACGAGATCGTGCTCGATCAGCGTCTGTGCCAGTTGCGGGCTGCCGTGCACGACGACGTCCCGCTCGTAGCGTTGTTTGAGCTTGCTGACCTCGTCGACCACGTCACCCTCGAGGACCGTTGTGTTGGTCCACTCCGGTTCCTTCAGGGTCGATGAGACGACGTACTTGGGCATGGAATTGAACTTGTCGGCGAACTCGCCTTCGAAGTGCGGCCAGGTTGCCGCGAACGTCTCGTACGTGATGCGCCCGAGCAACTGGGCATCGGCGGCCATCGTCTCGTCGACCTTGAACTGGTCTCCCTCTGGGCCGCGGGAGAACCCGTCGGTCCAGCCGACGCGTTCGAAGCCTTCGTCGCCGCTGGGGGCCTCTACGACCCCATCGACAGAGATGTACTCGGTGACTACGAGCCGGCCCATGCAGACTCTCCTTCCACAGTTCAGGCGAGCGGTTGCTCGGCCACGCCTCCCGCCGAGGCCAAGATCGGATTGGCGACGCCGCGCATGCGAAGAGCCTGGCCGGGGTCGGTCCCGGCGATAAGGTCCAATCCGATGTCGCAATCCAGTACCGATTCCGGCGCCGGCCTGCTCGTCGAGTTGCGCCGCGGCAGCGCCGTCGCTCTGCACCGGCAGCTCGAGGCGTCGATTCGCGACGCCATCCGGTCTGGCCGGCTGCGGTTCGGCAACGTGCTGCCGCCCACGCGCACTCTGGCGGCGGACCTCGGGGTGTCCCGCGGCGTCGTCGTAGAGGCCTACCAGCAACTGCTCGCCGAGGGGTACCTGACCAGCCGGACGGGCGGCCACACGCGAGTCGCGATCCATCCCGCCCACAGCGGCGGAGGTGCTCACCCGGCGCCCGTCGCGGCGTCTCGCATCGACTTTCGCTACGGCCGCGCCGACATGACCCGATTCCCCAGGGCAGCGTGGCTGCGGTCGTATCGCCGTGCACTCATCGAGGCGCCCACCGAACGGCTCGGCTACCCGACCGGACGCGGCGCGCCGGAGCTGCATGACGCGCTTGCGGACTACCTGAACCGGGTCCGGGGCACGTTCGCCCGACCAGAGAACATCGTGGTCTGCAACGGATACGCGCAAGGCGTCGCGCTGGTCATCGCGGCACTGGCGAGATCCGGCGCCAGGCGGCTGGCTGTCGAGGATCCCTCGTCCGAGGACGACGCCCGGCTGATCGCCCCGACACACGGGCTGGACGTCGTCGGCATACCGGTCGCAGCGGACGGCATCCGCGTCGATGCACTGGAGCGCTCCGGCGCCGACGCGGTGATCGTCACCCCGTCGCACCAGTGGCCGACGGGCGCATTGCTCCCGGCCGAGTCGCGGGCCGCGATCCTGCGCTGGGCGCGGCGGCGCGGCGCGCTCGTCATCGAGGACGACTACGACGCCGAGTTCCGCTACGACCGTGCGCCCGTCGGAGCGATGCAGGGACTTGCTCCGGAACAGGTCATCTACGCGGGCACGGCCAGCAAGACCCTGGCGCCCGGCCTTCGGCTGGGCTGGCTCGTGCTTCCCGACCATCTCGTCGACGGCGTGGCCGAGGCCAAGATGATCGCCGACCGCGGCTCGCCGGTGCTCGACCAGTTGACGTTCGCTGATTTCCTGTCCCGCGGGGAGTTCGACCGGCACCTGCGTGCGCTACGGCCGGTCTACCGCCACCGCCGCGACGCGCTGCTTCGAGCGCTGCGCGCGCACGTCCCCGACCTGCGCCCGACAGGCGTGGCGGCAGGGTTCCACCTCGTGACCTGGCTGCCGCCCGGCCTCGACGAGAACTCCGTGGTCGACGGGGCCGCCGCCCGCGGTCTCGGCGTGTACGGCATCGCGCCGTACCGGATCGCGCCAGGCGAGCCCGCACTGCTGTTCGGCTACGCCGGCCTCAACGAAGCCGCCATCGCCGAGGGAATCGCGATCCTCGGCGAGGTCGTCCGTGGCCTGCAACGAAGGCCCATCGCGCTCGGCGGCTCGGATCAGCAGGGGTTCTGACCCCGGTTGCTGGGTCAAGACCCCTGCTAATCCGGGTCAGCACGCTTGCTAACGGAGCTCCGGCCACGACGTCGTGGGCGGGGGAGCGCCCGGATCCTCGCCCGGCAGCAACCACGGGCGAGCGCTTCCACCCGGGGACGCCGCCGCGGCGGTCCGCTCGTCCAGCACGGAGCCCGACGCTGAGCGGGCCGGGGGTTACGGCAGGCGCCAGTCAATCGGCGGGGCGCCTAGGCCGAGCAGCAGCTCGTTCACCCGGCTGAACGGTCGGGAGCCGAAGAAGCCGCGGTCCGCCGACATCGGGCTCGGGTGTGCGGTCTGGATCAGCGGGATGCCGGTCAGCCGCGGTGCGAGCGACTGCGCGTCCCGGCCCCACAGGATCGCGACGAGCGGCGACGCGCGGTCGACGAGGGCCTGGATGGCCTGGTCAGTGACCTGCTCCCAGCCCTTACCGCGGTGCGAGCCCGGCTTGCCCGGCATCACGGTGAGCACCCGGTTGAGCATCAGGACGCCGCGCTGCGCCCACGGCGACAGGTCGCCGGACGACGGCGCCGGACACCCGACGTCGTTGCACAGCTCGCGGAAGATGTTCTGCAGGCTGCGGGGGAGCGGGCGAACGTCCGGCGCGACGGAGAACGACAGGCCGACCGGATGACCTGGCGTGGGGTAGGGGTCCTGGCCCACCACCAGCACTCGGACGTCGTCCAGCGGCTGGGTGAACGCCCGCAGGACGTTCGGCCCTGCCGGGAGGTAGCTGCGCCCGGCCGCGATCTCCGCGCGGAGGAAGTCGCCCATCGCGGCGACGCGGTCCTCGACCGGGGCGAGGGCCTTGGCCCAGCCGGGATCGATCAGTTCGTCCAGGGGACGCCGGCTCACGAGGGAGCAATCTAGTGCCTGGCACTCGCGGTCCGGGCCCGCAGAAAGATCACGTGTGCGCTTCTCGGGCGAATCACCGGCGAGTCGCCACGAAACTGCACACTCGCGCGCGGCCGAACACAAGATACGGCGACCGAAGCGGAACTGAATTACAGTGCGAGGTGGATCAACCTCATTCCGTTACGACGATCGGACGACCTGGGCTCTACACTCCTGGTCGTGCACCGGTTCGACGAGTCCATGGACGCCCTCGGGGACGCCGTCCTCGAGTACGCGCGTCATCGGCTCAAGCTGGAACCGGTCCCGCTGGATGGACCGAAGTCGGCTGCGGAGCTGACAGCTGCGGTGGGCCGGACCATCACCCCGGACGGCCTGGGCGGCCTCGCCGCCCTGGATCTGTTTGCCGAGCACCTGGCCCCGGCGTGCATCTCCACCGACAACCCCCAGTACCTGGCCTTCATCCCGTGCGCCCCGACCGAGGCGAGCACGCTGTTCGACCTGGTGGTCGGCGCCTCCTGCATCTACGGCGGCACCTGGATGGAGGGAGCCGGTGCCGTGTTCGCAGAGAACCAGGCGCTGCGCTGGCTGTCCGACCTCGCCGGCCTGCCCGCCGAGGCGGGCGGGGTCTTCCTGCCGGGTGGGACGGTCGGCAACCTGTCCGCGCTGGTCGCCGCCCGGCACCGTGCCCGGACAAGGCGAACCGGCCAGCCCCCGCGGAGCTGGGCGGTCGTCGGGACCGACCATGCGCACTCCTCCGTCGTCAGCGCCTGCGACGTCATGGACGTCGACTTCATCGGTGTTCCGGTCGCGGAGACGCAGCGGCTGACCGGCGACGCCGTGGCGGCCACGCTCGACGCCGTCGACGACGACCGGGTTTTCGCCGTCGTGGCCACGGCCGGGACGACAAACTTCGGCATCGTCGATGACCTCGACTCCATCGCCCGTGTGTGCCGGGAGCGCGGCGTATGGCTGCACGTGGATGCCGCGTACGGCGGTGCCGGCTTGTGCGCGCCGAGCGTGCGGCACCTGTTCACCGGCATCGGGCACGCCGACTCGCTCGTCATCGACCCGCACAAGTGGCTGTTCGCGCCGTTCGACTGCTGTGCGCTGATCTACCGGGACGCCGCAGAGGGCCGAGCCGCTCACACGCAGCGCGCCGGCTACCTGGACGTCGTCGCCGCGCACGCGGACGGCGCGCCCGGAGAGGTGAACCCCTCGGACTACGGCGTGGGGCTGACCCGCCGGGTGCGCGGGCTGCCGTTCTGGTTCTCGCTGGCGACGTACGGAACTCGGGCCTACACCGATGCCGTCGAGCAGACGTTGGCAGTGGCCCGGTTGGCGGCGCAGGATGTGCACCGGCGTCCGTATCTGGAGCTGTTGTGCGAACCTGATCTGTCCGTGGTGGTGTTCCGCCGCCTTGGCTGGTCGGCGCAGCAGTATCACGAGTGGTCGCGCCACCTGCTCGACGACGGCGTCGCCCTGGTCGTTCCGACCACGACGCACGCGGGAGAGCCGGCGACGCGCATCGCTGTGGTGAACCCGCTGACGACGGAAGCGGATATTGCGAAGATTCTGGACACGCTGGCCTGACGTGGGATGGTCCGAATGACATGGTTGTACTTCGACCCGTACAGTGGCGACGTCCTACCGCTGCTGGAGGGGATGCATGGACGTCGCCCACGCCGTGGATCACGACTCGACCGATGCGCCGCTGTCGCCGCGCGAGGTGGAGATTCTCACCTTCGAGCGGCAGTGGTGGAAGTACGCGGGCGCCAAGGAGCAGGCGATCCGCGAGCTCTTCGGCATGTCGTCGAACCGCTACTACCAGGTGCTCAACGCGTTGATCGACCGGCCGGCCGCGCTGGTGCACGATCCCATGCTGGTCAAGCGGCTGCGCCGGACGCGCCAGTCCCGCCAGCGCACCCGCTCTGCCGGGCGACTCGGCTCGGGCTGACCGTCCGGCCGATCCGGTCGAGCTGGCCGGCCCGGCCTGCACAGCTGTCGCTGGGGCGGGGGGGCAACCGATGAGCACCACTCGTCCCCCGGTGTTCGATGAGCGCTTCGCCGCGCCGGTCGAGGCCAGTCGGCGCGGAGCGCACCGTGCCCGCCCGAACCCCTTGCTCGGAGTCCTGCCCGTCGTCGCCGGCACCGCGATCGTCGTGCTGGTCGTCGTCAGTGCCTGGGCCGTCTTCGGCCGGGACACCCCCTCGTCATCCGGATCGGGCACGGTCGCCGCCGCCACGGAGACCACACCGGCCGGGGCAGCGACGCCGTCGGCGACGCAGACGACGATCGTCGCGCCCACCACCACCAGGCCCGCGTCGTCCGCCACCAGCACGGCCGGGACGGTGGACAAGAGCATCGAGATCAGGGTGCTGAACTCGATCTCGGTGACCGGCCTGGCCAAGCGTGTCGCGACCAAGCTGACGGACGCCGGATGGACGGCGACCAGCGGCGGCAACTCCTCCACGCGCAACCTGTCGGAGACCCGGGTCTACTACGGCTCCAAGTCCGACAAGGCGACCGCTGTGGCCATCGTGGCTGACCTCGGCTTCGGCTCGACGAAGCAATCATCGTCGGCCGCGGGCTCCGGCATCACGGTCGTGCTGGGCCAGGACGCGGCCAACGAGTAGCCCAACGCCAACGGCACCTCACGGCAACGGCGGCGGCAGGCTGACGTAACCCCCGTCGACCAGGCCGGCGCGATACTCAAAGACGTTGCGCAGCGCGAAGTCGCCGGTGACCCACCAGGACCAGATCGAGGCCAGCAGGTAGGCCGGCAGGAAGACCGTGGGCCCGAGGCAGCAGGCGTACTGCACCGCGTGCCGGGCCTCGTGGTCCAGGAGACGGGGACGGCGGGCCAGCCGCTCGTCGTCCAGGCGGAGCAGGACGACGTCGCCGATGGTGACGGCGGGCGCCCGGGGGGCGGGGAAGGGTGCCCGGTAGCCGCGGGCAAGCAGCAGGCCGTGCGGCCCGCGGCTGATCCGGGCGCGTCCCACCAGCGCAAACAGGAGTCCCAGCGGCGTTCCGAGCGTGACGAAATTGACCGTTTGGCGCAGCCGGACGATCACTGAACCAGCGTACGCGCCGGTGCCCGGCGGGCGGCGGCAATCGTCCTCCGGTCGGACTTTGCGGCACCCGGACATGCCCTAGGCTGGGCGGCGGTCGAACAGTTCGCTGAGCGTTGGCTCCGCGCGGGAGACCCGGCCCGTGTGCCGTGCGCGGGTCGTGCCAGTGACACAGCAACAGGAGCACGAATGGCTCAGGGAACCGTCAAGTGGTTCAACTCCGAGAAGGGGTACGGATTCATCACCGTGGACGGTGGTGGTGCCGACGTCTTCGTCCACTACTCGGCCATCGATATGGATGGGTACCGCTCTCTTGAGGAGGGCCAGCGGGTGGAGTTCGAGGTCGGCCAGGGTCAGAAGGGCCCGCAGGCCGAGTCGGTCCGTGCCGTCTGATCCACGCTCACGACCTGACGCAGCCGTCCCCGGGATTCCGGGGGCGGCTTCGTCTTTGTGGCTCGACACCGCGAACGGCCTTTGTGGCTCGACACCGCGAACGGCCTTGTGGCTCGACACCGCAAACGGCGTCGAGCCACAGCGCGCTAGGCCTTCTCGGCGTAGGAGTTGGCCACCACGGCCTGCATCGGGATGTGCACCCCGCGCTCGCCCACGACCAGCCGCGTCGCCTCGGCGGCGCCGGCGGCCACCGCGGCGACGACGGCCTCGGCGAGATCGGCCGGAGCGTGCACGATGACCTCGTCGTGCTGGAAGAACACCAGCTCGGCCGGCCGCTCCAGGCGCCGGCGCAGGGTGGCGACGAGCACGTTCGCCCAGTCGGCCGCCGACGCCTGGATGACGAAGTTCCGGGTGAACCGGCCGCGAGCCCGAGCGCGGGCCAGTCCGATCTCCTCCGGCGCCTGCTGCCAGTCCGCATGTGGCGGGGGACAGGTGCGACCCAGCGCCGACCGGACCATGCCGCCGTCCTCGCCCGTCCGGGCGGCGTCCTCCAGCAACGCCAGCGCGGCCGGAAAGTGCCGACGCAGGGCGGCCAGCGCCGGCGACCCGACGCCTCCGCCGTACATGGCGGACAACAGGGCGATCTTCGCCTCGTCCCGCGCCTGCGACCGGCCCAGCGCCTGCGCCGCCACCGAGGCGTAGAGGTCTCCGGACCGGGTCGCCTCCACCATGCCGGGATCACCCGACAGGGCGGCCAGGATGCGCGGTTCCAACTGGCCGGCGTCGGCGATGACGAGCACCCATCCCGGATCGGCCACCACGGCCGCCCGCACCGGCCGCGGGATCTGTAGCGCGCCCCCGCCCCGGGTCGCCCACCGGCCGGAGACGACGCCACCGGGCATGTACTCGGGATGGAACCGCCCGTCGCGAACCCACTGGGCCTGCCAGGCCCAGCCATGGGCGGAGTGCAGCCGGGCCAGCTCCTTGTAGCGCAGCAGCGGCTCCACCGAGGGATGGTCGACTCCGCGCAGCTCCCGGGCACGCAGGCTGGTCAGCTGGATACCGATGTTCCGGAAGGCACGCAACACCTCGGGCTGAGAGTCCGGGTTCAGCCGGGGAACGCCGAGCGCGGCGGCCACCTGCTCGGCCAGCTCCTGCAGCCGGAGCGGCCGGCCGCCGTAGGAGGGCCGCGAGCCCAGCAATCGGGTCAGCAGCTCGTCGTGGATGTCGCACCGCCAAGGCAACCCGACGTGACTCATCTCGGCCGCCGCGAGCGCAGCCGCCGACTCCGCGGCCACCAGCAGCGGCAGCCCGGGACTCTCCAGGCGCGCCTGTGCGACCTGCCGTTCCTGATCGCGAACTGCCGCGGCGAGGACCGCCAGCGGGTCGGGGCTGCCCTCGAGTGGGATGTCGGGGAAGAGGGCGGGTTGTGCGGGCGCCTGGCGTGGGTGAGCGGTGAGCTCTGGCTTCGGCGGCCGTCCGTCGTATGCCGCGAGCAGCGCCTCTGACAGGCCGACGTCGTGGCAGCGGGAGACCCGAACGTCCCCCTCCAGCAGGGTCGGGTAGATGACGGCGGTGTCGCTCCAGACCCATCGTGGCGAGTCCTGGCGCTCCACCTCGGTGACGGCGGCCCGCAGCGCGGCTGTGGTCGCGATCCTGATCACCTCGGCGGTCTCCGGGCCGTGCAGGAGCCAGCCGTCATCGCCGGCTGGCGCGAGGAACGCCAGGCCGGCCGGCCGCCGGGGCTGCACGAGACGGATCCTGCCGCACGGCACCGACAGTTCCGTCGGTTCATTCAGCGGGCTATGTCACAGACGCTTCCATAGTTTAGTTAGCGCAAAGCAACTAAGCTCGGCGAGCGTGACGAAGCTCGATGAACTCGGACACGCTCCTGGTCAGCCCGGCACGGCTCAGCCCGGCGACACCCAGCCCGGCGCGACCCAGGCCGGCGACACCAAGCCCGGCGCGGATGACCGGCATCAGCAGGTCATTCGTGCGCGCTTTGAGGCCGCGCACCCGCGGTACGCGTGGATCGCCCTGTCCAACACCACGCTGGGCATGCTGATCGTGACGATCAACTCCTCGATCATGCTGATCTCGCTGCCCGCCGTGTTCCGCGGGATCGGCCTTGATCCGCTGTCACCCGGGAACATCGGGTACCTGCTCTGGATGATCATGGGATATCTCCTGGTCACCGCCGTGCTCGTGGTTTCGCTCGGGCGACTGGGGGACAGCTTCGGCCGGGTGCGCATCTACAACCTCGGCTTCGCGGTCTTCACCGGCTCGTCCGTCGCGCTCGCCCTCACACCGCTGAGCGGCGGCGCCGGCGCATTGTGGATCATCGGATGGCGGCTGGTGCAGGGCGCGGGCGGGGCGATGCTGTTCGCCCAATCGACCGCGATCATCACCGACGCGTTCCCACCGCACCGGCGCGGGACGGCGCTCGGCGTCAACCAGATGGCGGCGGTCGCCGGATCCTTCCTGGGTCTGATCGTCGGCGGTGTGCTGTCGGAGATCTCGTGGCGCGCGGTGTTCTGGGTGAGTGTGCCCATCGGCGCGCTGGGCACCGTCTGGTCCTACCGCTCGCTGCGGGAGCTGGGCGAACGGCGCCCCGCGCGGATGGATTGGCTTGGCAACGTCACGTTCGCCGGAGGGCTGTCGGTTCTGCTGGCCGGGATCACCTACGGGATCCAGCCGTACGGCGACCACAGCACGGGCTGGGCCAACCCGTGGGTGGTCGCGGGGATTGTGGGCGGCCTCGCGCTGCTCATGGTGTTCTGCCTGGTGGAGACCCGAGTCACGGAACCGATGTTTCACCTTGAGCTGTTCCGCAACCGCTCCTTCGCGCTCGGCAACCTGGCCGGTCTGCTGGCCGCCATCGGCCGCGGTGGCTTGCAGTTCATGTTGATCATCTGGTTGCAGGGCATCTGGCTGCCGCTGCACGGATACACCTTCGAGTCCACCCCGCTCTGGGCCGGCATCTACCTGGTCCCGCTAAGCATTGGGTTCATCGGTGCCGGCCCGGTGTCCGGCTGGCTGTCGGACCGGTACGGAAGCCGGTGGTTCGCCACCGGCGGCATGCTGCTGTGCGCGGCGGCGCTCGTCGGGCTGATGGTGATCCCCGTGGACTTCCCGTACCCCGCATTCGCCGCGCTCACCTTCCTCACCGGCGTCGGGTCCGGGATGTTCAGCTCGCCGAACGCGGTCGTGGTGATGAGCTCCGCACCGGCCGCCCAACGCGGAGCCGCGGCAGGAATGCGCGGAACGTTCTTCAACGCCGGCGCATCTCTGTCGATTGGCATCTTCTTCTCGCTCATGGTGGTGGGGCTGGCGCAGACGCTGCCGGCCACGCTGACCGCCGGGCTCCGAGCGCACGCCGTGCCCGCCGACGTCGCGACACAGATCGGACAGCTGCCACCGGTGGGCAGCCTCTTCGCGGCGTTCCTCGGCTTCAACCCCGTCGCCGAGCTGCTCGGGCCCAGTGGCGTTCTCACCCAGCTGCCCGCAGGCCAGGCGGCCACGCTCACCGGTACCGAGTTCTTCCCGACGCTGATCGCCGGTCCGTTCCACCATGGCCTGGTGGTCGTGTTCGTCGCGGCGGCCGCCATGATGGTGGTGGGTGCGGTCGCGTCCTTCGTCGCCGGCCGCCCGCGGAGGGAGGTCGCCTGATGCCAGCCGGCGCGCCGGACGTCTCGACGGCCGGTGCCTCCTCCGAGACGGTGCTGGACGTCGCCGCCCGACTGGGCGTGGCCATGGGTCGGCTGACCCGGGCCCTGCGCCGGGTGGACAAGGTGGGCGTCGGCCCGGGGAGCCTGTCGGCCCTGGCGACACTCGTGCGGTCCGGCCCGATGCGCCTCGGTGACCTGGCCGCGCGCGAGGGGGTAGCTCCACCCACTCTGACCAGAATCGTGAGCGCGCTGGAAGAGGCGTCGCTCGTCGTTCGACGCCCGGATCCGGACGACCGCCGCGCCGCGCTCGTGGCGGCCACCCCGGCGGGTGAGGACGTGATCACGGGGGTCGGCTCGGCGCGCAACCGTGAACTGGCCGCCCGGCTGAGCCGCCTGCCGAGCGCCGACCTGGACGTCGTGACCCGAGCCGTCGCCGTCCTGGAGACCCTGGCCGAGGACGCCTAGCGCGCTGGCGGTCCCGCGGGGAGTTTGCACTCGGACGTCTCGAGTGCTAATCATGTGGTTGGCACTCTCTCGTCGAGAGTGACAGCGTAGCGCCGGATCCGATGAGAGCCGGTGATCGGCGGGACAGGCTCGCCGATCTCCCGGCTCGGCCGTCGCGGGCATCGACCGGCCGGACCACCCATCCCGTTCGTGGAGGGATCACCACCAGATGGCCAAGATCATCGCGTTCGACGAGGACGCCCGGCGGGGTCTGGAGCGGGGTATGAACACCCTCGCCGACGCCGTGAAGGTCACCCTCGGACCCAAGGGACGCAATGTCGTCCTGGAGAAGAAGTGGGGCGCCCCCACCATCACCAACGACGGCGTATCCATCGCCAAGGAGATCGAGCTCGAGGACCCGTACGAGAAGATCGGGGCCGAGCTCGTCAAGGAAGTTGCCAAGAAGACGGACGACGTCGCCGGTGACGGCACGACGACCGCCACGGTGCTGGCTCAGGCACTGGTCCGCGAGGGCCTGCGCAACGTCGCTGCCGGCGCCAACCCGATGGCCCTCAAGCGGGGCATCGAGAAGGCCACCGAGGCCGTGAGCACCGAGTTGCTCGCCCAGGCCAAGGAGGTCGAGACCAAGGAGCAGATCGCGGCGACGGCGTCCATCTCCGCGGCCGACACGGCCATCGGCGAGCTCATCGCCGAGGCCATGGACAAGGTCGGCAAGGAAGGCGTCATCACCGTCGAGGAGAGCAACACCTTCGGTCTTGAGCTGGAGCTCACCGAGGGCATGCGCTTCGACAAGGGCTACATCTCGCCGTACTTCTGGACCGACCCGGAGCGGATGGAAGCGGTCCTGGAGGACCCGTACATCCTCATCGTGGAGTCCAAGATCGCGTCGGTGAAGGACCTCCTTCCGCTGCTGGAGAAGGTCATGCAGTCCGGCAAGCCGCTGGCGATCATCGCCGAGGACGTCGAGGGCGAGGCGCTGGCCACCCTCGTCGTCAACAAGGTCCGCGGCACGTTCAAGTCGGCGGCCGTGAAGGCTCCCGGCTTCGGCGACCGCCGCAAGGCGATCCTGCAGGACATCGCCACGCTCACCGGTGGCCAGGTGATCTCCGAGACCGTCGGTCTCAAGCTGGAGAACGCCACGCTCGACCTGCTCGGCCGGGCGCGCAAGGTGGTCATCACGAAGGACGAGACCACCATCGTCGAGGGCGCCGGTGACCCGGAGCAGATCGCCGGCCGGGTGAACCAGATCCGCGCCGAGATCGAGAAGTCGGACTCCGACTACGACCGCGAGAAGCTCCAGGAGCGCCTTGCCAAGCTGGCCGGCGGCGTCGCCGTCATCAAGGCCGGTGCGGCCACCGAGGTCGAGCTCAAGGAGCGCAAGCACCGCATCGAGGACGCCGTTCGCAACGCGAAGGCCGCCGTCGAGGAGGGCATCGTCGCCGGTGGTGGCGTCGCCCTGCTCCAGGCCTCGCTGAAGGCGTTCGAGAAGCTCGACGTGACCGGCGACGAGGCCACTGGTGCCAACATCGTCAAGGTCGCCGTCGAGGCTCCGCTCAAGCAGATCGCGATCAACGCCGGCCTCGAGGGCGGCGTCGTGGCGGAGAAGGTGCGCGGGCTGGGTGCCGGTCACGGGCTGGACGCCGCGACCGGTGAGTACGTCGACCTGATCGCCCGGGGCATCATCGACCCGGCCAAGGTGACGCGCTCGGCCCTGCAGAACGCCGCCAGCATCGCGGCGCTCTTCCTCACCACCGAGGCCGTCATCGCCGACAAGCCGGAGAAGGCCGCCGCGGCCGCTCCGGGCGCCGGTGACATGGGCGGTGGCATGGACTTCTGATCGGTTCGCCGATCGGGTCCGCACGAACGAGGGGCGGTCCTCCCAGTGGGAGGGCCGCCCCTCGCAATGTCAGGACAGCAATTCGTTCGGAATGAGCTTGACCGGGAACGGCTCCTCGACGGCGAGCTCCTGGTCGTCGGCGGCGCGCGTCATCTCGATGTACTTGCGGGTGCCGGCGTCGAGCCGGAGCACTGTGATCTCGGGGACGTCCGGATCGGCCAGCCAGTAGTGCCGGGCGCCGGCCTTGGCGTACTCCCGCGCCTTCACCACGGTGTCGTCCCGCCGTGAGGACGGCGACAGCACCTCCGCCACCAGCAGCGGCGCCTCGGTGAGCCGGGGCTCGTGCAGCCACTTGCGCTCCACGACGGCGAGGTCGGGCTGGCGCAGCGTCAGAGTCGGCACCTGCCAGAGCACCCAGTCCAGGGGCGCGGGTACCACCATGAGCCCGGGCGGCGCCGCCGACCGGAGCCGGAAGCCCAACTCGGCGAGCATGACCTGGTGCCGCACGAGTGGTGCGGGCATCACCACCGGCCTTCCGTCCACGACCTCGTACCGCGTGCCCGCCGGGGCGCGCTCGGAGAACTCGAGGAACTCGGCGAGCGACATGGGGCGGTGCGGCTGCTCGGACATGGGGGCGCCTCCCGGACTGTCCTGACCACCGATCAGTGCGAGCGTAGCCACGGCGCGGCTCGTCCGCCGGAGCGCGCAGCCGATCTGTGGATAACCCGGCCGCGGCCCTTCCTGTGGGCTACTCGGGCTGCCAGTCCAGCCGTCGTGTGGGCCACAGCGCTGCCGTAGTCTGACGCCGTGACTGCCCATCCGCCGCAGGCGACGGCCGACCCGCCCGACACGAGCCGGCTGCGCTCACCGGCCCGCCGCGTGGTCTTCACGGCCGTCACCGAGGCACCGTTGGATGTCGACAAACATGCGGCTGCAGTCGGGGACGCCGGATCCGGGGCGGTCGTGACGTTCGCCGGGGTCGTGCGTGACCACGACCACGGTCGACGGGTCACCTCCATCGAGTACGTCGGGCACCCCACCGCCGAGCGAGTGCTCGCCGAGGTGGCTCAGGAGGTCGCCGCCGCGAGCCGAGCCGAGGCGATCGCCATCTCTCACCGATTGGGGCCGCTGGCCGTCGGGGACGTCGCGCTCGCCGTCGCCGTGTCCGGGGTGCATCGGGCGGAGGCCTTTGCGACGGCATCCGCGTTGGTGGACGAGGTCAAGCGGCGGCTGCCGGTATGGAAGCGGCAGGTCTTCGCGGACGGCGACCAGGAGTGGGTCGCCTGCCCGTAGTCGGGTCCGACGCCGCGAGCTACCCCCGGTGTCCGGTTGGGGCGCATAATCACCGTGTCCGGGGGAGGCCCGATGAAGCGGCGCGTCACGGCTCGACCCGTGTCACGGCGAGCTGGGGCACCGAACGCAACGTCGGCCGCGCGGCCGAGCGTTCAGCGGTCACGTGATGGTGCGGTGTGGACCTTGCTGCACAACGGCGTCCGATCCATCGACGAGGTTCTTGACCGGCTGGCCGCCGAGAAGGTGCTGCCCCGGCCGGCGGACTATCGGATCATCCTGTCCGGGCACAGCGGAGGCGGCCTGCGCATCGCGTCGATGCTGGCCGGGGGCAGTGCCGAGCTGGTCAGACGGCTCGACTCCGTCGTCCTCTTCGAGGCGATCAACAACAAGAACGACCTCGCCACTGTCACCTCGTGGGTCAGGGGCCATCTCAACCAGCTCCGGTCGGCCTTGACGGGAGTGCCCGTCGGTGCCCCCGCGGGCGAGGCCGCTCTCGCGGGTACTCCGCGCCTTCGTGGCTACTACAGCTCAGGCGGAAGCTACGTCGGCAGATACGACGCGTTGCGCACTTCCATTGCGGACTGGTTCGCCGCCAACGGCAAGGCTCTCGGCGGATGGCGGCCACGCGTCGAGGACATGTTCCGGGTGGTGGAGATCCACGGAACGGTCCACGAGACGGTGGTCCGCGGCGTGGGCGGTGACGCGACCGCCGGGCCGCTGGCGGACGCGCTGCGCGCCAATCGCGATCCCAGCGCCAAGTCCCTCCTGGACACCGGGGCGACCCGCCCGAAGAGCACCTCATCCCCCAGCAAGAGCGCGGGGAGCAAGGGCACGAGCCGGACGAAGAAGGCGACGCGTGGTGGCAGGTTCACCGGTGATCTGCCGTCGGGGATCGTCGGCCCCGGTCGCCTGGGCAAGCTGAAGACCGACGAGGAGACGGCGTTCCGCCGGGCGGTCTACGAGGAGCAGTTGCGCCGCGCCCTGGCGACGAAGGAGTTCTTCCCCGGGCTGACGAAGGAGGAGAAGGGTGAGGTCCAGGGCCGGCCGATTCACAAGTTCGCCGAGACCGACGCCAGGGACCTGCTGAAGGCGGCCGATCAGAAGCTGCGTGCGGAGAAGAAGGCGGGCATTCCGCTGGCCGTCGGCTGCGCGAGCTTCGGCGTCGGGAACGCCTACCGGGATCCCGAGCGTGACTTCCGGGCCTGGAAGGGGGCCTATGCCAAGCATCTCGGCAAGACCGCGGCCGCCCGGGCCAAGGCGGACGGGGGGGAGTACGGGACGGCAGCACGCGATCTGCTGGTGCGGCGGTTGCAGGGCAAGAAGGCGGTACCCGGGTTCTCCAACCACACCAAGGGTCTGGCGATCGATTTCGTGACGGTCCAGAACGGCGTCGAGTTGACGTCGAACTCCGATCAGGCGAAGGCCTGGCAGGAGTCGTGGTTCCACCACTGGCTGAAGGACAACGCCATCACCTACAAGTTCCACCCGCTGAGCACCGAGGAATGGCACTGGGACCACGACGCCGGCGCGCCATCGCCGACGCCGGACCGGTCCAGCATCGCCGGTCCCGGCCCGACCAGCGCAACTCCCGCTTCGACGCCCACCACCGCGCCGACGACAACGCCCACCACCGCGCCGACGACAACGCCCACCACCGCGCCGACGACAACGCCCACCACCGCGGCGACGACGACGGCCACCTCCCCGACCAAGGCAGCCGCAGCAACCGGAGCCGGTGAGGTGTCCGTCCGCTTCGGCTCGCGGGCGAAGGCGGACGCCGTCGCGGCCGGTTCGCTCGACATCCTGCGCGACGTCCTGCGCGCCTGCGGGCTGCGCTCCGCCCTGATCTCCAGCACCGCCCGCAACCCCGTCGACCAGGCACGGGCGATGTACCAGAACCTGGCCGGCTCCGGGAAGGGCCAGGGTGTGGCCAAGCAGCGAACCCTGTACGGGCCGGCGGGCGATCGGGTCATCGACGTCTTCGTGGCGCAGCGGGATCTCGGCCGTACCCCGGCTGAGATCCGACAGGCCATGGCCGACGCCGTCGTCCAGATCGGCCCGTCCAAGGTCTCCCGGCACTGCGGGGATCCGGCGGTACTGAACGTCTTCGACGTCGCACCGTCGTCGATCGGGGACGACGAGCGTCAGACGGCGTTCGTGGCGGCGGCAACTGCCGAGGTGGGAAAGCGGGTGAGCCGGTTCCTGCCGTACCCCAAGGACCCCGGCCACCACTTCGAGATCAAGCCCTAGCAACCTGAGAGGTTCCGCTTACTTCGGCATCGAGACCGGCGGCCTCCGCACGTACAGCCGGATCTCGTACCGCGCCGTGTCGCTGACCTGCGCCAGCCGGTACGGGCCGGTCAGCAGGCGCTCCTTCTCGACGTCCTCCGGCTCGGCCCCCTCGCCCAGGCGCGGCGGACCGGTCACGACCCAGATCCGGGATCGGTACTCCAGGGCCTCGGCGATCTCGTCGGCCGGCCGCTCGACCCCCCACAGCGTCGCCGAGGACTCGGCGTCGCGGGCGAGTGCGACGTCGTCCACCGACCTGAAGTCCTCGGGATACCCGAGCGCCACGACCCGCCGGGACGCGGGCAGGAAGAGAATGGCGTCCCCGGGCCGCGCGCCTGTGGCCACCATCTCGGCCGCACCGCGGGTGTCCTCCGCGTGCCCGGTGGCCGGACGCCGGTAGACGTGCTGCATGTGCCAGCCGCCGACGGCGAGGACCAGGAGCACAGCGATGCCCCAGCGCAGGCGCAGCAGGGTCGCGATCGAAGCCATCGCGAGCGCCGTTCCGGGCAACGAGAAGAGCACGTAGCGCCAGTCGAACAGCGGGTGGACCTGGGAGATGCTCCACAGCACCGCCGGCGGGAGCAGAGCCCACGCCAGGCCCAGACCCAGAGATGGCGCGTGCGTGCCACGACCCAGCCCGGCGAGCGCGACGACGATGATCACTACGACCAACAGCGGGGCGGAGTACTCGGAGTGCAGGAAGTTCAGGAGCTGGGCAAAGGTGGGCCGGGGCAGCCAGGACACCTGCCCTCGTTGGCGCAGGGCGACCACGATGAGCGGGAGAAGGGCGGCCCCGGTCACCGCCAGGCTGATGCCCCAGCGCCGGCGGACCGGAGCCGACCCGGCGGCAAGGACCACCGCCAGGTGCACCACGATGACCAGCAGCGAGAGCAGGTTGAGCAGGCCCACGGCGATGAGCGAGGCGGTGTACGCCACCCAGCGTCGGCGCTGCCAGGGACGGTGGCAGACCCGCAGCAACGCCAGCGTCGATGCCGTGGTGGCGAAGGTCACCAGCGCGTACGGCCTGGCCTCCTGCGCATATCGGCTCGCCAAGGGTGCGGCGACCCACATGAGCCCGGCCAGAATGCCGACCCGCCGGGAGCCGAGTTCGCGCCCGATCGTGACCAGCAGGGCAGCCGTTCCGACCGCCCCGGCCACCGACAGCAGGCGGATCGCGGTGATCGAGGCGTTCGGGCCCACCACGACGTGCACCAGCATGTAGTAGGCGAGGTGGACGACGTCGGCGCGCTCGGCCAGGTCGAGGATGCCGGAGGGGGATCGGGACGTGACCCCGCGCGTGATGGCCTCGTCCCACCACGCGCTCGGCGAGCCGACCCGCCACGAGAAGACCGCGGCAGCGATGGCCGCGACGGCCAGCTCCGGGTACGGGAGTCGGCGAGCGCGGGTGAGACGCGAACCATCCGGTGGCGCCGTCATGGCGCGGACGGCCGCCGGACTTCCGCCGGTCGCCTGCGTCACGACCCTCCTTGGTTATGCACGGTCGCCTCTAACAAAACGGGGCACGACCAACACCGGTACGGCGTCGCATCGCGTCGTCAACATGTCGGACCTTCGGCGTCACTGCCGACTCACCGGACCGCGTGCGCCCTTCTGGGGAGGCCGTGATCTGACAGTGATCGGCATTCCCGGCCCGGACCGACTCGCACAGTTTAAGGATCGGCGGCTACGGATCGGTCACGGCGTGGCAACGGTCCGGTGCGCGCCGCCGAGGACGGTTCGAGTCGGAAGGGCTGGTCACCCACCTGCGAATGGTGGCAGTACGTCGAGTGTCGCGCCCGTCGGGACGACCCGGTCGCGGGGGCCCGCGACTTCGTTGACCAGGAACGTCGAGGCCGCGAGCACGCGGGCCAGCTCGGCTCCGTGCCGGGTGGCGAGCAACTCGGCCACCTCCTGCACGGTCCGGTCGGCCCCCTCGGGGAGCGTCTCCTCGTCGGTTCCGGCTGCGGCCTGCGCCCCGGCGAAGTAACGGACGGTGATCATCCTCACCCTCCGATCGCGCTCATCGGACGCTGCGGTTGCAGGAACCCAGGGGCGTCGATGCCGTGTCCGGCCGCCTTCGCCCACATGTCGCCACGCCAGGCCGCCACGATCGCGTCGTCGTCCGCGCCCGAGCGCATGAGCCCGCGCAGGTCGGTCTCGGTCCGCGCGAAGAGGCAGTTGCGCAGCTGGCCGTCGGCGGTCAGCCGGGTCCGGTCGCACGCCCCGCAGAACGGCTGGGTGACCGAGGCGACCACACCGACGGTGCCGCGGATGTCACCCTGCCCGTCGTCGGGAAGCCGGTCGGCCACCAGCCAGCGTTGTGCGGGCGCGCTGCCCCGCTGCGCCGCCGCCTCGGGGATCAGGTGGAACGCCGCGCTCAGCCTGTCCAGGATCTCGGCCGCGGTGACCATCTGGTCGCGGTCCCATGCGCCCTGCGGGTCCAGCGGCATCTGTTCGATGAACCGCAGCTCGAAGCCCTCGTCCAGCGCCCAGCGCAGCAGCGCAGCCGCCTCGTCGTCGTTGATGCCGCGGACCAGGACGGCGTTGACCTTGACCGGGGCCAACCCGGCGCTGCGTGCGGCCTCCAGTCCGGTGAGCACGTCGTCCAGCCGGTCCCGATGGGTGATGCGGGCGAAGCGCGCCCGGTCGAGGGTGTCCAGCGACACGTTCACTCGGCGCAGTCCGGCATCGCGCAGGCTGCGCGCCCGCCGGTTCAGGCCGAGCCCGTTGGTGGTGAGGGCGAGCGACGGGGGATCCCCCGTCGCGGTGCGCAGCGCCGCCGCTTCGCCGATGATCCGTTCCAGGCCACGGCGCAGCAACGGTTCGCCGCCGGTGAAGCGGATGTCATGGACGCCGAGCCGTTCGACGGCGATCCGGATCAACCGGATCAGCTCGTCGTCGGTCAGCACCCTCTCGTCGGGCAACCAGTCCAGGCCCTCCGGCGGCATGCAGTAGGTGCACCGCAGGTTGCACCGGTCCGTCAGGCTGACCCGCAGGTCGGTCGCGACCCGGCCGAACCGGTCCACCAGCCGAGGGGGATCGGCCCAGCGATCGGTGGCCCGCATGTCCCTCACTCCGCCAGCCTAACGGTCCATCGGCTTACGACTCGGTCAGGTCGCGGACCTCGCTGTAGCGGGCCCGGACGGCGGGAGCGGGGTCTGCCTCGTACGTCTGCGCGCCCACCAGTTCCCAGTCCGGCGGGCGGTCGCCGCCCACGAGCAGCCAAGCCGCTTGCCGGGCCGCGCCGTCCGCGACGTACTCGCCGGGCTGCGGCACGACCACCGGCCGGCCGAAGACCGCGGGAGCGATCCGCCGCACGGCCTCGGCGCGGGCACCGCCACCGACCAGGACGATCCGTTCGACCCGGGCGCCCTGCTCCTCCAGGGCATCCAGCCCGTCGGCCAGCCCGCACAGCAGGCCCTCGACGGCTGCCCGGGCGAGGTGGGCCGGCGTCGCGGTCCCCAGGCGCAGGCCGTGGACGGCGCCGCTGGCCCCGGGGCGGTCCGGGGTCCGCTCGCCCTCCAGGTACGGCACGAGCACCAGCCCGTCGGCGCCGGACGGCGCCGAGAGCGCGAGGCGGGACACCTCGTCGAGGTTGACTCCCAGCAGCCGCGCCGTGGCATCCAGCACGCGCGCGGCGTTCAGCGTGCAGACCAACGGCAGGTAGTGCCCGGTGGCGTCGGCGAATCCGGCGACGATGCCGGTGGGGTCCGCGGCGGGGACGTCCGTGACGGCGAACACCGTCCCCGACGTGCCGATGGAGACGACGACGTCACCGGGCCCGGCGCCGACGCCGAGCGCGGCGGCCATGTTGTCGCCCGTTCCCGGCGCCAGAACGGCTCCCGAGGTCAGCCCGGGCACGGCGGACACGCCCGCGGCTTCGGCGGGCGACAGCACCCTCGGCACCTCGGCGTCGTGTCCGAGTGCCGCCGACAGGAGGTCGTGCCGGTATTCGCCGGCCGCAGCTGCGAAGTATCCGGTACCGGAGGCGTCCCCGCGGTCTGTGGTCAGGTCGGCCGTGGCGCGTCGGCCGGTGAGCCGCCAGGTGAGCCAGTCGTGTGGCAGGCAGATCGCCGCGGTCCGGGCGGCGGCGTCCGGCTCGTGCTCGGCGAGCCAGGCCACCTTCGTCACAGTGAACGACGCCACAGGCACCGATCCGACGGCCTTCGCCCACGTTCCCGGCCCGCCGTGTTCCCGGATCAGCCGGCGGCCCGCCTCCGCGGATCGGGTGTCGTTCCACAACAGGGCGGGCCGTACGACGTCACCGGACCCGTCGAGCGTGACCATCCCGTGTTGCTGCGCTGCCACGGAGACAGCCGCGACGTCTTCCAGTCCGCCTGCGGCGTTGATTGCCTCGTGCAGCGCTCGCCACCAGGCCTCCGGGTCGACCTCCGTGCCGTCGGGGTGGCTCGCGCGGCCTTCGCGGACGAGCGATCCGCTGGATGCGTCACGCACGACGACCTTGCAGGACTGGGTCGAGGAGTCGACGCCTGCCACCAGTGTCACTGCGACCTCCGGCCTGTTTCGCCCCCGCTCGTCGCATCGTACGGGCTGCCCGGCAAGGCTCGGCGCGCCGATTTCCGACGGCTGCGCAATGCTGGGCGGGGTGCCGGTGCGGAGGATCCGACCCGGCATGCCGGTCGAGCCATGTGCCGAAGACGGGGTGCGCGCGATGGACCTGGTGACAGCGACGGGCCTGCGGCCGTCCTTCCCCGAGGTCGGCGCGACGCGAGCCGTGCTTCTCGACGGCCTGGATCCGCCAGCCGGCTATCACCACCTGCGGTATCGCAGGCTGATCGGACGCGGCGAGGAGGCCTTCGCCCTGGCCGCCGGAGCGGTGCGCGGTTGGGACATGCATCGCTCCGCCGGCATGCGCGTGGACGCCTCGGGCCCGGCCGCGGCCGGGGAGACCGTCGTGTCCCGTCTGGGCCCCGCCCTCTTGGGGCTTGTCGCACCGTGTCGCGTGGTGTGGTCGGTGGATGAAGCTGCGAGATCCGGATTCGGCTATGCCACCCTTCCCGGGCATCCCGAGGAGGGCGAGGAGGGGTTCCTGGTCAGCCTCGACCCGGGCGACGCCGTGTGGGTCGAGATCGCCTCGTTCAGCAAGCCGGGACGCTGGTTCACGAAGGTGGCCGGACCGATCGCCCGCTCCGGCCAGGCGCTCTTCGCCCGCCGGTGCGCCTCGGCGTTGACCCGGGCCACCGGGTTCTGACCACGCATCGCCGGGTTCGCTCCCGCACTACCGGGTTTCTGACCACGCATCGCCGGGTTCGCTCCCGCACTACCGGGTTTCTGACCACGTACCACCGGGTTCGCTCCCGTACTTCCGGGTTTCCCTCCCGCACACCGGGTGCTCCATGATCACGGAACATCCGGTCCCTTATGGCCGCCAAATCTTCCGTGATCATGGCGAGACACCGGGTCGGCGCCCAAGGTCACCCAATCCATGACATAGGTCACCAGGCCGGGCGACGTAAATCACCAACCCGGGGGACCCCAAACTGGGTCATCCCGCGATCGTTGCTGCTAACCTGAAGGTGAACAGAAAATGAACGGGAGGTGTCACAGTGAAAAAGGAAAGCCAAATGGATGGTCGCGCGACGGCAACCCGGGCCAACGGCGCCGTGCGCGCCCCGCATCCGGTGGCGCATTGGGTGAACATGCCCACGGCAGACGGCACCTTCCGACTGACCATGGTGTGGGCCGTGCCGAATCCCGTGGCCCCCACAGCGCCTCACGCGGTGAACATCCGCGCCGCCGCGGCTTCGACTTCCTCGTACTGACGGCCGGCGAGAGCCAGGGCTCGCTGAATATCCTCCAGCGTCATCCGTACCCGCTCCTGAGTGGCCTGCCACTCCGTGACCACGTGCTGGAACGAGGTGGCCGCCTGCCCCTTCCAGCTGGCCTGCAGATCCAGCAGGTGTCGCATCATCCGATCCACCTCCGCGCCGATCTGCTGCGCGGACGCCTGCACCGCCGCCCCGGCCTGAGCGACCTGCGCGCTATCAACCTCGAATCGACTCATCGAGTCCCCCTGTAGAGCCGGGCACCGGACTCTCCGGCCTCCGGTCGGGGTGAGCTTGCCACCCATCGGGGACGGACGTCCGAAGTTGTCCACAGGCGTCCCGGTTATCCACAGTGCAAAGCCTGCCGCCCGCACCGGCGACGGGGGGCGACGGTGCGGGCGGCTTCGGGACCTGCGCGGGAGGGCCAGTCACCCGGCAGGAGGTCGTTCCTCGGACGATCAGCTCATGCTGACGCCCTCGCGGCTGGGATGGATCTCACGACTGGGGCCGCGTTCCGAGCGTGACCTGGATATCCAGCGTCTTGCCGTCCCGGACCACGGTCAGCGTCACCTTGGCGTTCGGCCGGCTCTCGCGCAGGGTGCCCACCAGGGACTCCGCGCTCGTTACCGAATGGCCGTTCACGGCGATCACGGCGTCGTCGTTCTTGAGCCCTGCCTTCTGCGCGGGTCCGCCGTCGAGCACCCGGGCGATCAGGGCGGCCTCGCGCTGGGCGCCGTCCAGCGTCACGGTTCCGTCGTCTGGCTGGACGCCGAGCCACGCGTGCTGCACCGATCCGCCCGAGGACAGCTGCGACGCAACGTCCTTCGCCTCGTCGATCGGGATGGCGAACCCGAGGCCGATGCTGCCCGACTCGCTGCCGGCGCCGCCGCTGAGGGTGGCGATCGAGGAGTTGATGCCGATCACCCGGCCCTGAGCGTCGACGAGCGCTCCGCCGCTGTTGCCGGGGTTGATGGCGGCATCCGTCTGGATGGCGTTGGTCACCACGGTCTCCCCGGAAGAGGATCCGGAGAACGGGTTCTGCGGCTGAGCCTGCGTCGTCACGGGCCGGTCCAAAGCGCTGACGATGCCCGTCGTCACCGTGCTGGACAGGCCGAGCGGGTTGCCGACCGCCATTACGGGATCACCCACCTTGACCGAGCTCGACGAGCCCAGCACGGCCGGCTTCAGCCCGGACGGAGCGGTCTTCAGCTTGATCACGGCCAGGTCGGTCGAAGGGTCGGTGCCGACGATCGTCGCGGCGTAGCCCCGACCGTCATACAGCACCACGCTCAGCGAGCCGCCGTTCGCGGCAGTGACGACGTGGTTGTTGGTCAGAATGCGGCCGCTGCTGTCGAGGACGACGCCGGAGCCCTCACCGCTGCCGCCGGCACCCGAAACCTTCACCGAGACCACGCTCGGCTGCACAGCGGCCGCCACCTTCTGCCAGTCCGGTGACGTCGCCGAGCTGCCCGTCACCGGCGCCTGAACGTTGGGAGTGGGTGAGTTCAGCGCAGTGCTTGGGCTCGCAGTCGGGCTCGTGCGGTCCTGGGTCGCCGTGACGAGACCGGCGGTCAGTGCGCTGGAGAGTATGGCCGCGCCGGCACCGACCGCCAAGACGCCGGTCCAGCCGGGTCGGCGTCCTCGGCGCGGGGCATGGGGCGATGGGTCGCCGCCCGCGGATGGGCCGCCCGGCGGGGGCGGCTGCTGGCCGAAGCCGGGCTGCGGCGGCGAGGGAAGGGGCTGGGTCGGTTGAGACTGGCCGTACCACTGGGGAGACGGCTGGGTGGGCGGGGAGTAGGTGGGAGGGTACGCAGGCGGCGTCGGGGATCCGGGTGCCTGCGCCGTTCCTGAATTGCCAGAACCGCTGTGCGGTCCCGTGCCGCTCGCACCCGTGCCGCCCGCTTCTGTGGTGCTCGCACTAGTGGCGCTCGAACCCGTGGCAGAACCCGCCGTCGCGGTGCCGCCCGGCTGGTCGGTGGCACCGGAGGGGCCGGCCCACGCATAACGGTCCTCAGGACGACCTGTCGTCTGCGTCATCGTCTCTCACCCGTCGAGTCGTCTGGTGTGCCACCAGTAGACGCTCCGTCGCTGTGCCGCGCCTGCGCTGAACCTGGGAGTCCGCTGAAAGCGCAACGCCCGTGCGCGGGCAAAGGATCGCCCGGCCGGCGGGAAGCCGGCCGGGCGACCTGCTGTTGCGGTCGGGTCCGATCAGATGCCGGCCAGGACCTCGGACGCAGTCTCGAAGTCCTTGGCAGGTACCAGGACCACGAAGCGGGAACTCCCGCTCATGGTCGGCACCTCGCGCAGGATCGGCGTGATCGACACGTCGGCGAGGCCTCCCTCGACGAGGGGCAGCGCCGGACGGCTGACCTCTGTGACGCGGACCAGGCGGTCGGCATCGGGCGTGGGAAGGACGCTGTCAACGAGGCGGGCCCACGCGGCCCGCAGGCCGGTGCGCTCAGTCCTATCGGTGCTGGCAGCGTTGTCGGTGGGAGAAACAGTGGGCATTACTCTCCATCCCCGGTGGGGGCGAGTCGTACGGAGCCGTCGGCGAGTCGCCGAGCGGCGATGGGAATCGAGCCACCACGTCGATGTGGCGCCAGGCCGGTTGGTTCCGTTCGGGGGTGACCGTCCGGTTCCTCGGGCAACTCCATCGTCCCATGTGAACCGGGTCGTTTCCGCAGTTCATCCCGCCCAAGGCAAGATTGTGAACGAATTCACGTAGAGGGCGGGCGCGCGTCACTCCGTCGTCTGGTCCGCGTCGTCTGGGCCGTCTGCGTCGTCTGGGCCATCCGCGTTGTCCGCGTCGTCTGCGTTGCTCCGGTCGTCCGCGGCGGCCTGAGGACGCCGGGGCAGTTCGACCCGGAACGTCGCACCGCCGCCTGGGGTGGGACCGATCCCCACGCGCCCGCCATGGGCGGCTGCCACGGCAGCCACGATCGACAGGCCCAGCCCTGAGCCGCCGCCGGCGCCCCGGCTGCGCGAGGAGTCCACCCGGTAGAACCGCTCGAAGACTCGCGCGGCATGCTCCGGTGGCAGGCCCTCGCCGTGATCGCGCACCTCGAGGACGGCCAGGTCGCCGTCCCGACCCACGGCGACCTCGATGGGAGTACCAGCAGGCGTGTGGCGCACCGCGTTCGCCACGAGATTGGCCACGACTTGGCGCAGCCGGTTCTCGTCCCCGGTCGCCACGGCAGGGGTCGGCCCGGTACCGGGCTTCAGCCCGGTCAGGCGAACCTCGCGATCGGGCGCCAGACCGCGGACGTCGTGGACGGAGTCCCCGGCCAGGACGGCGAGATCGACCGGATCGGTCCGGGCGGGACGCTGCTCGTCCAGCCGGGCCAGCAGCAGCAGATCCTCCACCAGGCTGCCCATACGCCGGGCCTCGTCCTCGATCCGGCCCATCGTCCGGCTGATGTCCTCCGGCTCCCGTACCGCGCCCTGGCGGTAGAGCTCGGCGAACCCGCGGATGGACGCCAGCGGCGTGCGCAACTCGTGCGAGGCGTCGGCGGCGAACCGCCGGGTGCGCGCCTCTGAGGCCGCACGGGCGCGGAAGGCCGTCTCGATCTGGGCCAGCATGCCGTTCAGCGAGGCGGTGAGCCGGCCCACCTCGGTGCTGGCCGGGCGTTCCGGCACGCGACGCGACAGATCGCCTGCGGCGATCGCTGCCGCCGTCTCCTCAACCTGGATCAGCGGCGCGAACGCCCGCCGGATGGCGAGCCAGCCCAGCAGGATGCAGATCCCCACGATCACTCCGCCCAGCCCGAGCGTGAGCAGCCCGATCCGTTCCAGGGTGGCGTTGACCTCGTCGAGCGGAGTGGCCACCTCGGTGTAGAAGAGGTTGCCGCGCTGGTCGTGCAGAACGACGATGTACAGCCGCCACCGTCGCTCACCCTCCTCCGAGCCCACCTCGAACGTCTGCCCGTTGCGCTGGGAAATCTGATCCGGCGTGAGCTGGGGAAACTCCGGTGCCGCACGATCCTCCAGCCCGTAGACCTGGGCGTCGGACTCGTCGTTCCCGAATACCCGGACGACGGCGCCTCCGGGAAGGTGATCGCCGCCGAAGGGTCCGTTCGGGCCGAGCGCGGCCTGCGCGGCATCCCGCGCCCCGCCGTTGCGCAGTTGGTCGTCGACCTGTCCGATCAGGTAGCCGCGCAGCAGGGACTGCGTCGTCAGGCCGGTGGCGGCCAGTGCGGCGATGAGCAGCACCAGCAGAATTCCCACGAGGCGAGCGGTGAGCGGCACCCCCTCCCACCGCCGACGCAGCACCCGGACGCCGGTGGACGGCGCGCCGCGCCAGGATCCCCGACGGCGGGAGCGCTGGGGCTCGGCGGTCGTGACGTCGACGGCGTGGTCATCGCTGGTCGCGGGGTCGACATCGACTCGGCTGGTGGTGTTCATCGGCTGGTGGTGTTCATCGAGGAGAAGTCTCGTCAGCTCTCGGGTGGCAGGCGCAGGACGTACCCGACGCCTCGCTTGGTGTGGATCAGCGGCGGGTCGACGTCGTCGATCTTGCGACGCAGGTAGGAGATGTAGGACTCCACGATCCCCGCCTCGCCGTTGAAGTCGTACGCCCAGACGTGATCGAGGATCTGCGACTTGGACAAGACCCGGTTCGGGTTCAGCATCAGGTAGCGGAGCAGCTTGAACTCGGTGGGGGACAGGTCGATCAGCTTCCCGCCGCGGCGCACCTCGTGCGAGTCCTCGTCGAGCTCCAGGTCGTGGAACACCATCCGTCCGCTGGTGCCGTCCGTGGCGACGCCGGTGCGGCGTAGCACGGCGCGAATCCGCGCCACGACCTCCTCCAGGCTGAACGGCTTGGTGACGTAGTCGTCGCCGCCGACGGTCAGCCCGGTCACCTTGTCCGGCGTCTCGTCGCGTGCGGTGAGGAACAGCACCGGGATGTCGCGGCCGCGCTCGCGGAGGCGGCGCGTCACGGTGAAGCCGTCGATGTCCGGCAGCATGACGTCGAGTACGACCAGGTCCGGCCGATGCTGCTCGGCCAGCCTGAGGGCCTGCGTACCGTCCGCCGCCGGAACGACCTCGAAGCCGGCGAAGCGCAGGCTCGCCGTGAGCAGTTCGCGAATGCTCGGCTCGTCGTCCACGACGAGGAGCTTCGCCTCAGGGGTCTTGTCCACGGCTACGAGTGTGGATGGCGCGCCTGGATGTTTCCTGGGAGCCGGCTGTAGATGGACGGGGCGGACGGGTGAAGCTCGTCCATGCTGAGGCGCCCGCGCGGCGGAAATGCGGGGAATGTCGCACTGGGCGCCGCGACGTAGGATCTCGTGGCGATGGATGCACAGCGCCCCGGCGCCGACCCCCGCCCGGCCGACGACCCGACCCGGATGCTTGCCGACCGGCTGTTCCGGCAGAAGGTCGGCGCGTTGGAGCTGTACACCGTCTACCTCGGCGAACGGCTGGGTCTGTACCGGACCCTGGCCGACGGCGGCCCGGTCACCTCCGCCGAGCTGGCCGAGCGCACGGGGACAGCAGAGCGGTACGTCCGGGAGTGGCTGGAACAGCAGGCGACCAGCGGGCTGCTCGAGGTCGACGATGCAGCGGCGGCACCGGCGGCCCGGCGCTATCGGCTGCCGCCGGCCCACGTCCCCATCCTGGCCGACCCGGACGACATCGACTATGCCGGCTACGTGGGTGTCGAGATCGTGCGCGCCGGGCGCCCGCTGCCGCAGCTCGTGGATGCCTTCCGGTCCGGCGGGGCGCCGCCGCCGCTGCCGTGGGAACCCGAAGGCCGGGCCGAGTTCAACCGAGCAACTTTTCTGAACCTGCTGGGCCGGCGGTGGCTGCCCGCCATCCCGGCGGTCGACCGGCGGCTTGGGGGCGAGCCGCCGGCGCGGGTCGCCGATGTCGCGTGCGGCACCGGCTGGTCGAGCATCGCCATGGCGCAGGCGTACCCCGGGATCACCGTGGACGGTTTCGACGTCGACCCCGACGCCATCGCCGCCGCCACCCTTCACGCCCGTGATGCAGGGCTGGCCGACCGGGTCAGCTTCGCGGTCGCGGACGCCGCCGACCCACGGCTGACCGGCCGCTACGACCTGGTGACGATCTTCGAGGCGCTGCACGACATGCCGCGCCCGGTGGACGCGCTGCGGGCGGCGCGGGCGATGCTCGCGGACGGTGGGTCGGTGCTCATCGCCGACGAGCCGGTCGCCGACGAGTTCACCGCTCCCGGGTCGGACGAGGACCGCCACACCTACGGCTGGAGCGTCCTGTCGTGCTTGCCCGGCGCCATGGGTGATCCGCTGACTGCGGCCACCGGGGCCGTGCTGCGCCCTGCGACGCTCCGCCGCTACGCCGCCGAGGCCGGCTTCGCCGAGGTCGAGGTCCTGCCGCTCGACACCGACGTATGGCGCTTCTACCGCCTGCTACCCGCTCGCCCCTAAATGCTGGCCAGATCCTCGGCGTCCAGGATCCGGTAGGCGTACCCCTGCTCGGCGAGGAAGCGCTGCCGATGCGCGGCGAAGTCCTGGTCCAGGGTGTCGCGGGCGACGACGGCGTAGAACCGGGCCGTCCGGCCGTCGGCCTTGGGCCGTAGCACCCGGCCGAGTCGCTGGGCCTCCTCCTGCCGGGAGCCGAACGAGCCCGAGACCTGGATGGCGACCGCCGCCTCCGGGAGGTCGATGGAGAAGTTGGCCACCTTGCTCACGACAAGGGTGGACAGCTCGCCGGCCCGGAAGGCCTCGTACAGGCGCTGCCGCTGGGTGACGGTCGTCTCGCCCTTGAGGACCGGTGCGTCGAGGAGGGCGCCGAGCTCGTCCAGCTGGTCTAGGTACTGGCCGATGACCAGGATCTGCTCGCCGGCATGGCGCCGGGCCAGCGCCCGCACCACCCGGGTCTTGGCCGGGCTGGTGGAACACAACCGGTAGCGCTCGTCCGGTTCGGCGGTGGCATAGGCCAGTCGTTCCCGGTCGGGCAGGGTGACCCGGACCTCTACGCAGTCCGCCGGCGCGATGTAGCCCTGCGCCTCGATGTCCTTCCACGGCGCGTCGTACCGCTTGGGCCCGATGAGGCTGAAGACGTCACCCTCCCGGCCGTCCTCGCGCACGAGGGTGGCGGTCAGGCCGAGCCGGCGCCGCGCCTGCAGGTCGGCGGTCATCCGGAAGATCGGCGCGGGCAGCAGGTGCACCTCGTCGTAGACGATCAGTCCCCAGTCCCGCGCGTCGAACAGCTCCAGGTGCGTGTAACTGCCCTTCCGCTTGGTCGTCATCACCTGGTAGGTGGCGATGGTGACCGGTCGGATCTCCTTGCGGGATCCGGAATACTCGCCGATCTCGTCCTCGGTGAGGCTGGTCCGGCGCACCAGCTCATCGCGCCACTGCCGGGCCGCGACGGTGTTCGTCACCAAGACCAATGTCGTTGTTCGGGATCGGGCCATGGCAGCCGCGCCCACGATCGTCTTGCCCGCCCCGCAGGGCAGGACGACGACGCCGGATCCGCCGTGCCAGAACCCTTCCGCCGCTTCGCGCTGGTACGGCCGGATGCTCCAGCTGTCCTCGACGAGGTCGATCGCGTGCGCCTCGCCGTCGACATATCCCGCGAGATCCTCCGCTGGCCACCCGAGCTTCAGCAGCACCTGCTTGAGGTGCCCGCGCTCGCTGGGGTGGACGACGACGGTCTCGGTGTCGAGTCGGGCGCCGACCAGCGGGGCGACCTTCTTCGACCGCAGGACCTCCTCGAGCACCGGTACATCGAGGGCGTGCAGCACGAGCCCGTGTTCGGGGTCCTTGCGGAGTTCGAGCCGGCCGTAGCGGGCCATCGTCTCCGCGACGTCGACCAGCAGCGCGTGTGGAACGGGGTACCGCGAGTACTCCAGCAGGACGTCGACCACCTGCTCGGCGTCGTGCCCCGCCGCGCGCGCGTTCCACAACCCCAGCGGGGTCAGCCGGTAGGTATGCATGTGTTCCGGCGCCCGTTCCAGCTCAGCAAACGGCGCGATGGCCCGGCGGCACGGGTCGGCCAGCTGGTGGTCGACCTCGAGCAGCAGGGTCTTGTCACTCTGGACGATCAGCGGTCCGTCAGACACGGATCAGATCCCCGAGCCGGAGTTCGACGAGGCGACGAGAGCGATGAAGCCGATGATCAACAGCACTCCCACCACCACACCGCCGATCAGCAGGCCCCAGGACCACTTGAGCAGGCGGCGAGCGCTCTCGGCGTCGCTGGAGACCCGGCCGATCGCGATGCCGGCGCAGATCGCGCCGCCGATGCCGGTGATGACGCAGCAGAACAAGGTCGCCACGATGTTCGCCACCAGCGCGCCGATGGCCTGGTTGCGCAGGCTCGACTGCTCCGGCGTCATCGGCGGCGCGTAGGGCGTCCCGTAGGGCGGGGCGCCGTAGGGCGCGTTGGGATAACCGGCCGTCGCACCGTACGGCGGTGCCTGAGGGGCGCCGTACGGGGGTCCCTGAGACGCGCCATACGGCGGCGGCGCACCGTACGGCGATGCGGGAGGCGGTGCGGCACCGTACGGCGGCGCCGGGGGTGGCGGGGCGCCGTACGGCGATGCGGGAGGCGGCGGCACGCCATAAGGCGCCGTGGGTGGCGACGCGTCAGGCGCGGTGGGTGGCGAGAACGGTTCGTCCGGTGGCGGCTCCGGCTGAGGTTGCGGCCTCGGTCCGGTTTGCTGCGACGGCTCCTCGCCCGGCCCGCCGGTGTCGAGCGGACGCGTCTCGTCGTCGTCCGGGCGCCCCCCGGCGGGCGGTTCTGGGTACTGGCTCACCGCTGACTCCCGGTCCGTTCTCCGCTGACCTTTGACCCTACCGGTACGGGTGCGGGACCCGGCGCCATGCCGGGTCCCGCACGCCTGCCGGCCGCACGCTCAGCCGATGGCGACCGCCGTCCTGCTGGACGAGCCCTCGTAGCTCACCGTGCCCAGGTACGGCGTACCGGCGTCCAGCCCGGACCAGGCCACCGTCACCGTCGTCGGCACGCTCTGCGTCGCGGGCAGCGGATCGGGGGACGCCGTGAGGTTGCCGGCTGTCCCGTGCACCGCGAAGTTGCGCAACGAGAAGGCGTCCGTGCCGCCACCGGCCGAGGCGTACCCGTTGACCACCGCGTAGTAGGTGCCGGTCGGCGGATCGGGCAGGTCCACCCGCTCGCTGGCCGAGCCGGTCGCCGAGTAGGCGACCAGCGCTCCCGATGAGTCGAGCACGAACAGGTCCATGTCGTCCCCGGCGTTGCCCGCCACGAGGTCGAACCGGGCCAGCGTCGTGCCGTCCGGAACCTCCAGCGGGAACACCTTGTTCGCCGCATTGCCGGTCGGGTCGAGTACCAGCGGCCCGACGGCCACGCTGTCGTCGTGCACCTCACCGGGCACCAATCCGGCCACCGACAGGTCGATGGACCCGGTCAAGCCCGGGGTCACCTGGTAGGAGGTCGAACCCGACGTCCCGCTGCCCGTCACCTCCGCCGGGGCGGCGATCGTGACGGGCTGCACGGCGATCGGGTCGCGGACCCGCAGTCCCGAACTGCTCGTCCAGGTCAGGAATCCGGTGGCGTACGCGTTCAGCGGAGCCGTTGTCCGGGTGAACGACACCGTGAACTCCTTGGTCTGGCCCGCCGCCCCGAACCTCAGCGTGGACGGCGAGACGGTGACCGCGAAGCCCGGCACCTGGACCGACGCCCGGTAGGTTCCGGGCGTCTGCGCCGTGACCCGACGGGTCACGGTCTGGGATCCGGCCAGCTCGCCGATGCCGATGGAGGGCAGGTTGAGGTCGCTCGGGTCGATCGGCTCGATGCCGGTGCCGGTGTCCAGTCCGGTGCCTTCGAGGTAGGCGATCCAGTCGATGACGTCGGAGTCGTACACCAGGCCCGGCGTCAGGAACCGGCGCGGGTTGACGAAGCCGGCGCCCTGCTCGAACGGTTTGGTGTTCGCCGACCCGTCGTCGTTCTTCGTGTTGAACGCCGTCGTCATGATCGCCGACTTGACCTCCATCGGTGACCACGTCGGGTACGTGCCGAGGATGAGTGCGCCCAGCCCGGCGATGTGTGGGCTGGCCATCGACGTCCCGGACTCCACCCCGAAGTTGTCGCCCGCGTTGTGCGGCGGGGCGACGGCGGCGACGATGCCAACACCGGGCGCGGAGATGTCGGGCTTCACCAGGTCCCCACCGCTGGTCAGGTCCGGACCGCGAGAGGAGAACCCGGCCACGACGGGGATGGGGGTCGGGCTGCCGCCGGTCTGGTCGCCGACGAGCAGCGCGATCGTCGGGTTGGTCGTGCCCGAGACGTAGTCGCGGACGGTGTCGCGGTCGTCAACCGGCAGGTGCACGGTCGGCACGCTGTGCACGTCGGGGTCGAGGCTGTTCACGGAGACGTTGACCAGCACCATGCCGACGCCTCCGGCGCGTTTGACCTCGGCCGACTTGTCGACGCGGTTGTTGACGCCGCGGTCACAGACCACGATCTTGCCCGACACCTTCGCCGGGTCGAGCGAATCCTGCAGGCAGACCCGGGCATCCTCCGCTGCAACGCCGGAGTCGGCGGCGGCATCGCCCAGGATGGCGGCGGTCGCCGGGACCTCGGTCGTGCTGAAGCTGGCGCCCTTCAGCAGCGTGCCATCGCCCAGCTTGACGGTGCCCTCGAGCCGGTGCGCGGTCGTCGCGGCGACCGTCGTCACCCACGGGCTGTTGTTGTCCACGGTAGAGGCGTCCGGGCCTGCGTTGCCGGCCGCCGCCGCCACGAAGACACCCGCCGCCGCCGCGTTGAGGAACGCGATCCCCACCGGGTCGGCCGCACCGGACGGGCTGTTGCCGCCGATCGAGTAGTTGATCACGTCGACTCCGTCGGACACGGCGTCGTCGATGGCGTGGAGGATGTCCGACGTCGTGCCGCCGTCCTGGCTGTCGTCGCGGGCGTTCCACAGCACCTTGTACATGGCGAGCTTGGCGGCCGGAGCCATGCCGGACGAGGCGCCGAACGTGCGGCCCGCGACGGTCATGCTCGGGATGCGGTTGCCGACGGCGGTGGAGGACGTGTGCGAGCCGTGGCTGTCGCCGTCCCGCGGTGAGAGATACTCGTCGGGGTCCAGGTCGCCGGGGGAGATCCCGGTGAGGTAGCCCTCGTCGTAGAACCGGGCGCCGACCAGCTTGCTGTTGCACGTGCGGGCCGGGAAGTCCTCACCGGCCTGGCAGGTCCCGACGAATTCCGAGCCGTCGGCCTTCACAACGTGGATCTTGCCGCCCGGACCGCGGTAGGTGGAGCCAACGCCGCCCGGCGACTTGGCGGTCACCCGGGAGCCGGCGAAGAACGGGTTCTCCGGCCACACACCGGTGTCCAGGACGCCGACGACGACGCCCTTGCCGGCGTTCCTAGCGCCCCCGAGACGGCTCCACACGCCGTCGGCTCCGGTCAGCCCGAGGAGATTCGGGGTGTCGAAGAGCACCGGCTTGCGCCGCGTATCCGGCGTCACCGACAGGACGCCACGGGTGCCCGCGAGCCTGGCCGCCTGCGTGGCGCTGAGCTTCGCCGCGAAGCCGTTCAGGGCGATCGTGTACTGCGCGCGGGGCGTGACCCCCGCCGAGCGCGCAATGCCTGATTGCTGTTGGAGCAAGTGGCTGCGGTAGCTGCGAACGGCGGAGGACGTGGCGTCGAGGTGCTTGCCCGCCGTCGGCTTCGTCGCCCTGAACCCCGCCACGCCGCCGCGGTAGCTCGCCGCCGGCGGTGCGACCAGGGTGACCACGTAGTTGCCCGCCTTGAACCGCGTGTCCAGCACGGTGGTGGCCGGCGCCGCTCCTGCCGCGCCCGCGGACGGCGCGGCGTGGGCAGCGGCGCCCGTGATGGCACTGACGATCGTCAGTCCGGCAGCGGTGACGAGGGCCATGACCGATCGGCCACTCCTCGCCGCCTCAATGGCTCTCGACACGCTGGGCCCCTCCCTGCACATCGGCGCTCGGCATCGTTGCCGGCGACCGGGCTTCAGACACGCATGCGGGAGCAGCCAACCGACGACGACCGGTGATGGTCAAGGGCCTACGGCTCTCAAATTGGCCGCAAAAGATCACCTTCGTGGTCGGCGGTGCGTGAAGATAACTCTCTGCGGGTGAGATTCATCGAGAAATTTCACTGCGTGTGTTCGACGGCGCCGGAACGGCTGCCGTCCGGCGCGGGGGTCACCGTGATCACCCGATGTACGGCGTAATGCCGGATTCGGCCGCTGTCCTGCTCCACGGCGCGGATCCGGCCCGCCTCGATCGCCAGCGGCTCCACCATGTGCCGGACCGGGTGACCGGCGCCCTCCAGGTACCCCAACCAGACGTGGCGGCCCGTGCCGACGGCCTCCCGCAGAACGGCCAGGGCGGCCAGCGGGGGAGCGTTCGGCTCGCCGGTTCCGCCGTCCTCGCCATCTCGGCCTCTCCCCGCCTCGCGCATCCTCCGGACCGCCCGGAGCAGGTCCGGACGGGACGGTGCGGGTGGTGGCCAGGGCGGGCGCCGGGTGGGTGTTACCCGGCGGGCCCGACGCGACTCGGGCCGCCGCACGAGGAGGTCGCCGTCGGGCGTCTCAGCGGCGGGGGTCAGGCCGAGGTCACGCAGGACGGCCAGGACCGTCTCGGGGTCGGCCTGGGCCGCGAGGACCGTCGGCGCGAGTCGGCGCAGGCGAAGCCCGGCGGTACGCCGGTCGGCCAGCAGTTCGCTGAGGACGGCGTCGTCATCCGCCCTCAGATAGGCGGACGCGGCGCCCACCCGCAGCCGGCCGTACCGGCGCGCGGTGTCCTCGACCAGGTACCGCAATGGCTGCGGCACCGGCGTGCGGGAATGCCGTTGCAGAACGTCGAGCAGATCGTCCCCGGTTCGTCCGGCGTCCAGCGCCCGGCGCACGGACCCGGCGGTGAACCGGTACACGGTTGCGGCGCCACGGCTCTCGATGTCGGCGGCCAGGGCCATCTCGTGGGCAAGCCCCGACTCCAGGGGTCCCGGGGCGACGGCGGTGAGATCGGCCTGCAGCAGGACGTGGTCGACCGGGCTGGGCAGCGCCTGGTCGAGCGCATCGGCTGCCGCTCGCTCCCCGTCCACCAGGAGCAATCGCCCGTGCCGGCTGAGCGCCCCCGCGCCGGTCAGCCCCAGCCATGCGGCCTCGCGCAGTGCCCAGGCGGCCAGCGTGGCCCGCACCGGACCGTGGCGGCGGGGCGCCGACCACTCCAGCCGGGCGATGACGGAGTTCACGCCGGCGACTCCGTCGGCCAGGCCAGCGGCATCGCCGCCCTCCGTGCCATCCGCGAGATCGTGAAGGACCCGACGGCGGACCTCGGCGACCTGGGGCCGCTCCATGTCCGGGCCCAGTGCCGCGATCGGCCCGTCCCGCTCACTCCGGCCGCCGACCAGGCCGGCGGCGCGCGAACTGTGCAGCCAGGCGATCGCGAGCTGGCCCCAGCGTTCTCCCGGGGATCCGGCTCGCCAGGTGTCGAAGGCAGGTGTGGGCAGCCAACGGGGGTCGGCCTCGCCGTCGTCGGCAATCAGCCCGGCGGCCAGGGCCACCTCGGCAGTGAGAGCGGCGGTGTCGTTGTCCACCTCGAGCCGCTGCGCGGTGCGCCGCAGGTCCCGCACGCCGAGGCCGCCCGCCCGCAGGACCGGCGGGGGGGGCCCCCCCCCGGG
>Ga0081539_10001418_pt1 | contig 41265 bp, 37 predicted proteins | sample TabmetS4T2R2_FD_71023 | JGI IMG/M metagenome (GOLD analysis project Ga0081539, IMG submission 71023) | Tabebuia heterophylla rhizosphere microbial communities from the University of Puerto Rico - S4T2R2 | ecosystem: Host-associated > Plants > Roots > Rhizosphere ... | reverse complement strand
GAGTTGGGGGCATCGAAATTAAAGTTGCAGATAACGGCATTGGCATTCCTCAAAAAGTTGTTGATAAAATCTTTCAGCCCTTCTTCACAACAAAACCAGCAGGGCAGGGAACGGGATTAGGATTGAGCTTGGCTTATGATATCATAAAAACGCATGGCGGAGAGATAAAAGTGGAAGCAAAAGAGGGTGAGGGAAGTGAGTTTATAATTCGATTGCCGATATTATAATTACTCCCCTTTAGGGGATGGGGCTTACTACAAAACCAACAGGGCAGGGAACAGGTTTGGGTTTATCATTGAGCTATGATATTATCAAAGCGCATGGTGGTGAAATAAAAGTTGAGACGAAGGAAGGTGAGGGAAATGAGTTTGTTATTCAGTTGCCAGGTAGTTAGCGAGGAATTATTCGGATCAATAAGACAAGTCACAATTATGAAGCTATATTACCAAAACATTCTATTACTCATCTGCATTTTTTTAATGCCGGTTTTTAGTTTTTCACAAGACGCTTCTGAGAATTTATTTCGCATTAATAAAATTCCGCCACAAGGCATTTTATTAGATAAAGGATGGAAGTTTCGTGCAGGTGATGATTCTACTTGGGCAAATCCGGATTTTGATGACAGGGAGTGGCAACCCATAAATCCAACACTTGATATCCGTCATATTCCGCAACTTCAACAAACTTCATTCTATTGGTTTCGACTTAAGCTGCAGGTTGATTCATCTTTACTGAACCAGCCTTTGGGAATAATGCTTTCACAGGTAGGAGCATCAGAAATATATCTCGATGGAAAATTATTATATAAATTAGGAAACATTGATTTCAAAAACAATGAGATTACTACGCATCACCTTTTACAAAGACCGTTTATAATCAATCTGAATTCTAACCAAACACAAGTACTTGCTATAAGATACGCTTATGATCCAAAAAGCTTTTTGGTTATGCTTGGCAATCCCAATTTTTGCTTTAATGCATTACTAAATACAACGACAGCTACTCTTACAAATTTTCGAAGCGGTGTCCGGCTTTCAGAAATTTACGAAACAGGTGTAATGGCTGTGTGGTTACTGCTTACTATATTCAGTTTTTGTTTTTATTTTTTGTATCGCACGCAAGTGGCATATATGTATACTGGTCTTGGCGGATTTTGTGTTTTTTTTGGGCGTTTTATTAGTCATAGTGTTCACGAAATGCCAGGTCTTTCTTGGAATACAAATTGGATCTCTATAGGAATTCTTATCTCATCTGTATTCACCATGCTTTCCAATATATTTGCAATAAACACGATTTGCTCACTATTTGGTCAAAGGAGATCGAAGTTCTATTATGCACAAATATTTTTTGGTTTATTTGCTACTCTTTCCTTTATTTTTCTTTACGAATGGGCTGGATTTTTATGGTTAATTAGTATCCTTCTTTCGGGCACTGAAATATTACGGTTAAGCATCAAAGCATTGCGAAATAAACGTCCAGGAGCAACGGTAGTTATTTGCAGTACTTCGATTTGGCTTATTTTGTTAATCCTTGGAATTGTATCGCTTAATAGTAATTTAAATACCGCTTATTTTCTCTTGTCTGTAGCTCCGATTACATATGCAATTGGATGGTCAATAATTATTGCATATGAATTTGCCCGCACTGGTTTGGCACTTCGGTCAAGAGTGAAAGAAGTTGAAGAACTTTCGCAAGAAAAACATCGTATTTTATCAGAACAAAATATAGTTCTTGAAAAACAAGTCGAACAAAGAACCTCTGCATTAAATAATTCTTTACAAGAATTAAAATCCACTCAATCACAACTTATCCATCGGGAAAAGATGGCCTCTCTTGGCGAACTCACCGCAGGCATCGCACATGAAATTCAAAACCCGTTAAACTTCGTAAATAATTTTTCAGAAGTAAACAAAGAATTGCTTGTTGAAATGAAGGATGAATTGGATAAAGGAAATATTGATGAAGTAAAAACAATTGCAAATGATGTTATAGATAACGAAGAAAAAATTCTTCATCATGGCAAACGTGCTGATGCTATTGTAAAAGGCATGCTGCAACATTCACGAACAAGCACAGGACAAAAAGAACCAACAGATATAAATGCTTTGGCAGATGAATATTTACGATTAAGTTATCATGGCATGAGAGCAAAAGATAAAACCTTCAATGCAACACTAAAAACGGATTTTGATAACAGCATTGGAAAAATAAACATCGTTCCGCAGGATATCGGAAGAGTGTTATTGAATTTATTCAACAACGCGTTTTATACAACCGATGAAAAAAAGAAAACTGCTAATGAAAATTATCAACCTACCGTTTCAATTCAAACAAAAAAAATAAAGGACAAGGTTGAAGTAAAGGTAAGTGATAACGGCACAGGTATTCCTCAAAAAGTTGTAGATAAAATATTTCAGCCATTCTTCACTACAAAACCAACAGGACAGGGAACAGGATTAGGTTTGAGCTTAAGTTATGATATTATAAAAGCACATGGCGGTGAAATAAAAGTGGAGACAAAAGAAGGTGTAGGAAGCGAGTTTATCATTCTGTTGCCGACATAATTACTCCCCTTCAGGGGTTGGGGGCTCAACCATTCTTCACCACCAAACCCACAGGACAGGGAACAGGATTGGGTTTGAGCTTGAGCTATGATATTATAAAAGCGCATGGTGAAATAAAAGTAGAGACAAAGGAAGGTGAGGGAAGTGAGTTTGTTGTTCAATTACCGGTTTAATTACTCCCCTTTAGGGGATGGGGACTCAACCATTCTTTACCACCAAACCAACAGGACAAGGAACCGGATTGGGTTTGAGCTATGACATTGTAAAGGCGCATTGTGGGGAGCTAAAAGTAAAAACGAAAGAAGGTGAAGGAAGTAAGTTTGTTGTTCAATTACCTGTCTGAACGGGGATTTGGGAAGATTTAAAAGATTTGACGTAAATGAAATTCTTAAATCAGTTTAATCAGTAAAATCCTATAAATCGTGGTTCAGACAAAGCACATGGTGGTGAAATAACAGTAGAGAGCAAAGAAGGTGAAGGGAGTGAGTTTATTGTTCAATTGCCTGTGTGAACGGGGATATGATTTTGAAGAAATGCGACGAAGTTGAAATATTTTTTTTAGCTAACAAATCCTTTTCGAGTTAAGAAACAAAAAAACTATGTGTTGCCGGTTGAATTATGAATAAGTAATTTTGTGCCCCTTTGAAGACGTTTTAATTTTTTAAAACTTAAATCTAATCGTATGGCATTCACACTTCCGGCTCTTCCTTATGCACCTGATGCACTGGAGCCTTATATTGACTCTATGACAATGCAAATTCATCATGGCAAACATCATCAAGCTTATGTGGACAATCTTAACAAAGCAATTGCAGGAACAGATAATGAAAATAAAAGTTTGGATGATTTAATTAAACGTGCGGGTTCTATTTCGCCTGCTGTTCGTAACAATGGCGGTGGTCACTGGAACCACACTTTTTTCTGGGAAATATTAGCTCCGCATGCGGGTGGTTCACCTTCGGGAGAATTGGCAAGTGCAATCAACTCTGCTTTTGGTTCTTTCGATGAATTTAAAACAAAGTTCTCCGCTGCAGGTGTTGGGCGTTTCGGAAGCGGCTGGGTTTGGCTTATTGTAAAAGATGGAAAGCTTGAAATAACTTCTACACCTAATCAAGACAATCCTTTAATGGATGTTGCCGAAGTAAAAGGCACACCGATATTCGGCGTTGATGTTTGGGAACACGCTTACTATTTGAAGTATCAAAACCGCAGACCGGAATATTTAACGCAGATATGGAACGTGATTAACTGGGCAAAAGTTGAAGATCATTTAGCAAAAGCAAAATAAATTGTAAGAAAGTTTTTTACCTTCAAAGTCCTGTAGCATTGCAGGACTTTTTTATTAAACCTTCAACAGATGAAAATCTATCCCACCATTTTACTTGCATCTGCTGTTTTGATTGCAGCCTGCGGAAGCCGCACAAAAAAAATTATCGTGTATGCGAACAACGATGTTTCCATTGATGAGAATGCAAAAACGATTGTACAAAAAGATACAGAGGGTCATGTTGATAAAGAGATACAATTGAGTTCAGGTGGTGAAATTGATTTAAAAGTCCAACAGAAAGATGGAAGTCAATCCACAATCCCTCTTCCTGAAAGCGGTTATTATATTGTGAATGTAAAAGCAAAAGATACCATTATCGGCGGGCTTCAAAAATATTCAACGCCGGAAGAAGCAAACAGAGTAATGACACAGGAGGAGTTGCATCACAATATAGATTCACTCGAACAAATGGTACAAGGCAAAAACACTAATGAAACCAATAACACATATTTTGTTTTACCCAACACTGCAGCAAAATTTACATCAAACACAAATGCAACTGTTGTGGGTCCTTATCATCGAATGACAACAATAGAACAAAAAGGAAGTGAAGCACCAGAAGTCTATCGCTTTTACAGCATTCGTGAAGTAAGAGAAACTATTGATAAGTTGAAAAAACTTACAGGTGAAAATCCTGAAACAGGGAAAGATTCAACAAGCACAAAATAATAGTGTTGTGTAAATGTATGACCTCATTCTTCAAAATATCTCAAAACATATTCAGCTTACAGAGGTAGAGACAGATTATTTTACTTCTGTTCTCCAAATAAAACGGATAAGAAGAAAACAGTATCTTATACAAGAAGGAAATGTGAGCCGCTATGAGGCATTTGTAAACAAAGGATGTTTAAGAGCTTATCATGTTGATGAAAAAGGGCAAGAACACATTGCACAGTTTGCAATTGAAGGATGGTGGATAGGAGATATGTACAGCTTCTTAACCTCAACACCAGCCCGCTTGAACGTAGATGCACTGGAAGATTCAGAATTATTGTGCATTGATAAGCCTTCGCTTGAAGAATTGTATTTACAAGTGCCCAAATTTGAACGCTTCTTCAGAATAATTCTGCAAAATGCGTTTATCGCTCATCAGCAGCGTATTATTGCGAACATGAGCAAAACCGCAGAAGAACGTTATCTTGAATTTATTAAACATTATCCTCAATTAGAGCAACGTGTGCCTCAACATCAGATTGCTTCATATCTTGGTATCACACCCGAATCACTTAGCCGCATCAGAAAACAATTGAGCGAAAGAGGCTGAAAAATCTCTTAACATAGATCAATGTAATTTCTTGACATACATCAATGGAAATGGGTATCTGTTATTTGCAATTTTGTTTTTCAAAAAATTAAAACAAAAATATGCAAACGCTAAAAGAAAAAATCAGTCATCTTAACCAACTTGTACTTGAAGGCAAAGCACTTGATGCATTTGAAATGTACTACGACGATGAAGTGGTAATGCAGGAAAACGAAGCTGCGCCCACTGTTGGCAAAGAAGCGAACCGCCAAAGAGAACATGCATTTTTTAGCAGCATCACAGATTTTCGCGGAGCATCCATATTAAATGTAGCTGTGGGCGAAGATGTAACAATGGTTGTATGGCATTATGATTATACGCACAAAGATTGGGGTGTGCGTAATTATAAACAAGTATCTGTTCAGCACTGGAAAGATGGTAAGATTGTGAAAGAGCAATTCTTTTATGGCAATTGATGAATATTATTGTATAAAACGTGCGATGATTCGAAAAGAAAATCATTTCACGTTTTGCTTTCTAAAATTTGCTTTTCAGTTTTATCTTGCCACTAACGATTTACGATTCACGATTATGATTCTCACGGTACAGGATCATAGCCGCTTCCGCCGCCCGGTCTGCATCTTGAAATTCTTTTTATGGTAAGCCAGCCGCCTTTAAGCAGCCCATATTTTTTCAATGCTTCAACTCCATATTGTGAGCATGTGGGTGTAAACCTGCACTTTGGACCAAGCAAAGGAGAAACTGCAAACTGATAAAATTTTATCAGCAGTATAAAGGGATAGCTAAGTATTCGAAACACTTGTTTCATTCAATTGTGTTATCAGCCGGTTCAACGCTAATTGCATTTTTATTTTTACTGTCGCATAATCAGGTAAAACTTTGTCAACATACAAGAGAAAAATGATTACCTGTTTGCCATGTGTGGTTAGATATTCATGCAGCAAAATCTTTTCCGTTCTGTACGCTTCACGCAGCAATCTTTTTATGCAGTTGCGATGAACAGCCTTTTTAAAATATTTTCCGCTTACACCAACACCCGCTTTTACCGGAAAATCGAGCGGTTGCGACGGTTGCAAATAAAAAACTTTTATCGGGTGGATGGTAAAGGTTTTACCCTTACTAAAAATTTCTTCCAGCAGCTTGCGCCGTTTTAGCTTTTCTTTTTTACCGTATGAAAATGTTTTAGCCATTCATGCAAAAAGCCCCAATGCGGGGCTTTAAATATACTTTTAAAATCCTTCGTAAAGGAAGAAGATTACTTGAGTCTGCTCTCGTCAGAAATCGTCAATTTCTTACGACCTTTCCTGCGGCGGCTTGCCAAAACCTTGCGACCGTTAGCCGTTTGCATGCGTTTACGAAAACCATGTACAGATTTGCGGCGACGTCTGTGTGGTTGAAATGTACGTTTCATAATCAAATTTTTTATTAACCAATGAATTTCAACTTACAGGCAACAGTCACCATCACTGCCACCCGGTGAAAGGAGCGCAAAAGTAAAGGTTTATTTCGAATTTAAAAGTGCAGTTTTTGAATTTTTAATCACTATTGTCCGACAAAAATAAGAATTGCCGTTTCAGAGAACTGAAATAGTTGATTTTGCTGATGTGTTTATAAAAAGGGAATAGCAGGGGGTGCCTATGAGGAATTAAATAAATCTCTTGTGATAGCTTGATTCTTGATTCCTTTTTCTTTTTTGATTATGCAGCTTTAGCAATTCTTTTATGCTGATATATCCTGCCAGATGAATGCGTAACAACGTAACCATATTGCCAAAAGCCAACTATAAAAAAAGGGGCGGCTTAAAAGCCGCCCCTTTAACTTTACTCGAACAATAGTGATAAAAAACAATGACAAGGCGCTTATAACGGGATTCAAAGGCAATGGCAGTGAGGGATGCAGATATTCCTGCATAATTTGCTCAAAAAAACTTTTAATCAGCAGTTATATGGTAATTCTCAAATAAATTTTTGTATCTGCTTCTTACAATCACTTTTTTTTCTTAGCTTTTAATTTGTTTTTTAAATCCGTCTTATTCTCTCACTAAAACTCAAATTTTATGGGAAAGAATTTTTCACTCTCAACGAATCGTCGCGGTTTTATAGGATCTCTTGCCACTGGTGCTGCAACCTTAGGAATGACATCTCTGATAAATCCGCTCCAGGCTAATGCACAACCGGAATTTCGGGAGAACGGTTCAGATGCTGATGCCTGGTTCAACAAAATCAAAGGAAAACATCGTATTGTTTTTGATGTGACCGAGCCTCATGGAATCTTTCCTTTTGCATGGCCAAAAGTTTTCCTTGTTACTAACTCAGCCACAGGTACGCAGGAGACCGATACCAGCGTTGTGGTAGTATTAAGGCATGATGCAATACCTTATGCCATGACAAATGATCTTTGGACAAAGTATAAGTTTGGCGAAATGTTTAAAGTAGAGGATGAAAAAACCAAAGCACCTTCTACCAGTAATCCTTTTTGGCAACGGCCACCTGATGATTTACCAGGGGTTGGAAAGGTGCAAATAGGTATAACCGATTTACAGGCGAGTGGCGTAATGTTTTGTGTATGCAATATGGCAATAACAGTTTATAGCGCCGTTGCAGCCCAGAAAATGAACATGGATGCTGCCACAGTAAAACAAGAATGGACAGCGGGTGTTTTACCTGGTATTCAAATTGTTCCTTCTGGTGTTTGGGCAGTTGGCCGTGCCCAAGAACACGGATGTGCTTATTGTGCGGTGGCTTGATTAATGAATAAAAAAGATTGAGCAGATGTAACGACATCTGCTTTTTTATTTACAAGGGTTTATAATATCAATAAATAAATGCGCTTTCATTGTAAAATGATATATTGGCAATAATGGAAGTAATCGGATTTATAGCTGCGGCACTGATAGGAGTATCTCTGGCACTCATTGGAGGCGGTGGATCTATTATAACTGTTCCTGTTCTCGTGTACTTGTTTTCAATACCACCGGCACTTGCAACCTCTTATTCGCTTTTTATTGTTGGATTCAGCAGTCTTGCAGGTGCGTATAAAAATTATAAACAAGGTTGTATTAATTTCAAAACAGTTTTACTCTTTGGCACATCTTCGGTTACCACTGCTTATCTCACACGTCTTTTGATAATTCCTCAAATACCTAAAGTATTTACTATAGGAACATTGCAATTAACCGAATCTTTTGCTATTATGATCATCTTCGGCATACTTATGTTGGGGGCCTCTTTTTCTATGATCAGCAAAAGACATATACCATATCATCATCAAAATGAACTGGATATTTTTTTGTTATTATCATGCGGAATCGGAATAGGATTAATCACTGGGCTTCTCGGAGCAGGCGGTGGTTTTTTATTAATTCCGGCCCTCGTTTTAATTATGAAGCTGCCAATGAAAGAGGCAATAGGCACATCATTACTAATAATAGCATTTAATTGTTTAATAGGATTTATGGGTGATATCGGACGTTACAATGTTCAGTGGTTATTTTTATTAAGCATTACAATTATTTCTGTTTCGGGTATCATTATTGGTGATGTCTTAAACAAAAAAATCAACGGCGAAAAACTTAAAAAAGCTTTTGGTTGGTTTACACTTACCGTGAGTATCTGTATAATAGTAACAGAAATGTTGAATATTGAAAAATAACATTTAAACTGTTGAAATCGTTCTTAAAAGATATTTATTTTGCTGCCACTTGCTTTTTTGCGTTAGCATCATCTTTCGCTTTTTTAATCGGGCCAAAAGGTCCATACTTGTGTTGTTGTTCTGAAAATGTATCTGTATAGGGACCAAAAGGATGATCAATTGCCTTCTTTGATAAATCAGGCCAATCTTTCGCAAAGAGCTTTTTGGGTCTTGGCTGAGAATTTACAAAGGCACCTACATCCCATGTTTCTTCATCGGTGAGTTGAGGGTTATCATGTGTTGCCGTTCCAAAGGGCATATTATACTTTACATAACCGGCAAATCTTGTTAAACGATAAAGACCTGCGCCGATATTATAGCTATGAGGGCCCCAAAGGGGTGGATATAAATAAGCAATTGAATCTGGTTTTAAAATTCCCTCACCATTTTTCCCATGACAAACTTGGCATTTTGAAACATATACTATTCTTCCTTTTGCCGTGTCTGCGGCTCTACTTATGAACGGCAATTCTTCTGTGTTGGCTCCTTTGGGTTTTACTCCTTTCGGAACATCTTTACCTAACCACTTTAAATAAGCAACCATTGCTCTCATTTCTTTACTTGTGCTGTCTATCGTTTTTCCATTAAGGCTTCTCTGCAAGCAATCATTAATACGAAATTCAATTGATTCAACAATACCGCTTCGCGGTCGAAAAGTTGGATAAATAGAAGCAACGGCTGAAAAGCAGTTCCCATACGGTTTTGCACCGGCATCTGTATGACAGTTCTGGCAATTCATTCCGTTAGAAATATGTGCAACTTTCCCCTTAGGACCAAGGTAATAAGCCGTGTTCGCAATAAGTTCTCTTCCGTAGCGGATAAGCTGCCCTTCTTCGGTGTTGGGGATGGAGCTGGTATCGGGAGGTTGCCATTCTCCCTTAGCGACAGATGAATCTTTTTTTACAGCAGCTTCTTTTTTATCTGCATTTTTTGTAGTGAACGGTTTATAAATAATTACAAACAGAATTATCAAAGCTGATAATAAAATATACCAGGATTTTCCGAGAAGTTTCATGGTGTTTTATTTTAGTGCGAAGATGTTTCAAGCAAGCACATGAACATTAAGACTCAATTACTCTAAAGTTACTTATTAGCTTCTATAGTTTCGCTTTAATTTTCGAATGAAGAACCCGGTGCACTTCTGCACGAAAGGATATAAAGCAAAAGCACCTAAAGTGCTTTTTGTTTTGGGAAAGAATCCGGAAACAAACTTTTAGACTTTAAACTTTCCGCTTTACAACTGCTGCCTACTTCTCCATTACCTTCTTCCATAACTGAGGGATACGTTTTATCCAAACTATTTCTCTTTTTTTGATTTGCGCATCTTCGGCCGGTGAGCCGAAATAAGTTTTATTCCCCTCGAGAGAATATGCTACTCCGCTTTGTGCAAACACTACTGCATTTGCACCAATGGATAGTGTTTTGCTTACGCCAACCTGCCCCCATAGTGTAACACCATCTTCGATGATGGTTGCACCTGCAATACCAACTTGTCCGGCAAACAAACAGTTTTTACCAACATTGGTATCGTGACCAATATGTACAAGGTTATCAATTTTGGTTCCTGCACCAATGCGTGTGCTTGCAGTTACACCACGATCAATCGTACAGCCCGCACCAATCTCAACATCATTTTCAATTATAACATTGCCGCAACTTTGCATGCGCTTGTACCAGACATCGCGATTTTTTTTAGTGTTATAATAAAACGCATCGCTGCCAATTACAGAGCCTGCCTGAATTACAACGTTGTCTCCAATCACAGAATAATCCATTATTGTTACGTTCGGATAAATGATGCAATTATTGCCAATAACAACATCTTTCCCAACAAAAACATTCGGCATTATTATAGTGCTTTCGCCAATCTTTGCCGTGTCGCTTATAAGTTTTGTTGCGGGTGTAAATGGTCTGAAATGATTTACGATAATTAAATATGCTTCAAACGGTTCGCTTACTATAAGCAGGTTTTTTCCTTTAGGTACAGACACATTTTTGCTGTTGATTATAATATGTGTGGCTGCACTGTTCAGAGACTTATCATAGTACTTGGGATGATCTACAAAACACAAATCACCTTCTTCCACTTGATGAATTTCATTAATCCCATAAACTTTTGCTGATGCGTCACCTATAATTTCTGCACCAATAAGATCTGCTATCCATTGTACTGTTACCGGTTGAAGAAATTTCATCTTATTATTTTTTGCAAATGTAAACGGAAAGGTGAAGACGGAATTAATGTAGTCTGTTCACAAAAAATAAAAAGAAAGGGCTGATAATTGCTTACCAGCCTTTTCCGTTTCAGCAGTTAGTTTTACTCTTTTATAAACTTCTCAACTTTTGAATTGCCTTTTTCATTAATGGCACGAAGTATATATATTCCGCTTGGCAAATTACTTACAGTGATATTATACAGATTTGTGTTGGCAAGCGTGTTCTTGATTAGTTTTCCCGTGGCATCATATATCTGGAAAACAATCTTACTCCCCAAACCTTTTGCATTTACAGTAAGAATATTTTTTACAGGATTAGGTGTGATTAGCAATTGAGAAGGAGGCTGCTTGAAAGTTGCAGCAACGGCGATTTTTGAACTGATTTGAGGCGCCACAATATTTACTGTGTAATCTTCCACTTCGCCGCGGGCAAAAGTTTCACAGGGTGATACCGAAGATCCTCGTTTCATGGACACACGCATTCGCGTAGGTCCGGTTAATGCATTTGCAGGAACAGTAAAGTCGTGCGATTCCCAACCTATTTGTTGTGATTGATATTGTACTATTTTTTCACCTGCATCGGCAAAGTCGCCATCCTGATTGTAGTCTATCCAAACGCCCCATGCTTCGGTGAATGGACCACCAATTATTTCAGCGCTTAATGTAATGGTGTTTTTTACACCGATAGTAAGGTCTGTACTTAAGTAAGTATAATCTTCGAAACCACCGTCGTTACCTGTGCTGTTAAGTAATGAGCCGAGATATACAAGGTCTATCCATTCGCTTGATGAATTAAGCCCTGAGGAAGCGCAGTAGCCGCTCCCAAGCGTTGTGAAGTGTTTTATCGCTGTATATCCTGAAAGCCCGTTATCACAAACAGCTTCTACCTCATAATCATAAGCAGTTCCGGGGAATAATCCTGTAAGCGTATAAGAAGTTTTATCTGTTGATATTTTTATCCATGTAGAAGATGTTGCCGTTTTGTATTGCAGATGATAGAGATTTGCTTCTGGAATATTGTTCCATGATATTGTTGCACCATCATTTGTTATTGCACTGGCGGCAAGCCCCGTCGGAATTGAACAACTGCCTGTTCCAACAAAATCGAGCAAATGAATAAGTGATGATGAAACATCTGCAACCACAAATAAACTTCTGTCAGTGGCAAGAGCAATGCTTACTCCGGTTATGTATTCGCTCAACGTGTCAATAGGAACAAACCAATCCATATTGCCGTTGCGCAAGTATTTTACTGTTACCCATTGACGTTTTCCAAGATTAGATCCACCCGGGAACGGTCCTCCTATCCCTGTTACAAAAATTTCACCTAAATTATTTATAGCCATCATAACAGGGTATTCGTCATTATTCTGTTGTTTGTCGTATCGTCTGCTCCACAGCATATTTCCGTTGGCATCTATTTTTACCGTAAGCCAGTCAACATACAAACTGCCACCTACGTTATAATGGTTTCCACTGGCACAGATTACGAGGTTTCTGTCTGGTGAGAATTCAATTCTTGTCACGCCTTCATATCCTCCAAAATCATAGGAATGTAACCAAACTTGTGAACCTGTTGGGGTGAATTTATATACCGAGATATCACTGGCAGTATTTACACCTGCACCATTGAAGAGAGAGGTAAGCAGATAAATGTTGAAGTTATTGTCATATGCGATATCGCGACCGTAATTGCCCTCGTTTTGTTTACTCCACCGGCTAACGCCTGCTGTGTCAAGCAACCAAATAAGTGCATTGGGACCTGATAAACTTTTGAATCCGCAGAGCCCGACTGCTCTGCCCTTCAAGCGAATATTATACACCAGATAAAAACTGCTTCCGCCAAAACTTTGTACACGAATCCATGCGGTATTACCCGCCGGTGTTATTTTAATTGCGTTAAAACCGGATGCTCCTCCTGCAACATTTCCACCCGATGCAACATATATATTGTTGTTTGCATCGAGCTGGCTCGTAACATTATTGTGATAGCGTTCCTGATAAAATGCGCTGAAATAACCATTAATAATTTTCTTCCACAGCAGGTTGCCGGCAGGTGTGTACTTTAAAATGATAAGCGCATTTGCCCTGTTACCATTTTCTATACTTGTTGTGTACCTGAATCCAACCACAACAACATTGCCTTGAGAATCTACATGAACCTGTTCAGGTGTTTCATAATTAAATATAGTGTCGGTTGTAAAACTCACCTCCCACAAAAAATTTCCAAACTTGTCGCGTTTATGAAGTCTTATAACTCCTTCGCTGGATGCAGTATATACGTTATCGTTCGCATCTCTCGCTATCCAAACACCAACGCCTTTGTAGGTTTTAAACCAATCAATGGCAACGTCAGCCTGTGATTTTGCCGGAGAACTTGAAAGAAAAAAAGAAAATAGTAAAATGGAGGTGTAAAGTTTTTTCATAGTGCAAGGTTATTTTTATAAACTTAAGAAAATTTCAGATTTTTCTATTTCTGCTTGCGAACGTTATAAGCACTATTTTTTCCAAAGAAGGAAAATTAGCTGCCGAATAAGCTTTATCGCTGACTGAAGACAATGAGAAGATTTTATTCAGTAATGATAGAGAGATTTTATTCAGTAATGATAGAGATACTTTAGAAGTCTAAAATGGGATTTTCAACTATAATGGTGCCCTCTTTGTTTATATCAAAGATTAGAGGAAGAATGAGTGCTTTGATAAAGGCGTTGAAGTTCATTAATAGCAGGTAACTAAAAATATTACCTCTCCGTTTTTTTTAACGGATTCAATCTTTTGTTCTATAAAAATCGGGAACAGTAAGAGAAGCTGCCGACAAAATCAGCAGCTTCTTATGCAGCAATATCGTTCGTTATTCAGATGCTGGCATAGAAGGAGTTTCAGAACCACCACCTTCAGTCATTGGAGCTTCCATTTTTGGTTCTTCCATAGGAGCAGATGCCTTTTTAGGAGCGGCTTTTTTTGCTGCTTTTTTCGGAGCGGCTTTTTTTGGAGCGGCTTTCTTTGCTGCTTTTTTCGGAGCGGCTTTTTTAGGAGCGGCTTTCTTTGCTGCTTTCTTTGGAGCGGCTTTTTTAGCGGCTTTCTTTACGCCTTTTTTAGGAGCGGCTTTTTTGGAAGCTTTTTTTGCTGCCTTTTTAGGTGCGGCTTTCTTTGCAGACTTCTTACTTGCTTTTGCCATGGGTGTGAGTTTTTTTGAAAAAAATTTTAGAAAGTAACGTTAAGATAAATACTGTTTTTGATATAATGTTATAACACCACAAAAAAATTTTATCAAACAAAAAAATTTTCCTCTTTCAAGACAAAATTTTTCATGATGAAGTTATAATTGTTGAATAACAAAATTGCATTTTTTATGCACAAGAAATTAAGACATGAGTGATGTTTATTGCTTGACTCTCTACATACCCTTAAGAAAGTGTTCATGTTTTTATGACTTCGCCTCCATTGGGTAGCAGTAAACTTTTAACTCCCACAGTATTTATATTTTGCCGGAATAGGTGTAAAAAGATAAGTATATTTTTTGCTATATAGAGAGATAAAACAAATCTCTCCGATTCGATATTTGGTGCCCCTCCAAAACGATAAACCTGTAACTAATTAGTGCCATGCATGGAATTGTAAAATAAAAAAGCCGCTGATTTTCGCGGCGGCTTCCTCCGTTTTACGGAGCAGATTATTTCTGATGGAGTAACCCGGTTAGACGATACTAACCGAAGGTTTCCATGATTTATCTGTAGATTGCATGAATACCTCCTTTTCTTTGGTGAGTTGTAAAAATAATACAGAATACTTTACCAAATTCAGTGCTTCATTATTTTTTTATTGCTGCAAACAGATGCCGAATCAAAGACAACAGAAAATCCCTAAGATTGAGTTAAGCAGTTCGGTTTATCCCGAACTATAAACTGAAACATTTATGAGTTTGTATAACGGCTAAAACATAATTTAAGGCAACCCGATGTTTAATTCTTTCGTTTCATTTCAAACTTTAATCATCTGTATCTATGATTTAAATCATACGTTGCAAAAAACACCTTACTATCTTTGCCACATAAAATGAAACTGATTGGTGTAACTATATTGTTGATTTGTTTAACGGCAGCTACTTTTAGTCAGTGGTTACAAATAATCTGTTTCAATCTTAATGAAGGATACATAGAAAAAGAATTGTGTGTAAATAAAAACAATCCTTCAAGTCATTGTAACGGGCACTGTTATTTAACTAAACAGCTCGATAAAGAACAACCTTTGAATCCTCTTAATTCATCTAAGGAAAAATTTGAGATACAACTTTTTTGTATTGACGCTACAAATATTACAGGTGTTACATCTTGCCTTCTTATAACACCACATTCAGTCATACAAAATTTCTTTTCGCAAGAAGTACTGATAGCAAATTTTCGCCCTCCAACATCGCATAATTCTTCGGATTAGGTACAATAAAATATTATTGCGCCATATCGCACAATGCGGTAAAGCGATATGATGTTTGCTTCTTTCATTTTGTTACTTCATTCTTATACCATGAAAAAAATATTTATTCTCACTTTAACTTTATTCTTTTCCTCTCAATTGATTGCCTGCCCTATTTGCGGATGCGGCGTTGGCAATTTTTATCTTGGATTACTCCCCAACTTTAAAAATCACTTTATCGGAGTTCGTTATCAGTATATGTTGTACCATACACAATTGAAAGATGATCCATCACAATTTGGTTACGATTATTACAAAACTGTTGAAGTGTGGAGCGGGTGGAGCATTGGCAAAAAGATTCAACTGCTTGCTTTTGTTCCTTATCAAATTAACAAGCAAAATACTGATGACGGCAATATCAAAAAGGATGGGCTGGGTGATATTACTTTGCTTGCAAATTACAAGATCCTTCAAAAGACAAAAATGAACACGGTTAAAAGGTCTTCCACTTCACAGGAATTGTGGATTGGCGGCGGAGTAAAATTACCTACGGGGAAATATCATATAGATTTAAATGATCCGGATGCAAATCTTGGGGATGTAAACTCTCAAATGGGAACCGGCAGCGTAGATTTTTTAGTGAACACGAGTTATAACATTCACCTGAATAAATTCGGCATCAACACTTCGCTCAATTACAAAATAAATACTACAAATAATGACCATTATGATTTCGGTAACCGCTTTACCGCAAACAGTTTTGGTTATTACAATATTGGCATGAGGAGTATTTCATTGGCACCGAATATTGGTGTGCTTTATGAACATGCAAATGCCAATCATTTAAGCAACGCAAAAGTTGATTTAACAGGTGGTGATATTGCATTAGCAGTTACAGGTATAGAACTTACTTACAAGAAAATAAACATGGGCGCAAATGTGCAGTTGCCATTTGCACAAAATTTTGCTGCCGGGCAAACTACGGCAAAAACCCGCGGGATGGTGCATGTAACATTTTCTTTTTAAAGACATTTATTTTTCAAATGCTCCACTCTTTTTAGTGGGGCATTTTTTCTTTTCATCTATTCTTTAGGGCCGCACGAATTTTTACAAAATTTTTTCTTCGAAAATTTCGTAACTAAATGGTTTCATTTATATTTGTAACCGTTTAGTTACAAGATGCAATTTCATAAAAATGAGAAGAGATGTATTTCAGGCTATTGCTGACCCCACGCGCAGAGAGATTATAAACATCGTTGCACGACAATCTTTAAATCTTAATGCTGTAGCAGGGAATTTTCAAATAAGCCGGCCGGCAATTTCAAAGCATATAAAAATTCTTACCGAATGCGGACTTATCGTTATAAAACAGCAAGGCAGAGAAAGATACTGCGAAGCTAATTTAAAATCTTTAAGTGAAGTTTCTCAATGGATTGAGCAATACCGCACATTTTGGACAAAGAAATTAGATGCACTCGAAGATTTTCTGAATAAAGAAGCTGCCGCTTCAAAAAAAACTGTAAACAAGCAAACCCGTACTAAGTCATCAAAAAAATTAAAAAGAAAATGAAAAATGAACCATTGATAATTGAACGCACTTTCAATGCATCTGTCGAACGCGTTTGGAAAGCTATCACGAGCAAAGACGATATGAAGCAATGGTATTTTGACCTTGCAGAATTCAAGCCTGAAGTTGGTTTTGAATTTCAATTTGAAGCGGGTACTGATGAAAAGAAATGGCTTCATGAATGTAAAGTAACAGAAGTGATGATGGAAAGGAAACTTACTTATAGCTGGCGCTATCCCGGATATGATGGAATTTCTTTTGTAACATTTGAGCTGTTTCCGGAAGGAGAGAAAACGAGATTGAAACTTACACATGCAGGTTTGGAAACATTCCCAAGCGATGTTCCGGAATTAAAGAAAGAAAATTTCGAATTTGGCTGGAACAGTCTTATTGGTGATTCATTGAAAAAATATTTGGAAGGAACTACTCCGGCATGAAGCAGCATGCTGAAACAGGAAAAATAAATGTAAGTGTGAAGCAACAGAAACATCAACAGAGTAAACGGGTGAGAATATAAAATATCATCGCTTAAGAAAAGCATCAATTCGTTGCTCCGCATTTTTTCGTACACTCATGTAATACAAATTATAATCAGCAATGTGGTAGTTCGACGTTTTTAAAAAAATGCTTCCAAGGAAATGGGGCTTTACTGTCCATAACATGCCTTCGTGTACTTGTGCACTTGCAACATGCGGCACTACTTTATTGAAGTTGAGTAACACCGATCCCTTATTCTCTTTGCGTGATGCACTTATTTTTGAAGAATCCCACGTGAGCGGATTAGTAACAACCGCTGTGAATTTTTCTTTTTCAATAACAGGATGCATATAACCTTCCTTCAGTGTACGCCAACTGCAAAAGCATCCTGTTGCGGCTGGCGTTGCACATGCTCGTATCGAAGAAAAATAATCAGGCTCTACCGGCATACCAACAAGATATGCGACCACAAGTTGTTGCTGTAATGGCTTACCATCGAAAAATTCTTTTATCAAGCGTTTTGCGTGTGTAGTGCCCTGACTGTGCGAAGCAATGATGATAGGTCTTCCGTTATTATAATATTGCAGATAATATTCAAACGCAGCCTTTACATCCTGATATGCTTTATCGAGAGCGGCTTGAATAACAGCGCTGTCTGATGTGAAATATACAGTATAATTAGCTTGCCGGTAACGCGGTGCAAACACACGTCCGGCTTCGTTGAAAATACTTGCCTGATAAAGAATAGAACTGTAATCTGTTTTTCTGTTAATAGCCGAATCATCAATAGGAGCGTTGTAGCCAAAAGGCATTGACCTGTCGGTATAAGAGGTTGGATAGAGAAAGAAAATATCTGCTGTTGAATCGGGATGATAATTTCTTTTAAGCTTTGCGGGCAAACTATCAGAAGGATCATGCTTCCATGGATGCGCTGCCCAGTAATTAAGATCGCTGTAATCGGGAACTTCTGTTGATTTGAAATTATAATTGATGGCGATAATATTCTTGTTTGCAGAGCAAGAAAAAATGAATACGCTTATGAGTAGGTAAAAGAGTTTTTTTCTGCACGACCACATAATTATTCAAAATCAATTTTTTGAAACGCTATAAATCATTGAGGAATCTAATCGTTCATTTTTAAGAATCTTCCCTGCTTGCAGCAAGTAAGAAATTTTCAAATTTTTTATCATTTTATTCACCGGTTAAGTTATACATCGCCATCAGCTTGAGCAAAACACCATTTGTCCAACCGAAGCCATCCTGCGAAGGATACTCACCGCCACCTGCTTCAACGTGCGTATCCACAACATTATATTTCTCCATTAGCTTGCCGGTAGATTTATACACTTTTATATTCAGTTGCACCCAGCGTGATGCAGCTTCTTTTGCAATGTCTTTTAAGCCGTAATTATCTAAACCTTTAATTGCAATATATTGAAGCGGCGCCCATCCGTTTGGTGCATCCCATTGCTGCCCACTGTTTTTTAGTGTCGTTATTAAGCCGCCTGCTTTTAAAAAATCTTTTTGCAATACATCAGCTAAATTTTTTGCAACATCATCGGACGCTACTCTTAGAAATAACGGTGTAGTTCCTGCAATTGTTTTTTCCGGACTGAAAGTTTTCTGTGAAATATTATAATCGTAATACCAGTTCTCATTTTTATTAAAACAATATTTGTTGATGGTTTGTTTTCTTTTTTCGGCAAGTTGATTATAATAATTCTGCTGTAACAAATTTCCCGATTCTTTGTAAGCCTTTGCCAGCGTAAGTTCCAAATGATACATTAAGCAGTTTAAATCAACGGGAATAATATTCGTCATTTGAATTGAAGAAAGATGTTCACCATCTGCAAACCATCTTGTGCTAAAGTCCCAACCGCTCTCTGCACAAGTGCGCAAATTTTTATACAACAATTTTCTGTCTCCGCTGTAATCAATTGCAAGGGAGGAATCCTGAAAAAATGATTCCTGACGCGGATGCACATCCTGATCGAAATAACGTGTTAGCTTGCTTCCATCGGGCATCACTACAACATGTTTTGTTGCAGCAGTTTTATCTGTCCAGTAATCATATTCTTTTTGCAAAGCATTTTTTTGCAGCGCATACACCTGATCACCTTCCTTTTCTGCAAGCAATTCAACCATCAAAGAAAAATAGGGTGGCTGCGAGCGACTCAAATAATAACTGCGGTTTCCGTTCGGTATATGACCATATTGACTGATGAGATAAGCAAAATTGTTTATCATATTTTCAATCATGTCGTAGCGGTTGCTTTCCTGTAAACCAAGCATGGTGAAATAAGAATCCCAATAATAAATTTCACGAAAACGGCCACCGGGAACAATGTATGAGTTAGGCAATGCCAAAAGCGAACTTCCCTGCACAGACTTATCAGGACTGCGTTTAAGCACATCCCACAAACGATTGATGTGTATTTTTATATCTTCATTTGCTTCTGTACGAAAATTATCAGCAGGATTTTCGGGCACAGTAAAGTTCTCTTCAACAAATAACTTCAATGAAAACTTTACCGCAGGATTGTGTATTATTTTGTTATAGTCTGCAACAATATCTTTCGGATTTCTTTTTGGTATGCAATCAACGAATGTCTTGTTATCAGGGAAAATTTGATTCATCTGAACATCTACAAACAATTGCCCATAAATTTTATCCGGAGTGTTTACCGTTTGCGAATAACAAAAAGTGAATGAAGAATAAAAAACAAGCAAAACAATTTTTTTCATACAGAGATTTTTCATTACCGAATTTAAAATAAAAAAGGCATCATACAATTAAACTAAACAACATCTCTATCACATAAAACAAAAACCCTCTTATTGCTAAGAAGGTCTTTGAAAAATAAATTTATTAATTGCTTTATTAATGCTTCACTGTAATGCTTTTTTGTAATTCGGCTATATCCTTAACAATGCTCACTGTTTCGTTTATATAAATATCACTTTGTGCATTTTTCAACCATGCTTGATATCTGTCACCCTTTGCCTTATCAGGGTTGTTATAAAACTTATCCTTGTCAACGGCGAGCGGCTGCATATCTATAGGTTGTTTTAATTTAGCAAGCGAATCATCTTGTTTAACTGTGTTTCTTATTTGGTTTTGCTCATTTTTAAATGCGTCAATGTTAAGAAAATATTCTTTATCCACATTCTTACTTAACCAATCTGTATTCTTCTTTATAGTGCTGAATATTGGATTGCTATTAATTCTCTCTTCTGCTTTTTTATCTATCTCCTGCCAGTTCATATTGTTTTCGGCTTGATAGCTTGCCTGCGGAATCTGGTCCCAGCTTAATGCCGAAGGATTATCTTTTTCGCGGAACTTAAGATATTCCCATGTATCAGGCAATATAATGTTGGGGGTAACGCCTTTTAGTTGAGTAGAGCCGCCATTAACACGATAAAATTTTTCGAATGTAAGCTTTAATGCACCATATTCTGTTTGCCCGGTGAACATATCTGTAGGCTTGCCCAGCGGAAGATTTTTTTGAACAGTACCTTTCCCATAAGTTGAAGTGCTGCCTACAATAATGCCGCGTTTGTAGTCTTGTATAGCAGCAGCAAATATTTCAGATGCAGAAGCGCTTAACTCATTTACCATTACTGCAAGCGGACCATCATATAAAACTGATTGATCATTATCACTTAAAGTAACCGGTTTTCCGTCGCGGTCTTTTACCTGCACAACAGGTCCGTTCTTTATAAATAATCCAACCATTTGAACCACTTCATATAAAGAACCACCGCCATTGTTGCGCAAGTCAAGAATAATTCCGTCAATATTTTCTTTCTTGAGCTTGGTGATTTCATTTGCAACATCAGCAGAACAACGGTTCCCGTCAGGACGGTCGAAATCTGCATAAAACTCTGGCAAATAAATGTATCCTATTTTTTTATCCCCATCTTTTATAATCGAGCTTCTTGCAAAAGTTTCATCCTGCACAATTTCATCTCTAATCATCGAAACAACTTGCTTGGAACCATCCGCCTTTTTAAATGTTATTTTTACTTCTGTTCCTTTTGTGCCACGTATTAACTTCACAACATCGGTGACGGCATAACCAGCTACATCAACCGGTGTATCTGCAGCCTGACCAACTTTTTCAATCACGTCATTTATCTGAATCTTACCACTTTTCATTGCAGGACCACCGGTAATTAAACTTGCAATTTTTATTTGTCCGTCTTCTTCTTTCAACTGTGCACCAATGCCATAAAAACGACCACTCATTTCTTCATCAAAGCCACGCTTTTCTACAGGGGGAAAATATTCAGTGTGCGGGTCCATCAAATCGGTAATCGTGTTTACATACATGCTGAATTGCTGATCGGGCGTCATTAATAATTTTAGACGGTTGTAATTTCTATCCAAAGCACTTAATACCTGTTGTCTTGCTTTTGCTTCTAACTGTGCATCTGTTTTATTTAAGGAAGTGTCTTTACCTGCGTTCTTATCTCTTTGTTGCTGAAGGTCAACAAACTTATCAAGCGTCATATATTTAAGACGTTTGCGCCAGATTTCTTTTCGTGCGGCTTCATCATTGGGATAATCGAGCTTATCAGGATCAAGTTGTGCTGTCTCATTTACTGAAAAATCAAAAGGTTTCGAAAGAATATCTTTATAAATACCGATTGCTTCATCAAGCCTTTTCTTATAAATTGCTACTGCTGCAGGATAAAACTGCAAAGAAGTTGTACCATTTATTTCATCATCAAGCGCTGTTGAATATTTCCGCAATGAAGCAATATCTGCCTGTGTAAACAAATCTTTATCCTGATCAAGGTTAGCTAAATATTTATTGAAAATCTGTTTAGAAAATGAATCATTAATTACTTTAGGGCTGTAATGTTTTTGTTCGAGTATTTGTCCGATTGCTGCGAGCAGCTTTTGTTGTTTGGCATAAAGATCTTCGTCACTGTCTCGTCCGGTAAAAGCCCAGAAAATTCCGCCGAATAAAACAATAAGCAACAAAGGCCACACTTTCCTGTTCATCATAATTTTTAAAATTTTTTTTGGCATGATCTCAAAAATAAGTGAAAAAAATTAGAGGAAATTAACCATTCTTACTTTCTTAACAAACGTTTTTTCAAATAATAAAGATTCAATTCCTTTTTAATGATTTTTTTAATGAACCCAGCTTTTCTACTGCTATTGAATTTTTGTTGCGTCGCACTCTTGTACTGATATTAATTCTATTCAACAGCAGTTTGCCGCCAACAATATCAAACATGCTTATGCATGAATATTGCTTCATCAGCATTTAAATTCTTTGTCGTTTATATTTATAGATTGGTCCTTTCTAACTATGCCGCTTACTTATAAAATTCGTTGTAACAATAAACTAAAATCTCATTAAACTACTTCAAACTTAATGCCCAACTAAGAACATAGAAAAAAGGGTAAGAATGAGTAATTGAAAGTAAATAAGGATTTGATCGCTGCAGCACAATTTATATTCTGAACACAGAAGTGAGTGACACAACGAAAGCTTAATAGAATTGTTCCGCCGGTCACCAAAACACACGCAAAAAACAATTGAATGGAATGTTTTGATTCATCCTTCTATTTTTTTATTTTTGCCGCCCAACCAATTATACGGAGGTTGTAGCTCAGCTGGTTAGAGCGTCAGATTGTGGCTCTGAAGGCCGGGGGTTCGAACCCCCTCAATCTCCCCAAACCGAAAACCTTGTAACATGAGCTTACAAGGTTTTTCTTTTAATCAATATTTATGAACCCTGTGCTCTTTTTATTGCCACTTATACCTGCATTGCTGTGCTGGCTATTGATTAGGCTCTCTATCAAATTTTTATTCGCACCCGTAAAGCCGGTAAAAATTTTGGGAATTAGTTTTCATGGCTTTTTGCCACGAAATAAAGAGGCATTTACCGCATCATTTGTGAATGAAATTTCAAAAGAATTAACCGAAAATTTTTTGCATCAAAAACTTGTAAGTGCTGAAACGCTTGAAAAAGCAATGCCTTTGATTGAATCGCATATTGATGATTTTTTGTCTCATAAATTGGTAGCAGAGTTGCCCGTAATTTCCATGTTTGTGGGTGATAAAATTATGAATCAGCTTAAAGCACTTTTTTTAACCGAGCTGCGAGAATTATTTCCCTCAGTTATGTCGCAGTTTATCGGCGATTTGTCGCATAGCGAAGAGCTTAAGCACAAAATGGTTGTAAAATTGAGGAACATTCAAATTGAGGCAATTGAAGAGAGGTTTTATGCAACATACAAAAGCGACGTAAATAAAATCGAGTTTGCGTTTGCATTCACCGGTTTTGTAGCAGGATTGTTGCAACTGATAATAACGATTATAATTTTATAAAACGATTTACGCCGTAGATTCTTCTATTTCAAATACCGCATTATGAAAAACATTATTCCACTTATATGTTTCCTATTCTTTTCATTTTGGACTGCTGCACAGCAACCCGGTGGAAACCGGCAAAGTGGTCAAAATATGAACATGGGACATTTGTACGGTAAAGTTGTTGATGCCAAAACGAATAAAGGAATTCCGGGGGTTACTGTGCAATTGATAGGCACCACATTCAGTGGGATGCAACAACAGAGACGGGACTCAACGAATAAATTTGATTCAGGTTTTCATCGCTTTGATACCTCAAGTAAATTTGATACTTCTCATCGCTTTGGCTTTCGTGAGTTTGACTCATCTCACAAATTCGATTCAGGCTTTCGCCGTTTTGATACAAGCAAAGGAATCATTGATACAGCAAAATCTAAATTAATTCAAAAATCAAGAGAGCAGATATTGGCAACCGTAATAACAGAAGCAAACGGTGATTTTAGTCTGGAAAATCTTCCTGTGTTTGGCAATTTTAAATTACACATTACCGCTGTTGGATATGCCGATTATACTGCACCTGTTTCTTTCGGGCTAAAAGTTCAGCGAGGAAATAATAACAATAATAACAACGGAGATCAAACAGACCGCATGCAGCAAATGCTTGGAATGATTGATAAAGATTTGGGCAATATCAAGATTACCCAATCAGAAACAACTCTTGCGGGTGTTACTGTTACTGCTGCCGCAAAACCCTTTTTTGAAATGGGTGTTGACAGAAAAATATTCAACGTTGATAAAAACATTGTGGCTACGGGACAAACAGCAACGGAAGTAATGAAACAAATACCTTCTGTAAATGTTGATATTGATGGTAACGTTACTGTTCGCAACGCATCGCCACAAGTTTTTGTTGATGGAAGACCAACTACTCTCACACTCGATCAAATACCGGCAGATATAATTGATAAAGTTGAATTGATTACAAACCCCTCTGCAAAATACGACGCATCGGGTGGCAATGCAGGCATACTGAACATTGTGCTGAAGAAAAATGTAAAAAAAGGATACAATGGCGGAATAAGAGCGGGTATTGATTCAAGAGGAAGAATAAATACCGGAGCAGATATTAATTTTCGACAAGGAAAAATCAATTTCTTTCTTAACGGAATGTACAATCAGCGCAAATCAAGAGGAACTTCAATAATACACAGGGAAAATCTTTATAATCCGCCAAGTATAATTGATCAAAATTCTAAAACGGTAAACAAAGGTTACTTTGGATTTTTACGTGCAGGCTTTGATTATTTTATTGACAACAGAAATACCATTTCATTAGCAGGAGTTTATAATCGCGGTCAATTCAACAGCGATGAAGATCAAATAATAGATTCAACAATCAATGATGTTTTTGAAACGCACAATGAACGGTTTGCCAATACCAAACGCAACTTTAGAAATGTGGGCGCTCAATTAAGCTTCAAGCACAATTTTGCGGAGAACGGTCATGATATAACAGCGGATATAAACTATAATTCAAGCCACAACACAAGCAATGGAAATTATATCACCAATTATCTTACGCCTCAAAACTCTGTAAAATATCCACCACTCTTGCAGCAAACAAATAACTCCGGCAGCAATAAATTCGTAACAATACAAACCGATTATGAAAATCAAATAACGGAAAACATGAAGATTGAAGCCGGCGCACGAGCCGCTATAAGAAATTTTGAAAATGTAAGCAATCAATATTATTATAACTACGAAACCGGGATGTATGATCTGCTTCCGACAATAAGCAGCAATTATAAATACACAGATCAGGTATATGCGGCTTATGGAACGTACAGCTTTAAATTAAAGAAGTGGAGTTATCAGATGGGCTTAAGAGTAGAAAGCTCAAATTATGATGGATCGCTTGTTGGTAAAGATTCTTCGTTTAATGTAAGATATCCTGTAAGTCTTTTCCCAAGCGGTTTTGTAACATATAAATTGAATGATAAGCAAGATATACAACTTAATTATACACGACGAATAAACAGACCAAACTTTTTTCAACTGATACCTTTTATTGATAACAGCGATCCTTTAAATCTTAGCATTGGTAATCCGGATTTAAAACCGGAGTTCACCAATTCTTTTGAACTCAATTATAATTATGCATATAAAAAAGGAGCTAACCTTTTAATCTCCGCTTATTATAAACGTACAAACAATCTTATTACAAATTATATCTCAAGAATTCCTAACCCTGATACTACTTTATACGATTACGACAGTGTGTATTTAACAACATTTGTAAATGCGCAACACAGCAGGTCGTATGGACTGGAGTTTACAAATAGAATAACATTGGTAAAACTGTGGGATCTCACTTTGAATCTTAATCTCTTTAATTCAAAAATAAACGGAACCAACATTGAAAGCAATCTTGAAAACGAGCGCTGGAGCTGGTTTGCGAAAATGAACAACAATTTCAAATTGCCGAAAGGATTTTCTATACAACTATCTGGTAATTATCAGGCAAAAACCGTATTGCCTGCAACATCTTCTTCCGGTGGCACCGGCGGTGGTGGGGGCGGTGGCGGTGGCCGCGGCGGCGGGGGCGGGGGCTTCTTTGGAGGACCGCTAACAAGTGCGCAAGGATATATTAATCCATACTACAGTTTTGACATTGCACTACGAAAAGAGTGGAATTGGAAAGACGGGAGAAATCTTGCCATTACACTTAGCATGAACGATTTTCTTAAAACACAGAAGTATAGCACCTATTCAGAATCGCAATATTTTGTACAAACTTCCACCAGAAGAAGAGACCCGCAACTGGTACGTTTAAACATCAGCTACCGTTTCGGAAAATTTGACGCAACATTATTTAAGCGTAAAAACAACAGAGTTGATCAAAGTGGAAATCAGGATATAATGGGCGGTCAGCAATAACATTTATCTAACCTTCTTTAGTGAAATTTTTAAAGCCGTTGCAGAAATAGAGCAACGGCTTTTTTATGCAATAATTCAATTCATTTTTCTGTTTCAAAAAATAAACCCGGCTTGCATAAAGACCGGGTTTTATTTTCACCCTTTGCAAATAACTATTTTAAAAGATCTGATAGATGTCAGTACATGCGGTTGTTTACTCTGCAAGCGATTCAAAAGTTTCTTCAGCCTCTTCCGGAACCTCTGAGGCGGCACTATTTCTTCCAACGGCTGCATTAACAGGACAATAACCTGTAATACCCCGAAACAATAATAAACCACCTGTTACCAATTCGAGCCATGTTGCTATAGTAGGTGTTTTAATATCGCGAACACTCATTGTAATTAATGCAGCGCCAACGCCGCCCGAAATAATTCTCTCTGTTTCGCCAACATTTATCGCGTCTGAAAAAATTTCTGTTATAGGTTTCATACAGTTGTTTTTAGATAGTTCAACAATTATCGTGCAGAAAAAGTTGAAATAATAATTGTGGATGGTGAAAGGCTCATATAAAAAACAAAAAGGCGATGAAGTAGTTATCATCACCTTTTCTGAATTGGGAAGGCTGCTTAACCTATCGTTATTTCATGCTGCACCAATTCTTTGCCCGGAATTACGGGCATGCTCACCTGTAGCACACCATCCACATATTTTGCAGTGATGTTCGCTGTGTCAATTGCGTCATTCAGTGTAAACGTTCTTTCAAAACCACCACGGCTATATTCGCGCAAAACCCAGTCTGGTCTTGGAAAACCCTCGGGTGGCGTGTAAGAAACCGTTAACTGGTTTCCTTTTACATCCAAACGAAAATGCTCTTTAATGCGACCCGGTGCAAATACCAGCATTTCATAACTGTTTTCTGTTCTGTAAATATTTACAGCAGCACGTTGCATAGAGCGGATAAACAGGTGCCGGTTCCTGTTTCCGTAATAATCGCCTTTTGCGGCGCATGACTGATTGTAGTACATGTTTTTCTTTTTAAAAAGTGAATAATAACTTACAATCAGCAAGACGAATGAGCGGGAAAAATATTTTAATGGGGCAGTGAGATGATGATTTTATTATTTTTTTTTGAGCCAAACTTTTGTGCTGCTATGATGCTCCTGTTGCGTCGCACTCTTGTACGTTTTGTTCGCTACTCTGCACTATCCTTTCAAAAGTTTCCTCATACAACAATATAAAACAAAAAAAGCAGAAGAATTATTCTCCTGCTTTTTAAATTGTCCATGGTTAAAAAATACTGTTATTATTAAATCAGCACTTCGAATGTTCCTGTAGTGTCTTTTACAATCATTCCATCTTGCATTTCCAGCTTGCTTCCTTTTGAATCGTATGTTACAATGCAGCGAACTTCAAGATATTCTTTTGAATCTGCAACATTGGGTATCACAACTGTTTTAGATAAAGCATTACCGGATGGAGGATATTGTTTTAACCGCTTTGCTGTGAATGTAGTATCCCACACCGAAGTACGGTTCTCTTTACTCACTTTTTCTATAATGATGTGCACTTCAACGTAAGTGCAGTCATATACTTTAGCGTTGTACTTATCTCCTTTATAGATAGCAAATGAAATACTTTTATCAGTAATTTTTTCACTGCTGGATTTTTGTAAATAGCTGCAGCTTTCAAGAACATTCACTAACAGCATCAGCATTAACCAATGTACATACCTTGTCATAAAGACCTCCTTTCTTTTTATAATCTTCAATGTATTTTCTGTGGCAATAAATCGGGTTGTCGTTCGTTTGGCTATGCAAACAACGGGAGAAGAATGCGTGACTAATTAACTGCAGCTATATCGCTTTCTTTAAAAAGCATGGTTCCGGTTTTGCTATTAATACCATAATGAAGAAAAGGTAACCTTTACAATTTTATTCAACATACTTCTCTTTTTTTGTGATGCAAATGTAGAAGTGTAATAAGGTGTAAACAATCACCGAATGCGGGTACAATAAAAAATCTGACAGGTTTTAAGAACTTGTGAGATTTATGGAACTCGTATTGGTTTCTCTTCTTATTGCTGCTGAACCGGGTTTTTGGTGTTGTACTTTTGATTCAACTCAGTTAAAACATCGAGCAAATTTTTTGCAACAGAACTTTCATATTGAAGATTTGCCTGTTTATCTTCATCAAGTGACGCATAATATTTTAGCTGATCCTGAAGATCTTTCTTTACAGATGCCTGTACTTTAGCAGCAAGCGCTCTGTCATCTGCACGATAACATGCTTCAAGAAAACCCAATGATACTTTATTGTGATCATTGTTTCGCGAAGTCATCCCATAGGATAAGTTTTCCTGCAATATCATCTTATCATCTTTCTCTAAAACTTTTCTTGCATCTTCTTTCCGATTTTTGAAAATAAGATCAAATGCAAGCTCAACATCTGCTTTTCTTATATCAAGCAAATGTCTTCTGTTTTCTTCATCATAATAAACATTGTGCAGATTAGCAGAACCATAACACCATTTTTTTGGATCCATTATAAGGCTGTACATTTTATCGGTATTTACATCAGCATTTTCCACAGGCACAAGTCTGTACGAAAGTCCCTCTTTACGTAAATATTTTTGAAATCCAAGATCGTTGAAAGGCATGGTAAAATAAATTGGTCTTCTCCATTTGTTAGTAGCGATAATGTTGAGTATGGCAAGATCGTTTTTCATAATTGCGGTTTTATTCGGCAACTCAAACCGTAATTCTTTAACAACACTGTCATTACGATTTACAGTTCCGTTTGCACGAACAAGATTTGTATCAACAGGAACAGAAACTTTATGCACCGGAAACGTGTTGAATCTTTCACCTGTGCTTGCTTCAACCATTTTTGAGGGGTCATCACTGCCCACCCAGTTCTTCATTAAGTCGTATAAGTCATAATACCTGTTATCGGGAAATCGTGGTTGCGGTTGATATACGATATAATCTCTTTTATGACCTTCTACTTGTTCAGGTGTCCAGATAACATCAATAGGATCGCTGTTGTTTACTTTATGACGCAGTTCATTAATCAACCAATCTGTTCCTAACAATGTTGTAATTACAATACGCACATCAGGACGTATGCCTTCCACTTCCTGTGCATACCATAAAGGATAAGTGTCATTATCACCCATCGTGAAAAGAATCGCATTAGGGGCGCAGCTTTCAAGATAGTCCTTCGCCATATCGCGAGCTAATTGTTTTTTACTGCGATCGTGATCATCCCATTCCTGAGCGCCCATCAACACGGGGACAAGAAGAGAAAGAGCGCACGCAACAATTGTTATTGCCATTTTATTCTTACATAATTTTAAAGCATAAGGAAAACCTGCTGCAACAAGTGCAGTTAGTGTAAAGGTTGCAACACCAACCGTAATACCCGCAGATCCACTGTATCCTGCAATTACTATAAAGAGCATAAGAATAAAACAAACAATTGCAGCATTTGTAAGAATGTCTTTCAATATTTTTTTGTTCCATGCGGCAGCAAGATCAATGAGATAAAGAACCGAAATACCTATCCATATTGCATAAGCATAAAACGAACCCGCATATGCATAATCGCGTTCGCGTGGTTGAAAGCCAGGTTGGTTGATATAAATAACAATTGCAAAACCTGTTAAAAGAAAAAGAAACAAATTCACCAATGCATCGCTGCCTCTTTTTTTGAAATGATAAAACATACCAATCAATCCAAAAACAAATGGCAACATATACATCACATTATGAGATTTGTTGTTTTTCAAACTATCGGGCATCATGTTTTGATCGCCATAAAGGGCATTATCAATAACGGGTATGCCTGTTATCCAGTTACCGTCTCTCACGTTACCGATAAACATACCTTGCAGATCATTTTGTTTGCCGCTGAAATTCCAAAAGAAGTAGCGGATATACATGAAGTATGTTTGATAGCCAAGAAAGAATTTCATGTTATCCATAAACGTAGGGCTGCGTTCATAAGTTCCATCCTGCGTTTTTCCAATACCCATGAACAACGCATAATAATCTGCGTGACCTTGCTCATTCGCCATGTCCCACATACGCGGAAATATCATTTTATCCTGCGGCATAAAAACATACTGCAAATTTTTTCCGGTCTCAATGTACTTACCCTTTCCTTTCTCATATTTCATTGCTCCTTGTTTATAATCGGCAGGTTGTGCATTAAAAGTTTGTCCATATAAGATGGGAAAATCACCATACTGATCTCTTCCAAGATAACCTTCCAGACTTTGCGGATTATCTACATTAAACATATCAATCGAAGGGTCTGCATTGCTGCGTATTAAAGTTGTGATGTAGGTACTGTAACCGATCAACGTAAATGCAATGCACCACAATGCAATGCTCAAGTGATGCCAATTTTTCTTTGCGCTAAATCTTAAAGTAAACCAAATCGCGATTGCAACAAGCACAAAGAAGAATCCGAATCCGGAAAAGAAAGGCATCCGAAGATTGTTCACGAAAAAAATATCAAATGCGCCTGCTGCTTTAACCGAATATTGAATTACGCCTTTCAACACAATACCGAATATTAATACACCAATAATCAAAAAAATGTAGAGACCACCATAATATTCTTTGCGCTCCTTTTTTATTCGCTCTACCACATACAACATTACAATAGAGAAAATCGTTGCAACCATCATCAGCGCTGCCATGGTGCCATCCATCGAAATACCTTTATCGGGCTCGGCCTCTGATTGCGCACTAACAAGAGCAAGTATAATTGATACGATGCCACCTATAAAAATTGTTCTTGTAAAATACTTGCGAAGTAAAACATAATTGAAAGTCTCTCTTCTTCTGAAATAGTAAATCATCACAATTGCAGGAATACAGAGCAAACAAAGCAGATGCACACCAATTGACAAACCAATCAAAAAGAAAATAAACACAAGCCATTTATCTGCTCCCGGTTCATCAGCAATGCGTTCCCATTTTAGCGCACACCAAAAAACAATTGCTGTAAAAAAAGAGCTCATCGCATATACTTCACCTTCAACTGCGCTAAACCAAAACGAGTCGGTAAAAGTTCCTGCAAGCGCACCTGTAACGCCCGCCGCTATTATGCTCCACATTTGCAAACGGCTCAACTCTTTCGACGCCTCCGGTGCAATAATTTTTTTTGCAAAATGTGTAATCGTCCAAAACAAAAACAAAATTGCAAAGCCGCTTGCAAGCGCATTTAAAATGTTCACTGCTTTTGCCGCAGTGTTTGCATCGTTGCCAAACAGCACAATAAAAATTCTCCCAAGCAAAACAAATAAAGGTGCACCGGGCGGATGCGGAATCTGTAACTTAAAACAACTGCTCACGAACTCGCCGCAATCCCAAAAGCTGCCACCGGCTTCGCTCGTCATTATATAAACTGTGCAGGCAAACAAACAAACAAGCCATCCTGTAATGTTATTGATACGATTGAAGTTCATTTTAGAAATTGTTTACTTGAATTATATAAATGATCTTGATTGATAAGATTTTTTATGAGCCGGGCTTAAGGAGTATTATGAAACTTCTGTTGCGTCGCACTCTTGTACACTTTGTTCTTCTTTGAACAACCCACCCCTGCCCCTCCCGGGAGGGGATTTCAGCTGCAGATTCTTTCATTTGCTTCAGCAAATAATTTCATCATTGGCAATCCCGTTGAGCAACGCGAAGGCAATAACTTTCCCATTCCTTTTTATTGATTTTTTTAAAAGGAAGAATCAGTGATAAATAAAGAAGGGAAATATGAACTGTCTTGCTGCGACAAGACAAAACTTATCTTATGCAGAACTTTCCATTATGACGTTTTCTTTTAATTCTGTTCACTACAACTGAAACTTGTATTCAATTTGTTAAGCAGGCGCCAAATACTGTCCGTTAATGGCTTGGGCGATATTTCATAAAATATCAAAGTTTTTTCTTTCAATGTTTCACACGCCTTTAAATGAACCATACAATTCAGCGATATTGGTTTTTGTTGCATGTAGTCAAGCATATAAATTGTTCCCTGATATGTTTTTAAATCACCGCTGCTTGTTTTAATTTCTTTGAAGGAAGTTTTTGGAGTAAAAATTTTATCAGCAGGTATTTTGCGCTTTTCGATATTTCGGCCAATTAAACCTGTGTAATAGAGTTTCAAATTTTCTTCGATTATTTTAGCACTTGTTTCAGGCTTTCCATCCAAATACCATAAAAAAGAATATGTCCAATACTCATTGCTTGTTGAGTCTCCCCATCCGGGTGTAAATCGAAGGTCTTCAATTCCCTGATATGGAATTTGAGGAGCAAACTCAATCGGAATTAAAAAACGCTCAACACCCCACCCCTTCGGAATATCAAGAGAATAAGGTGGATTCCATTTGCTTGCATCAAATGCAACCTGTGGAGTTTGTGCAGAAACATTTACGGCAGTAAAACAAAACATCGCAATGATTATATTTCTCATGCTGATATTTTTAAATGATTTGAAGAAAGTGCCGGTGCGGCAGAGCTGTAATTTTTATCACTCAACTTCAATAACCTCTTATCTGCTGCGCTCGTTGCAGAGTTTATTTTTTTATTCGATGTGTTTTCTCTTACAGAAGGTTTTGCAGCAAGATCAATATTCACCTCAATTGAAAAATTGTTGTTTGACAAAGTAGAGTCAATAAGAAAAGTTATAGAATGAGTATTAATATTGGTATAACCGTTCTTCTCAAGAAGTGATTTTAACCTGTCTCTTTCTTTTTTTATAAGACCAATTGTAACAGGTTGCCCAACCTGCAATAGGCTTTCGTTCTGCTCTTTTTTTATAACTACTTCAACCTTTAGATTATTTATAGAATAAGTTAGCTCGCTTAATATGTATGTTTCTTCGTTTACAGAAATTGGTTTTGTATTTTCTTTTTTTGAATTATTGTCTCTAAATGCAAGCATCATTAATGCAATTACCGGCAACACAAAAAGAAATTTCAACAAATGTTTTTTGGAGGTTTTTGTTTTATTCATCATATAAATGCGGTTTTTTAAAGAAGAGAAATTTAAACTGCTTGCAATGGAGAGCGGTGAGTTGCCTATTACTTTCAACAATAAGTATTGATAACTTTTTTTATCGGCACCGGTTTTTATTACACCATCGTCTGCAAGAAATTCGAGGTTTTGTTTTATTGTACGTTTTATCAGCCAAGCAAAAGGATTATACCAGTTAAGAATACAGATGAATTCAGAAACGAGCACGTCAATAGTATGATTTTGCAGCACGTGAACAGATTCGTGTCTTATAATTTCCTTTAGCTCATCTTCCGAATGTTTTAGTTTGTTTACATACACAGCGCTGCCAAAGGAGAAAGGAATGATATCTATGTTCAAGTGATATAATTTTATTCCTGCTGTTTCATTAATAAGTTTAGCTGAAGCTGTTATCTTTTTAAAAGATGCCAACTGCACAAAAAAGTGAAACAGGCATATTGCAACACCTGCGATAAACAAAGCAAGCACTACAGAACTTAAGCTTGCAGAAGTGTTTTCGGGGATAAAAATTTCTGCTGCAGTTGCATTAACAGTAGGAATGTTGCTCATAAATGATGAACTATTGATTTTTTCAGGAGCAATAAAAAAATCAATCCTCAATAAGGGAATAAAAAAGGCAAGTATAGAAGATATGAGTAAAAAAAACCTGTTGCCTTTGTAATGTGTAAGAGGCTTTAGCAGCAGCAGATAAAAAAGATAAATTACTCCATAACAAAGTGAAAGCTTTATTATGTATTCAAAAAAGTTTGACATAAGAATTTATTTTTTCTTGTTTCCACTTTCAATCATTTCAATAATTTCCTGCAGGTCTTTAGTCTTTAATTTTTTTTGTTTCACAAAAAAGTTAACCATTTCTTTATAAGAGTTATTGAAATAGTTTTGAATGAATCCCTGCATGAAGGTTTGCTTGTATGCTTCTTCCGTTACAAGCGGCGCATATATGTATGTGTTGCCTAAAAGCCGGCTGCTAACAAACCCTTTCTTCTCAAGATTTTTTATTGTTGAAGCAACTGTGGTATAAGGTGGCTTCGGGTCAGTCATTTCCTGTAAAAACGTTTTTACCGAGCCTTCGCCAAACTCCCAAATTACTTGCATTAAATCTTCTTCCTGCGGAGTAAGTTTTTCCATTTATACGAAATTTTCGTAAATCTACGATTATTTCGTATAATACCAAACAAAAATATTTTTATTCACAATGCTTTAAAATTTTGCGAATGCTGTGAAAGCAAGAAGGTAAGTTGCTTTTAGGGGTTTATTTGAAGCTACTTTTCCAAACGCTCTGCTACATTCATTTCTCTTTTTTCCAAATAGGTGTCTCTTCTTGAAATCCAGTCTTTCATGTATGGCATTTCGAAGTGTTTATTCAAGTCGGTTTTGCTTCTCCATTTTTCATAAAGAATAAAAACATTTTTGTTTTCTGTTCCTCTGTGAACTTCATAAAGCATGCAGCCCGGTTCTCTTCTTGCGTTAACTGCATTTTTTAAAAGTTCTATTTCAAGCTCATTTGCTTTTTGCGGTTTGGCAGTGAGTGTTGCAAATACATAAATATGGTTATCGTTTGTATCGGGAAGTTTTGCAACTACGCTTATTTCTGCAATGGCGCCCGGTATAACCAACGCTTTTGTAACAACGGTTGTACTTACAGGTTGTACAGAAAGTTTGCTGAAAAATTTTTGCCTCACTTCACGATAAGTTTGGATGAAAGCAGTGTCTGTTAAGTGTGTATCTATTTCCACCACATTTTCCGGAGTGGTTCCTGCTGCTTGTAAAATCTTTTGAATGTTTTCAAATGCCTGTGTAATCTGGAGTTGGGGATTATCCTTGCCTACGATTTGCCCTGATTTATCATTACCAACAATCCCTGAAGTTTTTATCAATCCTTCCTTCTTATAGATTACAGCATGCGAATAGCGCGGCGATACAGCAATGCTATCTGTATTAAACACCTGTATATTTTCTGATTGAGAAAAACAAGTTGCTGTAAAAAGCAAGTTGAAGAGAAAGAAAAGAATCTTTTGTGTTTTCATAATGCTGCAATTTTTTTGGTAGGAAAAAGGTATTGGGAAAATTATGAAATGCCTATTTTATCAGCAGGCATCATTACAATTAAAATGCAAGAGCAATCCCATTCTTCAATGCCTCATCATATTTTCTTTTATCAAACTTATACAAGTAAGGAGAACGATGGGCACCGATATTTCGTTGTTCTTTTAATTTTTTTATTATGCCGAGCGACAATAATTTCTTTGGAAAGTTTCTGCGGTCAAGACTTTTGCCGAGAATAGTTTCGTAAAGCGTATGAATTTCAGGAAGTGTAAATTTTTCGGGCAATAGATTATATCCGATGGGTTGATGATAAATTTGCAACCGCATTGTTTTTAAAGCATGTTCTGTTATTTCATTGTGGTCAAAAAGAAGATGCGGTACTTCATCAATATCGAACCAACTGCATTCTTGAGAAAAAATATCCACGCCAGGATAAACTTTAGAATACTCAACAATCGCGTAATAGCCGATTGAAACAAAACGCCCCATCATCCAGTTGTCTTTTGTAAGTTTTATTCCGGTAATAGCACTTATCTTTTCCTGTGTAAACATTTTGGTGCGTTCAGGATCACCAAACGTTTCAAACTGACGAAGAAATATTTTATCCAAACCGGTACGTTCTTTTAAAATGCGGTTGGCAGCGTCCTGAAGCGTTTCATCATATTTAATATAGCCGCCGGGTAAACAAGTCTCGTTGATGTTCTTTAGCTTAATGAGCAGGATTTTTAACTGGTGTTCATGATAGCCGAAAATAACGCAGTCGATCGAGAGATGCGGAAGGTATTCTTTATAGCCGTTTAAAATAAACTCCCGTGTTTCTTTGTTCTCCATAAGCTAAAATAAGTCATTGCGTAAAATGTACGGAATATTTGTGAGTGGTGAGTGGTGAGTAGTGAGTGGTGAGTAGTGAGTGGTGAGTAGTGAGTAGTGAGTGGTGAGTGGTGAGTGGCGAGTGGTGAGTAGTGAGTGGTGAGTAGTGAGTGGTGAGTAGAAGTTGTTCTTACACCTTGCGCCTTACACCTTGCGCCTTACACCTTGCGCCTTACACCGTACGCCTTACACCGTACGCCTTAGACCGTACGCCTTAGACCGTACACCTTACACCTTACGCCTTAAACCTTACACCTTACGCCTTACCTTATTCGCCATCTCACGCTTCAATCCGCTTGTTGACGAAATTGATTTGCGGTAATGCCTGCATGCTTTTTGAAGAAATGTGCAAAGCTTGCCGGCTCTTCAAAACCAAGACACCATGCTATTTCATTTATATGCCAATCTGTATGCATCAGCAATAACTTTGCTTCGCGCAAAAAACGTGCACCAATCCGGTGGCTTGCTGTATAACCGGTAACTTTTTTTACAGAGGCGTTTAAATGATTACTGTGAACATTTAAAGCAATCGCAAAGTCGGTTACAGATTTTAATTGTACCTGATCTGTTACGCGTACAACCGGGAATTGACTTTCTAACAAATAATCAAAACGGTGAACAATATTTTGGGCTGCATTTGCGCCTTCAATTTGGATAACGCTATGATTGCAAAAACGTTTTGCTTCAACAAGCAAAAGCTTAAGATATAATCTTATTGCATCGTCTTTAAAAGGGTTGCAGCTTTGGTGTTCATACATAATTTTTTCGAAAAGATTAATAGTGATGTTAAGTTGCTCATCGTTTAACTGAATCACGGGGTTAATGCCATTTTGAAACAGGGGATGTTGCAAAAGGTCTTTTAGCTCTTCATGCGAAAGCGAAAAATAGTGTTCTGTAAAAATGCAGAAATAACCATCTTGTTCTTCACTTTCTGCATGCCATCCTTTTATTTCAGCAGGGTTGACAAAGATAAGTGCACCCGGTTTTACCTTGATTTGTTTATCGCCATATCGCAAAATACCACTGCCATTTGTGATAACTGTTATCTTGTAATAATCTCTTCTGCCCAAAGAAAAACTGTCTTTGCACAGATACTTAGACCGTTCATAAACTCCAAAAAATGATTTGTTGGTTTTTACTGCAATAACATTATGTAGCGACTCTTTACCATCAATAACAGTGATATTGTCGTGGATAAATTTTTCTAACGGGAAGAAAGAAATGTTGTTAGCAACTTGCTTTTTCATATTGGCAAGTTAATGGTTTTTATGGAGGCTATAAAGTGATGGGGGGTCAGTTTTTGATTTATCAAATAGCATTAGTGTGAGCTTAGCTAAGTAAACAAAGATTGTAATTGTGTTGAGTGAAGGACAAGGCGTACAAGAGAGTGACACAACCAAAGCTTAATAGCAGCAATACAGCTAAGTACATAAAATAAACGCATCGCCATAAAAAACGATGCTTTATTGAACTCAAGCATATCTCTTAATAACAGCCCCGGTGTTTTAAGGAAATTCACTTCTTTGGGAAAGGATAGTTTAATGATACATCGGTGACGCGCTTTTGAGGCAGTAATTATATAGGTTGCCGAGATGATGCTCGTGGCATCTATCTCACATTACATAAGCTTGATAAGATATTTACCCAGTTCTGCAGCTAACAGAATTTTAAAAAATTTTGTGAGACAAACATTCTTCAGCAATGCGCTAAAAGTTTTATTCAAATGCTTGGTTACCTCGTGCAATATTGCACGAGCAATAATTTTTTAGACAATAAGTATTGGATAATTTTTAAAACAAGTCTGTCTCTCAATCTGATTTCTATGCGGGAAAAGTTTAGGTTGTTTTGTAAGATCTGAATAAAACTACATCAACACTAAGTAAAGATAAATTGAGGAAATGCAGAGGTCAACTACATGATCATATAACATGAGATAAATGAGATGTTATTCTTAATAGTGGTTGATTTTATAAGCGCCGCGCAGACCATTTGTTTTAGAATGTTATAAAAAGCATATCATTGTTTTTCAATCCTCTTGATAAATACATAGAACAGATTGAAGAAAATAAGAAATCGTATCAAGCGCCGCTTAAAGAAAAAGATGAGAAGATAGCGTTGTTAGAAAAAATGCTTGAGAAGACATAAATAAAAGGATATCCCACAGTTTTTGAGCCTTGCGATAGCAAGGGTTTTTTATTTACAAGCGATAGATATTTTGCAGATAACGACTGTAAAAATTTATTGAAGTTTAATAAACAGAATTATGAGAATTGAAAAATGGAATATATTTTACATTCATTAATTTCAGCTTTGCCACAACCTTTAATGTGAGTGAGTTGGCGAAGCGTTGAAACAATAATTACCCCGCATTAAAACCGGAGATTACTTTATTTTCAGCAGAATTATTTGCCCGTTTTAAGTTTTGTTGTAAATTAAAGCATGAACTCCGTAACCCTCAAACCTCTTTATCACCGGGGAGAAGAATGCATTGCAATTATCTTCAACCCATATAAAGTAATTACCGATATAGTTAAAAAGCTTCCCAAAGCAAAGTGGAGCAAGACGCATCAATGCTGGTATATTCCCTGTACAAGAGAACATTATAATCATCTTGCTGTTGCATTACAGAACAAGGCGATGATTGAGAAAGAAATGCTAAAGCAATATTTGCAGCAACGCAAAGCTTTGATACCTGTAGAGCAATCAGTTGTAAAGGCAAACACGGCAAAGATGATGATCACTTATCCGCTATGCGAAGAAAATCTTGCTGCGTTCACTGCTTTTAAAAATATGCTGGCTTTAAAAAAATACAGTAAGAATACGGTACGCAATTATTGTAATGAGTTTCATCACCTGCTTAGATTGTTGAATAAAAGGAGTGTGAACGATTTAAAGAAAGAGCAGATAATGAGTTATCTTCTATGGTTGCTTGAGAAGCAGGGGTATAGCGAAATGCATGCACACACTGCAGTAAATGCCATTAAATTTTATTTTGAACAGGTAATGAACAGAGAGAAAGAATTTTACGATTTGCCACGCCCTAAAAGACCCGTTAAGCTACCATCTGTTCTTGCCGAAGAAGAAGTGATAACATTGATACAGAAAACACAAAACCTTAAACACCGTTCTATGATGATGGCAGCATATTCGGCGGGTTTAAGAGTAAGCGAAATAGTAAACCTAAAGATAAATGATATAGACAGTAAGCGGATGATGATACACATAAAAGCGGCAAAAGGAAAAAAAGACAGGATGGTTCCCCTGTCGCAAAAGTTGCTTGAGACATTAAGGGAATATTATAAGCAATATAAACCAAAGGAATATTTATTTGAAGGGCAGAAAGGTGCAATGTACAACAGCAGAAGCGTTCAGTTTATCTTAAAAAACGCAAAGCTGAAGGCAAAAGTTGTGAAGCAAGGAAGTACGCACATGTTAAGACACAGCTATGCAACACATCTTTTAGAAAGCGGAACCGATATAAGAATAATTCAGGAGTTACTTGGACATAACAGCATAAAGACCACCGTGCGATATACACATGTGAGCAAGAAAAGTTTGGATAAGATTGGAAGTCCTCTTGATAAACTAAAGTGGTAGCGATTTCGTTTTTTTAAGTAGCAGAATTTTGCTACCTCAAAAAGCGAAAATATAAGTGATTAAAATTGATTTGGAAGTGTGAAAAGTAGTTTCGTATATTTAAACGTTGTGCGCAAGCGACTGCAAACACACGACCGCGTCACTTTTAATTTTATGACTGGTCTATTTATTATTTAACCACTAAATAATTATTGTATGAAAATCTTTGCAATTGTAATCTTCCTGTTACCGCTTGCAGTAGCAGGACAATCAAAAAAAGACTATGAAAATGCCATGGCAAAATTTCAAATATTCTACAATGCGGGACTTGGAGATAGTATAAATGCTATGTTTGGGTATAAACAAGGTGAACCTAAGCCTACGAAACCTTTATGGACAAACGAAACCAACGCTTCGGCTCTTAAAGAATTCGGAAAACTCAACTCTTTCAAGTATATCGGCGTTGACAAATCAGATACTTATGATGTTTATGTCTTTGAAACAATTTTCAGTAAAGCTGGCGAAAAGACAACAAGTTTGACATTGAACAAAGATTATTCTCTCGGTACATTTAGGTTTATGACAACTTCAAAAGGTATAAGCGACCTTCTAAAGAAACACAAGGCTACTCGCTAACCTTTTACTGCCGTGCGCACAACAAAAGTATTTGCAATAGCAGGGCTTGACGGAAGAACAATCGGCAACAAAACTTTAATGGGCAGCAGTTCGGGCTTGACATTAATAATTAAGCGACAAAATGTATCTTCAACAATAAAACAAAATCAACTTCAGTATCGGCGTGACGGAACACAGAATATCCTGCCATCGCAAATACCGATTCGTTGCCTGTAATGCTGTGACAACTACAAACAATCCATATGGACAACATGATTTACCAAAAACGTATTTGAGAAGATTTTCAATTGACCCGAACAACAGAAAACTTAAAAGTTTTATTTATTG
>Ga0081539_10001417_pt1 | contig 41272 bp, 35 predicted proteins | sample TabmetS4T2R2_FD_71023 | JGI IMG/M metagenome (GOLD analysis project Ga0081539, IMG submission 71023) | Tabebuia heterophylla rhizosphere microbial communities from the University of Puerto Rico - S4T2R2 | ecosystem: Host-associated > Plants > Roots > Rhizosphere ... | reverse complement strand
CCCCCCCCCCCCCCCCCCCCCCCGCTGAAGCTTCCGCGTCCGCGCCCACCGCGACGGCGGACAAGCCGGCGGGCAAACCCACCCCGACCGACAAACCCGCCCAGGGCCAGCCGAACGCCCCCGCCCAGACCATTTCGCTCTCGGCGATGAAGGAGATGAGCATCTCTGCGCTCACCAAGATCGCCAAGGAGCTCGAAATCGCCGGCGCGACGGGCATGCGCAAGCAGGAGCTGATCTTCGAGATCCTCCGCGTGCGCGCCGAGAAGAGCGGCAACATCTTCTCGGAAGGCGTCCTCGAGACGTTGCCCGACGGGTTCGGCTTCCTGCGGGCGCCCGACTACAACTACCTGCCGGGCCCCGACGACATCTACGTGTCGCCGTCGCAGATCCGCAAGTTCGATCTGCACACCGGTGACACGGTGTCGGGCGTCATCCGGCCGCCGAAGGACGGCGAACGCTACTTCGCGCTCATCAAGGTCGAAGCGATCAACTTCGAGCCGCCGGAGAAGACCAAGGAAAAGATCTTCTTCGAGAACCTGACGCCGCTCTATCCGCAGCAGCACATCAGGCTCGAAACCGACACGGAGAACCTGTCGGGGCGCGTCATGGATCTGCTGACGCCGCTCGGCAAGGGCCAGCGCGGCCTGATCGTCGCGCCGCCGCGAACGGGGAAGACGATGCTGCTGCAGAGCATCGCCAACAGCATCACCAAGAACCATCCCGAGATTTATCTGATCGTCCTGCTCATCGACGAGCGGCCGGAAGAAGTCACCGACATGCAGCGCTCCGTACGCGGCGAGGTGATCTCGTCGACCTTCGACGAGCCGGCGCAGCGCCACGTGCAGGTCGCCGAGATGGTGATTGAAAAAGCGAAGCGGCTGGTCGAGCACAAGAAGGACGTGGTCATCCTGCTCGACTCGATCACGCGTCTGGCGCGCGCCTACAACACGATCGTGCCGGCATCGGGCAAGGTCCTGTCGGGTGGTGTCGACAGCAACGCGCTGCAGCGGCCGAAACGCTTCTTCGGTGCCGCCCGCAACATCGAGGAAGGCGGCTCGCTGACCATCGTTGCCACGGCGCTGGTCGACACCGGCTCGCGCATGGACGAAGTGATCTTCGAGGAGTTCAAGGGCACCGGCAACTCCGAAATCCACCTCGATCGCAAGCTCGCCGATCGCCGCGTCTTCCCGGCCATCGACATCACGAAGAGCGGCACGCGCAAAGAGGAGCTGCTGTTACCGAAGGACGACCTGAACCGCGTGTTCGTGCTGCGCCGGGTGCTGACGCCGCTCTCGCCCGTGGAGGCGATGGAGCTCCTGCTCTCGAAGATGGGCAAGACGAAGTCGAACGCGGAATTCCTCGCGGCGATGGCGGCCGGGAAGTCCTAGCGGCCGTCGTTCCCAGTCCCGGTTCCACGTTCTCTGTTCCGGCGCTTCCTGGTTCCTGGTTCCAGGTTCCGGTGTCGGGACGCTCGAACCGCGTTCTGGTTCCCGGCTGACCTGACGTGACAGCGAAGTATCAGACCAACGGTGAAGTGCGAACGATGAACCGGCGAACTGAGGACGAACTCGGAACCGGGAACACGGAACCGGGAACCGCTTTCAGAGTTCAGCGCCGTCACGGATCCCGAACGACGATCACTTCTCCGCTGCTGTCGGTCGTCATGCCCGTGTTCAACGAGCGGGCGACGATCGATGAAATCATCGACCGCGTGCTCGCGGTCCCGATGCGCATCCAGCTCATCGTCGTCGACGACTACTCGACTGACGGCACTCGCCAACAGCTCGTCGACCTGCAGCGCCGCCACGGGTTCACGCTGCTGCTCCAGGAGCGCAATCAGGGCAAGGGGGCGGCCCTGCGCCGCGGCTTCAGCGCCGTCACCGGCGACATCGTCGTCATCCAGGACGCGGACCTGGAGTACTCGCCCGAGGAGTTCCCCGAGCTGGTCGATCTGATCGTCAGCGGCCGCGCCGACGTGGTCTACGGGTCGCGGTTTCTCGGCCGACATCGCGTCTTCCTGTTTACTCACTACATGGGCAACCGTCTCCTGACGCTGCTGACCAACGTCCTCTACAACACGATGTTGACGGACATGGAGACATGCTACAAAGTGATGCGCCGCGAAGTGCTCGAGGATCTCAACCTGCAGTCGGACGGCTTCGGAATCGAGCCGGAGATCACCGCCAAGATCTTCAAGCGCGGGTACCGCGTCTACGAAGTCCCCATTACCTACGACGGCCGCAGCTACGAAGAGGGCAAGAAGATCGGCTGGAAGGACGGGGTCGTAGCGCTCTGGGTGCTGCTGCGGCACCGCTTCGGTAAGTAACTCAAAAGTCACAGCGCACAAACTCAAAAGTAACTATTCAAGCAGACCTGAGTTTTGACTTACTTTCGAGTTCTGAGTTTTGAGTTCTAAGTTGCTGGAACGCGTTTCCAAGACCGCCGCTTTAGCGTCCATTCTCGTCGTCGTCGCACTGCAGATCGCCGTTCATCCGGACGGTACGCCCACCATCCGTGCGCTGGCGGCGCTGGCGCTCATCACCGGCTGGCTTGCGGCACATGCATCGCGACAGACGATTCATGCCTTCTGGATCTTCGTCGCGCCACTGGCGCCCGCGGTGCTGCGTGCGCTCACGGGACGTGAGGGGCCGATCCTCGATTTGATTTGGATGGCGGGCCTGGCCGGTGCGCTGTTGCGCAGCGTGTCGTGGTCGCAGTGGAACTTCCCGGCGAGTTGGCGCGCGCTGCTGGGTGGATGGGCGCTGGTGTTGTCGCTGACCTGGCCCGTCATCGTGGCGCGAGAGGCGAATTTCGATCCGCGGCTCCTGCGCGACGCGGGGACGATCAACTCGTGGGCGCTGCTGTCCTCGACCCAGGTCGTCGGCTGGACGCTGCACGTCGCGCTCACGCAACTGCTCGGACTGGTGTGGTTCGACTGGGTCATGAGCCGACTGGCGAGCGCGCCTGACACCACCCCGCGTGCGATGCATGCGTTGTGGCTGGGGACGACGGTCGCCAGTGTGGTGGCGCTCTCTCAAGCGGCGTTCGATTTTGCTTTCCTCAGCACCCCCACGTGGGCCGAGCTCCGCCGCGCCACGGGAACGATGCTCGACGCCAATGCCTACGGCGTGATGGCGGCAATCGCCGGCCCGATCGCGTTCCTCGTGTTGATGCGATCGCATCTCGGTTTGGCGGCGCTCGAGCACGGAGGCACCTCCGTGGTTCCGCGCGTATCTGCGCCGGTGGTTGCGCTCGCAACAACCGTGTTACTCGTCAACCTGGCCGGTATGTGGGTTTCCGGATCGCGCACGGCTCTGATCTGCGCCGTCGGTGGCGTTGTCGGTCTGGCCGCGGCGCTCTGGAAATCGGGCACGCGTGCGGCACGCGCTGCGCTGCAGGTCGCCACGATTGGCGGGATTGCTGCGATCGTGGTGCTGCTGGTGGCGACGCGCGCCACCGGCCCCCTGACGCGCCTGTTCGAGAGACCCGCGGAGAGCTCCGGCATCGTCGATACCCTGTGGAATCGCGGCGGCTACGGAACGATCGCGATGCGCATGCTGCGCGAATTCCCGCTGACCGGCGTCGGCGTCGGCGCCTATCACGTGATCGCACCCGATTACTGGCGAGTCATGGTCGATCGGCAACTGCCGTTCGACAACGCGCAAAACTGGTGGCGACATGTGGTCGCGGAATTCGGCGTGCTCGGCGGCGCCGCGGTACTCCTCTGGTCGCTGGTGGTCGTGTGGCTGGTCATCGCCGGTCGCGCCCCTCCGCACGAGTGGCCGACGGCCGCCGCGCTTCGCGGGCTGATCGCGGGCATTGGCGTGTGCTCGCTGCTCGGCATGCCCACACAGACGCCCGTGGTTCTCATGTCGTTTCTGCTGCTCGTCGCCTGGCTGGGCGTGCTGGTTGGCGAGCAGCACGTGCCTGTCCTCCTGCCGTATCGGCGCGCGCCATGGATAACGGTGACCGTTCTTGCGATTGCCGGCGTCACCGGTGACCTCGTGCTGGCGCGCGGACCGCTGTCGCTGTCGGCGCGCGCTGTTCGCGCGCACCGGGATTATGTGACCGGCGCGTACCCACCGGAGGGAACACCAGGATCCGGTCAGTTCCGCTGGACTCGAGGCGAAGCGCGCTTCATCCTGCAGGAGCGCACGCCCTGGGTGGTGATGCACGTGTGGGTGCATCACCCGGATGTCTCTCGCAATCCAGTGCGCATCACCATCTCGACTCCATGCGGCGTGATCGTTGAGCGCACCTTGACCTCGACCGATCCGTTGAGCATTGGCCTCGTGCTGCCACCTGACGAGCGGATCTTCGACGCCGTGGTCCGCGTCTCACGTACGTGGCGCCCCTCCGCGTTCGGGCAACGGGATCCGCGGGAGTTGGGCGCGGGCGTGACCGCCGATTTTGTCCCCGACCGCAAACGCGTGCTGGAGGAAGGATCCGTGTACCAGGTTGAGCGGTGTAATCGAGGCAATCTGCTATAATCTTGTGTTCTTCCGTCTAAGAAGGAGCCTGTCGTGAAGGAAGGGATTCATCCGAAGTATCAGGAGGTCGAGGTCCGTTGCGCGTGCGGCAATACGTTCAAGACGCGCTCGACCAAGCCTGAGCTGCACCTGGAAATCTGTTCGGCGTGTCACCCCTTCTTCACGGGCCGTCAGAAGCTGATCGACACGGAAGGGCGCGTCGAGCGGTTCACGAAGAAGTTCGGCGCGCAAACGTCCGAACAGCGCAAGACCGCCGCCCGTGCGGCCAAGGCAACGAAGGCAGCGGTCGCACCCAAAAAGAAGAAGGCTGCCGCTACCGCGTAGCGCGGACCTTTACGGTCCGCGACACCACGGTCCGGAAGGTAATCGAGTACCTCTTGTCCGTGACCGGCGGAATGCTGTGTTCGAACTCCCGCCGCACCACACCCTTCAGCACATACGCCGACCTCGGCGCCAGCGCGATCTCGTGAGTGGTGCGCCGCGGCGCGCCTCCAAGATCGGCGGTAGCGCTCGGCGAGACATATCGCCGGAACTTCATGCGACACGACGCCGCGAGTGAGATGCCGACGATGATCCCGAACATCGGCGCATCGCGGTGCCACCCAATCGGAGCGCCCTCGGGATATTCGGTCACGAGTGCTTCCGCCAACTCGTCAGGGTCTGCTCGAATCCAGGCGGCCGCGCGGGCGCGCAACGGAAGCAGGAAGCCTGGAATGGGCGCGCCCGGTTCGCTCGTCCGCGCGTTGTAGCCATACGTCCAGCCGAAGTGTGCCGTGCGCCGCTTCGCCACCCCGCCGCGCATCTCCACCTTCGAGAACTCCAACGCCTCGATCTCCCGGAGCAATTCAGCCTCTTCGCCTTCAGAGACGAAGCCGGGGCGGTATTCGAAATCCGGTGGAGTGTCGAGGCGATCGAAGAGAGCCGGTTGCGTCATGCTGTGACGCGGACTAACAAGGTCCGCGCCACCTCTCACCATGCAGGCCGGACGTTGTTCAATCCCGCGGTTCGTTTCGGTTGAGTACGAACCCCGAAGGTCGCTTCGCGACAAACACGAAGATCACGAAGAATTTCTTTGAATTCTTTGTCTTCGTGTCCTTCGTGCATGCCGTCAGGCCTTCGTGGTTGATCAACTGAAGTGAGTTTCGGTGTAGGTAGGGCATTAAAACAACGCGGCGGTCTGCATTGCTGCACCGATTTTCCGATCCAGCCGCGCGAGGCGATGGTGGACGGCATCACGCCGCGAGGTGGTGACTGGAAACTCCAGGGACCGCAGTGCGAACGAACGTGCAGCGCGCAGGTCGCGGACGCGGTGCTCGTGGTGGATCGCGAGCGCTTCGGTGGCCTCGCGGACGAAACCTGGTGGACAGCGGCGGAGGTCGAGCAGCTGCCTCCATGCACGCGCCGCCTCCTCATATCGACGCTCGCGTCGCGACAGCACGGCGAAAGCACGCAACGCTTCCGCCTGCGTGATGGGATCGGCGCGCAAATCACTGTCAAGGCCTGCTGCCCGCGCGAAACACGCGCGGGCGTCGGTCAGCATGCTCGCACGTTCGTAAAGGCGTCCCAAGCCGTAGGCTTCGCGCGCGGTCGTGGCCGCGTGCGGACCTTCTTCCAGCAGCTGCGCCGCGCGCGCTGTGACCATCGCCAGCGACAGCAAATCCAGCCGGTTATGCTCGAGGACGGCGGCAAGTGGACGGGCATCACCGCTGCGCACGTACTGAAAATACCGGCTTGGAATCTCCATGCCCGCTACGTCACCGTCGCGGACGTGGCCGCAGAGCGCGCGCTCGAGCAGGCTCAGGCGACAGCTGGCCTGACCGTCGTCCTCGTGGCGCCACAATCGGCGCGCCGAGTGCAGCATGTCGATGTGAGCCATGCCGGCAAACGGGGTGTCCATTCGATGAAAGGCAAAGCGCGTGTCGATGAGTGGCACATCGAAGCTCTTGCCGTTGTAGGTCACGACGGTACCGATGCCATCGGCAGCCTCGGTGAGGGCTTCGAGCATCCCGCGCTCGGCCGCAAAGCTCGAAAGAAAGAACTGCCTCGTGCGCAAACAACCGGTATCGAACCAGGCGCAGCCGACGAGAAAGGCATAGGTGCCCGCGCCGCCGGTGAGGCCCGTCGTCTCGAGGTCGATGAACAAGAGCGTGGCCGGGCACCCTTCGACTCGCTCCGCTCGCTCGAGGCAACCGCCACTGAGGAGCGAGACGTTGCGCCACAATCCGCCTGACGGCGGCAGGCTGTCGGCCATTGCCAGCCGACCATGTCGATGACCCGGCCCGTACTTGCGATCGACGACGAGGAATCGCTGCCCACGCAATTCGCGCCAGTCGCCGTCGAGCACTTCGGCAACGTCGATCGCGGAAGGAATCAGGCCACGATCCTGATTTTGGTGGGGGCCACCTTTCAGTGACCCACCGATCACCCCGCGCAATCGATCCGACAGCGACGTCATGCGTTCACCGGCACGTTGTCCGCCTCGCTCGCGGAGGCGCCGATCAGATCGAGAATGCGCAGGGCGACTGTCTTGGCGAGCGGTCCGGTGTCGCCGACCGGACCGACGCACGTCGGGCATCCGTGATCGCAATCGCAGCTGGCTATGAGCGCGCGCGTCCGCGCCAGCAGCTCGTCGTGCATTTCGAACAACGGCGCGCTGAACCCGATTCCGCCAGGGTAGTTGTCGTACACGAAAATGCGCGGCTCATTGCCGATCGCGAGCGGGTGACCACCGCGCGGCCGTTCTGTGTCTGCGCCCTGATCACCAGTGCCAATCGAGATCCCGATGTCATGTCGATCGCACATCAGCAGCAGCTGCGCCACCTGCCGCATTGCGAACGACAAGCCGACGATGCCGTCGCGCCGATCGTCGGAGGCAAACGGCAACGCCGCCATCATGTCCTGTGGCACCGTCAGCCAGTACGCGGTCGTGTGCATCTGCTGTTCCGGCAGATCGAGCTCGCCCGAGCCGACGTTCTCGTTCGTGTAGAACTTGATCTTCTTGAACCCGACGACACGCGACGAGACGTGGACCTCGCCATGCGATTGCATCGCGCAATTCGAAAGTCCGTCGGCGAACGTCTCGAGAATCGTCACCTTCGTGTAGGTGATCGCATCGGTATAGTAGTCACAGTCGATCTGCCGCACGTACGCCTTGCGTCCTTCGAAGTCGAGTTTCTCGACCTGATAGAGCGCGCCTTCGAGCAGATAGATTGCCTTCTCGTGCAGCGTCGACGGCCCGCTCGTAAAGCTGGTCTCGCCGATGACGTCGGCGCCATGCGTCGTGTCGACGACGACGAAATTATCCGAAGAGATCGAGCGCAGGCTCACGGCATCCGCCGGGTACGATTCGTTGGTCCATTGCCATTGCCCCTCGACGTCGGTCCGGGCAAGCCCCTCTGTCCCGGCGTCTGTCCGATGGACGAACCCGCTCTCCTCGAGGACGCTGAGTACCTCCTGCACATCGTGGCGGCCGTACTGCTCGATCGTCGTGAATGGCAGCTCGAACGCCGCGCACTTCACGTGATCGACCAGGATGTGCAGGTTGTCCGCGTTGATCAGCGCATGTTCGGGCGCTGCATCGAAGAAATAATCCGGGTGTCGGACGACGAACTGATCGAGCGGCGCGCTGCTGGCCACCAGCACCGCGGCCGATCGCCCGCTGCGCCGCCCTGCCCGTCCTGCGCGCTGCCATGTCGCCGCAATGGTGCCCGGGTATCCGGCCATCACGCACGCATCGAGCGCACCGATGTCGATACCGAGCTCGAGCGCGTTGGTGGAGACGACCGCCCGCACGCTTCCCTCGCGCAGCCCGCGTTCGATTTCACGCCGCCGTTGCGGCAGATACCCACCGCGATAGCCGCGGATCTGCTCTTTGGTTCCTGACGCGGTGTCGAAGTCGTCCTTCAGGTACGTCGTCAGGATCTCCGTCGCGAGACGGCTTTGCGCGAAGACGATCACCTGCAGGCGACGCTTGAGGAATTCCGCCGCCACGCGCCGAGTCTCCGCCAGATACGATCGCCGGATTCCGAGCTCGCGGTTGACAACCGGTGGATTGACGAACAGGAAGTACTTCTCTCCTCGTGGTGCGCCACTCTCGCAGACAAGCTCGAACGGTTCTTCGACCAGCGCCTCGGCCAGTTGGCGCGGGTTGGCAATGGTCGCCGAGGAGCAAATGAAGGTCGGCCTCGAGCCGTAATGACGGCAGATACGACGTAACCGGCGCAGCACGTTCGTCAGGTGACTGCCGAACACCCCGCGATAGGCATGCAGCTCGTCGATGACGACGTAGCGCAGGTTCTCGAACAGCTTCGCCCAACGCGGATGGTGCGGCAGGATCCCCGAATGCACCATGTCGGGGTTGCTCAGCACGATGTGTGCTCGGCCGCGGATAGCGCGCCTGGCGTCCTGCGGGGTGTCGCCGTCGTAGGTGAAAACACCAACCTGCAGATCGGTCCGGCGCGTCACTTGATCGGAGAGCTCCCGGAGCTCTGCCAGCTGATCCTGCGCCAGGGCTTTGGTCGGGAACAGATAGAGCGCGCGCGTGGACGGGTCACGCATGACGGCGTTCAGGACAGGCGCGTTGTAGCAGAGCGTCTTGCCGGACGCGGTCGGTGTCGTGATGACCACGTGGCGGCCGCCGAGGACGTGCTCGATGGCCTCAGCCTGATGCGTGTAGAGCTGTTCGACACCGCGATCGCGAAGAGCGGCCCGCAGTCGATCGTCGATATCGCCTGGAAACGGCGCAAACGCCGCGGCCTGCGCCGGCAAGCGTCGAACGGCCGTGATCCATGCGTCTGGTGCGTCAGGCCGTTCGATCGCGCCGCCGGTCAGACGATCGACCACTGTCTGGAGCGTCAGATCGTGCGCAGGATCGGCCCTTCGCGCCGGCAGCATGACCGCACGATGGTAAAGCGTAGATAAGGCAAAGGTCAAAGGGGCGCGAAGGGCATCGGCCTTGAACCGCTCATTGACGGGAGGCGAGCGACGATGCATCTGACTGAACAGCAGAAACGCGCGGTTATGGCGGCCGGCGTTGGATTGGGTGCGCTGCTGGCGGCGCAAGCCTGGCGGCGGCGTTCGGACTACGACTTCGCCGGCAAGAGCGTCGTGATCACCGGCGGGTCTCGAGGCCTGGGACTGGTCATGGCCCGCGAGCTGGCCGATGAAGGCGCGCGCCTCACGCTCATTGCGCGCGACGATGCGGAGCTGGCGCGTGCCGCTGAGGACCTGCGGACGCGGCAACCGTTTGTTGACGTGCACACCGTGAACGCAGATATCCGGCGGCGATACGACGCCGAACGCGCGATCGCACAGACGCTCGAACGATTCGGCCGCGTCGATGTCGTGATCAACAACGCCGGCATCATTCAGGTGGGGCCGCTCGATCACATGAAGCTCGGGGACTACGAAGACGCGATGAACACGCACTTCTGGGGTCCGCTTTACATGATCGTCGCCGCGCTTCCCCACATGCGCCGCCAGGGCGAGGGGCGCATCGTCAATGTGTCGTCGATTGGCGGACGCATCGCCGTCCCGCATCTGGTTCCCTATTCCGCGAGCAAGTTCGCGCTCGTTGGCCTGTCGGACGGCCTGCGTATCGAGCTCGCGCGCGACAACATCATCGTCACGACCGTGTGCCCGGGGCTGATGCGGACCGGATCGCCGGTCAACGCGATGTTCAAAGGGCAACGGCCGCAGGAGTACGCCTGGTTCGCGATTTCCGATTCGCTGCCACTGGCCAGCATCGACGCCCGGCGCGCCGCCCGGCAGATCATCAACGCCTGTCGCCGGGGCGACGCGGAGCTGGTGATCACCCTTCAAGCCAAAATGGCGATCGTCGGGCGCACGCTGGCGCCCGAGCTGTTTGCGGATGTCATGACGATGATCAACGGGCTGCTGCCGGGGCCCGCTCCCGACGGCGACGAGGCGCGACCGGGACGCGAAAGCGAGTCCGCATGGGCACCATCGGCGCTCACGAAGACGACCTACGAGGCTGCCGAACGCAACAACGAATTGTGACCGGGTGCAGCGCCTGTCAATGCATCGCTGCGCCTATCAGTGCAATGGCGCGCTGCGCCTATCGGTGCAATGGCCCCGCTGCGCCCGCCGGTGCAATGCTCGCTTCGCCGTCGGCAGAATACACCGACACGGCGAAGCTGGCATTGCACCACCAGCGAAGGTTGCATTGCACCGAGGGACGTCAGAAGGCCTTGCACCGACCAGTACCAGGAACTCTTGCACCGACAAGCGTACGGAGGTATTGCACCGACCAGCGGCAGAAAGGCTTGCACTGACAGCGTCAGGAAGCCTTGCACCGACCAGCGTCAGAAACGATTGCACCGACCGCGAAGCGGGGCATTGCACCAACCAGCGTAAGAGAGCATCGCACCCTGTATAATCCCGCCGTCCGAAAGGCGGGAGGAAACGAGTGACACGCGCCACGTGGACCATCACGCCGCTTCTGCTCGGGGCTGCTTTTGCACTAATCAACGTTCGGACGTCCGCGCAGGATGCGGCCGCGCGGCCGCCCGACATCGCCGGTGAATGGCGCCTCGACCAAGGCGAGGATCCAGGACAGCCGCCGCTGGCGGACTACTCCGGGTTGGCCTTCAACGAGGCCGGACGCATGCGCGCCGATACCACGCCCGAGTCGATTTGGGGCACGCCGGAATATCAGTGCCGGCCGCACTCGGCGCCACATCAGTGGCGTGGAGTCGGTGGCGTGCGCATCCTGAAGGAGCTCGATCCGATCTCGCGCGATATCGTCGGTTTCCGGCTGCAGTTCATGCGCTCGCTCGATCGGCCCATCTTCCTCGACAACCGTCCGCATCCACCGGCGTACGCGCCGCACAGCTGGAGCGGGTTCTCGACCGCGCAGTGGGAAGGGCAGACGCTGAAGGTCACCACGACCCATTTGAAAGACGGCTATCTGAAACGCGGCGGTCCGCAGACCAGCGACATGCTGACGATGACGGAGTACATCACCCGTCATGACGACATCATGACGATCGTTCAGATCGTCGACGATCCGATCTATCTCGACGAACCGTACGTGCTCTCGATCACCTACACCTACGATCCGAACGGCGGACCACCGACCGAGAGCTGTACCGGAAGCGCGTTTGCGGAGAACGGCGGCACCGATCGACACCACGTGCCGCACTTTCTTCCTGGACAGAACACCGGCATCGGCGAGTTCCTGAAGGAAGAGAACTGGATCCCGTTCGACGCCATTCGTGGCGGCGTGAAGACGATCTATCCCGAGTACCGGTCCGTGCTGAGCGGCGGCAGAGCCGTGACCACCCTCACGGTTCCGACGTCACGTTCGGCGAACGATGTCGCCAAAGCGATTGGCGATCAGAGCCCACGAGACGGCCAGGTGCACGTGCTGCCGGTGCAGGGCAACGTCTACATGCTCGTCGCGGACGGCACGAACATCACGGCGTCAATTGGTCTCGATGGCGTCGCGATCGTCAACACCGGGCCGGCGCAGATGTCCGACAAGGTCCTGACGGCGCTGAACGATCTGGCACGGACGACCGTGTATGCGCCGTCGACGAACAAATGCTTCGGCGCCAATTGCCCGAGTCCCTTCGGCGCGCCCGGCTGGTCGAGCCCGTTCTTCAATGCGATCGTGGCATCGCCGCGTCCGGTGCAGGGGCTGCGCTACGTCATCAACACCAGCGCCGCGCCGGAACATGTCGGCGGCAATGACAAGCTCGCCGCTGCCGGATCGTTCAAACGCGGCGGCACCGGGGGCAGCTTCGGGACCGCCGCACCGAACATCGGCAACAACGCGACGATTGTGGCGCACGAGAACGTGCTCGGCGTGATGAGCAACGTCACTCCCAAGGTTCCGACAGCCGCATTGCCCAGCGAGACCTACTTCGACGAGTTCCATAAGCTGTCGGAGTACGTCAACGGCGAACCGGTCATCCTGTACTCCGCGCCCAACGCCAATACCGACGGCGACAGCATCGTCTTCTTCCGCCACTCGGAAGTGATCAGCGCGGGCGACCTGATGTCGACGGTCAGCTATCCGGTGATCAACGTCGACAAGGGCGGCACGATTCAGGGCGTCATCGGCGGCTTGAATCACGTGCTCGATCTCGCCGTCGCCGAGTATCGCGCGCAGGGCGGCACATGGATCGTTCCTGGTCGCGGCCGTCTGTCCGACACGGCCGATGTGGCGTCCTATCGCAACATGCTGGTGATGATTCGCGACCGCGTTCGAGATCTGAAGAACAAGGGAATGACGTTCGAGCAGGTGAAGGCGGCGCGACCAACGCTCGATTTCGACGGCCGTTACGGCTCGACGGCCGGAGCGTGGACGACCGACATGTTCCTGTCCGCCGTCTATCGCACGCTACCGGACAGGAAGTAGAAACGACCTCCGTGTGGCCGTCCCTTCGTGGTTCACAGCGTGTAAGCCATATGAAGCACACCCTTCTGGCCGTTGTCGCGTGCCTGCTTGTGTGGAGCGTGATACTCGATGCCCAGCGCGGTCGCGGCCGCGGCGCGCCGCCGCAGACGCCGCGCCAGGCCGCCCCGATCGATCTGACCGGCTATTGGGTGTCGCCGATCATCGAGGACTGGAAATACCGCATGGTCACGCCGAACAAGGGCGTGTTCAACGGCATTCCGTTGAATGCTGAAGGTCGCAAGGTCGGCATGGCGTGGGATCCTGCCGCCGACGAGAAGGCGGGCGAGCAATGTCGGGCGTACGGCGCCGGAGGCATCATGCGACTGCCGAGTCGCCTGCATATCACCTGGCAGGACGATACGACGCTGCGGGTGGAGGTCGACACCGGCACGCAGACGCGCCTGCTGTCGTTCATGCGCGCCGCACCGGCCGAACCGTCATGGCAGGGCCAGGCGAGCGCGCAGTGGAACATTCCGGCAAACACGCTGAAGGTGGTGACGACGAATCTCAAACCAGGGTACGTGCGCAAGAACGGGGCGCCCTACAGCGACAAAGCAACGGTCACCGAATACTGGGAGCTGCACACGCTGCCCAACAAGGATCAATGGTTGACGGTCACGACCAAGGTCGACGATCCCGTCTACTTCACGCGGCCGTACCTCACGAGCTCGGACTTCAAGAAGCTGCCGAGCGCCACAGGCTGGAACCCGACACCCTGCTCCGCGAAGTGAATTAAAAGAGCGCGATCGGGTTGACCGGCGAGCCTGTCGCCCCGCGGACGGGCAGCGGCGCGATCGTCAGCATGAACTGCCAACGGTTCTTCGCCGCCGCCGTTTCCGCGAGCGCTTCCAGATCCGCGTTGTCAATCAGGTGCACGCCGAGATACACGAGCGCGAAGTCGTGGACGGCACCGCGCAGGTTGGACGGCGATACGTACTGCGGGTGATCGCTGCCGAGCAACGCGATGTCGCGCTGCCGCAGCCACGGGATCACTGATGGATGCAGTCCTGCAGACCGTCCGCCTTCCGCGCGTCCGCGCAGCCACGCTCCTTCCGCCTTGCGTCGTGCCCATACGCCGGTCCGCACGAACAGCGCATCGCCGGGACCAACCTTCACGCCGGCCTTGTTCTCCCACGCTTCCAGGTCGGCTGCATATATCGGCGTCCCGGGTTCCAGATACGGCAGGCCCTTCAGGCGTGGCACGTCAATCAGCACTCCCCGAGTGATGACGCCGTTCTTCAGGTTGTAGATCGAATTGCGCGTGTGGCCGTTCTTCAGCACCGCGTCCTCGGCTGGCGTGTAGCCGTTGTAGAAGACGCCGTTCTCGTGAATATGAGCGAGCGAGTCGATATGCGTGTGCGCGATCCCGTGGTACGCCACGCCGATGCGATCCGAGCCGATCGCCAGCATCTGGTGTTCGTAGGGGTTCGGATTGTCCACCGCCTTGGAGGTATCGGCGTCAGCCGCGAGAGAAACCGATACGCCATCTCTGACGAGCGCCACGGCGGCACGGCGCTTCGCGGTGGTGATCAGGTTGAGCGCGCCCAGCTGGTCGTCGCTTCCCCAGCGGCCCCAGTTCGACAGCTCTTTCTTCCAGCGGTCGTATTCGGCCTGTGCGACGTCGGCCACTGTGGCGCTGCGCTGCGGCGCGGCCGCCGCCACGCCCATCGCGCCGATCAGCACCATCCCTGCAAGAGTTCTTAACATCGGCCGCACCTCGAGGCTTCTGCGTGCCGAGAGTAACGCATCGAGCTCACAAAGAGTGGAAATATCGCCCGGGGCGCGATGTGTGGGCGAGATACTCCGGTTGCAGGCGGGCTCGCCTCGATTTGCGCTCCTCGAAGCGCGCGGCCATGTCGACGTAGACGCGGGCGGCGATCCTCGTCTTGGATCGGATTGGCCCTCTTTGTGGCGATCGATGCTGGTTGTCGGAGTTCGGGGAGGTGCTCGCCGCGTGGCGCGACTCGGTTGCGCTACAGCAAGACCCACCGCGAACATGCTGGGTCACGCAGTACGCCGACGGTCACAAGATTGACTTCACTCTATGGCCGGTCGAACTGCTTCAACGCGTGATACAGAACTCAGTCCTGCCTGATCAGCTCGATGTTGGCTATCGTGTGCTCGTCGACAAGGATGGTCTGTCCGCCGCGCTCAAGCCGGCAACCCGTCGCGCACACATCCCGCTTCGGCCCTCGCGCGAGCAGTTCCTGGAGGTAGTCGAAGAGTTCTTCCTTGAAGGCACTTACGTCGCGAAGCACCTTTCGCGCGACGATCTCATGCCGGCAAAGTTCTCCCTGGATCACGTCATGAAGCAGGGCGATCTCCGAACGCTGCTCGAGTGGCGCATAGAAATCGAGCACAACTGGTCACTACGACCAGGCGCGTCCGGAAAAGGCCTGAAGAAGCTGTTATCCAGCGACCTATATCGTTCGCTCGAGAAGACATATGTGGGCGCGGCAATCGAAGATAACTGGATCGCACTCTTCGACACGATCGCGCTGTTTCGCGCGGTCGCCACCCACGTCGCGGATCATCTTGCGTATCAGTATCCTCGCGATTTGGATCACCGGGTGACAATGTATCTGCAGCAGGTTCGTTCAGATGCGCGCTCGCTCGGCCGGTGCAGCCGGATCGACGATGGTGACCCGCCGCTGCCCGCTTGTGGTGATACCGAGCACACGTGATATCGTCTGGCCCGCGACAATGTTCTGCACGACCGGCCTGTCAGGCCCGCTCATCACCCGGGAGATAAACCGATGACCACGGTTCAGGACGCCGCGAAGCGGAAGACCAGGGTCGCGATCATGAACGCCGTGCACGACCTGCCGGTGCTCGTCGCACGCGACAACGGATTCTTTCGCGACGAGGGACTGGACATCGAGTTCGTGACCACGCCGGGCATGGCGCAGGTCACGACCTCGCACGAGGTGAAGTTCGACACGGTCTTCGACCGCCCGCTCGATTCGGTCTACAACGATGGCGGCATCGATCAGTACCGCATGTGCGAGTGGGGCATCATGAAGCGCGCGGTGGAAGCCGACCGCAGCGGCCTGCGGCGCCGTAAGATCGTCGCCCTTGGCGCGTCGATGTCGAAATTTGCCATCGCCGTGACGCGTGCGTCCGGGATCTACGAGCCGGAGATGCTGAAGGACAAGCTGATCTCGGTGACCCCCAACAACGGCTCGCACTTCACCATGCTGAAGATGGTCGAGGGCTTTCTCGAGCCCGAGCACGTCAAAACCACCAACGCGGGGTCGATGCCGAAGCGGCTGGCAGCGTTGCGCCGCGGCGAGGTCGACGCCGTCGTGCTGATGGAGCCGTGGATCAGCGTGGCGCAGAAGGAAGGACTGCGCATCCTCATCGAATCGCATTCGACGCGCAGCGAGGCGGCCAGCGACGACGTCGACGCAGCGACGCTGCGGGCGATGTTCCGCGCCCAGGCGCGGGCGGTGGAGGTGATCGACAACGACCCGCGGCCGTTCGTTCACTACCTGATCGCCGAAACGGGCGGACTACTGGAGGAGAAGGACTTTCAGACCTGGCGACTGCTCCACGCGCCGCCGCAGCCCTACACCCGCGAGCGATTCGACGACACGTATCGGTGGACGGTGAAATGGAACATGACGGTACCCGGCGCAACCTATGAGAACACGGTGGACAACAGGGCGTGGGAATAACCTGAATCTTCAATCTTCAATCTTCAATCTTCGATTTGAGGATTGATTTGGGCATCGGGACATTTGGACATTTGGTCACGTGAATATGCGGATTTGAAAATCGACAAATTCAGTTGCGCCAATGCCCAGGCGTCAGATGAGCAAATCAATCCTCAAATTGAAAATTGAAAATTGAACATTCAGGAATGTCTGAAAGTGTCCTCGAACAGCCGATTCCATTTGTCCGCTTCATCGAGCGCACGGACCGGATCGACCTGGACGATCTTGACGTCCTGCAGCGGTGAAGCCACCTTCGTGTTGCTGGGGACGTAGTCCATGCTCACGAAGTGCTGCTGTCCTTCCGCGAGCAGGTAATCATAGAGTAACCGCGCCGCCTGCGGGTGCGGTGCTCGGCGTGCCACACCGACGGCGTTGGAGCGCGCGATCGCCGGTTCGATCGCGAACCAGTCGATCGGCGCGCCTTTTTTCTTCGCCTGCTCCGGCATGTAGTTGTAGACGGTCAAGGCGAGCGGGACCTCGCCCGAAATCACCAGATTGGTGAGAAGGGTGTGCCCCAACCGCACGGACACGCGGTTGTGCGCGGCGAGATCGCGAAAGAACTTCAGCCCGGCCTCGCCACCCATTTCGTCCACCACGGACGCGAACCAGTCCTGATCCTTGGCTTCGATCCCAAGCTTCCCTTTCCACTTCGCGTCCAGCAGGTCGGCGTAGCTGTTCGGCAGGATGTCGGTCGCGATCAGGTTGGTGTTATACGCCTGCACCCACACTGAAAGCAGCGTCGCTGCCCACTGGCGGTGGACCGGCACCGATCCGGGCTGCAGGTCGTCGTGCAGCGGCGAGGTAATCGGCGCGAGGATCTGCTCGCGCGCGAGCGCTTCCATCTCGGGCGAGCCGAAATGGATCACGTCGACGTCGTGGCGTCCGGCGGCGGCTTCGGCCAGCGTCCGTTGCAGGATCTTGTCGGTCCCGGCGCGCCAGACAGTGACCTTGACGCTGTATTTCGCCTCGAATGGGTGCAGCAGGGTCGCTAGATCCTTCTCCGCAATCGTCGTGTAGAGGGTGAGCGCGCCCTCCGACGTCGGGGTCGAGGGACCATCGTGTGCCGCGCGGGCGCAACCGCCCACCAGACCCACCAGCGCGGACAGGCAGGAGCGCCGCGAGAGCCGCGTCATCTATCTATCGACGCCGCCGAAGAGACTGAGATAGAGACTCTTCCATTTGTCGTATTCGTCGATTGCGACGCGCGCGTCGACGAATGTCATCGGCACGCGATTGAGCGGCGTGTCGATCTTCCGACTCGTCGGAACGAAGTCGCGCGCCGCGATGATCCGCTGCCCTTCTTCGCTCAGCTCGAAATCATAGAAGAGCACAGCGGCGTAAGGGTGCGGCGCCCTTCGCGCCACCCCCACCCCGTTGGGTCGCGCAATGGCGTTCCCGATCGTGAACCAGTCGATTGGCGCGCCCTGCGCCCGCAGCTGCTCGGCCTTGTAGTTGTAGACGGTGAGCGCCAGCGGCACCTCGCCCGATGCGACGAGTTGCGTCAGCAGCGTGTGCCCCTTGCGCGCGGAGATGCCGTTGCGGGCGACGATGTCGCGGAAGAGGGAAATGCCGCGCTGCTCGCCGAGTTGCCCGATCACGCCGGCGAGCCAGTCGGAATCCTCCTGCTCGATTCCGAGTCGTCCCTTCCAACGCGGATCGCGCAGGTCCTCCCAGGTGTTCGGCAACTCGTCCTTCTTCACCAGCCGCGTGTTGTACGCCTGCACGAAGACGTTCAACCGTGTGCCGACCCATTCGCCATGCGCGGGAACGGCTGGCGCGATCAGATCGGCCTGATACGGGCTCGTCGTGCGCTGCAGGATCTGTTCGCGGTGCAGCGACTCCAACTCCGGGCCATTGGTCTCGACGACGTCGACGGTGTAGCGCCCGGCCCGGTTTTCCTGGACCGCCCGCGTCAGCACCGCCTCGGAACCGGCGCGCCACACGGTCGCGTGCACGCCGTATTTCTTCTCGAACGCGTCCACCAGCGGGCCAAGATCGTTCGACTGCGCGGACGTATAGATGGTGAGGCCGCCTTCCCGCTTCGCACCGTCAGTCAGCCGCTGCAGACGATCGGCGCCGTCGTAAAGCGCCACCTCGGCGGCCGACGTCGTCGTCTGCGGACTACTGGCACGACACGCAGCGGAGATGAATGTGAGAACACAGAACGCCGCCAGACGCGCGCCCGTCGATCGCATCACGACACCGCCTGCGGCTCGCGCGGCGGCAGCTCTGCGACCTCCGCTTCGTAGGCAACCTGCATTCGCGGCGTCAGGCCTCGTTTGGCGAGTGCCTCGGCGAACCACTGACGGATGCGCGGCGACTCGTCGGCATAATCGATCTGATCCCCGCCCAGACGTTTCGAGATCCACGCCTTGGGAACGCCCTGCGCGTTGCGGATGGCGACGCTCTCCGCCTTGAACGCCAGGTAGCGCGCCGGCGTGGTGCCGGTGTTGAAGTGCTGGTGGTACCAGAGGTTCGGCGGCACGATCATCGAGCCTTCCTTCCACTCGTATCGCCGCGGCTCCTCGCCTTCCGGCCACATCAGCGAATACCCTTCGCCGCTCATGATGATGACGTGGGCGCCGGGGCCGTGTGCGTGCGCCTTCTTGTAGGTGCCCACGCCGAACTGCGAGATGTGGCTGTTCATGTGCCCGCGCGCCATGCTGAAGCGGATGTGGCCGCCTCCGGCTCCCCGCTCTTTTGCCGCGATGAGCGGCAAATTGATCGCGTCAGCCACGAAGTTGGTGTCGAGCAGCAGCCCGCGCTGCTCGTGGCGGTTCGCGAAGTAATCGGGTTCGCCGTTGAACCGATCCATGAAGTCGTACGGCGTGTTGAAGACGAAGTGCAGATCGCCGAACGAGTTGATGATGACCGGCGCGTTGGTGACCGCCACGTAGCGGACCGGGTCCACCCCTGACCCGTTGAAGTGCTGGTGCCATGCGTTGAGCGGGATCGCGAAGATTGCTCCCGCTTTCCATTCGAACGACACACGGCGCCCACCGTCGTTCCACACCGTCGTCGAGCCGCGGCCATCGAGCACGTAAACCATCTCTTCGTACAGCTGCCGCTGCGGCGCCAGCTCCTGGCCGGCTGGAATCTCGCAGACGTAGCAGTCGTTCGAGGTGCGCGACGCGTCGTGGTTGAGGAACACGCCACGGCCGCCACGACGCGGCCACGGCTTCAGCTCCACCGTGTGCAGATCGGGCACATAGAACGAGCTGATGATGTCGAGTCCTTCCGACCGTACCCAACGGGTGTACGGCGTCTCCTTTTCGGAGGCGAATTTCTGGGCGAGCTCTTCGGAGACGAGGGCGTCTTTGGCCATGATGCGTCAATTCCCAAGTCCCGACCTCCAGCTCCCAAACGCCTGTCGTAGCTCGTCCCTTGGAAGTTGGGCGTTGGACGTCGGGAGTGCGGCTCGGATCATCGTGTGGCAGCCGCACGGCCGCGAAGGTAACTTTCCACGACGTCGGCGTTCAGCGTCACAGATGGGTCGTATTCGGGCGCATCCTCGAGTTGCTCGAGGTCGTTGAGCCCACATGCCTTGAAAATCCGGTTGATGACGGAGATCAGGCGGACGGGCTTGTCGGAGCTGGCGTTGAAGTGCTGGTGGATGGTGTTGGGTGGCACGTAGATGACGTCGCCAGCCTCCCATTCAAACCGCTTGACCTCTTCCTGTGGCTTCCAGTGATAGCTGTCGGTGATCTCGACGTCGCAGTCCTGGTGCAGGTCGTAGCCCTGTCCCTCCAGCACGTAGAGGCACTCTTCCGCGAGATGACGGTGCTGTCCGGATCGACTGCCTGGCGGGATGATCTGCATGTAGGCGTCAACCGTCTCCATGCGCGTGTTCATCGCCTCGTTGATCAGGTGCTTGAGCAGACCCTGGCGCGACATCTCCCACGGCATCTCGTGCGGATGGATGATCTTCTTCCGCTTCGCATTTCGCACCGGCGCCGTCTCGGCATCGTCGAGCAGCGCCTGATAGAACCTCTCGTTCGCGCTCCCGTTGCGCCACGCTTTCGATTCAGTCCACGCCATTGTTGTCCCCCGATGCGCTTACCACCCTCACGAACCACGGAGTCACGGAGGCACGGAGACGATTTGGCTTAAGAACCTCCGTGTCTCCGTGTCTCCGTGGTTTGTCTCGGGTGAACATCCAACGCTTCATACGCTCACTCGTCGTGGTTGAAGTTTTCTTCCTCTTCGCGCGCACGGAAGCCTTCGGCACCGGGTGCGGGCGTGGTTGGCCGCGGCTCTACGGTCTTCTGGAACAGCATGTTCATGAACATGAACATCGGCTTCGTCTTCATCACCAGCGCTCGCGCCGGCTTGGTCGCACTCGCGTTGAAGTGCTGGTGCACGCAGTTGTTGTGCACAATGGCCACGTCGCCAGCCTTCCAGTCGTAGCGGATGCCGTCGTGAATCTCGTAGCCTTCGCCATCGAGAATATAGAAAGCCGCTTCATTGACGTGGCCGTGCTTCTGATTGTGCCCGCCGGGCGAGTACTCCTCGACGTGGATGTGCAGCGTCTGCGTGACACCGTCCACCGGCTCGATGTAATGCCGGCTGAACGCCTGCGGACCGTCATTGAATTTCAGCTCGCGCCCCTTGACGACGCGCGGCATCGAGCGCAGGCGGGCGAGCTCGTGCTTCAGCCCGTAATCGCCCTGGATCCCGCGGACGAAGAGGCGATCCTTCTTGCTCGAGTAGTGAGATTCCTTGCCCATGCCAGTTGATCCTCTTACGATCGCACGTTCCCCACGATCACGAACCACGGAGGCACGGAGACACGGAGGCTCTTTTGATCAAGATATCTCCGTCACTCCGTTACTCCGTGGTCGTCACCAGTGAAGGCGGCATCGATTTCAATCTCCGGGTTGCGGGACCCTCTGCCCTCGCAGGAACAGATCCGACCACAGTTTCGACCACTTGTCGTTCTCGTCGAGCGTGATCGACGGATCGATCATTTCAAACGGAAACGCATTCAGCGTCGACTTCACCGCGCGGCTCGAGGGCACCCGGTTGTGCTCCTTGAGGATCGCCTGCCCCTCGCCGGAGAGCAGGAAGTCTGCAAACAACAACGCCGCATGCGGGTGCGCCGCCCGCCGTGCCAGACCGACGGCGTTGGGTCGCCCAAACGTCGGCATCAGCGCCTTCCACCGGATCGGCGCGCCTCGCACCGCCACCCGTTCCGCGTTGTGATTGTAGATGTTGGCGGCAAGGGGAATCTCGCCCGAGGCGACGAGCTGACCCATCAGCGTATGGCCACTCCGGATCTGCGGTCGCGAGGCGGCCAGCTTGCGGAAGTAGGCCAGCCCCTTCTCCTCCCCCATGTGCTTCACCATCGCGCCGAACCAGTCGACGTCGGCGGCCTCGAGTCCGATCCTTCCCGCAAAACGGGGGTGCAGCAGGTCGTCGTAGCTGTTCGGCACCTCCTGCGGAGCGACCAGACGGGTGTTATACGCGATGGTGAAGAAGTTGAACCGGTCGGCGACGTATTGCCGATGCTGGGGAAACGCGGCGGGCGACAGGTCGCGGAAGTAAGGGCTGCGGAATTCGTCGAGCAGCGCTTCGCGTTCGAGCGCTTCCATCTCCGGACCGTTGGTCTCCATCACATCACACACGAAGCGCCCGGCCCGCGCTTCGGTCACGGCGCGCTGGACGACTTTCTCGCTGCTCGCCCGCCACAGTTCGGCCTTGATTCCGTACTTCTTCTCGAAGGCGGTCACGATAGGACCGGAGTCCTGTGTGTTGAGTGATGTGTAGACGACGACCGTGCGTTCGTTGCGGGCGCCGCTGACGAGGCGATTTTGCCGATCGGCACTGTCGAGCAGGTACAAAGAGCGATGCGGCGACGGCGGTGGTAGCCGCCGCTGTTGCGCACGCACGGCAGCCGGGGCCGCGAGGAGGCCGAGCATGGCGGCGTTGAACTGCCGACGTTCAATCCGCATGGTTGAAGCGATCCTCTTCCTCTCGCACCTGGAAGTCTTCGGCACCCGGCGCCGGTGTCGTCGGGCGCGGCTCGACCAGTTTCTGAAACAGCATGTTCATGAACATGAACATCGGCTTGGTCTTCATGACCAGGGCTCGCGCCGGTTTGGTGGCGCTGGCGTTGAAATGCTGGTGGACGCAGTTGTTGTGGACGATCGACACGTCGCCCGCCTTCCAGTCGTAGCGCACGCCGTCGTGAATCTCGTATCCCTCGCCATCGAGGATGTAGAAGGCGGCCTCGTTCACATGGCCGTGTTTCTGCGATCTCGCTCCTGGTGCCCATTCCTCCACGTGCAAATGGAACATCTGCGTGATGCCGTCCTTGGGCTCGACGTAATGGCGGCTGAACGTCTGCGGGCCGTCGACAAACGTGATCGAGCGTCCTTTGCGCACGCGCGGCTGCGCGCGAAGACGCGCCAGCTCCTGCTTCAGACCGTAATCGCCCTGAATCGCGCGAACGAAGATCCGATCCTTCTTGCTGTGGTAATGAGACTCGCTCATGGCAAAGTAAAAACTCAACAGTCGAAAGTCAAAAGTAGCCACCACGCCGAGTGAGCTTGAAACGTACTTTCTACTTTTGACTTCTTACTTTTGACTTGTAGTCACACCCCATATTCATCCAGCCGGAACCGCTTCGGCTTCAGAGTACGACAGAGCTCACGATTCAGCGCGGCCTGTGGCAAGGTGATGCTGACCTCCTGCGCCATCGCCGAAACGATGTCCATATCATCCTCGGCCCATGCCATCGTGTTCTCGCCCCAGTGGCGGAGGGCGTAGTTGTCGGCACTGCTGGTGAGAAGCGCACCGCGCAGCCGATCGACGTCGACGCCGAACCGGTTCGCCAACGCCAGCGCCTCATGGTTGGCGATAACGCACGCCCACATGATCAGGTTGTTCGCCGCCTTGGCCACTTGCGCCGAGCCCACCGGACCGGTGTGAACGATATCACTGGAGAAGGCGGCAAACACCTCGGTCAGCGGCTCGACGACCTCCGGCGGCCCGGCAAGAAACGCCAGCAATGTGCCGGCGTCGGCCGCGCGGCCGCCGCGTGCCACCGTCGTGTCGACAACACGCACGGCGAACGGCTCTGCGCTCTTCGCCAGCTCCTGCACGGTTCTCGGATGTACCGTCGAGAGGACCGCCACGATCGTTCCTCGCGGCAGACGGCCAAGCAGTCCGGCCGGCGAGAGCAGCTCGCGCACCTCCCGGTCATAGCCGACGCAGATGAGGATGGCGTCGCAGCCCTGGGCGAGCGACGCCGGCGAGTCGGTCCACTGCGCTCCGAGTTTCTCCACCGGCTCTCGCTTGGTGTCGTCAATATCGTAGACACGGACGGCGAACCCCTTCCGGGCGAGGTGCCCGATGATTGGCTGCCCCATGCGTCCTGCGCCAAGCACTCCTACGACTTGAATCGCGTCAACTCGCACCTTCAAACTCCGAAGCGTCAACTTCTCCAGGCTTTGGCACTCACTGAAAAGATATATTGATGACCGGCCGAACACAGGTCGCTTTCGATCGGCCGGCACTCGGCGTAGCCACTAATCTCGGAGCTCGCTTCGGCTGAATACGAACCACGAAGGTCGCTTTGCGACGAACACGAAGAACACGAAGACAAATCCAGGTCGTCCTCAACTGGTTCGAGGACCTGAAGCGCCGCGTGCCGTCGAAATAGGATGTGCTCACCGGCGACGCACGCGCTGGACGTCTATCGCTTCTGCGTGACCGTGTCGAGCAGCGCCGGGCGCCCCGCCTTCACCTCGGCGATCGCGCGCCTCAATGCACCGGCGAGCGGTTCGGGTGACTCGATCGGTCCCTCGGCGTACCAGCCCATCGACCGCGCCATCGCCGCGAAATCGGGCGCGGGATCGTCCATGTCCATGCCGATGTGCGCGCGTTCCACCGGCGTGCCGCGCAGCCTGGCCATCCGAATCTGGTGCTCCCAATCGTTGTAATACGCGCGGTTGTTGTACATCACGACGAGCATCGGGATGCGGTGCTTCGCCACGGTCCACAGCGCGCCGGCGTCGTACATCAGGTCGCCATCGGGCTGCAGATCGACGACGAGCCGGCGGTGCTCGCGGTGAGCGAGCGCGACACCGATCGAGATGCCGAATTGTGTCGCTGTTCCCAGTGACCGGCCCGGATGGCGGTATGGCCGATCGAAATCCCACAGCTTCCGCGCCCAGTGTTCGAGGGTGCCGGCGCCGAGCACCCAGTCTTCACCCTCGATCGCGTTCCAGACCTCCGAGGCGAGTCGCGCCAGCGAAATGGGGCTCGCATCCCACTGCTCCTTGGCTTGTTGCCTCCACATCTCGCGCAGCGCCTGACTGCGTCTGCTGATCGCCGCGGTCCGCGCAGCAACGCGATCGCGCAGACGCCGATCGCCGCCGACGCGCGTCTCGATCAGCGCGGCGAGCGCGGGAATCGCCACCGTCGTGTCGGCGAGAATCCGGAGGTCGGCATATCGCAGGCGCTGGTAATCGAGCGTCCAGCTCGAGAGCTCGAGGTCGCCGAAGCCGATATCGATCCATTTGGCTCCGGGCGGCACGACCGAGTGTGTCTCGCGCGTTGCGCTCACCAGCTCCGTCGTCGGCCGTTCCCAGTCGCGTGTGTCGAGACACAGGATGAGATCGGCGTCACGGAACACGTCCTTCGCGTAGCTCATATTGAGCGGATGACGCGAGGGAAAGTTCAGCCGGCTGTCCACGTCGTAGACCGGAACGCCCGCGGTCTCGGCCAGCTGAACGAGCGAGTCGAATCCGTCCGGCTCGCGGCCGACATACTCGGCGATGATGACCGGCCGCTCGGCGCGCGCAAGATGGTCAGCCGCGTCGGCGAGCGCAGCCGGATCGGGTGCCATGCGCGTCGGCATCGACGCAGACGAGGCCGGCGGCAGCGCGACCTCGCGCTCGAGCGGCTGCTCCTGCAGCCACGCGTCGTAGCACATGTAGATAGGGCCGCGCGGCTCGGTCATCATCACACCGTAGCCACGTGCAAACGCCTCGGGCACGCCGTCGATCGTGTGCGGCTGATAGTCCCACTTCGTGTAGGCACGCACCTGTTCGCCTTGACTCTGGGCCGTGTGAATCCAGTCGATGCGCGGCCGCCGCTTCGTCTCGTCCATCGGCCCGGTGGCGCCGATGATGAACACCGGCACGCGGTCGATGTAGGCGTAGTAGATTGCCAGGTTCGCGTGCAGCAGCCCGACCAGGTCGTGAAGGATGGCCGCCATCGGCTTGCCCGACGCCTTCGCGTAGCCGTGCGCAATCTGCACCGCCGTTTCCTCGTGCTGGCACAGCATCAGCACGGGACGATTGCCGCCGTAGTTGACGATCGAATCGTGCAGGCCACGAAAGCTGGCGCCCGGGTTCATCGCGGCGTAAGGAAGATCGTAGGCGTGCAGCAGGTCGACGATGACGTCCGACGCCCAGCGAGTCACTGGAGTGAACCTCGGAATGAAAAATGCGAAATATGCACAAAGGAAAATGCAACGGAACGCCGCGAATTCATGTCACGCCTGTGTGGCATCTTGCATTGTGAATCTTTGATTACGCGGTCGTGAGCACCGTGCATTTCTCGGGATTGAGCTGCACGAAGATCGGCTCACCGACTTTCGTCCGAAGCGTCGGATGCCGGCGCGACAGCAGCGTGCGCGGACCGACCTTCACCTGGAAGTCGACCGCCTCGCCGAGGAAGACCTTCTGCTCGACGCGTCCTTCCCAGACGTTGTCACCCGCCGGCCTCGTCTCGGTCAGCTCCACGTCCTCGGGCCGCACTGACAGCGCCACGCGATCATCGATCCGCAGGGGCGGCGCACCGTCCACGGAGACGTCGCCGATCTCGGTTCGCACCCGGTAACGCCCGTCGGCTCCGGAGATGACGCTGCCGTCGACGAAATTGCTGTTGCCGACGAAGTCGGCCACGAACCGGCTGGCAGGTCGCTCGTAAATCTCGCGCGGCGTGCCGATCTGCTGAATCCGGCCGTCGTTCATCACCGCGATCTGGTGTGAGAGTGCAAGCGCCTCGCTCTGGTCGTGCGTCACGTACACCGTCGTAATCCTCAGCTCGCGCTGCAGGCGCTTCAGTTCGAATCGCATCTTCTCGCGCAGCTTGGCATCGAGATTTGACAGCGGCTCGTCGAGCAGGAGCAGTATCGGCTCCATCACCAGTGCGCGCGCCAGCGCGAGCCGCTGCTGCTGGCCGCCGGACAGCTTCGTCGCTTCACGGTCGGCGAGGTGATCGAGCTGTACCGCGTGGAGCGTGCGCATCACCCTCTCGCGAATCTGCGGCGAGCGGAGCTTGCGCGGGCCGACTTCAAGCGGAAACGCGGCGTTCCGGTACACCGTCATGTGCGGCCAGATGGCATAGGACTGAAAGACCATGCCGAACCCGCGGCGGTTCGGCGCTACGAAGATGCCCCTCGAGGCGGAATACACCACCGATCCGTTCACCGAGATTTCACCGGCACGCGGCCGCTCCAGGCCCGCAATCGACCTGAGCGTCGTTGTCTTGCCGCAGCCGCTCGGACCGAGCAGCGTGAACAGACGCCCCTCGTCGATCGTGAAGCTCACGTCCTGCGCAGCCTTCACGACTTGGCCGTGCTCGTTTGGGTACTCGGTGAACAGGCCTTCTACTTTCAGCATCTTTGTATTGCGGCGGCTTTCACTGGCCTACAACACACCGAAACCGCCGAGCCACGGAGGAACTGAGATGGCACGGAGGTCATTAATACCAGCGCGGCGAAATCAGCACGCACCGGTGACCGGTGCGCTCCGTGCGTCCTCCGTTTCTCCGTTTCCGTGTTTCGTATTCGGATGAACAGAGTCGCGATCGAGGAGAGGTTCAGTCCTGAATCCCATATCTCCGCCCAACGGCCTGCGCCGCCAGCACCAGGACGAACAGCATCAGGATGAAGAGCACGCCGAGGGCGGACAGCTCCACATACTGGCCGTTCTCCCACAGTTCCCAGATGACGACAGAGATGACCTGCGTATCCGGACTGTAGAGGAGGATCGCCGTAGAGAGCTCGCGGACGGAGACGATCATCACGTAGATCCATCCGGCGAGCAGGCCAGGCTTGAGCAGCGGCAGGATGACCCGCCGAAAGGTGGTGCCCCACGATGCGCCGCTCATCGCCGCCGACTCTTCGAGCTCGCGGTGGATCTGCAGCATCGACGTCGTGCTGTAGCGAAGCCCGTACGGCATGAATCGCGTCACGTACGCAATCAGCATGATCCAGATCGTGCCGTAGATGCCGACGTCGACGTTCAAATAGAAGATCATGATCGACAGGCCGAGCACGAGGCCGGGAAACACCATCGGCAACGACGCGATGCCATCCAGCAACCAGCGGCCCGGCAGCGTGGTCTTGACCACAATCCAGCAAATCACCGACGAGACCAGCATCACCACCGTCGCCGAGCTGAACGACAGCATCACGCTGTTCAGGACCGTGCGCGACAGATTCGGGTAACTCAGGATGAACCGGTACGGTTCGAGCGTCACGTTGTGCAGCGCCTCCATCGACGGCACGGCATAAAACCGCTGGAATGACGACCACAGCAGCACCGCGAACGGCAGGATGACGATCAGCAGGAAGTAAACGATGAAAATTGCGGCTGTCAGCCACCGCCAGGCGCCAAGGTCCATCTGCCGCGGACGGAACCCTTTGCCTGTTATCGTGGCGTAGCGGGACCCCTGCCCTGAGAATCGGGTCACCAGGTAGACGCCGCCTGCGGTAATGAGCAGCAGCGCCACGCCGTACGCGGACGCGAGGCCGATCTGGCTCGGGTAGCGATGAACCGCCTGATAGATCGCCGCGGTGAAGACCACGATGCCCGCCGGCAATCCGAGCAGCGCCGGCACCTCGAACGATTCAATCGCGCGGACGAACAGGAGCAGGATGGTAGCGATGCTGGCCGGCACGGTCAGCGGAAGCGTCACCCGTCTGGCAACCTGCCAGATGTTGGCGCCGCTCATCGTCGCCGATTCCTCGAGTGAGGGATCCATCGCCCTGAACGCGGCGCTCATCAGCAGAAACGCCATCGGCGAGTAATGAAGCCCGTCCACCCAGACCATTCCGCCGACCGAATAGATGTTGAAAAGCGGCGATCCCAGCCACCGCTCGAGCACGAGGTTCACGACGCCGATCTGTGGGCTGGCAAGAAGGATCCACGCAACGGCGAACAGGATCGACGGGATCACGAGCGGGATCAGCGAGAGCGCGAAAAAGACCGATTTGAACGGCGTATTGGTGCGCTCGTTCATCCAGGCAAGCGCCGTCCCGAGCAGGAACGCGAACACAGACGTTCCTGCCGCGAACTGCATCGACGTCCACAACAATCCGAGTGTTTCGCGACTGCCGTACGCCGTCGCGTAGTTGGCCAGCGTGAACACCGCCTCGATTTCGGCGGTCTGTGGCGTGCGGAAGCTTTGCCAGAGCAGAAAGGCAAGCGGGACGACGGCGATGAAGACCGTGAAGGCGACGCACGCCCCGATAATCCCGAACTCCCAACTCCCTACGTTCCACTTCCAACCGCCAGTACTGAGCGAAGCGTTTGGGAATTGGAAGTTGGGAGTTGGGAGTTGACTACTCGTGCGAGTGCCCGTGCTGGTGGCCATGATGATGATGCTGCTGCTCCGCGTGCCCGTGATGGTGATGGTGATCCTTATGTGGGATGCGCGGATCGGCTGTGAACACGAGCGATTTGATCGTGACCGGCACCGTGAACGACGGCATGCGCACGCGACCGAGGTCGATGTAGTCGAAATCCCACAACTGAATACCGTCGAGAACGAGCACCTCCGATCCGACGCCGAGCTCCTCCTTCACAATCGCACCGAGCGTCTGGGCGATGTCGCCGTCGAAGATGAGGAACAACGGCCGGGCCGCCGCAACGGTGCGCGGCAGCGCCTGTACGATGCCGCGCGCGAGTCCGGCAATTCGCCGGTACGCGGGCGCGCCTCGCCATCGAAACGCGAGCGCGACCTCGCTATCGCCCTCGACGATATCGAAACCGCGGAGGTGGTGTTGCACGGCGGCGGCAACGGCGGCGGGATCTACGGTGTCGTCAAGAGCGACGCGCGGATGGATCACCTGCAGACTCTTGCGGGGCAATAGCTCTCCCGGGCTGGAGATGTAAATCGTGTTTCCCGACAGCTGCACGGTGTACTCGGACGCGCCGAGGGCGGTGGCGCGAATGCACTCGCCTGCGGGAAGCAGCGCAAACGGGAAGCGGCCCGCATCGATCCGGGCACGAATCGCGCGGCCGAATCGCCGGCCGAGATCGCCGAAGTCGCGCTCCTCGCGACCGTAGACGTACTCCCCTACCCCGCCCGAAAACATCACGCCGTCCACTCCGCCGATCGAGCGGAGGCGCTCAGTTAACCAGAGGCCGTTAACCGCCGCAGGCGCTGCATCCTGGGTCAACGCCACGACCAGCGCGTCGGCCATCCACTCCGTAACCCGCTCGAGGTCGGCGTCGGTCACCGGGCTCCCAAGCGTCCAGCGGCACCCGGCGAGCGCAGCGAGCGCCTGTCCCGCGGGATCGAGACGCGTCAAACGTCCCTCGGCGTCGATGACTGCCAGACGGCCGCCCAGATGGATCGCGGCCGTGTGCATCACGTGGCCGTTCTCGAGCAGCGCCAGCTTGGTGGTGCCGCCGCCGATGTCGATGTTGAGGATGACGGCGCCGCGGTCGTGCGATACCTTGGCGGCGCCGGATCCGTACGCCGCCAGCATCGACTCCATGTGATGACCGGCGGTGGCGCACACGAATTCGCCGCCGATGTCCGCCAGCACGTCGGCGATCGGTTTCGCGTTCTCTCGGCGCAGCGCCTCGCCGGTCAGAATGACGGCGCCGGTGTCGATGTTGTCCGGATGGACGTTGGCCGCCGCGTAGGCCGCATCAACAATGTTCCCGACCGCGCGCTCATCGATTCGGTCCTCGCTGACATACGGCGTGAGCGCGACCGGCGATTGATACACGGTCTCGCGCTCGACGACGAAATACCGGCTCGTCAGCTCCGCGGCCAGGCGGCGCAGCTGCACGCGCGAGAAGATGACTTGTGTGCCTGCCGACCCGATGTCGATGCCCACCGACAGGAGATTGATGTTGTCCTGCGCCCACAGACTCGTCGCCGTCGGGTCGTACTCGCCGCCGACATCGTCGTGGTCGTGGTCGTGATCGGATTCACCATCCTCGTGTGTGTGCATCGGATCCAGGCCGAGGAGGTGATCCTGCAGGGTGTGCGGACGTTTGGCCGTGGGCTCGTCGCTCATAGGAAGCGCGCCAGGAGGAGATGAATTGTAGCGGCCACGACGCTGAAGAGCGCGGTGGCGATGACACCGATGCGAACCATCCGGGACATGCCGACCTCGCCCGCCGCGAAGGCCGTCGCCGACGTGGCGCCGGCCCATGGCAACGCGACGCCGATGGCGACATTGGCAATGAGAATGGCGATCGATGCCGGGTTATAGCCGATTTGCGCCGCCGCCGGGACAAAGATGCTGCAGTACAACGTGGCGGCCGCAGTGCCGGAGATGAAGTTCGTGGTGATGGCCACCAGCGCCGCCGCCAGATACGGCAACAGCGTCGGGCCGACGCCGAGGGTGCGAACCGCGCGACCCATCAGTTCGACGAAGCCGAATTGGGTCAGCGCATCGGTCATCGCGACGCCTGCAGCAACAAGGATCATGATGTTCCACGGCGATTGCCGCTCGGCGTCGCTCCATGTCAGCAGACCAGCGCCCGGATTGGCAGCCGAACGAATCGCGAACAGGAGGAACAGGATGGCGGGCGGGACGACCCAGATCGGCAGCGCGCGATTGATGGCGGCGGTCACCGGGTGCGCGTCGCCGAGCGCGAGCGCCGCGATGGCTGGAAGAATGAACAGCAGCACCATCGCCGCGAACACCAGCAGCACGCGGCGTTCGTCCGGCCGGAGTGGACCGAGCCGTTCGCGCTCGCGTTTCAGGAATGCCTCGCCACCGGCCAGTTCGCGCAACTCCGGCTTTGTCAGAATCCACAACGTGACGAAGAACACGCCGAGCACCGCGAGGAACACGGGCACGCCGACGATCATCCATTCGAAGAACCCGAGCTGCCGCTGCGTAAATCGCTCGAGCATCGCCATCGCCACGCCGTTGTGCGGAACGCCCATCATCGTTGCCGTGCCGCCAGCCACCGCCGCGTAGAGTGTGCCCAGCGTGATGAACGCACCGAAATTCGTGCGGCGCTCGGACACCGCGCCATCGCCGCGGACGTGCCGCACCACCGACATGCCAATCGGGATCATCATGGCGACGGTGGCGGCATCGGAGATGAACATGGAGACGACGCCAACCATCAGCATGTAGGTGAACGTCAGCCGCCCGGCGCGGTTGCCCACCCCGGGGAGCGCAAGAAACGCGAGCGCAATTCGTCGCGCCAACCCGTGTTTCTCCACCGCGTAGCCCATGAGCACGGTGCCCATGATCCAGAAGAAGATCGGTTGGCCGTACAGGCGCATGGTGGCGGTGATGTCCATCACGCCGGCCCCTGGAAAGACCAGGAACGGCAGCATCGCGGCAATGGCCCACGGCATCGGCTGCGTCGTCCACCAGACGATGACGCAGACGAAGGTGGCCAGCACCACGTGTCCCTGATACGGCAGTCCCAACGACAGCGCCATGACGACAGCGAAGGCGATCGGCCCGGAGAGCAGCCGCAGCGCGTACGTGCCGCGGCGCGCGGTTCGCACTGGTTGCGGCCGTGTGAGGGTGTCCGGGATCATTGGGGAGCGAGGATATTACTCCTGACGGTCAGTCCAATGGCTCCCCGCACTCTGAAGACCGCGATCGTGACTCGCGGACACACGCAGGCGCTCAAGACCGGCGCCGTGACGCCACAGGGATTCGTGTTCGACTTCGAAGAAGTGCCGGCGATCATCAAGGCATTCCGTCGCATGGTTCGCGGCCTCGAGTTCGACGTGTGTGAAATGGCGTTGACGACGTATGTCTGCGCACGCGCGCACGGCAAGCGGTTCACGGCGATTCCTGTGTTTCCGATGCGCGCGTTTCATCACGGCGCCATCGTGCGTAACGTTGCGAGCGGCATCACGGAACCAAAGGATCTCGAGGGACATCGAGTCGGCGTGAATCGCGGCTACACCGTGACCACCGGCGTGTGGGCGCGCGGCATCCTTCAGCATCGGTACGGCGTCGACCTGAGCCGCATCACCTGGGTGCTCTCCGGCGATGAACATGTGGCCGAGTGGCGGCCGCCGCCGAACGTGGTGCCAATGGGAGATGGCAAGACAATGGAGGAGCGGCTCGTGTCCGGCGAGATCCCCGCAGCGATCAACGTACAGGTCGACTCTCCACTGGTCACGCCATTGCTTCCGAACGCGCTCGAGGCCGCCTTCGACGCGCTGCGAACGCATGGTTTGTATCCGATCAACCATACCCTCGTCGTAAAGGACGATGTGCTCGACGCACACCCCGATCTGGCGCCCGCGCTCTTCGAGGCGTTCGCCGAAGCGAAACGCCGATACATGCACAAACTCGACGACCCATTGCTGTTGCGAGTGAAAGAGGTGATCGGCGATCCGCTGCCATACGGCTTGGAAGCCAATCGCCGCATGATCGAGACGCTCGTCGGCTACGCGTTCGAGCAACAGATCATCCCGCGGCGCCTCGCGATCGAGGAACTCTTCGTCGCGAGCACACATCGCTTGACCGCCTAGACACGCAGGTCGCTATGATTCGATAGACCTACTGCGCCGATTCGAAACGCGCGGCGGCGTGTCGAATCATGAACTCCGGGCACGTCAGTCGGCGCTCCGGAGGAAGTCGAGAAGCCGCTGCGGCACCGTTGTTTCGTTCTGCTGCTCGACGGGAACATCCCAATACTCTGAGCGGGGAAGGCATTCCTCGACGTAGCGCGCCGCCGACGTCGCGTGGGTCTTGTCCTGGCCCGGCACGACCAGCGCGGGGATTTGCAGGCGCATCAGGTCCTCCGGATTTGCGCCCGGCGACGTGTCGCGATCGAAGAGCCCGTCGCGCATCGTCTCGACCAATCGTTCGTACGACGCGACGTTCTGTTTCTGGTACTCCTCGGCGAATCGCGCGTCGCGGCGGATGACGGTCGCCCACGGGCCACCGCGCGGATCCTGGTTGAACGGTTTGCCGTCGCCGCGAGCCAGCGCGGCGACCCCTTCGAGCCCCTGCTGCCGGACATACTGCAGGTGCTCGGCGAAACGCGCGTGGCTGTTCATGCGGTAATGCGGCCCGCCGACTGGCCAGTACAGCACGAGGCTCGTGACGATCTCCGGGCAGGCAACGGCGAGCGCCATCGCCGGCGAGCACCCCATACACGCACCCAGCACGTGCGCGCGCGCGATGCCCAGCTGCTCGAGCAGTCCACGTCCCTGCGCGGCGTAATGCCTCCACGTGATTACCTCGACGCGGCCGCCAGACTCGCCGCTTTCGCGCCGGTCGAAGACGATGCAGGTATAGGACTTCGACAGATGATCGACAGGTCGAATGCGGGCGTAGATGCCCTGCGTCGCCCACTTTTCGATCGTGGCGTCGAAGCCGCCCGGCGAGAACATCAACACTGACGGGCCCGAACCGACGACTTCGTATCGGGTGACGAGGCCGTCTATGACCATGACGGGCATGTCAGCCTGGTTCCCCTTTGATCTGCCGTCCGGCTCGGACGTCGTCCGCGTAGGCGCCGATCGCATCGAACGTGATGCGCGCCACATTCGCGTACCGCTCCACGTCGTCATCGAGCGCGCCAGCGAGGTAACCGATCGCGTTGCCGATCACGCGGATGCGGCCGTCGAGCCACGGCCCGCCGCCGAGACCGCCGAGTACCGGAATCGAAACGGCCCGTACGACAGCGGGGCCGGCGATCGGACCTGAGCGGATGAAGTTGAGCAGCACGGCGCCTGCCTTCTCCAGCCGCTTCGCCGTCGCCACCCAGTGCTTCACGTCATGCGTGGACGGCACCTCCAGCCCCGCGTCGCCCCGTGCCGGACCAAATTGCGCCCAAACGCGTACCTTGGCCGCGGCCAACGCTTGCACGATCTCAGGAGAATCGGCCAGACCATCCACCTTGACGGCGTCCGCACCGCCTTGGTCGACCAGGCGGCGCGCGGCTCGAACGACCGCCTCGACGCCCTCGTCCAGAACGCGAGCGGGAAAATCGCAGCTCACGAGCGCGTGCGCAACGCCGCGGCGAACAGCGGTGCACGCCAGCAGCATCTGCGCCAGCGTCACATCGCGCTCGTCCTCGAGACCCCACATGTTCGGCCCAACCGAATCGCCGACAGAAGCGATGTCGACGCCGGCGCGGTCGACGATCTGCGCCATCTGATAGTCGTAGACGCCGACGGCGACAATCTTCCGGCCGTGGCGCTTCATATGCTGCAGCGCCTCGACCGTTATTCGTGCAGGCGCGGGTGACACGTCAGCGGAAGGATCTGAGGACGTCCTCGACGTAGTCGTCGCCGTTGACGACCACGACCATCAGGGACCAGGGGCGGACCTGGGCCAGCGTGCGCGAGAGTGCCTGGTCACCGACCGTGTCGGCTCGCACGACGATGGTGTGCGTCATCACGCGTCGCGTGCTGCACGCCTCGCCGATCGGGGCAGCCGCGCGCGCGTCCCCTCCCGCAGACACGATCATTACCACCAGATCGGCGTCGGGCACATCGTCGACGAGCTGCGCGACGTCGGCATTGGTGGCCGCGTCCAGATCGATCACCTTGATCCGACGACCCGTGGGCTGTGCGTCGATGCGGAACCGAGTCTCCGCGGCCGAGCTCATGCGCGCTGACTCGGTGAGCACGGTTAGACCGTCGCCGGCGCGATGCCCGGCTGTGCGATGAGGGCCTCGCGCGCGGCATCCTTGAACGGCTGATCGGCCGGCAGCAGAACGGATGCGGAGCGAACGCGCTGGTGCGCGGCGTCGACGCCGGGCGGCGTGATCCCGGACTGCTCGAGTGCCTTCACTGCGCGCAACAGTCGCTGGCGCGCCATGATGATGCCGCTGTCGGTCGAGACGAGCGTTTCCTTGGTGCGATCGACGATAGGACCCATGCTCTCCTGCAGCGACGCGTCCTGCATCGCGAATCCCTCGATGCCGCTGTAGGTCCTTCCCTCGCGTTGCGCAACACGATCCATGAGGTAGTCGTTGTCCTTGTTGGCGAGTGGACGATAGGTGCCGGGTACGTACTTGACGTGGATGCCCTTTCCGTCGCGCATTGCCGACACTTCAGCATCGGTCAGCGGCCGCGTCGGATGGTAGTCATAGCTCCACGTCCAGCAGTTCTCGTCGTCAATCGGTATCCAGAAGTGGCCGTGCACCGGATGGCCGCCGCGCGGCGGGATCATCGTGAAGGACGGCATCACCCACTGCGTGATGCGCCAGTAATACCGCCCGTTCTCCGCGTTGCGGCGCGCGCCGATGTAGAGACCGCCGGGACTCTCCACCACCTCGAACACAGGTCGCAGATCGCTCAGGTTGTACTGGTTGCCACGTGTGCCTTTGAACAGCGGATCGGTCTTCAGATCGCCGCGATGCAGAAACGACACGTGGCTGGAATCGATGCCGCCTTCCATCGCCTGCAACCAGTTGCACTCCTGAAGCCGTTTCGACATGAAGCAGTGCGACGCGGGAACGTTCGCGCATTCGTATTCGGGCAGCGGCGGCTGGCTCGCCGGCGGGCCCATGTAGGTCCACAACACGCCGCCACGTTCGACCAGCGGATAGCACGTGAGCTTCACCTTGCTGGCAAACGCGGAATGCTCCGGCTCGTTGGGCATGTCCACGCACTGCCCTGTGACGTCGTACTTCCAGCCGTGATACGGACAGCGGAGGCCGCACTCCTCGTTGCGGCCGAACCACAGCGAGACACCGCGATGCGCGCAGAACTCGTCGATGAGGCCATAGCGGTCGTCGGTGTCGCGAAATGCGATCAGACGCTCGGAGAGCAGCTTGACCCGCACCGGCGGACAATCGTTCTCCGGCAGTTCTTCCATCAGCAGCGCCGGAATCCAGTAGCTGCGGAACAGCCGCCCCATGGGCGTGTCCGGGCCGGTTTGCGTCAGCAGATCGTTCTGTTCTTTCCTGAGCATGACCGAAGGTAGTGTCCGGCTTTAGCCGGACGGTGTCCAGCCCGCCTACAGCTTGGATCGATAGTGATCCCACGTCTTGCGGAACAGGCTCGCGGACCACAGATTATCGCGACAGGCCTTCTGCTCGGCCTCCGAGAACACGTACGGCTCACCAATCTGCATCGCCATGTACTGGCGATGCGCGTTCTCCTCGAGATACGCCGCGAGCGCGAACGCCTCGATCACATCGCTCCCCACGATAACGGCGCCATGCGATTTGAGCAGCACCGCCGCGCCTGTCCCGAGCGTCGCCGCCAGCTTCTCGCCCATCGCCTTCGAGTTCACCGACAGGGGCGAGTCGAGCACCGGCAGGGGACCGAGCAGAACTCCTTGCGCGTGCACCGGCTCGTACTTGACACCGGTCATCGTCAGCAGCGTGGACCACTGCGGATGCAGATGCAGCACGGCGTTGACGTCCGGCCGTGCGCGATAGATCTCGGAATGAATATGGAACTCGAGCGGCGGCCTCGCAGCACCGTCGAGCAGATTGCCGTCTAGATCGACGGTGACGATATCGTCGACCGTCAGCGATCCGCGGACCGACGCTCCCGAGTTGATGTGGAAGGTGCTGGCATCGCGGCGCACACTGCCGTGCCCGCTGTGATCAACGAGCGCGGCGCGCTCCAGCATACGAATCGCATCGACAAGTTCCTGTCTCATCCCTACTTGTTCCGGGCCGCCTGAAGGCGGCCCCTACCTGCCCGTTTGGCTCGAGGCTTACTTTTGTGTTTCGAGTTTTGATTTTTGATTTTTATCGCCACGGCATGACCGACACGTGGACGGCCCCCGGTGCGCCCTCCCCTCCAACTGACTTGATCGCGTAGTCAACCTCCGACAGAGCGAATCGATGCGTCGTCATCAGGTCCAGCGGGAAACGCCGTTCGGCGAGGTGATAGAGCGCGAGCTCCACGGCGCGATACGAGTGGCCGCGCGCGCTCTTCAGCGTCATCCCCTTCCGCGTCAGCCGCCCGATCGGGAAGTCCTGGAACGTCGCGTTGCCCTCGCCCTGTACGACCATTGTCCCGCCGCGACGCTTCGTGGCCTCGATGCCAAGCAGCACCGCCGCTCTCCCTGCACCACTGGTGCAATCGACGACCACGTCCACGCCGCGGCCGCCGGTGACGTCGAGAATCCGCTCCACCGCGTTTTGGCGATCGACGTCGATCGTGTCGTCGGCGCCGAGCTGCTTCGCCACCTCGAGACGGCGCGCATCCTTCGCCGTGCCGGTGACGATCACGCGCGCCGCGCCCGCCTGCTTTGCCGCCATCGCGCAACAGAGTCCCTGCTGGCCGGGACCCTGAATCAGCACGGTGGAGGCATATCCGACCCCACCATCCATCAACGTCCATTGAATGCCGTTGGACATCGGCGTGGCGATGCCGGCCTCTTCCGGCGACAGACCGCGAGGTACTCGATGCAGAACGGCGTTGAGCGGGAGATAGACGTAATGACTGAAGCCGCCCCACAGCGACGGTGCGATGTCAATCGCCGTGTAGCCGTAGCGGATCGCCCCCGGATCGTAGAACCACTCGGTAGCGGCGCAGTGCCGATACTCTCCCATGTGATCCCACTCGCAGTGACCGCATGGGAGATAGTGCTCGAGAAAAACGAGATCGCCCTCCGTGAATCCCTTGTGTCGCGCAAACAGCGTCCCCACCTTCGCGAGATATCCGACGTTCTCATGGCCCATGATGAGCGGGGCACCGCGCAGCGGCAGTTTGTACTGACTGACGTCGGTGCCGCACACGCCGGCCACCTCCATCTTGAGCAGCGCCGCGTCGTCTGGGATGTCCGGCACCTCGATCTCGCGCAATTCCGTCGTGGACGGCCCGACCTTGACGGCGGCCAATGATTTATCCGGCAACGTCGCAATCTCCCCTCGCGGAGCTGACCCGCCTTCGCTTTGTACGAGGTTCGGCGAGGTCCCGCGCAACCAGCGGCTTGCGCGCGAATCGGTGCAGGGCCATGATATGCGCCACTGACGAGGAGGTGAAGAGTGCGTCCCGCGTCCGGAGCCATTGTCGCCGTCGCGGCCGCGGTAGCGGTCCTGTTTTGGGGAGCGGACCGTCCGCTGAGTGCGCAGGCTGTCGGGATCGCGCTGACCGGGATCGTGAGCTCGGCGGAAGAGGGGCCGATGGAGGGCGTGCTCGTCAGCGCGAAGCGCGCCGGCTCGACGATCACCGTAACGGTGGTCAGCGATGGGCAGGGACGCTATCGGTTTCCGCGCGCACGCCTGGAGCCGGGGTCGTACGCGATTCGGATTCGCGCAATCGGATACGACGTCGCCGGGCCACCTCACGATGGCCGCCATGATCAGATAGGCATTTCTTCGCAGCAGACGACCGAGCTGGATCTGAAGCTGCGCAAGACCGACGATCTCGCGATGCAGCTCTCCAACGGCGAATGGTTCATGAGTTGGCCTGGCCCCGTGGAGATCAAGAACGGCCTTCTCAACTGCACGCAGTGCCACAGCCTGCAACCGGTCGTCCGGTCGCATTACAGCGCTGACCAGTGGGTTCCCGTCATCGAACGGATGGCGCGATACGCGCAGGGCAGCACACCAGCGCGCCCGCAGCTTCGCCCCGGCAGCGGCCGTGGCAGCCCGATCCTGGCGCAGAGCATGTCAGGTCGCGAAGGTGAACGGCCTGTGCAGGCGTCGCTCGTGAGACAGACGGCCGAGTACCTCTCCACGATCAACCTGCATCAGCGATCGCAGTGGTCGTATCCGTTGCAGACGCTGCCGCGGCCGCGCGGCACAGCGACCGGCGTGGTGATTACCGAATACGACCTGCCGCGGCCGGAGACGCTGCCGCATGATGCAGCCGTCGATGCAAACGGCAACGTCTGGTACAACGACTTCGGCACGCACATCCTCGGGATGCTGAATCCGAAGACTGGCGCAGCCGTCGAATACCCGATCCCGATAACAAAGCCGGGTGCTCCGGGCGGATCGCTCGACCTGGTGTTCGACAAGCAGGGCGACATCTGGCTCGGCACGATGTATCAGGGTAGCCTCGCGAAGTTCGATCGCCGGACGAAGACGTTTCAAACCTGGGGCTCGCCGACGTTCCGCGAGCGCGACGACGCCCGCATCGCCATGGTGATGCCGATCAACGCCGACGTGGACGGACAGGTCTGGATTGGCGGCGACAACGAATATCAAGTCGACGTGAAGACCGGTACCTGGAAGGCCGTCGACTACTCCATCGGCCTGCCGAAGGACTCGCCACTGCTTCGCGAGTTGAGCTCGTACGGCGTCGCCTCCGATTCGAAGAACAACTTCTACGGGCTCAACCTGAATAGCACCTATATCATTCGCGTCGACGCGAAGACGAAGAAGGTCACCCCCTTTCCGACGCCGACGCCCAACGCGGGCCCTCGACGCGGTCACATGGACGCGCAGGACCGCCTCTGGTTCGCCGAATTCCGCGCCAACAGGATCGCGATGTTCGACACGCGTGCGGAGACGTTCCGCGAATGGCCCGTGCCGAGCGCGTGGACGAACGTCTATGACGCGATTGCCGACGGTGCCGGATTCGCGTGGGCCGGCGGGATGAACAACGATCGCGTCGTGCGTGTGAACACCTCCACGGGCGAAACGATCGAATACCTGCTGCCGCGGTCGACCAATATTCGGCGCGTCAACGTGGACAACCGTACCAGTCCGCCGTCGTTGTGGGTCGGCAACAACCTGGGCGCAACGCTCGTCAAGGTGGAACCGCTCGAATGAAAACCATCGCCGCGGCGCTGCTCGTCGTGCTCTGTGCGCCGTTGTGGTGTGTTGCGGAGGAATGGACAGAGTTCGTCAGCCGTGAAGACCGGTTCCTGGTGAATTTTCCCGGTCAGCCAACGGTGCGCGACACGAGGTGGCAGCCGCAGCGAGGACAACCTGTACCCGGACGGGTCTACACGGTGCAGGACGGGAAGAGCCGCTACTCGGTGACCGTCGCCACCCTCACGTCGATCCGCGAAGTCTCCGACGTGAAGGGGTCCATTGCCTGGGAGGCCTGGAACTTCCGGAAGCGCGGCGGAAAGATCACGTATGACGCGTATGCGCAGGTCGATCGCATCGACGGCCACCTCCTGCGCATCGTCAACGCAGACGGGACAGAGACGATCGCCGCGATCCATGAGCATGACCGGCGTCTGTACATCCTCGAGGCCAACGTGCCGCCGAACACACCGGGGGCGGTGCATTTCCAGCAGTCGCTGGCGATTCTCGACGAACAAGGCAAGGTCATACGCTACGAGCTCGACGCAGACGGCAATCGGATACGGCGGGTGCCACGCGCTGACTAAACCGATATTCACCTGTGTTGAGCAACCACCGAGTTACGGCCGACACGGAGAACACGGAGAAAACAAATAATTTGCTCCGTGACCTCCGTGTTATCGAACTCCGTGGTCTCGACAGTAGAGTCGAGAGTCGGCGCGGTGACGGTAGCGAGGGGGAGTCGCTGTGACCGACTGCTTTCGCAAAGACGCCGGT
>Ga0081539_10001416_pt1 | contig 41282 bp, 43 predicted proteins | sample TabmetS4T2R2_FD_71023 | JGI IMG/M metagenome (GOLD analysis project Ga0081539, IMG submission 71023) | Tabebuia heterophylla rhizosphere microbial communities from the University of Puerto Rico - S4T2R2 | ecosystem: Host-associated > Plants > Roots > Rhizosphere ... | reverse complement strand
CTCGTGCCCTGCTATCTGAAATCGCACTCTCAAGGTGAATATGTCTTCGACCGCGGCTGGGCCGACGCCTATGAGCGGGCCGGCGGGCGCTATTACCCAAAGCTGCAGTGCTCCGTTCCCTTCACGCCCGCAACCGGCCCTCGCCTGTTGATCCGCGACGGCGTCGATCGCGAGCGCATTGCGGAGGCGCTCGCCGCTGGATTGATGGCGCTGTGCAACGCGACCCATGCCTCCTCCGTGCACGTCACTTTTGCGCGCGAGGCGGAAGCAAAATGTCTCGCGCAGCACGGTTTTCTGATCCGCAACGACCAGCAATTCCATTGGCATAATCAGGGCTACAAGACTTTCGACGATTTCCTCGCCACGCTGAACTCGCGCCATCGCAAGGCGATCAAGCGCGAGCGGCGCGAAGCCGTCTCCGCCGGGATCACCATCCATTGGCTCACGGGTGACGACATCGACGAGAGTGCGTGGGACGCCTTCTTCACGTTCTACATGGAGACCGGCTCACGCAAATGGGGCCGCCCGTACCTGACGCGAAGCTTCTTCGCGCAGATCGGCGAGACCATGCGCAAGGACGTGCTGCTCGTGATGGCCAAACGCAATGGCCGCTGGATCGCGGGCGCGATCAATTTCGTCGGTTCCGACACCTTGTTCGGCCGCAACTGGGGCGCCATCGAGCATCACAACTTCCTGCATTTCGAGGTCTGCTACTACCAGGCGATCGATTTCGCGATCCAGCGCGGGCTTGCAACAGTCGAGGCCGGCGCGCAGGGCGAGCACAAGCTGGCGCGCGGATATCTGCCGCAGACCACATGGTCGGCGCATTTCATCGCCGATCCCGATCTGCGCCGTGCCATTGCCGATTACCTCAAGCGCGAGCGCGCCTATGTCGCCGAGGCCGGCCGCGAGCTTGCCGCCGCCGGCCCGTTCCGCAAAAGCGCTGATGACGCGCCTTGAGGCTTTCGGGTAAGACTCGCTACGAGTTGCAGATTTTAGGAGCCGCCGCCATGCCCGCCTACGACCCGCAAAATCCCTTCGCAAAGATCCTGCGCGGCGAATTCCCGAGCTACAAAGTCTATGAGAACGACCATGTGCTGGCCTTCCTCGACATCATGCCGCGCTCGCCCGGACACACGCTGGTGATCCCCAAATCCCCTGCCCGCAACATTCTCGACATCACCGCCGACGATTACGCCCATGTCGCCCGCGCCGCGCACAAGATCGCCTCCGCCGCCATGAAAGCCTTTCAGGCCGACGGCATCACCATCCAGCAGTTCAACGAGCCCGCCGGCGGACAGGTCGTCTTCCATCTGCACATGCATGTAATGCCGCGTCTCAACGGCGTGGCACTGCTGCCGCCGGCGAGCCGCAAGGAAGATGTGAAGGTGCTGGAAGACAATGCGACGAAGCTGATCGCGGCGTTGGGTTGAGCTACTCGATCACCTCGTCCGCCTGCGCGAGCAGCGTCGCCGGCACCTCCAGCCCCATCGCCTTGGCCGTTTTCAAGTTGATGACAAAATTGAATTTTGTCGGTTGCTGGATCGGCAGGTCCGCAGGTTTGGCGCCCTTCAAGATCTGACCTGCATAGACGCCGACCTTTCGATAGGCATCAGCGATATCAGGGTCGTAACTCATCAAGCCACCCGCCGCGACGAAGTCGCGGAACTGATAGATCGCAGGCACGCCTGCGACCGCCACCAGCGCGACGATCTTGTCGCGATGCACATCGAAGATTGGGTCACTGCCGACCATCAACGCATCGACACGATCGGTCGCCATCGTGGCAAACGCCGCCTCGATCTCCTTCTCATTGCTGGCCTGAAGCACGCGCAGATTGAGTCTGAGCCCTTGCGCCGCCGACTGCGTGTCGGCTGCTTGGCGACGGCCCTCAGGCGTGTTGGGATTAACGATAGCCACAAAGTGCCGCGATTTCGGTGCGAACTGCTGCAGCAGGCCAAGCCGTTTCGGCCCGAGCGCCTCGGAGATGATGGTCATCCCCGTGGCATTGCCACCGGGACGCGACAGGCTTGCTGCGAGACCAAGCGCCACGGGATCGCTGCCCACCACGAATACGATGGGAATGCTTGATGTAGCGGCTTTCGCCGCAAGCGCCGAACTCGCGCCGCCTACCGCAGCCAGCAGCGCCACCGGCTTGCGCACGAGTTCGCTGGCAAGCTCAGGCAGCCGGTCGAGCTTGCCCTCGGCAAAGCGGTAATCGATCGCGACATTGCCGCCGTCGGTGAAGCCGGCCTCCTGCAGGCCTGCCACAAAGGCCGCCATCACGCGCTTGGAATCCGCTGCCGAGCGTGTGCTGAGAAAGCCGATCACCGGTGACGTCTGGCCGCGCACCAAGGCCGGCAAGGCAAGCGCCGCTCCCAGCCCCGCAACAAAGGTACGTCGTTTCATTCCATTCCCTTCCCGCGAACTGCGCACCCGGCCCGGGCAGGCCGGCCAAGGGTTCCATCAATCGGGACCGGATTCAACGGCACACAGGGCCGCAGGCGGCACGGGGTATCACTCCGTCTCGAAATCCCCGGGCTGCGGTGGCGCCAGCGGCGTGAACTCGCAGCGGTCGGGCTTGACGTCGAGCAGCGGCGTGCCGTCGAGACAGTCGAGCCCGCGCACCAAAATGGTGTTGCCCTCGACGCCGACCAGTTTCACGATCGAGGTCGCGATCGGGTTGGGCCGCACCGGCGAACGCAGCGAGAAGGTGCCGCGGGTCTTCTGGTTGTTCTTTGGGCTTTGCAGCACGAGGTCGCGACGCGACTGGTGCAGCCAGTAGATCACCTCGAGATTTTCGTAGAAGTCGACGCCCTTGATGGCGGGCACGAACGGCTCGAAGATTTCCAGTCGGCAGATTGGCCCGTCCTGCCGCCCCTGCCGCGGCGTCTCCAGCCGCGAGGTCCAGGGCGTGCGGATACGGCCGATGAAGACGAGGCCGGCGTCGTTCGCGGGCGGCACCGCGACGGCAAGCTCGCCTTCGCGGAGTTCATTTTCTCGTACCATTCTCTAGTCCAGCGTTATGTTGAGTCTCGTGATGACGGCAGACCAGCGCGCGCGGTCGGCATCGACGAATTCCTTGATGGCAACCTCGCTGCGCGGACGCTGCGGCCAAAAGCCTGCCTTGGTCAGCACGTCCCGGAACGCCTCGTCGTCCAGCGCGCGGTTGAAGCTGGCGCGGACCGCTTGCGCGACCTCCGCCGGCACCCCGGCGGGCGCTGCAACACCATACCACACCGTGGTGCGATAGTCGGGATATCCGCTTTCGGCGATCGTCGGCAAATCAGGCAGATCGGCGATGCGCTCGGTCGAACTGACACCGAGCGGCCGCACCAGTCCGGCCTTGATCGGCGGCAGCGCCGTGCCGAGCGTTTCGAACGTCAGTTGGATGTGACCCGAGATCAGATCGGCCAGCGCGGGGCCGGCGCCCTTGTAGGGCACATGGGTCATCTCGATGCCGGCCATCAACTTGAATATTTCGCCGGAAAGATGCCCGACGCCGCCGGTGCCCGCCGAGCCGAAATTGAGTTTGCCGGGATTCTGCCTGGCATAGGCAACGAACTCGGCAACCGTCTTCGCCGGAACCGAGGGATGCACGACCATGATCGAGGGCATATCGGTGACGATCGCGAGCACCTGAAGCTCTCGGTCGGGATTATAGGCGAGCTTCTTGTACAGCATCGGATTGAGTTCAAGGACCGACGAGGGCGTGAACAGCAGGGTATAGCCGTCAGGCTCGGCATGGGCGACGACCTCGGCACCGATCGCCCCCTGTGCGCCACCCTTGTTCTCGATCAGGACGGTCTGCTTGAGGTCACGACTGAGATAGTCGCCGACCAGCCGCCCCAGCACGTCGGTGGGCCCGCCCGCGGGATAGGGCACGAGCAGCTTGATCGGGCGCGTCGGATAGTCGAACGCGTGGGCATGCGGTACCACCAGCAGCGCCGCCACCAGACCGAAGAATCCCGCACGCCATTTCATGGCCGTTTCCCCGATTTTTGTGCGCCGACACTACCGGATTGCGCGCCGCCCGCAAATCCGCACGCAATCAGCCGAGCCACCATTTGCCAGCAATCATGACAATTTCGCCGCAGGCAACACCCGCGAAGATCGAGCGCCTTGTTGCGAGGAACACGCAAAATCCCGCCACGACGGCGCCGTAGCGCAACGCGTCCGGCACGCTGGCGAGCGCGCCGGGCGGCTGCACCAGGATCTGCGCGATGACGCCGGCAAGGATGGCGGTTGCGACCGCCCTCACCCACACCAGCACCTCCGAGCCTTCGTTGACGCCGCCACTGAACCAGAGCCCGACCATGCGCCAGACTTCGTTGGGCAGGAAACCCGCAACGACGAGGAGAAACAGCGCGTGCCAGTCGCCGACAAAGCCGCTCATGCCGCCCGCTCCCGCCACCAATGCACGCCATAGGCGATGCTGCCGGCCGTGACGCCGGAGATCAGGATATCGACGCCGGTGTGGAACATGGCGACCAGCGGAAACAGCGCAAGCCCAAGCGCGAGCGCCAGGATGTCGGAGATCTGCCTGCAGTTGCGCGCGGTCGACAGCAGGAAGGCGAGCGGCGTCAGCAGCAGGATCGCTGCGGCAAACAGTGGCGGCAGCTTGGCCGCCATCTCATAGCCCAGCGCGGTCGCGATCAGGCATATCATGGTGAGGCCGCAGCCCATCCCGTGCACGAAGGCGATGCGGCGCCCGCGGGGGACCTGCGGCAGCAAACGGTAGCACTCGACCCACAGCGTGACCGCGATGAAGTGCGTCGCCAGCATGAGGTGGCGCCGCTTGGTTTGCGGCGTGCGCAGCAGCGGCAGCACCGACACGACCATGGGAAACAGCCGGATCGCGCTCAGCGTCACGGCAATCGCAGCCTGCACTGCGGTCGCGCCGGAGCCGAGCGTCGAGATCAAAATGATCTGCGCCGGACCTGCCCAGATCAGGACCGTGCTCGCCAGCGCCCAGCCGAGGCTGAAATGCGTGTCATGCGCCAGCGCGCCGATGCCGAGATAGGTCGCAAACAGCACGAGCGCCAGCACCGTCGAGGTGAGCGCGCTCAGCCCCCACGCAAAGGCGCGGACGGGATTTTGCCAACTGGGCGAGTCGAGTGGCGGCAGCCGCATGGGACTGCTTAATGCCGATGGCAGATGCCGCGTCAAGCGAAGGCGGGCGAAGGGCTGGCATGCGGGCAGGCGCCACGGTGATTCCACGTCATTGCGAGGAGCGAAGCGGACGAAGCAATCCAGCTTTCTTTGTTGCGGCAAAGCTGGATTGCTTCGCTTCGCTCGCAATGACGCGGTTAGGTCAACGCATCCCTCACACCCTATTCCTCAGCACGAAGCACGCGCCGCCCGCCTTGCGGATGCGGTTGCAGAGGTCGTCGGCCTCGCCTCGCGTGTCGGCGCCGAAGCGCACCTGGTAGAACGCCGCCGAGCCGCGGCTGCGCAAGCGCGAGGTCAGGATCGAGGGATCGCGGTTGCCGATCACGCTGGAGAGCCGCGAGACCGCGCGCCCATACATTGCCAGCGCCTTGTCGCGGGAGAAGCCGGCGGCGAGCTGCACGCCCCATTGCCTGGCGGCGGCCAGCGTCACGCGCTGCTCCAGTCCGGCGATGAAGGGATTGGGCGCCTGTTTCAGGAGCGCCATCAGTTCGCGGCAGCTCGAGGTCGGCATCCGTTCCGGTTGCTTGCCGCCCTTGCCGGCCTTCGCCCAGTCCTCCACCGACGAGCCGGTGATCGCGTACACGTAGTGACGCGTTTCCGACGGCATCCCGCCAGTGCCGGCGAGCCATTCCTGCACCCGGCGCGGGCCCGCATTGTAGGCGGCGGCGGCAAGGCCGAGATTGCCGAACTGCTCGCGCAACTCGGCCAAGAACTCCGCCGACTTCGGCAGCGCTTGCACGGGATTGAAGGGATCGAGCAGGCCCCGCTCGCCCGCGGTGCCCGGCATGAACTGCGCAATGCCCTGCGCGCGCTGGCCGCTCCTTGTCACAGGTCCGACCGCATCGGGACGGAAGCGGCTCTCCTGCCAGATCACCCGGGCGAAAAATTCCAGCGGCAGGTTCGCCTCCCGCGCCGCTGACTCGATCATCAGGCAGATCGACTCGCGGGTATCGGATTCACGCTCGCTTGGTTTTGGCGGTTGGACGGCGAGCTCTTCGACGCTCGGCCGCGCATAGCGCGGTGCGTCATCCTCCGCCGACGCCGGCAGAACCGCCAACCACAGCGCGACGAAGCCAAGCAGCGGCAGACCTGTTCGCATCGCAATCCCGTTCCGATAAGGCTGTGCCTGGCAGCGGAACCCAGCGCTCTGGCTCGTGAAGGACAATGAATACCCGCATCCGGCCGCGCAAGGTATGACCGCTTCCCCCGATTCCGGCGCCGGGCGGTTTACGTTAACGCCACAAATCGCGCCCGGTGCCTCTCATCCCCCCGCCGAACCCCTGTAGAGTCGTACCTCCATTTCGGGAGACGACCATGCAGGACCGGCGGCAGGGCATTCGCGAAAAAGTGTTTCTCGGCGGCGTCGCCGAAATCAACGAGCGCGGCTCGACGATGGATTGCGTGGTGCGCAACATCAGTAAGCACGGCGCCTGCGTCGAGATCGACGAGACCGCAAGGCTGCCCGAGACACTCAGTCTGAACATCCCGCGCAAGGGGCGCTCCTTCCTCGCCCATCTGATCTGGCGCCAGGCCAACCGCGTTGGCCTCGCCTTCCGCACCATGGTCACCGACCCGCCGTCCGACGACCTCGACGCGCGGCTGCGCCGCAGCCAAATCAAGCAGCGTCAGCTCAAGCGCCGCATCAGGGAATTGATCGGCGAAGGCTAACCGTGCTGCACAAGTCCTCCGGCACAAACCCCGGTACAATTACCCCCTTGCTGCCACCCTCGGGTTGCGCTTAGCTGGCCTCTACTTTGGGGAGAGGCGGGTAATGCGTATCGTGGGGATTGTGGCGCTGTGCGCCGTTGCGGGCGGCTGCGCGTCGGTAACGCGCGGGACAACCGAAAACATCAGCATCGCCTCCACGCCTTCCGGGGCCGAAGCGACCATTTCGGGGCTCGACGTGCCAACGGCCTGCATCACGCCGTGCGTGGTCGTGGTCAAGCGCAATGCCGACATTTCCGTTTCCTTCGAGAAGGAAGGATACCAACCTCAAGTGGTAAAGCTGACCACGGAAGTTCCGGCGACCGGCGCCGTCGGCTTTGCGGGCAATGTGCTGGTCGGTGGACTTATCGGCATGGGCGTCGATGCCGTCACGGGTGCCGCAACCGATCACAAGCCCAATCCCGTCGCCGTGACCCTCGAGCCGATCGCCCCACCCGCACGTCCAGCACCAGTGCGAAAACCGCGCCCGCCGGCGCCGCCGCGGACCGGAACGTAACGATATCCTCAAATGAAAAGGCCGGCTCAGCAGCCGGCCTTTTTGCTTGTCATAGGGATGTCGATTAGACCTTTACCAGCGGTCCGCGCGAGGGCGGGACTTTGGACCCGCCACCGCCATTGGGACCGCCCGGCGGCTTTGGCTTGCGCGGCGGACCGCTGCGCTTGCGCGCGCCCGGCAGTTTTTCCGGCTTGGGCGTAACCGGACCCTCGACGAATTCGAAGCCGATCTTATCCTTGGCCGTCGCCTCGTCCTTGACCAGGACGACGCGGACATGGCCGCCGCCCTTGAGCTGGCCGAACAGCACTTCGTCGGCAAGCGGCTTCTTGATGTGCTCCTGGATCACGCGCGCCATCGGGCGCGCACCCATCTGCTCGTCGTAGCCATGCTCGATCAGCCAGGCCTTGGCGGGCTCGGACAGCTCGATGGTGACGTCGCGGTCGGCGAGCTGCGCCTCAAGCTGCAGCACGAACTTCTCGACCACCATGCCGATCACGTCGGCATTGAGATGGGCAAAGGAGACGATGGCATCGAGACGGTTGCGGAATTCCGGCGCGAACTGCCGGTTGATCGCCTCGTGGTCGTCGCCTTCCCGCTTGCTGCGGGTGAAGCCGAACGCCTGGCGCGCCAGATCGGCGGCGCCCGCGTTCGTGGTCATGATCAGGATGACATTGCGGAAGTTGACCTGCTTGCCGTTGTGGTCGGTGAGCCGGCCGTGATCCATGATCTGCAACAGCACATTGTAGAGATCGGGATGCGCCTTCTCGATCTCGTCGAGGAGCACCACGCAATGCGGATGCTGGTCCACGCCGTCGGTGAGCAGACCGCCCTGATCGAAGCCGACATAGCCGGGAGGCGCGCCGATCAGGCGCGACACCGTGTGGCGCTCCATGTATTCGGACATGTCGAAGCGCAATAGCTCCACGCCGAGCGAGGCGGCGAGCTGCTTTGCCACTTCGGTCTTGCCGACGCCGGTGGGGCCGGAGAATAGATAGCAGCCGATCGGCTTCTCCGGTTCGCGCAGGCCGGCGCGCGCCAGCTTGATCGAGGCCGAGAGTGACTCGATCGCCTTGTCCTGGCCGAACACCACGCGCTTGAGCGTGCTTTCCAGATGCTTCAGCACCTCGGCATCGTCTTTCGACACGCTCTTGGGCGGAATCCGCGCCATGGTCGCGATCGTGGTCTCGATCTCCTTGATGCCGATGGTCTTCTTGCGCTTGTTCTCGGCGACCAGCATCTGCGCCGCGCCGGACTCGTCGATCACGTCGATCGCCTTGTCGGGCAGCTTGCGGTCGTGGATGTAGCGCGAGGAGAGCTGCACCGCAGCCTCGATCGCCTCATTGGTGTATTTCAGACGATGATAGTCCTCGAAATAGGGTTTCAGCCCCTTGAGGATCGCAATGGCATCGTCAACGGTAGGCTCGTTGATGTCGATCTTCTGGAACCGCCGCACCAGGGCGCGGTCCTTCTCGAAGTGCTGGCGATACTCTTTATAGGTCGTCGAGCCCATGCAGCGGATGGTGCCCGAAGCGAGCGCCGGCTTGAGCAGGTTGGACGCGTCCATCGCGCCGCCGGAGGTGGCCCCCGCCCCGATCACGGTGTGGATCTCGTCGATGAACAGGATGGCGCTGGGATGCGCCTCCAGTTCCTTCAACACCTGCTTCAGCCGCTCCTCGAAATCGCCGCGATAGCGCGTGCCCGCGAGCAGCGTGCCCATGTCGAGCGAGAACACGGTGGCGGTCGCCAGCACTTCCGGCACTTCGGAATCGACGATGCGCTTGGCAAGGCCCTCGGCGATCGCGGTCTTGCCGACGCCAGCATCGCCGACGAACAGCGGATTGTTCTTCTGGCGGCGGCACAGCACCTGGATGGCGCGGTTGATCTCGGCATTGCGACCGATCACCGGGTCGATCTTGCCGTCGCGCGCCTTCTTGTTGAGGTTGACGCAATAGGTCTCGAGCGCCTCGCCCTTTTTCTTGGAATCGTCGTTGCCCTTGGTCTCGGTCTCCTCGTCGACGCCGCGCACCGGCCGCGCCTCGGAGACGCCGGGCCGCTTGGCGATGCCATGGCTGATGTAGTTGACGGCGTCGTAGCGCGTCATGTCCTGTTCCTGCAGGAAATACGCGGCATGGCTCTCGCGCTCGGCGAAGATCGCGATCAGGACGTTGGCGCCGGTCACTTCTTCGCGACCGGAGGACTGGACGTGAATCACGGCGCGCTGGATCACGCGCTGGAAGCCGGCGGTGGGCTTGGCATCGTCGCCGCTGTCGGTGACGAGATTTTCGAACTCGGTCTCGAGATAGTTGACGAGGCTGGTGCGCAGCTTGTCGAGGTCGACGCTGCAGGCGCGCATCACGGCAGCCGCATCGGAATCGTCAATCAGCGACAGCAGGAGGTGTTCGAGCGTCGCATATTGGTGGTGACGCTCGTTGGCGATCGCCAGCGCGCGATGCAGGGATTGTTCTAGGCTTTGGGAAAAAGTTGGCATTCGCGTCCTCTATCGCCCCCACCATCATGATCGCCATTACCCCGTCAGGCAACAGCAACCTTCGTCATCTTAAGTCATATAGTTACGTCCGATCATGGCGAAAGACCGGCCCGGAAAACAACAGTTTTCCTCTGGAATCTCTCGCAAGTCAGTCACATAAGCCGACAGCCCGCAAATCACCGGGGTGCCGTCCCTTCATTCAACGATTCGATGCAAGACCCGTTCCGATTCCGCCGGACAGGTGGAAAGACGCGCTACTTCTTTTCCATCACGCATTGCAGAGGATGCTGGTGCTTGCGCGCGAAATCCATCACCTGCGTCACCTTGGTCTCGGCGATCTCGTAGGTGAACACGCCGCACTCCCCGATACCGTGATGATGGACGTGGAGCATGATCTTGGTCGCGGCCTCGACGTCCTTGTTGAAGAATTTCTCCAGCACGTGAACGACGAATTCCATCGGCGTGTAGTCGTCGTTCAGGATCAGCACCCGGTAGAGGTTCGGCCGCTTGGTCTTCGGCTTGACCTTGGTGATGACCGACGTCGAGGGGCCGCTGGTCCCTCCCGGCTTCTCGTCATTGCCCATTCGGGGTCGACACGCGGCAATGAGAGACGGAACGATGATGGAAGCTGATTGCAACATGGCGCAGGCGTTCGAATTCCCCACGGTAAACCGGACAGCGCTGCCCGTGTTCCCGGCAGGCCGCCCAAACGGGCTGGCCTCGCGGGCACCCGGACCCGTTTCCCGGATCGCCGTTCCCTCGGACACGACCCCGTCATGCCCGCTCAGGTCGCATGAATATGGGTCCATCGCTGCCTCGCTGCAAGCGCGTCCGCCACGCCTGCCGACAGGGCCGATACGGGGCCGATTCTTGGGTCCGGCGACCGGTCACAAGGTTAATCAATCCTGCCCGTTTTGACAAAAAAATGCGGCATCCATTTAGCGGACATTGACGATGCCGCAGGCTTTCCCGGCCGATTCGCCCGTTCCGGGCAATTGAATCGGCATTTCTCCGATCCGGTTTACCAGCCATTTAGTGGCCCGCCCCGAACTAGCGGAGTTTAAAACCCAAATCCGGGGATAGCCATGTCTGGTGCATCCGTCTTCCGTAAGTTTCGCGAGGCTGCCAGCCGGTTCATCGGCGCGCGCGAAGGCAATGTCGCGGTCATTTTCGCCCTTTCGGCGATCCCGATCATCAGCTTCGTCGGCGCAGCCATCGACTATACCCGCGCCACCGCCGCGCGCTCCTCGATGCAGGCCGCACTCGACTCCACCGCGCTGATGCTGTCGAAGGACCTTTCCACGGGCACGATCAATACGTCGCAGATCAACACCAAGGCGACGGCCTACTTCAACGCGCTTTACAACAACAAGGACGCGCAGGGCGTCTCGATCACGGCAACCTACACCGCGCCGAGCGGTTCCACGCCCGCCAGCATCAAGCTCGACGGCACCGGCCAGATCACCACCGACTTCATGCGGGTGGCGGGCTTTCCGCAGATGAACTTCGGTACCTCTTCGACCACGAATTGGGGCAACGTCCGCATGCGCGTGGCGCTGGTGCTCGACGTCACGGGTTCGATGGCCGACGCCGGCAAGATGGACGCGCTGAAGCCGGCGGCCAAGAACCTGATCGACCAGTTGAGCGCGCTCTCCACGACTTCCGGCGACATCTACATCTCGATCGTGCCGTTCTCCAAGGACGTCAACATGGGCCCGGCCTACAAGGACGCGGCCTGGATCGACTGGACCGACTGGGATGCCAATAACGGCTCCAACGTTTGCACGGCCCGGGATTCCAGTGGCCGCTGCACGAACAGGGTGTGGACGCCTAACAGTCACGATACCTGGACCGGTTGCTTCACCGACCGTACCCAGAACTATGACACGACCAACACCGCGCCGGTCGCGGGCAACGTGGCGACGCTGTTCCCGGCGGAGCAGTATTCCTACTGTGACGACAGCGGCTCCAAGATCGCGACCATCATGCCGCTCAGCTATGACTGGACGGCGCTGAAGGCCAAGATCGACACGATGGTGCCGACCGGAAACACCAACCAGGGCATTGGCCTGGCGTGGGGCTGGATGACTCTGACCCAGAGCGACCCCTTCAACGCGCCGGCGAAGGACCCGAACTTCGTCTACAAGGACGCGATCGTCATCCTGTCGGACGGCATGAACACGCAGAACCGCTGGACCTCGACCACTTCGTCGATCGACGCGCGGCAGAGGATCCTCTGCGACAACGCCAAGGCGGCCAACATCACGATCTACACGGTGCAGGTCAACACCGGCAGCGATCCAACGTCCGCGGTGCTGCAGTACTGCGCGCAGAACACCTCGAGCTTCTATCTGATCACCTCCGCCTCGCAGACGGCTGCGGTGTTCAGCCAGATCGGCACCCAGCTCTCCAAGCTGCGCGTCGCGAGATAACCGCCGCTTCCGCGGTCCAACAAAAAAGCCCGGCTCGCGAGCCGGGCTTTTTCCTTATAAAGCAGATGCGAAAGATCAGTTCGAAGCCGGCGTAAACTTGGCCACCAGGCCTTCAATCGGCTTGAAGGTCTGCTTGGCGAGATCGCCATAGAGGCCGGCGATCTTCTGCGCGTCGGCGACGAAGGTCTCGTAGGCGGAGCGCGCGTAGTCGCTATGCGCTTCCAGCGCCTTGTCGAGCGACTTCACGCCCGAAAGCTTCTCGGCGAACGACTTGGTCTCCTCGAACTGCTTCTTGGCGTATTCGCCATAGGCGTTGGCGATCGCGCTGACGCCGCTCTGGAACGCGGCCGCGTTGGCCTGCACCTGCTCGAAATGTTCCTTGCCGTAGCTCTGGATGTCTTCGAATTTCACCATCATGGAGTCCTTTCCCAGACTGAATGCACTTTCCTGTCCGGAGATACCGGCTCCGCGACCGCAGCTGTCATATACTGCGTTGCACAAAAAATCAACAGAAATTGTGCATTGCACAAGCGACGAGGGATATCGACAAAAATTTCCCAGAAATACCGGGGGATTACGCAACGGTTCCTTAACCTTTTGGAAACTCGCACCGCCTAACCTCAATCCTGGACTTGTTCGCCTTCCGGCAAACGCCGAAAAACGTTTGCCCACAGCATCTTAGCTAGAACAGCGGTGCGATCGGCCTGCCCCGACTCAACCAGCAGTCCGGACCAGCCGCTTGCGCAGGGAAACCGTCGCCGTCCGTTGGGCACAATTTTGCCTCACGAACCGGTGATCAAGACAGAAAATGGGGACGGGGAAGTTCATGCTTCGCAACACCTTGGCTTCCTCGCGCGCGTTGCGCGTGTTCGCTTTGGGGCTGGCCACAGTCACCACCGCCATCATCTTCACGACCGAGAGTGCCGACGCGCGCCGCTACCGCAGCCGCCATCACGTGCGCCATACCGAAGCGCGGTCGAGCTATAGCCCCGCCTTTGCCTCCATTATCGTCGACGGCAATTCCGGCGCGGTGCTGCAGTCCACCAATCCGGATGCCAGCCGCCACCCCGCTTCGCTCACCAAGATCATGACGCTCTATTTGCTGTTCGAGCGTCTCGAAGCCGGCAAGATGACGCTGGACACGCAGATGGACGTGTCAGAGCACGCTTCCGAACAGGCGCCGACCAAGCTTGGCCTCAAGCCAGGCCAGACGCTCCGGGTCGAGGACGCCATCAAGGGCCTCGTCACCCGCTCGGCCAATGATGCCGCCGTCGTGATCGCGGAGGCGATCGCCGGCGATGAGAACGAGTTCGCCAAACTGATGACGCGCAAGGCCCGCGCGCTCGGCATGAGCAAGACGGTGTATCGCAACGCCTCGGGCCTGCCGAACGACGACCAGATCACCACGGCGCGCGACCAGGCCACCCTCGGCCGCGCGATCCAGGACCGCTTCCCGCGCTACTACCGCTACTTCTCGACCACGACGTTTGTGTACAAGGGTAACGCGATCCGCAACCACAATCGCCTGCTCGGCAACGTCGAGGGCGTCGACGGTATCAAGACCGGCTACACCCACGCGTCCGGCTTCAATCTCGTGAGTTCGATGCGCCGCGGCAACCGCCATCTGGTCGGCGTGGTGCTGGGCGGCCGCAGCGGCGGCTCGCGCGACGCCACCATGCGCAGCCTGCTCGCTGAAAACCTCGAGAAGGCCGCCACCAAGCGCACCGTCGCCGCCATCACCGAGCGCGGCCAGGGCGACGCCAATACCGAGGTCGCGGAAGCCGATGCCAAGCAGATGGTTCAGGTGCAGGGCGCCGTGCAGGTGTCCGCTTCCGCCGAGCCCGGTCTCGACGCCATGGCGGTCACACGCGCGGTCGCGCCCGCTAAACCCTCCCTGATAGCGGCCGCGGCTGCCGCCCTGCCGCCGGCGCCGCCGAAGCCTGAGGTGCAGAGCAAGCCGGAGCCCGCCCCGCTCACCAGCGGCGTGATCCAGACCCAGCAGCTCGCCGCGATCCCCGGCTCCGCCGAGCCGATGAAACCGGTCCGGGTCAAGACCGTCCAGGTCAAGGCCGGCGCGGTGAAACTTGCGTCTGCCGGTCCCGCCCAGCCCGCCCCGCCCGTCACTACCCATGCGATCGTGCCGCGGGCCGAAATCGCCGAAACTTCCACCGCCGTGGTGGCAAAGGTCGACAAGGCCGAGCCCGCCCGGACCGAGTTCGAACGGCCGGCGATCGTCCGTCCGGACCGCGCCGGGGCCGCATTGCCGCCGCAGCCGCCGGGCCACGGTACCGGTAACGGCGTGCTCGGTGTGCTGCCGGCCTCCAGCGTCGCAGCGCCGCCCGCCCCCGCTCCCACGCAGGCCATGGCTTACGCTGCGCCCGCCAAGACAGAGGCCCAGCCGGCGCAAGCCGCGGTGCCGCCGCAGGCCATTCAGCAGAACGGTGCCATCAAACCTGCCGTGCCCGCCTCGGCCCGTACCGGCTGGATCGTGCAGGTCGGCGCGCTCGAGAGCGAGAACGAGGCCATGCAGCGCATCGAGGCCGCCAAGAGCCATGCGCGCGGCATGCTCAACAAGGCCGACCCCTTCACCGAGCCCGTGGTCGCCAAGGATAACCGCACGCTGTACCGCGCCCGTTTCGCCGGCCTCGAGCGCGATCAGGCCGAAGCCGTGTGCCGTACGCTGAAGCGCGCCGACATTTCCTGCATCACGGTCCGCAACTGACCTCTCCTTACGAGATCGGATGAAAAAAGGCCGGGGCGAAAACCCCGGCTCTTTTTTACCCGTCACATTCGGGTTTGCGCCGGTCGCGCGCGCAACTTCTCGTCAAGAATTTACGATTAAATTTCAGAGAATGGCAGGTCACGCCGGGCAACGGCGGATAGGCCACGGGGCATCGATCAGAGAACAGCAGCTTTCGGATTGTGGCGTTGGTAGCGTGCCGGAGTTAGCTGTGATGCGTTCGAAGCAGGGTATCCTTGGCCTCGTTTACACGGGCGGCGAGATACGTCGACCCCCCTTGGTCGGGATGCAGTTTCTTCATAAGGGCGCGATGGGCGCGGGCGATGTCGTCCCGACTCGCACCCGGCTGCAGGCCAAGGATCTGATAGGCCTCCTCCGCCGTCATTTTGCCGCCCGGCGTCGCGCGGCGCTGCCCCCCTGCCCCGTTGCCTTGTGCGTTCTGACGCCAAGCGGGAAACCGGCGGTCAAGATAGCTTTCAAGTAAGGCGACGCTTTCGGCGTCGAAGGCCGGCGCCATAGCGAGCAGCTGGGCGAGATCGAACTCGTTGAGCGATCGGCCGGCATGCTCGCCGGCCAAAATCATTCCCGACAATTCGCCGCTGTCATGGTCGAGGCTCATATCGAGGAAGGCCGAGCGCACCCGCGAGCTCTGTCCCGACGAGCGCTGCCTGCCGAACAGGCCGCCGATATTGGGGAAGCTCGTCTGACCGAACGGCGACCAGCCGAGCAACCCGGCGCCGAAGATGCCCAGTGGGATGGCGACCGCCAACTCGCCCCGAACGCCGGTATAAGCCGCAACCGCCAGCGAGACGACGCCGCCGACGATCTTGATCGCGCGCGCCAGCATGGCCGGATTGGCGGCACGGAACATCTGCAGCAGCAGATAGAGGACGACAACGGCAACGACGCCGGCAACGAGCGTGGGCATGGCGGCAATATAGTCGTGCTAACCGGAAAAAGCATGATCGGCCTCTCGGGCCCCGGACATGGAATTTTAAGCGCCGTGTGAGACAGGAAGAGCCATGCAAGGCAGCATGGTGCTCGAACCCGACCGCTTCGAAAGCGTGAGCGTGACCACGCTCGCCGAGCGCATCTTTGTGGGTATTGCGGGCGCAATTTGCCTGTTGCCGGCCTGGGATTTTTTCGGCCGGCATCGCCTCAATCCGTTCCAGCTCGGCTTTCTGCCGTTTTGGCTGATCGTGCTTGCCGCGGGAGGCATGGCGGTCTTCCTGCTTGCCGGCGCGATCGTGGGTGGCACGCGTACGGTGACCATCGATGCAACGGCGCGCACGCTAGAACTGCGCCACCGCTACTGGCGGCGCGCGCGCAACAGAAGCTGGCGTTTCGACGAGCTGGGCCCGCTTGAGGTCGTGGAGGATAATTGGTCTGACGGGCCGCCCGACTATCGGCTGACCATCGCAATCAGAGACGGCAAGCCGCTCACGCTGCGCCGGTTCGCCGCCAAGGCGGACGCCGAAGCGGTGAGGCGCTTGAGCGCATGTTGGCCAGAACCCGCCGATGAACGCTATTTCATCTGGCTGAGCAATGCGGCAGCACCGCTGCTTGCCGACAGGCGCAACGCCTCGCGTCCGCCGGCGGCATAGGCGGCGGCCGCGCGCAACAACTCACGCAGCTGTGCCGCCGCGCCCGGATCGAAGCGGCACCAGGCGCCGCCGGTCAGTCGCGCAATCTCGCGAAACGCCTGCTCAGCCTCGGCCTCATGCCCCTCCTGGAACATGAAAGCCGGCACCTTCAAAAGGCCGAGCTCGCCGGCCTTGGCGCAGAGCTCGTCGACATTCTCTTCCATGGCATCGCCAACGAACACCAGCGCACGCACGCCCGATGCGACCGCCTCGCGCCGCGTCTCGGCCAGCACCTTGCCGATCTGGGTGTTGCCGCCTTGGCAATCGATCTTGCTCATCAGCCGCGCCAGTTGCGCGGAGTCGGAAATCCATCCCGTTGCGCGGCACTCGTTGAGGCCGCGATAGTAGACGAGCCGGATGTCGAGGCTGCCTACGGAGGCCGCCTCGCGAAACATGTCGGCTTGCAGCGTGCAGGCCATGTCCCAGGTCGGCTGCCGGCTCATGGTGGCATCGAGGGCGAATACGAGGCGGCCGCGCGCTCCGGCCGCATGCGGCGACATGGCGCGCGCCTTTGCGACGAAGGCGGCAATGTCTTTCGAACTCGAGGCGCGCCCTCCCGGCAGCGAACCGTCCTGGCGCGACGGCACGTCACCCTGGGATTTCGGTTTGGACGGTTGGCCGGCCATGCGCGCTCACAAAACTAGGCTGCACGCTCTATGTGGGACCACCATTCCACGCGGTCAATGCGTGCGCCGGCGCACTTTCGGTTCAGGACGATCGGGCCGCCGTCAGTTCGCGACGGCCTTGGTGGGCTTGTCGGCGGGCGGGGCGTAGAGCGTCACCGGGCCGGGCTCGGTCATGACCTTCGGCACCGTCTTCGACGTATCCACCGGCGCAACTCCGGTATCGGTGGTGTCCAGGAACTTGTTGAGCATGCTCTGGATCGAATTCTTTGCCGCGTCCGGACCGGTGTCGCGCATGTCGTTGTGCTGGTAGCCGGTGTCGACCACGGTGATGCCAGCCTTCTCGCACTGCTCTTCGTTCGGCACGACGCCAGGATCAGGCTTGAACTGAGTGTCCTTGGAGCGGAACGACAGGATCTTGAACTTGCCATCGGTCATGAACGGCACGCGCAGATTGTCGAGCGTCACCACCTTCTTGATCTCGTCCGGATACTGCTTGGCGAAATACACCGAGATGTCGCCGCCCATCGAATGACCGACCATGGTGAGCCGGTCGTAGTCGGCGTTGGGCTGGATCTTCTTCATCTGCTCGACGGCGAATTTGATGTTGGCGACGCCGCGCTGAATCTGCGGCAAGCGGCCGACATACAGTTCGCCGGGCTTCGTCACCATCGGCGGGTCGGTCGGCAGGTCGTGCTGCGGGGCGATTACGAGGTAGCCGCGCGCGGCAAACGCGTTGGCGAGGAAGGAATACTCGGTGTGCTTGACGGTGTTGCCGTGATTGAGGATCGCAACCGGCAGCTTGATCAGCCCGGCGTCGGCCTGCATCAGCTTGTCGCGCCGAACGGCGATCTCGACCGCAACGAGGCGATTGTTGCGGTCCGCATCATGGAGCGCAATCGTCTCATGGCTGATCGCCCACTTGCTGGCGGTGAAGTAACCAACCACCAGCAGCGCAGTCAACGAAAGCAGAACGGCAATTCCACGTTTCATTCGATCCTCGGCGCAACCCCTGTTAGGGCTTTTTCCATGTTCGGGACTCTGCGGCCCCTTACCCATGATATATGTCACGCTGACGTGACGGAAAGTCTAAATCTTGTGAACTCGCCGCAACATTCTTGTTGCATTGCGCAACCCTTAAGCAGCCGCCCCAGCGGGTTGATATTTCCTATCGTTAAGACGGAACCAGTCAAAAATCGGTTCGATCACCTCCGTAATAAAACGGGGTCTTGGCGCCTTCGGTTCCATTTGGTTTCCAGGTGCCTAACTACCGCCTGATTACGCAGGCCCGTAAATCACAAGTTTCAGGGCCGGATCGTCGTTGGCCTGAAAGCTCGCATATTCGAAGCGGAGCCGACCCTTCTTCGGATGGTTGAGCGATTTCCGGCCCGCAACCATGCCGCTGATGTCGTGCGCCTCCCACCAGCCGTCGAATTCCGGGCAGCCGGCGCGCAGCCGCGCCAAAAGATCGCGAAAGGCGGGATCGCCGGCCCACAGGTCGTGGGTGGCGCGGAATTGCGCCACCATACGCCTGGCCTCATCAGCCCAGCCGGCACCGAACAGCCGCCGCGTCGCCGGATTGGTCAGCACTGAAATCAGCGTGTTGCGATCGGCTTCCGGCAGCCGGCTGAAGCCCAAAATGTCGTCAGCCGACTTATTCCAGGCCAGCACGTCCCAGCGGCGGCCGGTGACGTAAGCCGGCAAATTGAGACTTTCGACCGTGCGCCGGACCGCGTCCGGAACAACTTCCCGCACGAAGGGACGGCGGTCGCCGTTCTCTGTCAACGCCCGCAAATGCGCGTGCTCGGCCTTGCCGAGCTTGAGCGCGCGGGCCAGCGCGTCGACGGTGGTAACCGACGGGCTGACGCTGCGGCCCTGCTCGAGGCGGATATACCAATCGACACCGATACCGGCGAGCTCGGCGACTTCCTCGCGCCGCAAGCCTGGCGTGCGCCGCCGGCGGCCCGGCGCAAGGCCGACCGCCTTGGGGCTGAGCTTTTCCCGGCGCGAGCGCAGGAAATCGCCGAGCTCGCTTTGTTTTGCGCCACCTGTCGGCATCGGTCGGCCCCGCGTTGGAGGGAGTTTCAATCCTAGGATAATACCAGGTCTGACTATCGGCAAGCGGACCGGCTAGCTATGGCGCATCGCCACCACCGAACGAGAACGCCCATGAAAGCTGCCGTCCTGAAACGCTTTGGATCGAGCCTCGCCATCGAGGACGTCGCCGAGCCTGCGCTTGGCACCGGCGAGATCATCATCGACGTCGCGGCTTCCCGCGTGCTGCCCTATTCGAACGAGGTGTTCAGCGGCGAGCGCCAATATCTGCTCGACCTGCCCGTGGTGCCCGGCCCCGGCGCGATCGGTCGCGTCCACGCTGCCGGTCCCGACGCCACGCATCTCGCGCCCGGCGACTGGGTCTATTGCGATCCCACTGTGCGCTCGCGCGACAATGTGCTCGCGCCCGACATCACCCTGCAGGGCCTGAGCGCGCGCGGCGACGGCGGCATGCGGCTGCAACGATATTTTCGCGATGGCGCCTGGGCCGAGCGCATGCGCGTGCCGACCGAAAACGCGCTTCCGATCGGCCCGATCGAGGCGCGCGAGGCCCCCGCTTGGTGCGCCATGGGCACGTGCCTGGTGCCCTATGGCGGATGGGTCGCCGCCAACCTGCGGCCGGGCGAGAGCGCACTGGTCAGCGGGGCGACCGGCAATTTCGGCAGCGCTGCGGTTGCGGTGGCGCTGGCGATGGGCGCGGCCTGGGTCGTCGCGCCCGGCCGCAATGAGGCAATGCTGGCCGACCTCGTGCGCCGCTTCGGCACCCGCGTGCTTCCGGTCAAGCTGACCGGCGACGAGACCCAGGACCGGCAGCGGATGCTGGCGGCCGCGCCGGGCCCGATCGACTGCGTGATGGACATCATGCCGCCGCAGGTCGGAACGGCAACGGTGCGGGCGGCGCTGATGACGGTGCGGCAGAACGGCCGCGTGGTGCTGATGGGCGGCGTCGGCATGCTTGGCGGCGGCGGGCTCGACCTGCCCTACCCCTGGATCATGCGCAACTGCATCACCATCCACGGCGTGTGGATGTATCCGCGCGAGGCGATCCCGCGCATGATTGCCCTGGTCCGCGCCGGCCTCCTCGATCTCAGCCAGTTCTTGGTGACGGAATTCCCGCTGGCGCGCGCCAATGAGGCAGTCGCGCACGCGGCCGCCAATGGCGGGCCGTTCAGAATGACCGTGCTGAAACCGGCGTAAGCGCCGGACCTCAGGCGCCGAGGATGTCGTGGACTTCCAGCGGCTTGTCCACCTGGTTGAACCACTCGGTGCGGTTCGAGGCGCGGCGGCGGCCGCGCTCGTCCAGCGGCAGTTTCAGCTGCCGCAGCAGGCTCGTCACCTCCTCGCGGGCCGTGACGTGGCCGAGATTGGGCCGGGTCCCCAGGGTTGCCTCGTCGATATCATCGAGCGCGGTCAGCCCGCGGGGGAAGAATTCACGGTAGACCACCCGTTCGGCAAAGCCGTCGACCGAGCGGAAGCCGAGGCGGAACGACAATTCGTTAAGCCCATCGGCGACCAGCTGCTTGTTGCGCGAGCCGATCATGGAAAGCCGGTTGCGCACCACGATCCAGTCGGAACTAGCGCCATCGAGCTGGCGGCGCTTGCGGCGGGTGTCGCGCACCATCTCGGCATAGTGGCTTTCGCCGGTCACCGCATAGGTCTGCGGGTCGACCGTACCGAGCACGTCGAAATCGAGGAAACTGTCATTGATCGGGGTCACCAGCGTATCCGCCATCGAATGCGCCAGCCGCATCAAATAGCTGTCATTGCCGGGGGTATCGATCACAATGAAATCAAAGGTGTGCTCGACCGCGCTGACCGCATCCATGAACTGCTGCAACTCAGAATTCTCGTTGTCGGCGACGTGCATCGTCAGCCCGGCCTTGATGCAGCGGTGCACCGGCAGCTCGAGCTCGAGGCCGGTACGGCGGGCCCAAGCCTGGCGGTTGTTGATGTAGCGGGTGAAACTCTGCTGGCGGCAGTCGAGGTCGATGGTGGCGACCCGCTGGCCGGCTTTCATCAGGGCAACGGCGATATGCAGGGCGGTGGTGGATTTTCCCGAACCGCCCTTTTCGTTGCCCAGCACCACGACGTGCGCTGAACCTGACTGGCCCTGACTAGCCTGCACGAGCATGACTCGACCCCTAATACATCTTCGAGTTAGGTCCAGCCGCGGTCAAGCGAATTGCGCGGTAAACTACTCGAATTACTGAGACTACGCGCATTATCCTGAATCATGTGTGCCTCAGGTCACGCGTTGGTTCATTTTTTTTTCGCAAGGACGTACCAGAGCCACAGCCGGCCGTTGCTTGGCGCGCCCGAACCGACCTTGATATGGTGCGCCGCCCCCGCCACCTGCCGGCCAAGGCCGAGTGCCACCCGGCCAGCAATTGACCGAGTCCCGATGTCGCGAAATCCCATGATCGCCCGTACCGTCCCAGCCCTGCGTCGCGCGATCGACGGCCTTCGCGCCCGGAAAGCCAGCATCGCGCTGGTTCCGACCATGGGTGCACTCCATGACGGGCATGTGTCGCTGGTTCGCCAGGCCAAACGACGGGCGGGAAAAGTCGTGGTTTCCATCTTCGTCAACCCCACCCAGTTCGCCCCCACCGAAGACTTTGGCTCTTATCCGCGCACCTGGAAGGCTGACGTGGCCAAACTTGCCGTCGAGCGTGTCGACCTAATCTGGCATCCCGATGTCAAAACCATGTACCCGGAAGGATTTGCCACGAGGATTGTGCCGCAAGGCCCGGCCATCGCGGGTCTGGAGGATCGCTTCCGTCCGCACTTCTTCGGCGGCGTCGCCACTGTGGTCGGCAAGCTGTTCACCCAGGTCCGCCCCGACGTTGCGATCTTCGGCGAGAAAGACTTTCAGCAACTACGCGTAGTAACGCAGATGGCGCGCGATCTGGACTTGGGCGTGAAGGTCATCGGCTGCAAAACCGTGCGCGAGCGCGATGGTCTCGCGATGTCCTCACGCAACGTCTACCTCTCCGCCGACGAGCGGACGGCCGCCCCAACCCTCCACAAGGCGATGAAGATGAGTGCGGCCAGGATCCGGGCCGGCGAAGACGTCGCGGCCGCGGTGGCCGCGGGCGCCGAGATGATCCAGGGCGCCGGCTTCGTGCTGGACTATCTCGAAGCCCGCAATGCCGAGACGCTGGCGCCGATCGCCTCGCTGAAGGAAGGTCCGATGCGGATGCTGGTGGCGGCAAAGCTTGGCACGACGCGCCTGATCGATAACATCGCGGTCTAGCTGAAGGCACGAGGCGAACGCCATGTTTCGCGGAATCGTATTCAGCGCAGTGACGCTGCTCGCGGCGTCAACCGCATCAGCACAAACGCCGCGGCCGGCGGTTGGCGGCATCGGCTCGCCGGCCGACGCCATGATCTTCTATGTCGCCCATGGCGCGGCGGATGCCTGCGGTCCCGGCTGCTCCGACTGGATCGCCGCCGAAGGCACCGTGCAGTGGGACACCCACAAGCGGCTGTTCAACATCCTCGATCGCAATGCAGGCCGCAAGCTTCCGGTCATCATCCATGTCTGGGGCGAGTCCAATCTCAATGTCGCGACCACCCTGGGCCGTATCCTGCGCGAGCGCGGTATCGACACTACGGTCGGCACGACCGAGGTCGCAGCCTGCAACGGCAAATCCGAGACGGAATGCTTTGCGCTCAAGCGGCCGGGCGGGCCGCTCGAGGCGAGGATCCAGTCGCCGGATGCGCCTTGCGATTTCACTTGCGTGCTGATGCTTGCGGGCGGCGTGCATCGCAGCCTGCCCGCCGGCACCCGTGTCGTGCTGACCGGCATGTTCCTGCACAACCGCATGGCGCCAAACATCTCGCAGGAAGCGCGCGATACCCTGCCCGAGCGGTTCGGCGAACAGTTTCGGAAATATCTGCGCGACATGGGCGTCGAGACCGAACTGCTCGATATCGTCGACCGCCAGGGCGAATCGCGGCGCGGCATCGAAATGCCGCCGTCGGAATGGACGCGGCTGCACATCGTCACGCCGTCGCGCTGAACTTACAGCAATCCGAGATCGCGCAATTCGCGGCGCATCGGCTCCGGCATGGCGGCGACGCCCTTGGCGGCGATCTTGCCGAGATCGGGCGGCGCGGAATCCGGATTGAGGTAACGCCAACCCTGAAACGGCCGCATCGGCCGCGGCGACACCGCGAACACCTTGGGCTGCATGACGATGCGGCAGCGGCCGACACCGTCCTTGTCGCGGAACGGCTCAATCGCGATGATTTTCTCGCGCGCGGCGATCTCGCCGCGGATCACCCAATAGAGCGAGCCGCCGGCGAGGATCTCCTCGTCGCGCTTCGGCACCATCCGCGTGACGTGGATGTGGCGCTGCGGCAGGCCTTTCTTTTTCGCCGTCGCCATCCGCTCGGCAACCCATTCCTTGAGTTCCCGGACGGAGTCGCAGCCGACGGCGAGCTTGATGAGATGAAGTGGCATGCCCGCTAGTTAGCGAGCCTTGACGGCGGCATCAATCGTTGTCGGCCGCTGTGCCCTGTCCCGGCGGTGGAGAACTCGGAGGTGTGATCGGTGTCGGCGCGCGCGCCGATTTCGGGGCGGCCTGCTTCTTCGCTGCGGGCGGCGGCGCGGCGGCTGTGGGTGCGGCGGCCGGACGTGCAGGCGCACCCGCAACCGGTGCTCCGGCGCGCGGCGGCGGTGCAGCCGATCCCGGTGCGCCCGGTTCCGGCGTCATGATGCTGACCGGCGGCGTCGACGAGGCCGACGGGAAATCGATCATCGTGGTCGGTTTGCCCGGTGGCACGTTCGCGGACGACGGCAGCGCCGCCATCGCGCCAGATGGCGCCGACGCGATCGGCGGCAGCGTCGCGGGCGCACCCCAGGATCCGGAGTAGCGCATCACCAGGCCCTCATAGACGCGGTCGTCCATGTTGGCCATGAGTTGCCGGTTGTTGCCGAGCGAGCGAAACGCCGGACAGTTTTGCGGTGTGCAGTGGTCGCGCGCGACCAGCACATAGGCCATCAGCCCGTAGCGGTCGCGCTCGATCGAGCGGCGCAGCGCTTCCACTTCCGGAGTGAGGTTGCGATTGATGGTGGCGACATCGCCGAGCGACGTCAGGCGCGTGATCTGCGAGGCGGCGTAGGAAATCGCGGCAGCGGCGGATTCCGCCGAGCCGAACAACGTCTTCTCGCACGCCGTCAGCACCGTCTCGCCGGCGAGATCATCGATGCAGGACATGGCCGGCAAAGTGGCCATTGGCGGCGGCGCCTGGCTACCGGGCGTTGCCGATGTGCCGAGCCAACCGAAGCCGCGAACATTCGCTGCCACCGCAACACCGACCGCAAGCAGCGTGATCACCGTGAGCGCGCCATTGGCGACGGATTTCTCCGCGCGAAACAGCGTGATGAGCAGCAAAATCGCGAAGAAGCCGGCCGCGGCCAGCGTCAGCCACATCGGAAATTGCGGCGAGCGCCAGATGTGATCGAGCGATGAGGTCCAGTCCCAGTTCATCCGCGACATCCCTCAAGCGCAACGAAAACGCACCGTAGTGCCACGAGAAAACCCCGGGGCGCCATCGATTTGCGCAGAATGTGACTGCGAACCCGGCCATTTGACGGCGACGGTGTGGAATCCGGCGGCGTCAAAACCTCGCACGCAATCACTTCAGGTCAGGGCGAGCTGGCTTTCCTTGGCGACACGCTCGAAGGCTTCGCTCGAGCTCTTGATCCGATACTGGCAATCGTCCCCTTCAGTCGGCAGCTGACGGATCACCTCATAGGTGCCCGTGGCGGCCGGACGCGACACGTTGCTTGCAGTGAAATAGACAGTCGCTCCAACAGAGAACTTGTGCTTCAACGCCCTCTCCATACGCAAGATTTTCCGGCCTTTTCACCCTCGGTCCCCGAAGCGATGGCCGGCTGAGAACCCTGCGGCAACCTAGCACAGCCGCAGCGCGATTGGCCAGTATCATCGAGACATGGCAAATGCGCGGATTTGGCAGGTTTTTCAGTGCCCTACCCGGTCATTTGAAGGCCCTCCTGAAGGCTTTGGGCTAACCCCTGCTAAGCACGGGGTTTCGGTTCAGCCCTTGGTAGCGTCCTCCGGTCGGCTCCGATCGCCAAAATCAACTAAAAGTTGCTGGATTTTGGCCACTTTGGACGGACATCAACGCGCCGTCGGCCTCATACCGTCTCGAACTTCTCGATGATGATCGTTTCGGCGAGGCCGTCGCGGGTCCATTCCTGGAAGGCGGGCAGCGCCTGCATCGCCTCCATGTAACGCCGCACCACGGGCGTCACCTCGATGGCGTAAGTGCGGAAGCGATGCACGACCGGGGCGTACATCGCGTCCGCCCCGCCGAACGTACCGAACAGGAACGGGCCACCATGGCGGGACAGACATTCCGTCCAGATCTCCTGGATGCGAGCGATGTTGTCGCGCGCTTCCTCCGAGAGCGGCACCGGCCCGACCGGGCGGTGCAGGTTCATGCCGCATTCGTTGCGCAAGGCGGCAAAGCCGGAATGCATCTCCGCCGAGATCGCACGCGCCCGCGCCCGCGCGGCGCGGTCGTCGGGCCACAACTTCTTTTCCGGAAATTTTTCGGCGAGGTATTCGATGATGGCGAGCGAATCCCACACCGTGACGTCGCCGTCGACCAGGACCGGCACCTTGCCCGCCGGCGAGACGTCGAGGATGCGCTGCTTGTCGGCCGCGCCGGTATAGAGCGGGATGAATGTCTCCTCGAACGGGATGTTGCTGGCGCGCAGCGCCAGCCACGGCCGCATCGACCACGACGAATAGTTCTTGTTGCCGATGACGAGCTTCAGTCCAGCCATGAGGGAAATTCCTTTTTCGTAGACCATCATCCTGCCACAGCCGACAAGACGCGTTCAACCTGTCGGCCTCGTCGTGATATCGTCACCAGGGCCGCCGGTTCGCGTGGAAGCTAGCCCGAAAAATCCTTCGGCGTGAAATCGAGGTCGAGCACCTTCCATTCGCCGTAGCGGTCCGCGGGCAACATCTTGTAGGGCTGGCATTGCTTCAGCCCGGCAATCGCACTCTGCAACAGCTCGATCGCCTTGGGGTTGGCGCTGCCGCCGCCCACCATGGGATCGGCGGCGAGCCGTCCGTCCTGCGTCAACAATACCCGCAGCTTGACCATGATGTGGTCGGAAGGCCGCACCGACGCAGGCAGTTTCGAGCAGGTCTTCAGTGAGCGCCTGAACTCCGCGATGACCGTCGATGAAATGTCGGCATTGCTCGTCTTCTCGTCAAAGCCCTCATCGGACTTGCCTGAATGGGTCAGCGGCGGCAATTCCGCCGGCAACCCGAGCATGACGTTGTATTTCACGGAGGGGTCGGGCTGAGCCGGCTGGTAGGCGGGCGAGGCCGAGCCGAGCTGCACCGGCGGCGTCGCAGCTGCCGGCGTGGCTGCAGCGGCACTCCGATCCGGCTGCGTCGCCTGAGGTTTGGCAGCGGGCGGCGGAGCGCTGGCTGGCTGCGGCGCGGCCGGTGCCTTGGCTGCGGGCGGCGGCTGCGTAACGGAGGAGAGATCGGGCAGCGTGAACTGAGGCTCCTCCGGCTGTTGCTCCGGCTTGAACTCCGGTTTTGGCTTCCCGGGCTCGACTTCATCAGGCGTGACGATATTGACCGCCACCGGCTCGGTGGCCGAGCCGAGCGGTTGCACTTCGGACAGCAGCACCAACAGCGCCAGCAGCGACAGATGCGCGATCACCGACGCCGTTGCGCCCGTGCGTATGGCCTGATCCTGTTCCACCTGTTCTTGCAGCGATTGGACGCCGCCCCGCCGTCAGCATAGCCTGACGCGGAGCAGGCTCAATCCCATTTCGGCGAGAAACCGAAATCAGTCAGCCTGCCGTCGTTTCGTGCCATCGCCGAGACTTCGCCCATCTCTGCCGCCGAGAGCTCGAAGTCGAAGATTTCGATATTCTCCGACAGCCGCTCCAGGCGCGAGGTGCGCGGGATCGCCGAGACATTCTGCTGCACCAGCCAGCGTAGGCAGACTTGCGCGGCGCTCTTGCCGTGGGCGCGCCCGATTGTCGCGAGCATCTCGTCCTTGCGCACCCGCCCCTTGGCGATCGGACTGTAGGCGACCAGCGCCAAATCATGCTGCGCGCAGGCTTCGCGTATCCGGGTCTGGTCGAGATAGGGATGATATTCGACCTGATTGCAGACCAGCGGCGCCGGGCACTTGGCGATCGCCTCTTCCATCAGTGCGACCGTGAAATTCGACACGCCGATGTGCCTGGCCATGCCGAGCTTGCGCGCATGGGCGAGCGCATCCAGCGTCTCCGACAGCGGCACGCGCGGGTTCGGCCAATGCAGCAGCAGAAGATCCACCTCGGCGAGGCGCAGCTTGGTCAGGCTCTCCTTGGTGGAGCGCTCAAGATCATGCGGGGCAAAGTGGCTGGTCCAGACTTTTGTGGTGACGAAGACATCATTGCGGGCAACGCCGGAGGCGCGCAACGCCTCGCCGACCTCGCGCTCGTTGTCATAGGCTTGCGCGGTATCGATGTGGCGATAGCCGAGCCGCAGCGCCTGCTCGACCAGGCGCGCGCAGGCGCGCCCGCGCAGCTCCCAGGTGCCGAGCCCGATCGCGGGGATTTTTGCGGTTTTCGCTTCGACGAATTGCATCTTTGGCTCTCGTTCGAGCCGCATTATGTCGCGCGCGCAGGCTGCGTGCTAGGCCGGCGCGAGTTCCGTCGATAGCGCCGCAAACACCGTTTCCGGCGAATGCGCGATCACCGCAAGCAATGCGCGCGCTGGTCCGCGCGGGGCGCGCTTGCCCTGCTCCCAATTGCGGATGGTTTCCACGGGCACACCGAGGCGGCTTGCAAATTCGGTCTGCGTCAGTTGCGCGCGGCGGCGCAGGTCGCGCACCGCTGGTGTGGCCGCGCCCGCGCCCATGTCAGGCGCGAGCGGAAATTCCTTGCCGTCGCGCAGTTCGACGATCCGCCCGTCCGCTTTCAGCCGAAACCGTTTCATGACCGATCTCTCGGCGCATGACCCGCCAAAGTGTGCGCGGTTTTGGCGACAGGATCATGCGCAATCAAACAACGGGAATCATCGGTCAAGCCCGTTAAGGTTCGATTAACGATACGAAGTCCTGGCGCGCAGAAACGCCTATTTCAGCCCGAACCAGAGCGTGGCGATGCCGAGGAAAGCGAAGAAGCCCACTACATCGGTGACCGTGGTCACGAACGTGCCGGAGGCGACGGCCGGATCGGCCTTCACCCGGTTCAGCAGCATCGGGATCAAGATGCCGCCGAGCGCGCCGGCGACGAGGTTGCAGATGATGGCAAGCCCGATCACCACACCGAGGCCCGGGATTTTGAACCAGGCCACCGCTGCAACGCCGGTGATGACGGCAAAGGCGAGGCCATTGACGAGACCGACCATCCCCTCGCGCAGCACCACGCGCCAGGCGTTTTGGGCGCCGAGCTCACGGGTCGCAAGCGCGCGCACGGCCACCGTCATGGTTTGCGTGGCGGCATTGCCGCCCTGGCTCGCCACGATCGGCGCCAGCACGGCAAGCGCCACCATCTTCTCCAGCTGCCCCTCGAACAGCCCGAGCACCGAGGAAGCAAGGAAGGCGGTGGCGAGGTTGACCAGGAGCCAGTTGAAGCGGCCGCGCGCGATGGTCCAGACGCTATCGGACAGTTCTTCGTCGCTGGTGACGCCGCCAAGCGCCTTGAGGTCCTCGTCCGCCTCCTCCTCGATGACGTCGACGACGTCGTCGATGGTGATGACGCCGACCAACCGGTTCTCAGTATCGACCACGGGGGCGGCGACCAGGTTGTACTTGCCGAACATCCGCGCGACTTCCTCCTGGTCGTCGAGCACGGAGACGCGGCGGCGGTCCTCGTCCACCAGTTCCGTAAGCGGCACCATACGACGCGAGCGCAGCAGCACGTCGAGGGGCACGGCACCCTGCCAGCGCTTGTCGGCGTCCGCAGCGTAGATTTCATAGAACCGGTCGGGCAGATCAGACGTCTCACGCATGTAGTCGATCGCCTGCCCCACCGTCCAATCCGGCGGGACTGCGATGAACTCGGTCTGCATGCGCCGGCCGGCGGAATTTTCCGGGTATTCGAGGGAGCGCTCGATGACGTCGCGTTCGGACGGCGGCAGCTTTTCGAGAACCTCTTCGCGGTCCTCCTCGTCCAGCGACTCCAAGAGCTCGACGGCGTCGTCGGACTCCAGTTCCCGGACGCCCTCGGCGACCTCTTCGGGCTCGAGCTCTTCGAGGATCTCCTCGCGGACGGTCTCGTCGACCTCGTTCAGCGCGGAGAAATCGAAATCCGAGCCGGTGAGCTCGACCAGATTGACGCGGTCCTCCGGCTGCAGCACCGCGATCAAATCGCCGAGATCGGCCTCGTGCAGTTCCCCGACAATGCCGCGCAGGAAGGCGGCATCGCCAGCCCGGATGGCGCGGGTGATCTCCTCGACAAACTCCGGCCTGATCTGCCCCTCATCGTCCCGCATCGGATGGCGGTCGATCAGCGAGGTCTCTTCGGGATGCGCAACATCGGTATCGTCGGCCATGTCGCGCCCTCGCCGGTTTGACAGAAATGCTGAACTCGTCTGAAGCTACAGAGGCTGGCATTAGCCAATGGGCAACACCTGACGCAATGAGAAATATGGACTTCCATCGATGGCAGTCGAAGTTCGCGCCCGACGCTCGGCCTTACGCCCCGCGCCAGCGCGAAGACCCTGCACCGGCAAGACCGCGAGATCGTGCTGACATTCGACGACGGCCGCTCGCCGTCAACCGATCCTCAGATACTGAAGGCGCCCGCTGAGCCATGCGTGGCGCCACCCTACCTCCTGATCGACAGACCCGTGTTCGGCGCCGATGCCATTGCCGACGACTGGATGCCGATGACGCTGGAGGAGCAGCCAAAATTGCTCGCCGATCGCCTCAGCGCGGCGGCAAAAGGCATCATCCTGCTGCACGATCCGCAAGGTCGGACGGCGGCGGTATCGCCCGAATTCCTGCGCTATCTGCGTGACAATCGCTACCGGGTGGTGCATGTGATTCCCGCGGAGGCGGCCAAAGCTATGGCCGACGCCGCCAAAAACGAAAAAAGTGAATAAGTCCAATTATTAATGCGGCATTCATGAAGCCGCTTATAGTGGTTTTGGTTGGATTGGAATGCGGGCGGTGTTCAATGACCGGTAATGTAAGCGTTGGCGTCCGCGTCGCGCACCTCGTCTCACTGCTGCTCGGACTTGCAGCGGGCACGGTAGCGCAAGCCGCTCTTGCCGCCGACTGTTCCCGTGCCGACGCGCTCGGCACCTCGCGCACCCTCGTGGTCGATGCCAAAGAGCATCCGCTGATCGGCTCCATGCAGTATCGCGAGACGCTGCCGCTCAACGACGGCGAAGTGGTGCTGACCTTCGACGACGGCCCGATCCCGAAACACAGCGACCAGGTTCTCGAGATCCTTGCCGCGCAATGCGTGAAAGCGACCTTCTTCACGGTTGGGCGCATGGCGCAGGCCAACCCGGCAGGCGTACGCAAGCTGCGCGACGCCGGCCACACCGTTGCGACCCACACCCAAAGCCATCCCTACGCCATGTCCCGCCTGTCGATGGATCGCGCCAGGGCCGAGATCGACGGCGGCATCGCCTCGGTGACGGCGGCGCTCGGCGAAGGCGCCGTGATCTCGCCGTTCTTCCGCATTCCGGGCCTTTCCCGCAATGACGGGATCGAGCAATACGCCAAGGAGAAGGGCCTGCAGGTCTGGAGCACGGATTTCCTCGCTGACGACTGGCGGCATGTTTCGTCCCAGCGGGTCCACGATCTCGCCATCCAGCGCCTCGCCGCCAGGGGCAAGGGCGTTCTGCTGCTGCACGACATTCAGCCGCGCACGGTGGCCGCGCTGCCCAAGATCCTGCAGGACCTGAAGGCGCGCGGTTACCGCATCGTCCATGTGGTGCCGGCGAGTCCGGAGAACCCGGCGACACCGACCGATCCACAGCAATGGCGGGGCTCTCCGGCCTCCGAACTGGTCGCCACGTCGCGCTGGCCGAAGATTCCGAGCTTCGCATTCGCGACGCGCGAGCAGCTCCCGGCGCCGCTGCTGACCGATTCCTACTGGAACGACATCAAGCTGCTCGACCGGCCGCAGGCGCGCGGCCGCGGCGTTCCGCTGCCGCGGGAAGCACCATGGCCGCGCCAGGTGCAGTTCGCTTCCAACGACGCGACGAGCGCCCTGCCGTCGCCCGCGGCGTCCGTGTTCGAGGTCGAGGAAGGACTGGGTGTGCTGCTGCTGAGCGCGAATTCAACGCGGCCGGCGGAACGGCGCATCGCCGTTCAGGCCGAGGAGAAGCCCGCGCCCGCCGCGGCGCGCCAAGGCAAGCGCCCGACGGCCGTGGCGCAAGCGCGCGGCAAGCGCGTGGCCGCGGTCGCCTCGCACAGGCAGCCCCAGCCTGCTGCACAGCCCGGCCGGGCCGCGCCCAAGCGTGCGGTAACAGACAAGAAGAACATCAAGCGCGGCATCCACAACAACCGGGAAGCCAATCTTCAGCCGTCGCCTGGCTAGAGCATGATCCCGACCCGGAGCGCCGTCAGCGCAAAGTGGAAACCGGTTTTCGCTGTGACAAACGCGACGCGTCTGCGCGGAGATCACGCACAAGCCAACAGCGGTTGCGCTCAGTTGGTGACGATCTTGGCGATGCAGAGCAGGATCACCAGCGCGAGGAACAAGAGGTCGATATAGGCCTTCATCTCGCCGGCGTGGCGGAGCTCGGCGACATCCCCCACGATCTGCTTGCGCGAAGCCGCCGCATTGGGGCCTTCGGCAGCGATTGTCGCCAGCCGCCGCGCCTCGCCCTCCAGCCGCTCGATGCGCTGGAAGAAATAAAACGAGCGCAGCGCCGAGGCCGAATGCATGCCGGCATAGATCAGGATCAGCACCGCCAGCATCACGCGCTGCGGATACTTCTCGATCAGGTTCAGGCTGTAATAGACGAGCGCCAGAAACACGAAGTTCGAAATGAAGCGGTAGGCGTAGCCGAGGAACTTCATGCAGGGGCTCCGGAAGACAAGTGACGGTATCCTATGCGGGTAAAGGGTTTACGCCACGTATGTGTCGTGGCCGCAACAGGTCTGCGTACTTCCGGTGCAGCACCGCGGCCAACTGACCACGCCGAAAATGTCGGAGGCTGAAGTTTGATTGGTGCGCTCGGAGGGACTCGAACCCCCACGATTTTACTCACTGCCACCTCAAGGCAGCGCGTCTACCAGTTCCGCCACGAGCGCTTGGGAGACCGGCCTTCCGCTGTTCGCGGCCCGGCCAAATCAACGGCGCGGATGTAACAAATCGAGAATGGGGGTACAAGGCCCGCGAAGGCCTCGATTAAGGGGAGATTTGGACCTATCTGCTGCCGGGCGAGCGCGGCAGCATCCGCTTGACTTCCACCGCGATCCGGTTGCGGTCGACCAGCACGACGCCCGAGGCGATCGGCATATTGTTGGCGAGAATTTTGACTTCGTCGGCCTCGGTGGCATCAAGCTCGATGATGGCGCCGCGGGATAGCCGCATGACCTGATGAATGGGCATCGTGCTGTTGCCCAGCACCACCATCAGATCGACGGTGACTTTATCGAGAGTTGACACTTATGAGCCCGCCAAGCCGTGACTAAATTGCGCGGAATTCCGCCCTTTGAGAACCTGACCACGTTATGGTTAGCCAATGGTTAATGACCGCCAGAGCCTTGATTTGACGACGTTTGCGGAGCCGCCTGGAGCGCCCGCCGTCGAATGGCGGATTTCCGATTCTGTCGTGCCCTATCCACAGGCCGTGGCGGCGATGGAAGCCCGCGCCGCCGACATCGCCGCAGGCCGGGCTGACGAGATGGTCTGGCTCTTGGAGCACCCGCCGCTCTACACCTCCGGCACCAGCGGCAGGGATCAGGATCTGCTCGATCCCCGCTTTCCCCTGTTCACCTCGGGCCGCGGCGGCCAGCTCACCTACCATGGCCCCGGCCAGCGCGTCGCCTATGTGATGCTGGACCTGAAGCGCCGCCGTCCCGACGTGCGCGCCTATGTGGCGGGGCTTGAGGAATGGATCATCCGTACGCTGGCGCAGTTCAACGTGCGCGGCGAGCGGCGCGAGGATCGCGTCGGCGTCTGGGTGAGACGCCCCGACAAGGGCGACGGTTACGAAGACAAGATCGCCGCGATCGGCGTGCGCCTGCGCCGCTGGGTGTCCTTCCACGGCATCGCCATCAATGTCGAGCCGGATCTTGCGCACTTCTCCGCTATTGTGCCCTGCGGCGTCGCCGATGCGCGGTACGGCGTCACCTCGCTGGTCGACCTCGGCCATCCCGTCACGATGGCCGATGTCGACGTCGCGCTGCGGCAGGCGTTTGCCGAAGTGTTCGGGCCGGCGGAGGCGCGGCTGCCGGCAGCGACGGCCCGCTGACCGCTCACGCCGCCGCGCGGCGTGGCGGCACTTCCAGCTTGCCGGCGATGTAGCGGTGTTCCTGCGTCAGGCCGCCAAAGCCGTAGGCGTCGCCCTTGACCTCGTCGACATGCAGATAGGTCTCCTCATGCACCGGCCCGAGCAAATCGCCCATGCGCTCGAACACGGCGGCGAGATAGGCCGCCTTCTCGTCCTTGGTGTTGGTGCCCTCGCTGACATGGATGTCGATCCAGTAGCTCGCGAGTTTCTGCTCGGCAAGCGACTTGCCGCCGGCAAACCAGTCGGCGGCGTCGACAGACTTGACGATGACGGCGGTGACCTTGGGGTCCTTGTGCAGGATCTTTGCGGTAAGTTCGGTGATGGCGGCGGCAACGGCGGCCTTGAGCGGCGGCGTCTCGCGTTGCGTCGAGTAGCTGACTGAAATCAGGGGCATGGTGGTCTCCTTGCGTTGTCCGGTGCGGTCGCCCGCGCCCCTTGAAACTAGACCTGCAACCATCATTTTTGTACCTTATCTATGATCATATCAGTGATAACAAACGGTGATGATGGCATGACCGCGCTGGATATCCCGACCGTGCAGGCCTTCCTGCTGGTGGCCGAGCTCGAAAGTTTCACCCGTGCCGCCGAAGTGCTCGGCACCACCCAGGCTGCGGTCAGCATGAAACTGCAGCGGCTGGAGAGCGCGCTGCACAAGCGGCTGGTCGAGCGCTCGCCGCGCGCGGTGCGTCTCACCGCCGATGGCGCCAGCTTCCTCACCCCGGCCCGCGCGCTGATCGAGGCGCATGAGCGCGCGCTCGCCCCGGCGCGCCCGGTCGCGCAGCAATTGTCGCTCGGCATCAGCGACCATGCCGCCGGGCCGGAACTGGTGCCGTTGATGCAGCGGCTCAATGCGGTGGCGCCGCAGCTCATGCTGTCGGTCACCACCGGCTTCTCGCGCGAACTGCTCGATGTTTACGATGCCGGCAAGCTCGATGCCGTGATCGTGCGCCAGGAGGGCAGCCGCCGCGGCGGCGAGAAACTGATCGAGGACGAGTTCGGCTGGTTCGCCGTGCCGCGTTTCGCCTGGCGCCGCGGTGAAGCGCTGAAGCTCGCGGTGCTCGCGCCGCCCTGCGGCGTGCGTGCGATTGCGCTGCGCGCGCTGGACAAGGCCGGCATCCCCTGGAGCGAGGCGTTTGTCGGCGGCGGCGTCACCGCGGTCGCAGCCGCAGCGATCGCCGGGCTCGCATTGGCGCCGCTGGCGCGCCGGATCGCGCCCACAGGACTGATCGACATGGGCCCGGCGCTCGGCCTGCCGCGGCTTGGCGTGTCAAAGGTGATGCTCTATTCCAAGGTTGCCGATCCCGCCAAACGCAGTGCCTTGCGGACGCTGTCGGCGACCTTCCGCAGTGCTGCCGGCTAAGCCGCCGGAAACGCAAACCCTGCGAAAATGTTCCCCTCCGCCGGAACGAAATACCCCCACCGCGCGTTTAAGGGGCTCCTCCAGGCAGGGATTGGGATGTTCGGTAAAGACAAGAAAAATCAACGCGATCTCCTTGAAAGCGAACGCAATTTCCGCCTTCTCGTCGAGGGCGTGGCCGACTACGCGCTCTACATGCTCGACCCCAATGGGGTGATCACCAGTTGGAATATCGGCGGCCAGCGCATCAAGGGGTACTCACCCCAGGAAATACTCGGCCAGCATTTTTCCCGCTTCTACACCGAATCTGACCGCGCCAATGGCAAGCCGCAGCGGGCGCTGCAGATCGCCCGCGATCAGGGCCGCTACGAGGAAGACGGCTGGCGGGTGCGCAAGGATGGCACCTTCTTCTGGGCCAGCGTCGTGATCGATCCCATTTACGAGGACGGCCGGCTCGTGGGCTTCGCCAAGATCACCCGCGACATGACCGAGCGCCGTGAGGCACAGCTCCGGCTCGAAGAGATGCAGAAGCAGCTCGCCGAAGCGCAGAAGCTCGACGCGCTCGGTCAGCTGACCGGCGGCGTCGCGCACGATTTCAACAATCTGCTGATGATCATCAGCGGCAGCCTTCACCTCCTCAGGAAGGGCGTCGGCAGCGATGCCAGAATGGAGCGCGCGCTATCCGCGATCGAGGCGGCAACCAAGCGGGGCGCGGCGTTGACTAGCCAGCTCCTCACCTTCGCCCGGCGCCAGAGCGTCAACCCGCAAACCATCGATGTTGCCGATCGCATCAGCGCGGTGCGCGAGGTTCTCGACACCGGCGTCGGCGGCGCGGTGACACTGGAGTTCGATATTGCCCACGCGACGTTGCCCGTCGTCGTCGATATCGCCGAGTTCGAGACCGCGCTGGTCAATCTCGTGATCAACGCCCGCGACGCCATGCCGAACGGCGGCATCATCACCGTCGCCGCTCACGACCACGCGGGCTCCGAGGAAACGGGCGGACAGGACTATGTCGCCATCACCGTGAGGGATACCGGCGACGGTATCGCGCCCGACGTGCTCGACAAGATATTCGACCCTTTCTTCACCACCAAGCCGGTCGGCAAGGGCACGGGGCTGGGCCTGTCGCAGGTGCACGGTTTTGCGCACCAGGCCGGCGGCACCGTCAAGGTGGCGAGCGAGCTCGGCAAGGGCACCGAGGTGACCATCCTGCTGCCGCGCGAAGGCGGCGCCCCGCAGCCCGTGGACGCCAAGGCGACCGAGGGCGGCGGTAGCGGCACGGTGCTGTTGGTGGAAGACAATCCTGATGTCGCCTCCGTCAGCACCAGCCTGCTTGAGCAGCTCGGCTACAGCGTGCGACGGGTGGCCGATGCGGAAGCCGCGCTGCGCGCGATCGAGCACGACGGCGTCGATCTCGTCTTCTCCGACATCGTGATGCCCGGCAAGATGGACGGCCTGGCGCTGGCGCATCGCCTGCGGCAAATCCGCCCGGACCTGCCGATCCTGCTCGCAACCGGCTACAGCGACGCCGCGCTCAATGTGCGCGGCGACTTCCCGATCCTGCGCAAGCCCTACGAGATCCACCAGCTCAGCCAGGCGATCGCCAAACTGCCGCGGTGAGCAACAGGCGGGGAAGCCAGCCATGGACTCGGCCGACAAGGTGTTCGCCGGATCAATTCCGCAAATCTATGAGCGGCTGATGGTGCCGTTGATCTTCGCGCCTTATGCGCGCGATCTCGCGGCGCGGATTGCGCGAGCCCGTCCGCGCCGGCTGCTGGAGACGGCGGCCGGGACCGGCGTCCTCACCCGAGCGCTGGCGGCGCAACTGCCTGCCGATATCGGCATCACCGCGACCGACCTCAATGAGCCGATGCTGGCGCAGGCGAAAGCCACCCTGCCCGATCCGCGCATCGAATGGCGGCAGGCCGACGCGCTGGCGCTGCCGTTCGACGACGCAAGCTTCGACGTTGTCGCCTGCCAGTTCGGCGCCATGTTCTTTCCCGATCGCGTCAAAGGCTACGCAGAGACGCGGCGCGTGCTCACGCCCGGCGGCCGGCTTTTCTTCAACGTCTGGGACCGCATCGAGGACAACGAATTTACCGACGTGACCACGCAAGCGCTGGCGGAAGTCTTTCCAGACGACCCGCCGCGCTTCATGGCGCGCACGCCGCACGGCTATCACGACAAGGATTTGATCCGCAGCGACCTGGAGCGTGCCGGCTTCAGCGAGATCGCGATCGAAGCCGTCGATCACGTCAGCCGCGCGCCCTCGCCGCGCGATGCGGCGGTCGCGCTTTGCCAGGGAACGCCGCTGCGCAGCGAAATCGAGGCGCGCGGCGCGCCGGGACTGCAGGCCGCCACCGATGTGGCCGAGCAGGCGCTGGCGCGGCGCTTCGGCAGCGGTGCGATCGAAGGACGGATCCGCGCACTGGTCGTCTCGGCGATCGCGCTGTAGCTCCGGCACTGCGCGCCGGGTCACTACGCATCCTACAAAATCGCCTCGAAAGCGCTGCGCAGCGTCTCATGGCGGAAGACAAAGCCGCTGGATAGTGCCTTGTTCGGCAGCACGCGCTGGCCGCTGAGCAGGAGCTCCTCGGCAAAATCGCCGCCGACGGCGCGCAGCAAGGCGGCCGGAATCCGGAAGATGGCGGGACGGCCAAGCCGCCGGGCCAGCTCTTCGGTGAACTTGCCGTTGGTGACCGGAATCGGCGCGGTCGCGTTGATCGGACCGTTGATGTCCTGGCGCGCGATCACATAGGCGATCAGGCGCACGAGATCATCGCGCTCGATCCACGACATCCATTGCCGGCCGGATCCGAGCGGCCCGCCAAGGCCGAACTCGAACGGCGTCAGCAGGCGCGTGACGAAGCCACCCTCGGTGCCCAGCACCAGCCCGATGCGCAGGCAGACGAGGCGCACGCCATGCTCGATCGCCGGGTGCGCAGCCTGCTCCCAGGCCTCGCAGAGATCGTGGCTGAAGCAGACATGCGATTTCGCGGATTCCGTCAGCACCTGGTCCTGCCACAGGCCGTACCATCCGATCGCCGAGCCCGAGACCAGCACGGCCGGCTTGCGCCTCAGGCGCGCGATCAGGGCGATGATGTCGCCGGTCATGTTGATGCGGGAGTCGAGAATGCGGCGGCGTTTTTCGTCCGTCCAAAGGCCGTTGCCGATCGGCTCGCCCGCGAGATTGACGATGGCGTCGATCGCGGTGTCGTTCGGCAACTGGTCGAGGCTGGTGATGACGGTGATCGGCGGCGGCAACATTTCAGTTTTGGCAGGATTGCGCACCAGCGCGATCACCCGGTGCCCCGCGCCGCTGAGCGCCGCCACCAGCCGGCTGCCGATGAAGCCGGTCGCGCCAGTGACCAGCACAGTCTGGTGCGGCGTTATCTTTTCCACGAGCTCGTGCGCCGGCCGGCTCGTCATCCGTCCGAGCCGCGCAGCAGCCGCAAAATCGCGCACGCCGCAGAGTCCGGCACCAACCGCGCACGCCGTGGCGGCGATGCTGAGCAGTCCGGCGTAGGCCGGCGCAATTCCGGTCGGCCGCGCCGCCCATTCGCCGAGCACCGGCAGCAGCAGGATCAGGATGGCGCCGTAATTGATCGCAAGCAGTGTGTGATTGATGCGTTCGCTCGCCGGCAGTTTTCGGCTCAAATCCTCCTCGACGAAATCCATCAGCGTGATGACGATCTCGACCACCAGCACCGCGATCACCAGCATCGCGAGGAGGCCATAGACTTCCAGCCAGCCTAGCACGAGGAACAGCAGCGAATACAGCAGATTGCGCACGCCGTGCAGCTTCAGCTCGTAGCGCTGCGAGGGACGCCACGCCAGCCGCTCGGTGAGTTCGTGATGGTAGAAGGTATCGAACGCCCCCATGACGATTTGAATGCCAATCAAACTCCAGAGCAGCGGTGTCATGACAGGACCTCCCGGAACACGGCGGACTGACGGATCAACGTGCCGAAGCGGGGATGCACGACGTCGAGCGTGAAGCGGAATTCGCCGCCGCCGAGATCGACATGGGTGACGGTCATCGCGCCCGGTGTCAGCCATTCCGGCAGCGCCAGCCGCAGCGGCCCGATCTCGAAGGAATAGCCGGCGCTGCGGAACACCATCGCCTCATGCTCCACCGAGATGGTGAGCGCCATGCTGATACCGCAGCCGACATATTCCTCGATTCCCGTCGGCCCGGCGAAACGCTTCACGGAATGGATCGCCTGCGGAAAGCCGCTGCTGCGCGCGCACAGCCGCGTCCAGACCTGCCCGCCGCTTGCGGCATCTTCCGTCACGGTGACGATGATCGGCACTTTGGTCTCGCGCCCCGACGGCAGCGGGCCGCCGATCAGACGCGCCACCTGCGCGAGCCACCAGCCGATCGTGCTGAAGGTCGCCTCCTCGATCTCGCCGGCATAAACGATGGTAGAACCTGGGCCGAGGCGTTTTGAAAAGCGCCGCCAGGTGGCGACTGGCAGGCGTCCCCACTCCTCCGGCGGCAGCAATGCGCGAAAACGGTTGTCGTCGACAAATTTTTCGCTTGGAGCCGGCGGCGAAGGAAACCGTGTGATCGTGCTTGCTAACGCCATGGTACGCTCCAGCCGTTTGTCCCCGCCTATTTGGTTTTCCCCGGAAGCAAGCTGACGATCCTCCCGCCAAGCTTGATCAGCGCGATCAGCCGCGGCCGCGGCACAGTGAGCATCTGCGTGTACCAGCGGTCGGCGAGCTCGGTGAAATCAAGCATCTCCTTCAGCCGTTTGGCTGCGACCGGGCTGATGGAAGGATCGTCCGCGGCGTCGGACACGCAGGCGCGCAGCGCATCCACCGCAGGGTCGATCTCGCGCACCTTGCGGCCGGCCGCGATCTTGGCCGCCACCTCCCAGATATCGGTCTCCGCCTCAAAATGATCGCGGCGGTCGCCGAGGATCGGCACGCGCCGGATCAGCCCCCAGGACAGCAGCTCCTTGATCGAGTTGGAGACATTGGAGCGGGCCATGCCGAGGGTGTCGGCGATGTCCTCCGCCGTCATCGGCTCCTCGGCGAGGTAAAGCAGCCCGTGGATCTGGCTGACCGAGCGGTTGACCCCCCATTCGTCGCCCATGTCGCCCCAATGCAGGATGAAGCGCTCGACCACGGTGGGGAGTTTCTTCTTGGCGGTTGTTTCTGTCATGACAGAAATATCTGACAGATGAGAGAGGAAGTCAAGGGCGGCTTTCAGGGCGAGGCCGGCGGCACGTTGTAAAGAGTGGGACAGTTAACGCAGCCGGCCGGCCCGTTCGCGCTAATCATGGGGGTTGTAGGGTCAGGAGGCGGCCATGATTGCCATTGGACAAGCGCTGTTGCGCGTTCTCAGCACGTCAACGGCGCCGACGTTCTCGCGAAGCTCGTGATGTTCTGCGGCGCCGTTACAGCCCGCTAGCGCTGCCCCGGCCGCCAGGAAAGATCATCGGACCACAGATAGATCGCGATCGCGGCGAGGCACATCACAATGCCCACCCAGAAGATCGGCGAGTGATGGATCGGCCGCCCTTCCCGCTTTCGATTTGATGGCGCCATGACGACCCCCGCCCTTCCCCGAGACTAGATCGTCGGCAGCACGGAAAAGCGCTCGCCCTCATAGCGCAGTTTGAGCTGCTCCTCGCCGCCGGTTTCGCGCGTGACGCTGTCGACCCGCGCCGATGGCGGGCCGTGGCGGCACAGCGCCACCATCTCGGCCACGACGGTGGCCGGTCCGGCAAACAGCGCCTCGACGCTGCCGTCGCGGCGGTTGCGCACCCAGCCTTCGAGCTGGCTGATGCGCGCCTGATGCTCGACCCAGGCGCGGTAGCCGATGCCCTGCACCCGGCCGCGGATTGTCACCTGCTGGATGGCGTGACTCATTTCTTTAGCCCAAGAAACTCTGCGCTGCGCGCCTTCGCCTCGGCCGCCCGGGTCAAACGCGCGGTCAGGTCGGAAGATGCAAGGCCCTTCAGATTCTTTGGCGGCGTTCCCTCACGTAACGCTTGAAGCGTCTCGTAAACGGCCTGGGTGGCGGCGGCGAACGGCGCATGGCCCTGCAGCGCGATTTTCAC
>Ga0081539_10001415_pt1 | contig 41285 bp, 36 predicted proteins | sample TabmetS4T2R2_FD_71023 | JGI IMG/M metagenome (GOLD analysis project Ga0081539, IMG submission 71023) | Tabebuia heterophylla rhizosphere microbial communities from the University of Puerto Rico - S4T2R2 | ecosystem: Host-associated > Plants > Roots > Rhizosphere ... | reverse complement strand
TAGCCGATCCGGTTTTCTTCCGCGCGCACATTCGTTGCAACGGGGCATTAGGCTTGTGGGACGTGCCTCAAGACATTGCCGCTCGATTACGCGAAGCGGCTTAACGCCCGCCATCACCCGCGCCCCCGCGCAACGTGCATGAGAGGCTTCGTGATGGGGCGTCGGGTGCATGCCGTTGTTAGGTGCGGGCTAAGGTAAAGCGACCTTGTCATAGATTTCTCTCATGGCGAGATTACACTGAATAGAAGGTAACTCAATCATGTCCTCCAGCGAGCGATAGTCTGTGAGTAGCCAACGCCCATCAGCCTGCTTCACATACTGTTCCACCTTGTACTCTTCCTGCGCAACCAACAAATATTCTGCCAGCGATTCGATGGAGCGATAAAAGCCGAACTTCCTGCCCCGATCATATAACTCGGTAGATTGAGAGAGCACTTCGATAATAACGGTTGGGTTAAGCAGCGTATCAACATACTCATCTTCAAACTGTGGGTCGCCACAGACCACGACCACATCTGGATATGTATAAAGGCGCGTCGAAGGCACACGGACGCGCATATCGCTGGCGTACCCCTCGCAAGGACGACCCCGCAGTTGTGAACTTATTTCGCGCGTCAGATTGAAGGCTATTAGATTGTGATTCCGGCTGGCCCCGGTCATCGCAACCATCTCGCCATCAATGTATTCACTCTTATGCTCTGCTTTGCGTTCGATGGTTAGATACTGAGCGGGCGTTAAGTAAGTCGTCGGCTGGCTGGACATAATCACCTCCTCAAACTAATTCTTTCCGCAATATATCACGAGATGTAAGGGTAGATGGAAGCACCTAACGCTGGAATTGAGATGCCCGCGCCTCGGCGCGCTACATCATAAGAGCCGTGCTGGCGCGGGTCATCTCCAATGACTTGTTCGGCTGCCTCCTTGATTGAAACCACGCATCTTTGAACAGCCATCTTGCCCGAAGCCACGAATCTATCACAACACCCCTCAAAGGATAGCAGAGAAGCGCGGCGGCGCGACTCGAAAGGAAAGCAAGACGGTTGAATGAAGGAAGCCGCGCGCCGTTGATAATCATAAAGTCTCGCGCAATGGATTGAAAGAACAAGTGGCAGCCGAACTACTATTCATATTGTGTGCCGCCGTATAATACCTCAAAGTGGGATATTATGCGGCCAATTTGAAGGATAATACCCTGTGGGGGCGTGTTATGCGGCTTATTTGTCGCATAATGCCCGGTATGGTGGTATTATACGGCCCGAAAGCCTCTCGGTTGTATGATTCTTCACGCGGTCACAAGAGAATCTGCCCTTATGCCATGTCCAAACCAAAACTCATGGATCAGGTGCGCGCCGTTGCGCGCCTCAGGCATTTGAGTCGCAGCACCGAGGAGTCTTACGCATTTTACATAAAGCGTTTCATACTCTTCCACAAGAAACGCCACCCAAAAGAGTTGGGCGCGGATGAAATCCGACAATACCTCATTCACCTCGCCGTCGAAAATAGGGTAGCGGCTTCGACTCAAAACGTAGCCTTTAACGCCCTCTTGTTCCTCTACCGCGATGTGCTTGGAGTCGGACTCCCTCGAATCGAAAACATTCCACGCGCTAGATACCCCCGCCGCCTGCCCGTCGTCCTGACCCGCGAAGAGGCGAGAGCCGTCATTGCTAATCTCACGGGGACTTCAAAACTCGTTGCCGGCTTACTCTACGGCTCCGGCCTGCGCTTGATGGAAGCCCTCCGCCTGCGCGTCAAAGACTTGGACTTCGACTCGGCGCAGATCACCGTGCGCGAAGGTAAAGGCGAGAAAGACCGCGTGACGATGTTGCCTCAATCAATGATCGAGGTGTTGCGGGCGCACATTTTGACCGTTCGATGTCTGCACGAGGCCGACCTACGCGCGGGTTTCGGCGAGGTGAAGCTGCCTTACGCGCTCGAAAGGAAATACCCGCGCGCCGTAAAAGAATGGGGCTGGCAGTATGTCTTCCCGGCCTCCAAGCGCTCTATAGACCCGCGCAACGGCCTCGAACGCCGACATCACCTGTGCGAGACAGCCATACAAAGAGCCGTCAAAGACGCGCTGCGTCAAGCCGGAATAAACAAGCACGCCAGTTGTCACACCTTCCGCCACAGCTTTGCCACACACCTTCTCGAAGAACGTTACGACATACGCACGATTCAAGAGTTGCTCGGACACAAGGACGTTAAGACGACGATGATTTACACACACGTTTTGAATCTCGGTGGGCGCGGGGTTCTCAGCCCGCTCGACTCGAAACAGCAAGATTAGAAAACAAAGCCTTGACACACCGCGACGGTTTGTTTACATAAAGCGTTTCGTTGAAGACCCTAGCCCGCCTCGCTCTCCACCGCGCTCGTCTCGCGCTCCTCGTGCATCTCACGCGTCAAGAAGTAGTTGAGTCCCGTGCGTATGACGGCGATTGCGCCGAGCTTGCCTATCTGATCCCAACTCGGTGCGACGGCGGTCGAGAGTATGTCCGCGCCGAGTTGAAACTCAAGCGCGAGCGCGAGGTGGCGCGCAAGCGTAAGCCTTATGCCGTTGTAGTCTCTCTGGCGCGGCGGGATGAGCGCTCGCACAAACTGGTAGGCTGCTGTGACGACGCCGAGACCTATAATCGCCGCGCCCGTCGTCTCCACGAGAAGCTTCAGCCACTGCACGAGGTTGATGATTGTGCTCTCGGCTGCGCCCGCGCTCGGCGCTTCGACGAGGCCGCGGATACTTTCCTGCAAGAGAAAAATATTTATCGCCATCAACGCCCCGAAGCTACTTCGGCTGGATACGTAAGGTGAAACTCGCTATCTCTATCTTGTCGTCGGGTTTTACTTCGACGCGCTCGTCGCGCGGTATCTCGCGCCCGCCGACGAAGGTCGGGTTGCGCCCCGTCGGCGTGAACCAGAAACGGCCCGTGTTGTCGCGCTCTAACATCGCGTGGCTGCGGCTTACTTCCGGGTCGCCCTTGATTGCGAGGTCAACCGTCACGGATTTTGAGCCGCGCCCGATTGCGATTTCGTTTTTGAGAACGGGGACGACAGTCTGGCGCACGCCGTTTCGCCAGATTTCGACGCTGTAAAGTTCCTGCGGGCGAACGGCAACCTTCGTCACGTCGCTTTCGGGTTGCTCCGTGTCGGCGGTCGAAGGACTTGGAACTGAGGCCGCGTCTGCTTCAGCGAGCGACTTTTCGCCCGGACGCGCCGTGACCATCGTGTGGCCGCCCGACTCCGCCGACTCCCAAACGGGCTGTACGCGAAACTCGCCCTTGTTGAGCGTGCCGTCAACGCGTAGCTCGACGGCGAAGGCTTTCGTGGCGAGTTGCGTCTGGCCCGAAAGTTCGCGCGCGCGTTCCGAAAGGACGTAGAAGAGTCCCTGTTCGAGTCCGCGACGCTTCTCGCCCTGCCATTCCTTGTCGTCGTCGTTCGATAGATAAACGACGTATTCGGGCGGGATGTAAGTCGGGCCGCCCGGCGGCGTGAACATCTCGCTCTGCATGACCTTCTCGACCTCGCGCGCGACCTTCACCAAAAACTCTTCCCAGACCCTTCGCGGTCGCGCCTTCTCGTCAACTTCGGCGAGCGGGTCGTCGGAAGTCTCGCCGTCAATCCAACGGCGTATCGAATCAATGATACCCACTTCGTCTTTTACCCCTTCATTAGAGAAGTATGATTACTGAGCTTTCAAAAACGTGCCGTTGACCCAGCCCTGTTCTTTCGAGTCGGGGTCTGATTTGGCGCGCGCGTGCTCAAGCACCTGAACCTGACACCACTTGCCGCTCGTCTGCAAAATCTTCACGCGCGAGCCGTTCTCCGCAAGCCCAATCTTCGTGTAGCCGGGGCCGGGGCCGTTGCGCAAGTTTACATCTATCGTTGTTACAAATATACCGCCGACCTGTTGCGCCGTGTTGCCGACCGCCTGCGCCTGCTGGCCCGCGTTCGAGCCGCGCCGGATGTTGTTGACGTACTTGTAGGTCGCAAAGAGCATTCCCGAAAACGCGAGCAGCAGAAGGAGCGCGACGAGCCACTTCTTGACGCCCGCCGACAGGCGCGGCTCCGCGCTCGAAGGATACCAAGGCTCGACCGCGCGACTGTCTCTACGTTGACTCTCACGCGCCTTCGACAGCTCACGGCGCGCGTGTGCGGGGTCGAGGCTCGCGCGCTCCGCGATGTCGGCGTCTGACTCCGCGCCCGCGATGGGGACGACGATGCGGTGGCGCGCCGTTGTGCTCGCATTGCGCGAGTCGCGGTCGAAGGTCGGCGCGGGCGGCGGCGCTATCTTAAGTTCGCCGAGATTAACTCTACCCGCGCTCTTAACGTCGTCGCCGATTTCAACGTCGTCGCCGGACTCGGCTTCGCCGTTCGTATTAACCGAAGGGCCGACTCCGAATTGGCCGCCCGTGGGGCTTCGCAGCGGACGCGTCTGCGCCATCGTCGCGTCCTTTATGTCGCGCCAGAACTCTTCGACCGTCTGATGTCTCTTTTCGGGATTGGTCTGCGTCGCGCGTTCGAGCACGCTTAGGACGTAGCGCGACCACTCCTCGGCGGCGAAGTTATCGGGAAGCTGCGTGATGGGCTTCCGAGAGAAGCGGCGCGGCGCTTCGCCCGTGAGGAGCATGTAGGTGGTCTTGGCGAGCGAGTAGATGTCGGCGGCGGGCGTCAAAAGCGCTGTCCGACGCGTGAGAGCGGACGTGTCGAGCGCGCCCGTGACGGCGAGCGGGTGATGTTCGGGAGCGGCATAGACGTCCGTGCCGACGCGGGTTATCGCGCCCTCGCCGGCTTCGATTTTGGCGACGCCGAAGTCGGCGATTTTTATCGTGTGCTGGTCTGCCGTGAGCAGAAGGTTCTGCGGTTTTATGTCGCGGTGTATGACGCCGTGCTTGTGCGCGTGCGCGAGTCCGTTCGAGACCTGTTCGAGATAAAAGAGCGCGCCTTCGAGCGGAAGAGGCCGCTTGCGCACGAGCGCTTGAAGGTCGCCGCCCGGCAGGTATTCGAGGACGAGGTAGTGAAACGTGCGGCCCTGTAGGTCTATGGCCGTGCCGTGTCCGAGCCGGCTGATGATGTTCGGGTGGCGCACGCGGTCGAGCGCGATGGCCTCGTTACGAAAGTTTTCGATGAGCGTGCGCTCAAGCTCAGGGTCGGGCGAGCCTTGCAGGTAGGCGTTCAAAGCTTTGATGACGACCGTGCGCGGCGAGCCGTTCCGAGCGTCCACGTCGCGCGCGACATAGACCTCGGAATAGCTCCCGCGACCGAGGCAGTCGAGCACCTCGTAGCGACCGTCGAGACTACACTGCTGAAGCTTAAGCTCGCTCATCTTTTATTGAGTCTGAAGTCTGGAGTCTGAAGTCTGGAAAGATGGATGCGCTTTTGTTTGACTTCAGACTCAGGTTTTCAGACTTCATATTTCAAATTCCAAACTCCAAATTTCAGACTCCAGACTCCAGACTCCAGACTCCAGACTCCAGACTTTTTCAAGGCGTCGCGTTCGCGTTGGCATTCATGTTCGCGTCGCCTTTTTGCCACTGCGGGCGCATCACAGCGTCGAGCGCTTTGGCGGCTTCGTTCGCGCCCGTCTGGTCGCCCGCGCGCATGTGCGCGGCCACTTTCGCCACGAGCGCGTCAATCTTGAGTTCGCCGTTGTGCGAGGTCATGTTCAAATCGGCGCGCTGTATTGCGCGGTCGAAGGCGCTGATTGCATCTTGCGGCTGGTCTGTCAAAAGCATCGCGCGACCGTAGAGATAAAGAAACTCCGGGTCATCGGAGTTGAGCGGCTGGTCGTTCGACTCGGCTGACATTCTCGAAGCAACGGTCGTGGGCGACAAATCAACCTCGCGTCTGAGGCGCTCGAAACGCGCTTCCGCACTTTCGACGCCGACCGTGGGCGTCGCCGTGCCCGAAGTCGCCGGCTGTAGGACGTTGGCGTTGTTCGCGTTCGCGTCGGCGCGACTCGACGCAAGACGCGCGCCGCCCTTGCGCTCGAAAACCATGCCGACGTAGAAGGCGAGCGCGACCGACGCGAGTACGAGGAAGAGAACTCCGAGCGCCTTCACAGCGCCGCCCGACCGCGCGGGCGGACTCTTTGATGTGTCGGCGGCGGCGTTTGATGTCTTGTTCGAGTCGTTCGACTTCGCATCGTTCGACGCGGCGGCTTCGCGCGACGCGCCCGCGTCGTCGAAGGGTCTTTGAAAAAAGGGCGAGGGGTGGTCTTGGAGCGTCGGCGCGGAGTGTGTGTCGGGGCGCTCGCGCACGAGCGTCGCCTCTTCGTCGGCGGCAAACTGCGGCGCACCGCCGACGCGAACCAGAACAGCCGTCAGATTATCTTCCGCGCCGCGCTCGTAGCAAAGACGCTTCATCTCCTCGCACGCGCGTTTGAGGTCGGGAGAGGCGCGCAGGATGGAGGAAAGCTCCGCGTCGGGGATGTGGCGCGTGATGCCGTCGGAGCAGAGGAGGAAGGTCGTGCCGTTCTCTATGTCGAGCGAACGCATGTCAACTTCAACCGCCGCCTCCGCGCCGATTGCTCGACTGATTACGTTTCTGCCGGGATGGTTCGCGGCCTGTTCGGGCGTCATCCGTCCGGCGCGAACTTCCTCTTCGACGAGCGAGTGGTCTTCGGTCTCGCGCCGGAGTTGGCCCGTCGGGGTTAGACGATAGAGGCGCGAGTCGCCGACGTGGCCGATGGTCGCGCGAAGGCCATTGAGATGAAGTGCGACAATGGTCGTCGCCATCATCGAGAGGTCGGGCTGCTCGCGCGACATTCGATAGATGGAATCGTTGGCGCGCTGAATGGCAATCTCCATCAAGTCTTCAACGTCTTCTTCGGGCTTGTGATGCCGGAACGCCTCTTCGAGGACTTCGACCGCCGTCTTCGACGCGACCTCGCCGGCGTTTGCGCCGCCCACGCCGTCGGCGACGGCGAAGATGCCGCGCTCCGAGTCGCTGAGCATCGAGTCTTCGTTGAGCGGGCGCTTGTCGTTCAGCCCGCGGTCTGAAATCGCCGCCGTCTCGATTGGAACTGCCGTGGGGTTATCGGTCATTGAACCGCCTCCGGGACTCTGATTTCTTCTTCTTCATCGTGCGGCATGGCGGTCGCGGCGGGGCGCAGTTGCGCTCCTTCCGCGTCCGAAGCGTTGCGATGCGAGAAGGCTAAGAGCATTCCGAGCATTGCGAAACTCGTTATCAAACTGAAGCCGCCGTGACTGACGAAGGGAAGCGTGATTCCAGTCATCGGCAGCGCGCGCGTCGTGCCGCCGATGTTGACGATTGCCTGAAAGCCTATGAACGCCGTTAAGCCCGCCGAGCAGAGCTTAGTGAACATATCACGCGCCTCAATCGAAGTCCGCACGCCCGCGTTGACGAAGACGATCAAGGCGAGTATGACGACCGCGCCGCCGGCGAGTCCCAACTCTTCGCCGATGGCCGCGTAGATGAAGTCGGAGTCGGCGACGGGTATGACTTCTGAAAAGCCGAGTCCGAGTCCGCGACCCGTTACGCGTCCGGCGGCGATGCCGAAGGTTGCCTGCGAGGGCTGAAACGCGATGCGGTCGAACCAGACGTCAACGTTAACGGTCTTTTGCATCGCCGGACTCTCTTCGGCGAGTTGCTTCATGCGCGGGTTCGAGGCGAGCGCGTCTTCGTAGTCGCCCTTCCACCATTCCGTGTCGGGCGAGGGCGGGTCGAAGCCGTCGAGCCAGAGGTGGAAACGCTGCTTGATTCGGTCGGGCAGAATGGCGCGGACGGGCGTCGCGAGCGTCGTGAGCGTCGGAACTTTCTCCTGCACTTCGGGCGGGAGAGCGCCGACGACTAGGATTGCGACGACGAGTACGAGCGAACCGACGAAGACTAAAAGCTGCGGCCAGCGTCGGACGGCGACGAGGTAGAGCGTCGCGTAAGCGCCGCTGAAGACGAGCATCTGACCGAAGTCTTTGAGCGCGAAGAAGGGGATGAAAGGTATCGCGCCCATCACGAGAAGCGGCAGCACGTTTCGCGCGCGCGGCACGCCCCAGTAGGTGCGCGCCAGCTCGCGGTAGTGCGCCGTGAGCACTCCGGCGAAGCCCACGAGGAAGGGTATCTTCGACAACTCCCAAGGCGTCATGTTGCCGCTCACCTTGCCCGCGCGCGACCAAGCGACCGCGCCAAAGAGAGGCACGAGCGTCGCCAGAACAATGACGAAACTGTGTCGCTGCATCCAGTCGAGATACTTGTCGCGCGAACAGAACCAGTAGGCTGCGGCCATCGCGACAAAGGCGAAGAGAGGAATCCAAGTGAAGGACGAGCCGAGGACGCGGCCCACCGTCACGTCGGAGCGTCGAACAATCTGCGGAGTGGCGTTGGGCTGCGGCGCGGTCGGGTCGAGTCCCATCGCGCGCTTCTTGTCGGCGTCGTAAAACTGGTTGACGAATCGGAGTCGTTGAACTTGAGTCTTCTCGGCGCGGGCCTCTGCCTTCTGGCCTGAGCCGTATTCGGGGTCGCTGTAGAGACGGTATTGGACGAGAAGTCCGATGGAGAAGAGAAGTATCGCGGTCGTAAAGAGCGTCCAGTTGCCCCGGAAGCGTTCGGCGCGCGAGAGCCAGAAGAGGAAGACGATGAGCGGCACGTAGAGCAAGAGGTCGCGCGCCGCGCCGACGACCGAAGGTTCGTAGCCGCGCAAGATGGCCGAGTCATAGACGGCGACGTAGCCGACAACCTCGAAACCTATGAGCAGGAGCAAGAGCAGAAGGTGCGTGGATGCACGATTTCTCATATCAGTAGTTCAACCCCAACCTTGTAAACTTCTCCGCGTGTGAACGACTCGAAGCGTAAACAACTCACCTCGCAATCAACGCAGCGCGCGAACGACTCAGCGCGCGAACAACTCATCAACAACCCCGCGCGTAAGCAACTCGTCAAGCCGTCAACGTCTCAGCGCATCTTTAACGCTGGCCCGCGCGGTTTAAGTCGCGCGCGTTGCGCTGCTCGGCGACCGGGGTCGCGCGTGGGCGCGGCGTCGCGCGCGGCTTCGCGGGCGACTGCGCGGGCGAAGGTTGCGCGCGTGGAGTCTGTTGTCCCGGCGCTTGTGGCGGCTGTCCCTGCGGCTGTTGGCCTTGAGGCGGTTGCGCGCCCGCGACGTTTATCAGTCCGAGGTCGCGCGCCTTAAGGACGAGCGCTGCTGCGATTGGCGCGGCGGCGCGCGCGCCGTAGCCTCCGCCTTCGACTAAAACGGCCATCGCAACCTGCGGGCGGTCGAGCGGCGCGATGCAGAGAAACCAACTGTCAATGCGCTTCTCCGGCGAAATCTTCGGCACGAAGTATTCGCGTATTGGATTGCCGCGACGGTCGCGCTCGATCTTTTTCTCCAAAACCATCTCGCCCGTCTTCGGGTCGTAGACGGGGACTTCCTTTTCAGCCGTCCCGGTCTTTCCGCCCGTCAAGATACCTTGCGCGTGAACTCCGGGGAAGACGCTCGTCGCCGTGCCCGAACCGCCGCTCGTCACGAGTCCCATGATGCGACGCATCTCGGCGGCCTGTTCGGGCGCGGCGGCCTGCGCCCAAACTTCTGACGGACGGTCGTACTCGATCTTCGGCTTCATCAACTTGCCTTCGAGGTTCGCAATGGCCGAAGCGACGAGCGCCATCTGAAACGGCGTCATCTGTCCGGCGTAGCCTTGCCCGAAGCCTATGAGTCCGAGGTCGTACGGACGCATCCCCGAACGCAGTACGACCGTTGCCTCGCGCGGCGCGAGCGCGCGTGCCATTGCCTCGCTCGATACGTCCCAAATCAACGGCTGCTTGCGACCGCGTACGGCGTCTTCAGGTGTCGCGTAAGAAGTGATGCCGAGCGCCTTCACTTCTTCGGCCAAACGCTCAGGGCCGAGTTTGATGGCCAACTGCGCGAAGTATTGGTTGCAAGAAACTTCAATCGCCGTGTCAATTCCGATTGTGCCGTGGACTTCGCCCGTGCCGCCCGAATCTAAAATCACCTTCGCGCCGCGCTCGGCGTAGAAGCCCGCGGCGGAGCAGTTGAACTTGAGGTTCTGCATCCCGGCGCGGAAGGCCGCGAGCATGACGACGGTTTTGAAGGTCGAGCCGGGGATGTAATACGCGCCCGTCGCGCGGTTGACGAGCGGTCGGTCGCGGTCGTTCGCGTTCAGACGAATCCAAGTCTCCTCGTCCTGAACTTCTTTCAGACTGTACGAAGGGTTGCTGTACATCGCCAACAACTCGCCCGTCTGCGGATTGAAGACGACGACGGCGCCGTGACGCCCTTTCAACTGCGCGACGGCCTCCTTCTGCAATTCGCTGTCAATCGTCAAACGCACGTCGAGGTTCGCGGGCTGCTTGATGTCTTCCTTCATCAAGACATCGAGCGACTCGGGCGCGGCGCTGCTCTCGACGCCGAAGAGCGCGCGCTCAAGGCCGGGGTCGCCGCGGTCGGAGCCGAGTATTTGCGAAACTTCGGTGTCGAGCGGATAGTCGCGCACGATTTGTCCGTTCGGCGCGCGCCGGTAGAGCGCGAGCGCGCGGTCGAGGCTTCCCGTGCGGTCGAGAATCCACCCGCGCAGAGTTGACTCGGCGAGCCGGCGGTTACGCAGGTCTTTGTAGCTCAACTCCTGAAAGCGCTCGTTCGACTCCACAGCGTACTCGGCCCAATAGACGTGGAATCCGAAGACTCCGAGCGCGAGCAGCACGAAGAGCCAGCGCAACGCGCGAAGCCCACGGTTCGTCGAGGTCGCGCCGAGACGTTGACGCACTTCGGGCGGCAAGTCAGCCGACGCGACCGAATCAAGCGCCGAACGCCTGCGCCTGCGCCACAGAAGCAGCGACACGAAAAGAAGCAGAACCAACAGCGCGACGCCCGCCGTGAAGATCAAACTCAACAGCGCGGGCTGCTTTTCGGGAATGTCTGCGAATAAAAACATAAGTAAATTAAGTGATGAGTGCGGAATGATGAATGATGAATGAAGACAAGGTTGCTGTTCTTAATTCATCATTCATCACACATCATTCATCACTGCTTTTTAAACCTCACTTCTACGTCGCCGAAGCTTACGACGTCGCCGTCTTCTATCTGCCGGGCCTCTCCGTAGGAGATACGCCGCCCGTTGATGAACGTTCCGTTCGTCGAACCTGTGTCGGCGACCAGAAGCGTGCCTTCGCGGTTCATAACGAGCGCGGCGTGAATCTTCGAGACGCTCGGATGTTCGAGTTGCAAATCGTTGTCGGCCACGCGACCGACGTTCATGCGACGCCCGCCCGGCTTGAACTGTAGAACTTTCTCCGTCGAGCCGTTCGGCGTTGTGACGCGCGCCGCGACGCGCACGTCGGGCGACGCGAGCGCCGACCTCGGAATCGCGTCCTTCAAATCTTCCGCGTGATGCGCGGCCTCGTCCTTCTGACGCAGTTCTTCCTCAAACTCGCCGAAGGTCGGGTCAACGGCGATGCCGGAAGTGAATATGTCGGCGCTCGTCTCGACCTTGATGGGTGCGAGCGTGCGCAGGCGTTGGTCGTTGATGTAGTCAATCGCGGCTGCTAAGACTTCGTTCTCAAGCTCCTTGATATATTCGGGCGGGGCTTCGGAGTGTGTGCCCCATTCGACGCGGAGCTTGAAGAGGTGCGGGGCGATGCGTCGGCCCTGCCCGTCGTCGCGCACGCGCTCTTCGATGAGTCGCTTCATGCGCTCGATGAGCTTGGTGGTGGTGAAGCCGGTCTGCGTCTCGGCCTCTCGACCGAGCTTTCGGTCAACGACCGAACCCATTCCTTCGAGCACGCGGCGCATCAGACGCTCGACCAGAGCCTCGTCGCGCTTCTTCTCACCCTTCTCGTTCTTCTCACTCATAAACGGGGCGTCTTAGGACGAAACAAACGTGAGCCGGAGCGACCCGGCGGCAAAGTCTGAAAAACAGGGGAAGGGGAATCCAAAATGCTTGAAGAACACTGGCGGCATTTTAGCCGAAACACCCCTAAATGCGGAAGGCAAACCGCTAGCGCGAAGGCAAAAGGCAAAAGGCAAACTTCAAGAGGCAAAAGTGAAGACGAGGGCGACGTTGTCTGTCATCTTCACTTTTGCCTCATGCCTTTCGCCTTTTGCCCTTCACCTTCTTCATGTGCCTCTTACTTTTTGCCTTCTCCGAAAGAACGTTGCCGCGCAGCCTCGTAGAGTATGATGGCGAGCGCGACCGCGACGTTCAGACTCTCGACGGGCGCGCGCATTGGGATTCGCACACGCTCGTCGGTCGCGCGAATCTCTTCCTCCGTCAGCCCGCCAGCCTCCGGCCCGACGACAATCGCGCGCGGCGTCGTCCAGTCAATCTCCGTGTGCGTTTTGGAGGCGGACACAGATGTGCCGACTGTCCGCACGCCGCGTTCGGCGCACACGCGCAAAGCATCTTCGAGCGACGCGCCCGTCCATAAAGGCACTCGGAAGGCCGAACCCATCGAGCCGCGCAGAGCCTTCGGCGAGAACAGGTCGGTCGAGCCTTTCGTCGAGACCGCGGCGGTCGCGCCCGCGGCCTCCGCAACACGCAACATCGCGCCCGCGTTCGAGGGGTTGTTCGCGCGGTGCATGACGACGACTAGCGGAGTCTCATCCACGCATCCGATAACGCCGGAGCTTGTTTCGGGACGACGCGCGACGGCGACAACGCCCTGCGGCGTCTTCGTGTCGGAGACCGATTCAATCACGTCGTCGCTCACAAGCAGAACACGCGGGCACACGCCGCGCAACTCTTCAACGAGACGCGCGCCGCGCGCGTTCTCTTCCAACGCTGTCGTGTAAAGCGCGAACTCGAAATCAACACGCCCGCGCATGGCCTCTTCGCAAAGCCTCACGCCCTCGACGAAAATCAAACCCGCCTCACGCCCGTCGCGCGCGGCGCGCACGCGTTGTATGAGCGGATTCTTGCGGCTCGTAATTATCTCTTTCATATAGAATGCGGCAGTGTGAGTGATGAATGAAATCGAAGTCGCTGCTTTACATTCATCACTCATCACTCATCATTCATCATTCCGCATTTCTCCAACTCGGCCCAAACGGGCCAGTGATCCGAGACGCCCGCGAAGCGCGCGACGCCCCAACGCCGCACGCGCGCGCCGCGCACGAAAATCCAGTCGAAGTGATGACGAATCGGCCCGGAGCGCCAAGTAGTCGTGCCTGTCGGAAGCGGCGTCGTGAAGCCGTGCGATTCGAGGAGCGCGCGGGCCGCGTCGCACGCCGCTCGGTTGAGCGTGTTGAAATCGCCGACGAGCGCGACCGCGTCGCGCTCGCTCACGCCGCCGGCATGCGCGAGCACGGCGCGGTGCTGTTCGAGTTGGCCCTCGATTGTCGCGTGCGTGTCTATATGCGCGTTGAAGACGTGGAGACGCCTATCGCCGAACGGCACAGTCGCGGCAACCGCGAGACGCGGACGCCACGGGCATTCGTTCCAAGGAAGTTCGATTCGCGTCGCGTCTGAAAGTTCAAGACGGCTGAGAACAGCGACGCCCGCGTCGCCATCCTCGCCGGCGCGTATCCGCTCCTCGAAATCGAGCCACCACTTACGCGACTTCGGCTCAACGTCCGCGGGCGTCGGCACTGACGCGCGCACGTAGTTCATCCCCAACTCGCTTGCCAACTCGCGCGCGATGTGTCGCCCGCCCGCGCGCAGAGTGCCGCTGTCAACTTCCTGCAAAGCGAGAACGTCGGCGCGCGGCATACGCGAATCGCCGGAAAGAACACGCGCGGCATTTCGGATGTTGTCTCCGACGAGTCGCGCGCGACGCGCGGGGCGGCTCAGGCCAAGACGACGCAAGAGACTTCCGCCGATGAGGTGCGAGCCGACCGCGTAGCGTATGTTGTAAGTGGCGACGACGAGACGCGACGAGTCTTTGACGACGACGCCCGCGTCGCCGCGCGCAAAACTGCCGCGCTCGATTTCTTGCACGACCGGCGAAGCATCGTGCATCTGCTTTTGCGAAGTGACGATCATCTTTCCTTCAGCTTTACACGCGCGCCGCGCTTTACGCGTGCAGCGAGCGCGTTGCAAAATCCGTGCGCGGGGTTTTCTTAGAACGGAGGGATTATAAATGAATCGCCGCGTCGTCGCCTCGGTCAGCGACATGCTTTTCGCCTCGAAGATTCGCGGGACTGCCGAACAACTCGGCGTCACGGTCAACTTCGCGCGCAACGCCGGCGCGCTCTTCGACGCCGCGAAGACAGAAGTTCCAGACCTCTTCATCTTCGACTTGCACGCCACTCACCCCGACCCCTTCGCGCTCGCCGCCCGCCTCAAGGCAGACGAACGACTCCGCGCCGTGCCCATAGTCGGCTTCTTCTCGCACGTCCAAACAGAGCTTCAGACGCGAGCCACGGAAGCGGGCGTTGACAAAGTTCTTCCGCGCTCGGTTTTCACAAAACGGCTGCCGGAAATCCTCAAAGGCGAGTTTTGACGCAGTAGCCCGACCGTCAGGAAGGGCGTCGGGCTGAAGGATGAAGTCAGAAGGCGGAAGTATGAAGTGAACGCTCGAACAGCGTCTCCTTCATCCTTCCGCCTTCTGACTTCCGCCTTCTGACTTTACTACGCCCTCCCTTACGGTCGGGCTACTGCATCGTTTAGAGCGACTTACTAATCAGTTTACCGAGAAAGGATTAACACGGAGAACACGGAGGCACAGAGTTCACGGAGTAAATTTCTGTGAACTCTGTGCCTCCGTGTCCTCTGTGTCGAAATCTCTTTCGTTTAACTCAATCGTAATCCGCTCTAACTGACGGGCGCGGGCGCGATTACGTCGTGGATGGCGCGTACTTCCGAGACGAGTTGTTCGTATTGTTCGAGCGTCAAGGCCTGCGCGCCGTCGGAGAGCGCGCGTTCGGGATGGTTGTGGATTTCGACGATGAGGCCGTCCGCGCCGACGGCGACTCCGGCGCGCGCGAGCGGCGTGACCATGTAGTTCTTGCCCGTCCCGTGCGAAGGGTCAACGAGCACGGGCAGGTGCGAGATGCGCCGGACGGCTGGGATTGCGGCGAGGTCGAGCGTGTTGCGCGTGTGCTGAGCGAATGTACGCACGCCGCGCTCGCACATGATGACGTTGTAATTGCCCTCGGCCATCACGTACTCGGCGGCGAGCAGCCACTCGTCGAGCATCGCCGAAAGCCCGCGCTTGAGAAGCACTGGAAGGTGCGAGCGTCCGGCGCGTCGGAGCAGAGAGAAGTTCTGCATGTTGCGCGCGCCGATTTGAATAACGTCGCCGTAGCGTTCGACCAAGTCAACGCCGCTTTCGTCCAGAGCCTCGGTCACGATTTTGAGATTGAACGCCTCGCGTACTTCAGCGAGGAGTTTCAATCCTTCTTCGCCAAGGCCCTGAAACGCGTAAGGGCTGGTGCGCGGCTTGAACGCGCCGCCACGGAAGAAGCGCGCGCCGCTGCGCCGGACGGCTTCGGCAATCTCGAAAAGCTGCTCGCGCGACTCGACGGCGCAAGGCCCCGCGATGATTGCGAGTTCGTCGCCGCCGATTTCGGCGTCGCCGACGCGCACGACGGTCTTCTCAGGACGCAGGTCGAGCGAGACGAGTTTGTAAGGCTTGGTGACGCGAATCGCTTCGGCGACGCCGGGAAGGCTCTCGAACGGCATCACGTCAACAGGCCCTTGGTTGCCCGTGATGCCGATTGCGGTGCGCGACGCGCCGGGCATCGTGTGCGGGCGGAAGCCCATCTCGGTTATAAGGCGCTCGACCTCGGCGATGTCGCTCTCGGTCGCGTCCGTCTTCATTACGATAAGCATCTTCTAAAACCTCAAAATGAAACTGTTAACTTAAGCCGCATGTAAGGCAGAAAGGATTAACCACAGAGACACAGAGAACACAGAGGGGGCACAGAGGGGCTTAAGAATCTCAAATTTGAAATTTGAAATTTGAAATTTGAAATTTGAAATTTCAAATCCTGAATCTCTGTACCCCCTCCGTGTCCTCTGTGTCTGCGATGGTTAATCCTTCTCAACATACGTTCGTTTGAAAAGCAAGACATATGCCGCGACTCGCGGCGGCGCGCGCTACATCCTTTCGGGCACTTCGATGCCTAGAATGTCGAGCGCCGATGTTAGCTGTTTTCGTGTGAAATCCGCGACGAAAATCAGTACGGCGCGTCGCGTCGCGTCTTTCTCTTCAAGGATGCGGTTCTCGGCGCGATTGTAGAAGAAGTTAAAAGCCTGTGCCAGTTGGAACGTGTACTTGGCAAGATGCGAAGGCTCTGACTGCGCTTCGGCCTGCGCCAAGGCTTCGGGCAGACGCGCCGCGAGCATGAACAGAGACCAAATCTCCCCGCCAATCTCGCCCTCGAAAACCTGCGCGACGCGCGCCGACGCTTCCCCATCTTCGACCGACGAGTGAATCAACGCTTGCGCTTCTTCCAACTCGCCCGTTTGCAACTTGCGAAAGATGGAGTTGGCGCGAACCGCCGCGTAGAGACAGTAAGGCCCGCTCTCGCCGCGCGTTGATTGAGCCTCCTTGAAGTCGAAGACGATGACGGAGTTTCGCGTCCACTTCAACAGGAAATAACGGAGCGCGCTCACGGCGAGTATGTGCGCGACCTCGCGCTTCGACTCTTCCGGGAGCGACGCGTGGCGCTCCTCCACCTCCTTGTACTCGTTTTCTTCGAGTCGGTTAATCAAATCGTCGGCCTTCACGCCCAAGCCCCGACGCCCGCTCATCTCCACGAACGCGCGCGACTTCTCCTCCGCGTTCAACTCAAGCCCAAGCTCCTCGGCAGCCGCCGGGGAGAGCGTGACCATCTCGTAAGAAAGATGCACGCTCGCGTGCTCTCCAACCTGCGGCGCGACAGCCGCCACGCCGCGCTTCACCACCTCCTGCGGGTACGTCTGCCGCGAGTCAATCACGTTATAGACGGTCGAGCCGCCGCCGAAGTTCGGCGCGTCCGTAGCGGCCTCGCCGGCGTCGCTCGTCGTCGTCCAAACGGTGTGGCCGTCCGCCTCCGTGCGAAACGGTTTGAAGTTGAAGTTCAGTTCAACCTGTCCGAGCTTCCAGAGTTGATACGCGATGTCCTTGCCCGTGTAGGTAACAGTGCCGTTCGAGCGCACGATTACCTTGTCGGCCTCGTGCTCCTCGCTGCCTTCGTGCGTCTCCATCGGCATCACCCAGCAGCCCTTGTTGCGTCCCTCCTGCTCGAAATGTATCGCGCCCGACTCCTTCATGCGCTCGAACGCGTGCGTCCAGAGGAAGTGCAAAACTTCCGACTCGCGCGGCAGAAGGTCGTATTTGATACCGAGTCGCGCGACCGTGTCGAGATGGCAGTTGACTATTCGCGTCGCTACGTAATCGGCGAGCCGCGCCGTCGCGTTGCTGCCCTCTTCGAGCGCGTGCAGCGTCTCGACTCTTAACTTGAGACGCTCCGGGTCTTCACGTCCGTCCGCGTCGCCGTTGCGGTAAAACAAACCGACGCGCGCGTACAAGTCCCAGCAGTAATAATCGAAAGGGTAGTCGGGCTTGAGCGACGCGTCGAGCGCGCGCACGTCTTCGAGCGACATCTTTTCCAGATGCACGAAGCCGACGACGACATCGGCGACTTGAACGCCCGTGTTATCAATGTAGTTGTGAACTTCGACGCGTTCGCCGCGCGCGCGAAGGATGCGTATGAACGTGTCGCCGATGATCGAGTTGCGAAGATGACCGATGTGCATCGCCTTGTTCGGGTTGACGCTCGTGTGCTCGACCATGCGCTTCGGACGAGCTTCGACACCAACCCCTTCATCTTCAACACCGACGCCTTCATCCCGCGCACGCGCGAGGCGCGACAACATGCGCGCGCGCTCAAAGAAGAGATTCAAGTAACCCGCGCCCGCGACTTCGACACGCGAAACGCCCTCGACCCGTTCGAGTTCCGTGCGCAACTCTTCGGCAATCGCGCGCGGGTTTCGCTTCTCGCCCGTCGCCTGCTTGATTCGCTTCGCAAGCTCGAACGCGACGGGAAACGCCAAGTCGCCAAGCTCCGTGCGTGGCGGAACTTCCGAAGCGACTTGCTCGATCTCGACGCCGTACTTCTCCGCCGCCGCCGTGCGCACGCGTTCGCGCAGGCTCGTTTGCAGTTCTATCAGGTTCAACTCTTACGCTTCCTTTTGCTCGTTACAAACGGCGGCGCGTTTCGTTTCGTCGCGCGCCGCCGGAAAAGTTGAAAGTATAACGCAGCAGATTCGCGCGACGCCAACGCGAAGAAGGAAATGATGAATGCGGAATGATAAATGATGAATGATAAGGGCGACGCTGTTTTAATTCATCATTCCGCATTCAGCATTCATCATTTCCTTCTCGCTGCTTTTGTCACTTGCGCCTTCATCCTGCTACCATCCTTTAGTTTCGATGCCCGTCGAACAAGTGCAAGACATGTACGAAGAACTGCGCGAGCGTTTGCGACGCGCGCGTCGCGTATTCGTTTTGACGGGCGCCGGCGTCTCAGCCGAGAGCGGCGTACCGACGTTTCGCGGGGGCGGTAATTCCGCCGTCTGGAAAAGTTTACCGTTCGACGTAATCTCTTCGGCGCGGATGGTCGAGCAAGACTTGAGGGCGGTCTGGGAGTGGTTCGATTACCGTCGCGGCGTGCTCCAACATTGCCAGCCGAACCCGGCGCACGCGACGCTCGCGCGTTGGCAAAGTACGTTTCCGCAATTCACGCTCGTCACGCAGAACGTTGACGGGCTGCACACCATCGCGGGTTCGCGCGATGTGCTCGAACTGCACGGCAACGTCTGGCGCGCTCTCTGCCTTTCGTGCGCGGGCAGGGAAGACATAGGAGAGAAGGACGACGGCGTGCGTCCTCCTGTGTGTCGCGCGTGCGGCGGCTTGATGCGACCCGACGTTGTTCTGTTCGGCGAGATGCTTCCGTTGGACGTTTTCTCTCTGGCTGCTCGGCGCGCCACCGAATGCGACGTTTGTCTGGTCGTCGGGACTTCGGCGATTGTCTATCCGGCGGCTGACTTGCCCGTGACCGCGCGACGCGCGGGCGCGTATCTAGTCGAAGTCAATCCTGAAGCGACATCGCTCTCGGAGATTTGCCATGCGACACTGCGAGGCCCGGCGGGCGTCGTTCTTCCGCGTCTGGACTTTTGAGGATGAACGGATGGAAGCAGAGTTTAACCACAGAGACACAGAGAGCACGGAGGATGCACAGAGAGTTTAAGCTCTGTGCTCCCTCCGTGCTCTCTGTGTCTGCGGTGGTTATTGCTTCTTGCTGCGCATCCGTTCGAGATTCGCAATAATGAGAACGCTCTACTTCGACTGCTTTGCAGGCATCAGCGGCGACATGACGCTCGGCGCGCTCGTCGGCGCGGGCGCGGACACGCGCGCGCTCACGGAGCAACTCGCGTCGCTCGACGTTGCGGGCTACGAAATCGGTTTCGAGCAGGTCGAACGTTCAGGCATCGCGGCGACGCGCGCGGTAGTTCGCATGAACGAGCAAGAGCATCAACACCGTCAACTCAAAGACATACTTGAGATAATCCGGCGTTCGCGTCTGAATGATTCCGTGAAGGAACGCGCGTCGAAGATTTTCACGCGGTTGGGCGAAGCGGAGGCGCGCGTTCACAACGTCGCGGTCGAGCAAATACGCTTTCACGAGGCCGGCGCGGTTGACGCAATCGTTGACGTGGTTGGCGCGTGCATAGGCTTCGAGCTTTTGGGCGTCGAGCGTTTCGTCGCGTCGGCGTTGCACGTCGGGAGCGGCACGGTCGAGATGGCGCACGGGCGTTTCCCTGTGCCGCCGCCTGCGGTCGCGGAACTGCTGCGCGGAGCGCCTGTGTATTCGACGGACATCACAGGCGAACTCGTTACGCCGACGGGCGCGGCGTTTGTCTCGGCACTGTGCGAGAGTTTCGGGGCGATGCCGCGCATGCGTCTCGTTGCGACGGGCTACGGCGCGGGAACGCGCGAATATAAGAATTTTCCTAATGTTTTGCGCGTTTTGGTGGGCGAGTCGGAGGAAGAAACGACGGGTGAGAGCGTCGCTGTTGATGATTCTGTTGTTGATGAAGGCGTCGGTGTCGGGGATGAAGAGTTAACGTTGATTGAGACGAACGTTGACGACGTTTCGCCGCAGGTGTTGGGCCATTTGATGGAGTTGGCGTTTGCGCGCGGCGCGCTCGATTGCTACTTCACGCACGTTCAGATGAAGAAGAACAGGCCGGGCGTGCTCGTCTCAGTCCTCTGTCGTCAAACCGAAGAAGAGGTTTTGACGGAACTACTGTTCACTGAAACGCCGACGCTCGGCGTCAGAAGTTATAAAGTTCGTCGGCGCGCGCTCGAACGCGAGTCCGTGACTGTGGAGACCGAGTTCGGTAGGATTGCCGTGAAGGTCGGGCGGCTGCGCGGACGCGTTCTGAGCGCGACGCCGGAGTTTGAAGATTGCCGCGAGGCCGCGCGACGTGCGGGCGTCGCGCTGCGCGACGTGCAGGAGTCGGCGCTCGCGTCGTTCCGGCGGATGAAAAAGTAAAGCGACTTCGTTCGCGGGTTGAAAGTAAGAGACGTGGAGTTGTTTGTGAAACTGCGCCGGTTGACGGAGAGACTTTGAGCGAGGGTTGAGCATGGCGACGACTTTTTCCGCAACGGAGCCGGACGAGGGCGCGGAGGATTCGACGCGCGGCGCTGTCGATCTCGAAAAGATCGAGCGCGGCGTGCGTCTCATCCTCGAAGGCGTCGGCGAAGACACGGAGCGCGCGGGCCTTCAACGCACGCCGCGACGCGTCGCGGAGATGTACGCTGAGTTGACGGCGGGGATGCGCGAAGACCCGCGCGAGCACGTTCTAGCTTTGCCGGGCGACAAGCACGACGAGATGGTCATCGTTAAAGACATACACTTCGCTTCGCTCTGCGAACATCACCTCGCGCCGTTCGTCGGAAAGTGTCACATTGCCTACATCCCGAAGGAGGGGCGCATCGTCGGGCTGTCGAAACTCGCACGGCTCGTTGACGCGTTCGCGCGCCGCCTTCAAGTTCAGGAGCGTCTGACTTCGGAGATTGCCGACACGCTTTTCGAGGGGCTGAAACCCGTGGGCGTGATGGTCGTGATGGAGGCCGAGCACACTTGCATGACCGTGCGCGGCGTGAAGAAGACGGGCGCGATAACGATAACTTCAGCCATACGCGGCGGCTTCCGCAAAGACCCGCGCACGCGCGCCGAGGCGATGGCGCTGATAAGAGAAAAGCAGTGACGAGTGACAAGTGATGAGTGACGAGACAGAAGCCGTTAGATTCTAGCGAACGGCTCTTAGCTCGTCACTCATCACTTGTCACTCGTCACTCGTCACTGCTTTAGTATGAACACTTTCTACGTTACAACTCCGATTTACTACGCGAACAGCCTGCCGCACTTCGGTCACTTGTACACGACCGTCGTTGCCGACTGTTTGAAGCGTCATTACGCGCAGCGCGGCTACGAAACATATTTTCTTTCGGGCACGGACGAGCACGGCATTAACATTCAGCGGGCCGCCGCGCGTGCGGGGCGAACGCCGAAGGAACACGTTGACTACGTTGTCTCGGAAGGTAAGAAGTTCTTCGCGTCCTTCTGGCTCGACGAAGCGCACGGCGGTTACGACATCTGGATGCGCACGTCCGAGGAGTTTCATTACGAGGGTGCGCGGGAGTTTTGGCGTCGCGTCGCGGCGAACAAAACGCCGAAGGGGCGCGAGAGCATCTACAAAGGATTTTACGAGGGATGGTTCTGCGCGCCGTGCGGGACTTACAAGACGCAGGAGGAGTTGTCGAAGCCCGCGAACGAGTCAGACGCGCCGCTCTGTCTGATTCACGAAAGGCCCGTTGACCGCGTCTCGGAGGAAAGCTATTTCTTTCGTCTCTCCGACTACGACGACGCGCTGCTCAAGCTCTACGAAGAGCGGCCCGACTTCGTGTTTCCAGAAGTCCGTCGCAACGAAGTCGTCAGCTTCGTGCGCGGCGGGCTGCAAGACGTTTCGATAAGTCGTCAGACTTCGTCGGTGGCTTGGGGCATCCCCGTGCCCGATGATGCGGGCCACACCGTCTACATCTGGTTCGACGCGCTCTCGAACTACATCACCGCGCTCGGTTGGGGAAGCGAGCGGCGTCGAAGCGTGGTCGGCTCGGAGATGTTCGAGAAGTTCTGGCCGGGCGTTCATCTCATCGGCAAAGACATTCTACGCCAGCACGCGATTCTTTGGCCCGCGATGCTTTTGGCGGCGAACGTCGAGCAGCCGCGCCGCGTCGTCGCGCACGGCATGTGGCTCGACCCGCATGGGCGCAAGGTCTCGAAGACGCTCGGCAACATGATTGACATTGACCTCGTGCGAAGACATACGTCGGCGGACGTTGTGCGCTACGTGATGCTGCGCGAGAAGGCTTTCTGGCAGGACGGGCGGCTCGGCTACGAGATTGTTTTCGACCGCGCCAACAGCGACCTCGCAAGCGGCCTCGGCAACCTCGTGAGCCGCACGCTGACGATGATCGGAAAATACTTCGACGGCGTCGTCCCCGCGCCCGACGTGCCTGAAAACAAACGACTCCATGCGAAACGCGTCGGCGTTGATGCGGACGCTCTCGCGTTAGCTTCGAGCTTGGAGCTTGCTCGCGACCAGTTCGTTCAGAGCGTCGAAAGCTATGAGTTCAATCGCGCGCTCGAAGCCCTTTGGACGATGATTGCGCGCGTTGACAAGTTTATCTCGGACGCGAAACCGTGGGTGCTTGCGAAGTCTGATGAGCAGCGCGACACGCTCGACGCGGTTCTCTATCGCGCGGCGGAATGTGTGCGCTGGCTCGCCGTGATGCTCTACCCGTTCATGCCCGCGTCGTCGCAAACGATTTTCAAGCAACTCGGGTTGAGCGACGATGTGTCGAGGATTGACCCGACGCAGTTGAAGTGGGGAGGATTAAAGCAGGGGAGTCGAATAGGCGAAGTCGCGCCGGTCTTCCCGCGCATAGACAAGGCGAAGGTCATGGCAGAAATCGAAAAAGAGTTGGCTTCGAGAGAAGAAGAGACGCAACAACAAGACGCGACTTCGGGCGCGCACGCGACGCAAGCCGCCGTTACTGGCGCGCCGACGGCGACGGACGTTAGACCAGCGCCGCCCGTTCAAGGCGCGACCGAAGCCGACGCCGCGCGAGCCGCGCAGGCACAGACGCCCGCGCCGCCCGAAGGAGTCGCAACGTTCATCACGATTGAAGACTTCGCGCGCGTCGAGATGCGCGTCGGCGAAGTGTTGACGGCGGAGCGCGTGCCGAAGTCGGACAAACTGCTTCGCTTCACCGTTGACCTCGGCGAAGCGACGCCGCGACAGATTCTCGCAGGCATTGCCGAACACTACGAGCCTGAGAAACTCGTCGGGCGAAAACTCGTCGTCGTCTCAAACCTCAAGCCGCGCAAGCTACGCGGCTTCGAGTCGCAGGGCATGGTCTTGGCCGCATCAGTCGGCGAGGAAGGACGCCCCGTCCTCGCAACGTTCACGGAAGACGTGCCGAACGGCGCGAGGCTGAAATAGCTGTTAGCTGTTAGTTTTTTTTCTTGCTCAACAACTAAATTGTTAACAGGAGAGCTGAATCGTCAGCGTTCGGTAGAGCTAACAGCCAACAGCTAATAGCTAACAGCTTCTTTATGTTCGTTGATTCTCACGCGCACATTGACGGCGAGCAGTTTGACGCTGACCGCGACGAGACGGTCGCGCGTGCGCGCGCGGCTGGCGTGCGTGCGATTCTAAACGTCGGGACGGGCGACCCGCACGGCGGCGAAATCGAGCGCGCGGTCGCCGTGGCCGAAGCGTACGAAAACGTTTTCGCGGCGGTCGGCGTGCACCCGCACGACGCGCGACTTTACGACGAGGCGGCGGAAGGTCGTTTGCTGGCGCTGGTTAAAGGCAGTCGGCGTGTCGTCGCGTGGGGCGAAATCGGACTGGATTTTTATTACGACAACTCGCCGCGCGATGCGCAGCGCGAGGTCTTCGCGCGACAGTTGCGACTCGCGCGCGCCGAAGGGCTGCCCGTCGTCATCCACTCGCGCGACGCCGACGTTGAAACGGTCGAGATTCTCCGAACGGAGTTTGAAGGCGCGGCGCGCGGCGGCGTCATGCACTGCTTCGGCGGCGGGATGTGGATGGCCGAGTCGGTGTTGGAACTCGGATTTATGATCTCCTTCGCGGGCAACGTGACTTTCAAGAAGGCGGAGAACCTGCGCGAGGTTGCGCGCGCAGTCCCACTCGAACGGCTGCTCGTCGAGACCGATTGCCCGTTCCTCGCGCCCGTCCCTTTTCGTGGCCGACGCAACGAACCCGCGTTCGTCGTCGAAACGGCGCGCTTCCTCGCCGAACTGCGCGGCGTCGAACACGAAGAGTTGGGCCGCATCACGTCGGAGAACTTCGCTCGCTTCTTCAACGTGAAGTTTGACTGAGGCGCAACGCCTTCAAACAGCGCGTTGAAGTTTTCACTGCGCGGCGCGCGGTCAAACTTTTACTCGCAGCCCGTAAATGTTATAAAGATAAACGCAGCGCAGAGTGGCACAGCGATGAATTAAAGACAGCGACATTCTCATCGTTCATCACTGCGCCACTCATCATTCATCACTTTATTTATGGCTCAGCAGAACTCATTCGACATCGTTTCACAAGTGGACATCGCGGAGGTCAAAAACGCCCTCAATCAGACGATGAAAGAGGTGAGGCAGCGGTTCGACTTCAAAGGCAGCAACGCCGAGGTGCGCCTCGAAGAGAACGACCTGATTCTCGCTGCCGAGGACGAGACGAAGCTGCGGAACATGAACGACATACTTCAGCAGAAGCTCGTCCGTCGCGGCGTCCCGCTCAAGGCGCTCTCTTACGGTAGCGTAGAGCCTGCCGCGGGCGGCACGGTTCGACAGAGCGTCGCCATTCAGCAGGGCATCCCTTCCGAGAAGGCGAAGGAGATAGTCAAGTTTATAAAGGACTCGAAGCTCAAGGTGCAGGCGGCGATACAGGGCGACGTGGTGCGCGTTTCGGGCCGCGACCGCGACACGCTGCAAGACACGATTGCGCGCCTCAAGTCGAAAGACTTCGGCATCAACATGCAGTACACGAACTATCGCTCTAATTAAGTCTGGAGTCTGAAGTCTGGAGTCTGGAGTCAAGACAAGAACTGCTCTTTCTGTTTTGACTCCAGACTCCAGACTTCAGACTCCAGACTCCAAATTATGAACACAACAGGTCACACGGCGGCGGTCGAAGAGCCACTACTGACGGCGAGGCGCATCTTCAGTCTGATAACTTCGGAGTTGGCTCTGGTCGAGGAGGAGTTCGAGCGTCAGGCGCGCTCGAACATACAGGTCATCGCGTACATCGGCGACTACCTGCGCGCTTCGGGCGGCAAGCGCGTGCGCCCCGCGCTCACGCTCCTTTCCGCTTACGCCGCGGGCGGCGACGCCTCGCGCCCGAACGTCGTGCGCTTGGCGACCGTGATGGAGTTTCTACACACGGCAACGCTCGTCCACGACGACATCATTGACAACGCGGAGACGCGTCGCAACCGTCCCTCAATCAACAGTCGCTTCGGCAACCAGACAGCCGTGCTCATGGGCGACTGGCTCTACATGTCTGCCTTCGAGACTAGCCTTCAGGAACGTTCGCTGCCCGTCCTCGACATACTCACGGCGGTGACGCGCAAGATGACCGAGGGCGAATTGATGCAACTCACGCACATCGGTCGCGCCGACGTGTCGGAAGAACAGTATTTCGACATCCTTCGACGCAAGACCGCGTATCTCTTCAGCGCGTGCTGCGAGATCGGCGCGATTCTCGGAGGCGGCGCCGGCGAAGAACAGCGCGCGCTCCGCGAGTTTGGAATGAACCTCGGCACGTCCTTTCAACTCGTTGACGACCTTCTCGACTTCACTTCGTTTACAGACTCGCTCGGCAAGGCCGCGGGCGTCGACCTTCTGGAAGGGAAGGTCACGCTGCCGCTCATCTACCTGCTCGAAGAGAAGCCTTCGATGAAGTCAGCCGTGCAGTCGGTGATGAGGGAAGGGAATTATCATGAGTTTCCGCGCGAGCTTTTCACGCGCGAGGCCGAACGGGCCGGTGCGCTCGAACGCGCACGCGCGCGCGCGTCCCATTTCGCCGAGGCCGCCGCGCGTTCGCTCGACCCGATAAAGCCCTCGAAGTTCAAAGACGCGCTCCGCTCGATTCCGTCTTACATCCTCGAACGCGAGATGTGAGTGAAAAGCTGTTAGCTATTAGCTTTTAGCAGTTAGCTTTCAGAATTTTTTAGTAGTGGGTCAATTTGAAATATGGAAGCAGTTGTTCAGAGAGTTATTAACCACCGCAGACACAGAGAACACGGAGGGGGCACAGAGTAATTTGAATATCTCTGTGCATCCTCTGTGTTCTCTGTGCCTCTGTGGTTAATTCTATTTCAAACTGACCCACTACCAATTTTTTGCTTCCCTTTATCATTCTTCAATGATAAAACTAAACGTCCTACCACGGACAAAGCTGAAAGCTAACTGCTAAAAGCTAGTAGCCATCACTATGCCTGACGAAAATCTTCTCGCAACGCTTGAGCAGGGACTGAGGCAGTCGCGCGCCACGCGCTCGCGTCTCGCGTCGCGCCTCGCAGACCTCGAATACGAGGCGGAGCGCGTGCGCAACGAGTTGAACGAGATGGACGCGATAATCAGTTCAACCGAGTCGGCGATGTTCCGCATCCTCTCTTCCACCTTCGCCGCGCCCGCAAACTCCGGCCCTTCCGACGCCGAGATAGAGTACGCCATCCGGCGCGACTCCGTCGCCAACGCCTCGCGCGGCGTCCCCGCGCCACCCCCGGTCAACTACTCGAAGCCCGCCGCCATACAGCAGCGCGGGCCTATCGTCCGGCACGACATCCCGCCCATACGCCCCGACACGGAGCCGACGAGCGACCGCTTCTTCGAGCGCACCATAACCTACGCGACCGCAGTCCTTCTGCGCGAGGCGGGCGGGCCGCTCCACGTCAACGAGATTTACAATCGTCTGCTCGAAGGCGGCTTCCAGTTTTCAGGACAGAACCCGACCATCAGCATCGCCGTCTCGCTCAATCGCAACCGGCGCTTCCGCAAAGTCGCGCCCGGCACGTTCGACCTCGTGATACGCGATGCGACGCAAGCCTCCTGAATCCTTCTAAGCTCAATCTCCGAAAACTCGAAAGCGCAAACGCCCGCTCATGTTTTTATGGCGGGCGCGCGTCTGTGTTAACTTCTCTAAACTCTCTCTGAGAAAACGCGAACCGAAAGCGAGGCTTTGAAACCGGACATGCGTGCGATGATTCTTGCCGCGGGCTACGGCACGCGCCTCTGGCCTCTGACGATTGACCGCGCGAAGCCAGCGATTCCTTTCATGGGGCGTCCGCTCGTCGGCTACGTCGCGGAGTATCTCGCGCGCAACTATTTGCGCGACATCGTCGTCAATCTTCACCACCGGCCTGAGTCAGTCCGCTCGGCGCTCGGCGACGGCTCGCAGTTCGGCGCGCGCTTCCACTACGTCGAGGAGGCGGAAATCCTCGGCACGAGCGGCGCGATTGACAACGCACGACAACTTTTGGAAGGCGACGCTTTCGTCGTCGTCAACGGAAAGATAGCGACCGACATAGACCTCGCCGCAGCCGTCGAGACACACCGCCGCACGCGCGCGCTCGCAACTCTCGTCCTTCGCCCGAACCCCTCGCGCGAACGCTACAGCATGGTTCACACAAGCGACGGACTCGTCACGGGCTTCGGCGGCTTCCCGGCGTCCGATAACGCCAGCGACGCGTCCAGTCGCAAACGAAGTGAAATGAGCGACGCTCAAGACGCTCGCGCCCAAGAGCTTGACGCGCCGTTGATGTTCACGGGGATTCAGGTCTTCGACACGCGCGTTTTTGAATTCATACCGCGCGGAAAGTTTTCACACTCGGTCACGGACGTTTTCGTCCCGGCAATCGAGCGCGGCGAGCGCATCGCGGCGCACGTCGCCGAAGGCTACTGGTACGAACTTTCAACCGTCAGGCGCTATCTCGATACGAGCATTGAGTTGTTGAAACGCGAAGGGCGCGACGTTGAGTTGGGCGTCGGTTCTGTGATTGATGAAGGCGCGCGTGTTAGAGAGAGCGTCGTGTGGGAAGGCGTGCGCGCCGGGCCGGGCGCGAGTGTGAGCCGGTCTGTGTTGGGCGCGGGCGTCGAGGTCGCGCGCGGAGAAGTTTTTGAGAACGTCGCGGTCGTACGCGCGGAGCTTGCGCGCGGCGTCGAGCGTCCTGAAAAAGGTTTGAAGGGCGAGTTTCGCGGCTCAAATTTTGTCGCGCCAATCCCGGAGTGATACAATCGCGCCGGGTCATAAAATTACGTAGAAGGCCGGAAAATAGCGAGTTCAGAGGCGAAAGGAAGCGACGAGGTTCGCGGAGTTTTCTTAATCCTGCGCTTCCCGGTCTATCCGCGGCCATGCCGACGCTTCCGACGAAAACGCTTTCGAGAATGACCGGCGGAAATGTCAGCCAGCCCGTCTTAGACAAAGCAGACTCTCCGAGCCAGTCAACTCGTCGTACACAACGGTTCGATGCGCCACCCTTCGCAAATAACCTCGAACGCCTTCAAGACGCCTGCGGGCGAGCGTCTCGCGGAGTATGTCGCGCGCAAGGGCAGCGACGCGTCACGAATTGTCGCGCTCACGCCCGACGCCTCGACGCGCGAATACTTCCGCATCCCTTGGAAGCGAACGACCGCCGTCGCCGCGGTCTATCCCGAACCGTTCGACCCCGAAATCCATCCTTTCCTCGACGTGACGCGACTCTTCACCGAGGCGAAGCTTCCAGTCCCCGCCATCCTCGACGTTGACGCGCTCGCCGGCATCATCGTTCAAGAAGACTTCGGCGACCGGCAACTCCGTCAAGCCTTCGAGACATTCTCCGACGACGAGCGCGAGTCGTACGTCGAACAGGCCGTCTCGCTCATCGCCGACATACAGGCCGCGACCGCGCTCGCCGTAGAGCGCCGCTCAATCGCAAGCCGACTCGCCTTCGACGAGGCCAAGCTCTCTTGGGAACTCGACTATTTCATGGAGCACTACTTTAAGAGCCTGCGCGGCGAGACATTGACGCACGGCGAGGAGGCGCAGTTGCGCGCCGAACTCAACGACGTTTCCGCAGAGCTTTCCGCTCGACCGCGTACGCTTTGCCACAGAGACTTTCATCCGTCGAATTTGATGGTTGACGCCAAGGGCCGCCTGCGAATAATTGACTATCAGGACGCGCGCATGGGGCCTGCAAGCTACGACCTCGTCTCGCTTCTGCTCGACCGGCGCACCTCGATGCCCTCGCTCGCCGAAGTGCGCGAACGCCGTCTCTTCTTCCTCGAAGAGCGACGCACGCGCGGCCTCGAATACTTCGACCCCGACGACTTCGCCTACGAGTTTCGTCTGATGACCGTGCAGCGTTGCCTGAAGGCCGTCGGCACTTTCTCATACCAGACGGCGGTCGTGGGTCGAGTCGGATTTTACGAACAGTTCATCAATCCGATGCTCGAAATGGTCGTCCAAGCCGCTAGCTGGCTCGACCGCTTCCCGCTCTTGCAAAAGACTCTGAAGGAGCGACTCGACGGCGCGAACGCGCCCAAACAGGCTTAAGCGTTCAGCGCCGAACAAAACTGAACGGAGGTTTTACGGCGACCAAGCGAACAAACTGAAAAACAGCGTCGCCTTCATCAACTTAAATATGGAGCAGGTTTACATCAATCAACTTTCACAGCACGCCGGCCATGAAGTAACGATTCGCGGCTGGCTCTACGGCCTGCGTTCGAGCGGCAAGCTCATCTTCCCGCAACTGCGCGACGGGACGGGGATAGTCCAGTGCGTCGTCTTCAAGAAATCAATCGCTTCGGAAGTTTGGGACGCGCTCAGCCATCTAGGACAGGAGTCGCCCGTCGAAGTGCGCGGCACAGTGCGCGCGGACGAGCGCGCGCCCGGCGGCTTCGAGATTGACGTGACCGGCGCGCGAGTCTTTCAACGCGTCGAGGGCTACCCCATAACGCCGAAGGAGCACGGCACGGAGTTCCTCATGGATAACCGTCACCTTTGGCTTCGCTCGCGCCGCCAGCACGCGATTCTCAAAGTGCGACACACCGTAGTCAACGCCGTCCGCGAATTTCTAAACAACGACGGCTTCACGCTCTGCGACACGCCTATCTTGACGCCCGCGGCCTGCGAAGGCACGACGACGCTCTTCGAGGTTGACTACTTCGACGACGAAAAAGCCTACCTTTCGCAATCCGGCCAACTCTACAACGAGGCGACAGCCGCGGCCTTCGGCAAAGTCTATTGCTTCGGCCCGACCTTCCGCGCCGAACGCTCGAAGACGCGAAGGCATCTGACAGAGTTCTGGATGGTCGAGCCTGAGATGGCCTACGCGACTCTCGACGACGTGATGACTTTGAGCGAACGCTTTCTCTCGTCAATCGCGGCGCGAGTTTTGGAAGAGCGTCAGGAGGAGTTGAAAGTCTTGGAGCGCGACGTGTCGAAGTTGGAGGCAATAGTGCCTCCGTTCCCGCGTCTTCATTACGACGAGGCCGTGCGTCTGCTCCACGAAGGTCACGAGCGCGGCGAACTCAAGGAGCGCTTCGAGTGGGGCGGCGACCTCGGCTCGCCCGACGAGACTTTCATTTCTAGCCGATTCGACAAGCCCGTGATGGTTCATCATTACCCGGCTGCGGTCAAAGCCTTCTACATGAAGCGCGACCCCGAACGCGACGAACTCGCGCTCGGCGTTGACGTGCTCGCGCCCGAAGGCTACGGCGAAGTCATAGGCGGCGGCGAGCGCGCCACATCGCTCGAATTCCTCGAAGAACAGTTGAAACTGCACGAACTCCCGCGCGAGGCGTTCGAGTGGTACTTAGACCTGCGTCGCTACGGGAGCGTTCCGCACGCGGGCTTCGGCATGGGCGTTGAGCGCTGCGTCGCGTGGATGTGCGGCATCGAGCACGTCCGCGAAACCATCCCGTTCCCGCGAATGCTCTACAGACTAAGACCTTAAAGTCTGGAGTCTGGAGTCTGGAGTCTGGAGTCAAAGGCAAGAAGCAGTTTGACTCCAGACTCCAGACTCCAGACTCCAGACTCAAAGCTTATGGAAAGAATCGTCACAATATTCGGCGGCTCGAAGTGCGGCGAAGAGAGTGAAGAATACAAACAGGCTCTGCGCGTCGGCCAACTTCTCGCGGAGCGCGGCTTCACGATCTGCACGGGCGGATACCTCGGCGTGATGGAGGGCGCGAGTCGCGGCGCGCACGAGCGAGGCGGGCGCGTGCTCGGCATCGTGATGAATCAGTTCAAGTCTGAGCCGAACCGCTACCTGACGGAGAAGGTCGCAAGCGCGCACTTCTACGAGCGTTTGCAAAACTTGATTACGCGCTCGGTCGGCTTCATCGCCATACGCGGCGGCGCGGGCACGGTGACGGAGCTTTCGCTCGTCTGGAACAAACTCCAGACGAAGGTCATAGAGCCGCGACCGCTCGTGCTTCTTGGCGACTGCTGGCCGCCGGTCATCGAAGCTCTGCGACAAAATCTCGTCGTAAGCCAACAGGACATCTCGCTCCTCGACTTCGCGCGGACGGCGGAAGAGGCCGTCGAAATCATCTCGGAGAAATCCGAAGGAGTCAGTGTATGAACTGTCCCAACTGCGGGGCAACTCTCATCCCCAACGCGAAATTCTGCGGCGCGTGCGGCACGAGCATCACGGGCGCGAGCGCGCCGACCGCGAACGTACAGCCGGCGAGCGCGCAACAGTCGAACGCGAAAGCGGGCGGCATACAGATAGACCCCGACGCGCGCGGCGAGGGGCGCGGCTACACGTTCGAGATTCTTCACCAGCCGGCGTTTGCGCTTGCCGTCGTGCGCTTGAGCGCCGAGCAATCAATTCTCGCCGAAGCGGGCGCGATGGTCTCGATGTCTGCGAACGTTGAGTTACAGTCGCAGATGAAGGGCGGGCTGATGGGCGCTCTGAAGCGCGCGGTGGGCGGCGAGTCTGCGTTCGTCTCGACGTTCACGGCGCGAGGCGGGCCGGGCGAGGTCACGTTCGCGCCGGGTGGGCCGGGCGACATCGCGGCAATAGAGATGGGAAACCAGCAGTTCTACGTCCAGTCGAGTTCGTATCTGGCGGGCGACGTTGGACTGAACGTTGACACGCGCTGGGGAGGAGCGAAGTCTTTCTTCGGCGGCGAGGGGCTTTTCGTCTTGCAGGTGACGGGGACGGGGCTTCTGCTGCTTTCGTCGTTCGGCGCGATTCACCGAAAACGACTCCAGACGGGCGAGCGCTACGTGGTTGACACGGGCCACCTCGTCGCTTGGGAGGGGACGACGCAGTACACTCTGCGCAAGGCCGCGAGCGGATTCTTCCGAAGCCTCGTGAGCGGCGAAGGCATCGTCGCGGAGTTTTCCGGGCCGGGCGAGATTTTGATTCAGACGCGAAACCTCGCTGCCTTCGCCGGGCTGATGAAGCCTTTCTTCCCGACACAGGGCGGCGGCGGAAGCGGCTTCAATATAAACCTCGGCGGCTAACCCGCAAGCTTCAAGCGACAATACGGGCTGCGCGCCAGCGTCCGATAACGACAGTGGGTTTTAATGATGAGCGGACTTCTCGAAGAACAGGCGAAGACGGCAGCGACCTTGAGACCCGGCGTCGGGCGTCGCGTCGGCATCATCGGCGCGCCGTGCGGCTACGGGGCGAGCATCGCGGGCGTTGACTTAGGCCCGGCGGCGATGCGCGTCGCGGGTCTTCGCCAGCGCATCGCGCAACTCGGCTACGAAGTGCGCGACAGAGGCGACCTGCGCCTCGACTGTCCTTCAAACCCCCCCGCGCACGGCGAGAAGCTGCGCTACCTGTGCGAGATAACGGCGGCCTGCACGCAGTTGGCCGCCGACGTTAAGAAGACGCTTGAGGGAGGGGAACTGCCCGTCGTGCTCGGCGGCGACCACTCAATCGCCATCGGCTCAATCGCCGGGGCTGCTTCGTTCTATCGCCAGCAGGGAAAGCAAGTCGGCCTCATCTGGTTCGACGCGCACGCCGACATGAACACGCCGGAGACGACGCCTTCCGGCAACATACACGGAATGCCGCTCGCAGTCCTCCTCGGCCACGGCGCACAGGAGTTGACCGGAATCGAAGGCTTTTCGCCCAAACTCGACGCGCGTTTCTGCGCTCACGTCGGTGCGCGCGACGTTGACGCGGGCGAGCGCGAGTTGATTAAAAAACTCGGCATACGCTTTTTCACGATGCGCGAGATTGACGAGCGCGGGATGAGCGCGTGCATGGAGGAGGCGATCTCAATAGCTTCAAAGGCCGACGCCGGCTACTACGTGACGCTCGACGTTGACGCGCTCGACCCCGGCGACGCGCCCGGCTCCGGCACGGTCGTGCGCGGCGGATTGACCTACCGTGAGGCGCACCTCGGTATGGAAAAAATCGCGGAGGCGGGGGGCGCGCTCGCGCTCGAAGTGGTTGAGATTAACACCGCGCTCGACATCAACAACCGAACGGCGCAACTCGGCGTCGAACTCATCCTTTCGGCGCTCGGAAAGACGATTCTTTAAGTTTGGGAAAGACGGCGCTTGAATTTCTTCGGAATCGTCGTGTGGATTTTAGAGTTGTCGTAAAAACTTAAGTCAAGGCCGGGAACTGCTGAAACCTTTAAGTTTGAGTTTTCACGGATAGAAACAGATTATCGCAGATGTCGAACAAGATTCGTATCGGAGTCATTTTCGGCGGTCGTTCGGGCGAGCACGAGGTTTCGGTTCGTTCGGCGCGCTCGGTGATTGAGGCGGCTGACCGCGAGAAGTTTGAAGTAGTCCCGATTGCGATCACGAAAGAGGGTCGTTGGCTCTCGCCCGCCGAGTCAGCCGGACTTTTGCCGGAATCGGCAAAACGAGTGCTGCCGGAAGCCGTGAATGAATCTTCGGAAGCGTTGACGATAGTCGGCGACCCCTCGCGTAGCGGTCTCCTGCGGCTCGAACGCGACGGCGCACGACCGTCCGGCGAACGGCTCGACGTTGTTTTCCCCGTCATGCACGGCACTTACGGAGAGGACGGGACGATTCAAGGACTTCTCGAAATGGCCGGGATTCCGTACGTCGGCTGCGGCGTACTTGGTTCGAGTTGCGGGATGGACAAGGTGGCGATGAAGGCTCTGTTCCGGCAGGCCGGACTCCCCTTGTGCCGCTACACTTGGTTTCTGCGCGGCGAGTGGGAGCGCGAGCCTGAGCCGATTCGTGAAAGAATCGCGCGGGAAATAGGCTTCCCGTGCTTCGTCAAACCCGCGAACCTCGGCTCGTCGGTCGGCATTTCGAGGGCGACCGACGCGGGGACTTTGGACAAGGCCGTCAAGCTTGCAGCGCTCTACGACCGCAAAATTATCGTTGAGGAAGGACTCGACGTGCGCGAGATAGAGTGCGCCGTGATTGGAAACGACGAGCCGGAGGCGAGCCTGCCGGGCGAGTACGTCGTCCATGAAGAGAGCGCGCGATTTCTCGACTACACGGAGAAATATTCGAGCACGGGGCACGTCGAATTCGTCGTTCCAGCGCCGCTTCCGAAGCGTCTCGCGCGGCGTATTCAAGAGATGGCCGTGCGCGCTTTCAAAGCGGTTGACGGCGCTGGGCTGGCGCGCGTTGACTTCTTCCTGCGGCGCGACACGAAAAAGCTTCTCCTCAACGAACTCAACACGATTCCGGGGCTGACGGACGTTTCGGGCTTCCCGAAAATGTGGGAGGCTTCGGGCAGGTCGTTCAAGGAAGTAATCAACCGTCTCGTCGAACTGGCCTTCGAGCGCCACGCGGAGAAGTCACGAAACCTCACGAGCATCTGAGAGTCTCCACGCTCAAACGCTGAACGGGCCTAAAGTATCTTCTCAACTAATTCTCATTAAGTCTTTGGAGCGCGATACCCGTCGCGCGTGCGCGACTTCAAGTCGGGGCGTGCGAGTTTGAGTTCGATGCTTCGCCAGCGACCGTCGCGCGCGCGGTTCGTCGGGCGGTAACCGAGCGTGTACTGGTTGCTCAGTTCTTCCAGAATCTCACTGAAAGCCGTGTCGAGCGCCTGACCGCCGGGCGTCGAGACGTAGCGCCCGCCGCTCTTTGCTGTGTAGTTTTTGAGCGCGCCGGCGGCCCTCATCCTGTCAACGGCGTTCGCCTGCGGATCCATCATGTCAACCGTGTAGATGGAGACGTTTGCCTCGAGCGCCGCGTTCAGGGCTTTCTCCGCGGTCGAGCCGCTCGCCGTGTCGAGTCCGTCTGAGAGAACGATTATGGCGCGTCGTTTTTCGGAGCGTTGAGCCAAATCCTTCGACGCGCGCAAGACTGCGTCGTTCAGTTTTGTCATCCCTTTAGAATTCAAGTCGTAGGCGACGGGCGGGAGGTCGCGGCCCGGCGAGAAGTCTTGCAACTGTTCGACCTCCGAGTCGAAGTGATAGACGGAGGCGACGTCTTCTTCACGTAATCCTTCAAGAAAACGTATGGCCGCGGCGCGTGCGAGCGAGATGCGGCTCTCCATGCTCCCCGAAGTGTCCAGAAGAATCGCGGCGGCGAAAGGGGTCGTCTCGACCGAGAATAGAGCTATCTGCTGTTCGCGCCCGTCCTCCAAGACTTTGAAGTCGGGGCGTGTGAGCTTGTGCACGTAGTTGCCCGACTTGTCCGTCACGGTCACGTTCAAGACGACTAAGTCGGATTCGACGCGGACGACTTCGTCGTCCTGTTCGTGTTTCTGTGTATGCGCGGCGGCGCAGACGAGCAGGCAAAGGGTAAGAGGCGCGAGCAGAAGCGACGTGTTTAAGTGTCTTTTCGGGAAAGGCGAATGGAAGACTTGACGTTTTAAGGAAACCCTCATGGCTTTTGGAAGCTCCGAATGTGTCGAATGAGTTCGATCAATTCGTTAGAGTTCTCGATGACTGCGGCGGAAATCACGAGTCGAGAAGTTTTTTCGACGCTCTTTTTGAGAAATCCGGCGGTTTCGGCGAGGCGCGCGACGGCGGCTTCGAGTTTGTCGGGAGGGTTTTCGAGTTGCTCGTCGTCGTCAGAGCCTCCGGCGCTTCCGCGAATCTTGCGCGCGAGTTTTTCCAGGCGGTCGAGCTTCTTCAATTCGTCGCGCCCGAACGCGTTATTCTTCTTGAAAGAGTTGAGGAGTTGGTCGCCTATCTGCGCGGCCTCGTCGGCGCGCTCGACCATCTCCTTATGCGACTCTTCGGCGTGGCGAATCTCCGCGCGGCGTATAATCTCCTCTTCGGGCGAACCCATCGGGGGAGTCTGCTTCTGCGATTGGTCGGAAGAAGAGGCCGAGCCGGGCCTCTCTTGGGCATAGGCCGAGCCGAAAAGAAGTAGAAAGGAGAGACCTAAGAGAAAAGCTCTCTTGCGCATTATGACGACCTTAGAAGTTTTCCGCGCCCGTTTGAGTTTAGAAACGACAGACGTGAACCGATTTCGCAAACCGTTGTAAGGATGCCGCACATGAAAAGGTAGGTTGTCTTGCGCGCGCGACCCGTCGGGCGTCGGACTCAATGTTTTGCATGAGATATGTCGTCGCGCCGACTCCTTAAGTTTTACGTTAGCCTTGTAAGCGTTCATGGCACTTTAACGGGAGTGTCGGGCGTGTTGATGAACTCATCGCCGTTCGACCTCTTCTGGCGCGGGGTTTTGACTATCGTCACACGGTCGGGAACTCTTTCGGGCGGACGTTCCGCGCCGGGGAACGACTTGAACGCAACCTCCTCTTGGCGCGATGCGCTTCGCAAGGCCACGACGCGCGAACTGCTCCATTCGTCGGAGAGAACTTTGAGCGTGTATTTCCCCTTTTCGCCGGGAGCTAGGTCGCCCGGCGCGACCGCGACCTCGCGCCTTTCCGTGCTCCCGTCGTCGCGTCGCTTCAGTTCGACTTCGACCGAAAGCTTTTCGAGTTTCGACTCGCCGACGTTCTCTACAGTCCCGCCTATTATCGCGTATGGCCTTGAGAGCATCGCGTCGTCAACGAAGACGTGGGCTTCGGGCGATTTCGCGGCCTTTATATCGGCCTGCGCCTTCGCATCTGCCTTTTGTGTGTTTGAAGACGCGTCGGTCTTCGACTTCGGGGTGCTGCCGCACCCTGTCAAAAGAAAGAACGTAACGATGGAGAGTGAGAAGATAATTCGAGGCTTGCGCGGGCGCAAACGACTTAATAGAGACATCGGTAAAAGCCTGCTTGGTCGGGGCCAATCCTTTCAAAATGCCGGCTGATTTCGTAGCACGGTCAATTGCTTAGGAGACGAGAGTTAAACCAGAATCTCAAAACTCGTTTACGGACTTGGCGGACTCGGCTCGTAGCCTTGCGGCGGCGCGCCCGTCACCTTCTCTATGAGCGCGAAGAGGAATTCCTGTTCGGCTGTCCCGTTGCTGCGAAGCGAAATCCACTCAGCGCCGAGAACGTTTTCGCTTCGTCCTTCGACGCGCGCGCTGACGGAGAGGTTGGTGTTCGAACTGTCAATCGGCTGAATCTCCACGAGAATCGTGTAGCGACCGCGCGTCCAAGTTTGATGTTCGGTCTGCGGGACTTGGGAGAGACGATTCAATTCGGACGCGGTGACGACCGAGCCTTTGGTGAAGGTGAAGGGCTGCGAGACTAAAAGTCCTTTTTCGGGCTTTGAGACCGTGTCGTCGAGAATCAGTTTGCGTTCGCGCATCAACTCCTCGACGGCCTTCGCCAGAACGTCGTTCGCCACTTGAAAGCGGTAGGGGTTCGGGAGCGGGGGCGGTGTGTGCGTGCGGCCTTTGCCGAAGTCCATGCCGCGACCTGCGCCGGTGTCAACCTTGCCTCCGTTGACGGCGGGCTGTTTGTTGTTGCTCGCGTCGCGTATGCGGTCGTTCTGCTGGTCAACGCCCTTCTCCTGCGCGACTGCTGCGTTGAATGCGAGGGCGAGAATGAGCGTTGCGAAAAGGAACTTCATAACTTCCGACCCCTTTGCCGTGTGCCGCCGTTGTCTGCTTCCGACTCTAACCGAGGAGAACAGTTGCGAGCATAAAGCAACGACCACGCGAATTCAAGAAAGGAATTCACAGGCGACCCGCAAATGTTTTTACGAACTCATTTAAGGCGAAGAATTCGCCGGCGGCGAACTGAAAGTGTCGTCCGAAGGGGTCGGAGTAGCGTCGGAGTTTGCGTTGCGGGAGCGTTCCCAGTCGCGTAGGGCTTGGACGCCGCGGTCGAAATCCGCCGCGTTGCTGTAGAAGTTGTGCGCGCCGTCGTCGCGCGAAGGCTCGCGCACGTAGTATAGATAACCGGTCTCCTTTGGATTCAGGGCAGCCTCGATTGAGCGCGCGCCGGGCGAGGCGATGGGGCCGGGCGGGAGTCCGCGAACCTTGCGCGTATTGTAGGGCGAGTCGCGCTCAACGTCGCTCAGATAGACTTTGCCGTTGTTGCGCCACTTCCCGGCGAGCTTCGAGGCGTAGATGATTGTCGAGTCAATTCCGAGAGGGATGCCGAGCTTCAGCCTGTTGTAGATGACCGATGCTATGATGGGGCGCTCCTCCGAAAGCTTCGCTTCGGTCTCGACGAGCGAGGCGATTGTGACTATCTCCTTCGGCGTCTTCGCCGACGGCGCGGGACTCTTCGACTTCGACTCCTCCCAGACTTGTCGGAAGCGTTTCACCATCGTCTCGATGATCTGGCGCGGCGTTGTGTCGGGCGGAAAATTGTATGTGTCGGGGAAGAGGTAGCCTTCGAGATTCTTGGCGTCGGGGTCGAGGTCGCGTATGAGGCTCGTGTCGTTCATTAACTCGAGGGCCTCGTCGGCGCTCTGAAGTTTCAATTCAGGAATACGCGCGAGCTGCGCGGCGATGTCCCAACGCGTCGAGCCTTCGACGATTGTCAGACGACTCAGGCGCTGTTCGCCTTCCTGAAGCTTGCGCAAAACTTCAAGCGGCGAAATCGGAGACTGGAAACGGTACTCGCCAGCCTTCAGGCTCTGGCCCGCGTCCGTCAGCCGCAGGTAGAGGCGCAAGGGAAGTGTGCTTCTGATTATGCCGAGGTCGGCGAGGCGATTGATGATTTCGTCGGGCGTCGAGCCGCGCGGAATCTCTATGTACTGGCTGCCCTGCGCGTGCGCGACGGGCGTCACGAGTTCGCTTCTGAGCCAGAAAAAGAGGAGCGCGAAAGCGATCACGAGAAGGATAAAGATGGAAAGTAAAAATCTCTTTAATTTCATAAATTAACTGTAGAGAACTAATGCAGAGCATGACGTTTTACGACTCCGCGTCGTCGCCCTGTCTTAATAGAAAGTCGCTCAAGATTATGACCGCCGATTCGCTGTCAACCAAGTCGGGGATACTTTCGTCACGGACGCCTTCGTCGCGCAATTTAGCTTCAGCGGTTTTAGAGGTATAGCGCTCGTCTTGGAGTGCGACGGGGAGTCGTAGCGAGAGCGAAAGGTTTCCGGCGAGCCTTTTTGCTTCGAGGGCGGCGTCGCCTACGCTTCCGTCGAGGCGGAGCGGCAAACCCAGAACCACCTTTTTAACGTCAAAAGCTTCGCAAAGGGTTGCGAGGTGTTTGACCAGATGTTTCCAAGACGTACGCTTGAGCGCCGGAAGCGGGCGGGCAGTGATGCGTAGCTCGTCGGAGACGGCGACGCCGACGCGCTTCGTGCCGATGTCAATTGCGAGGACGCGTCCGAGCATTCTAGAACTCTCTTTGAAACCCTTCGAGCCGCCTGAAATTTTCGAGTTGATTTTCAGCGGGCGAGTATAACGCAACCCACGGCGCGCTCGCCACTTAGGTCGCTTGCGCCGCATCTGAGGGCTGCTGTATCATTCGTTCGTCGAGTCCGGGGGGTTGTTCGTACGGTCTTTAAGACTTGTTCGGACGTTTGAGGCCACAAAGCGAAACCGAGGTGTTTGATGTCTTTTCGCAGTAAGTTTCTACTCGTCGTCGTTTCAGCCACGCTCGCGCTCTACGCGGTCGTCGGCGGCTGGATGTCAATCAGCGCGCAGCAGCAGCAGAACGACCCCGGCGCGCAGCTTAGAATTTTCGAGAGCGTTCTCAAGCACATACAGGACGACTACGTTGACGAGCCGGATTTGAACAAGGTTCGCGCGGGCGCTCTGCGCGGACTCGCCTACGGCCTCGACCCGTACTCGACCTACCTTACGGCGGAGCAGGTGCGCGACTACCGCGCGGGCATCGCCAACAACCAGACCGGCATCGGCGCGGAACTTTCGCAGTTTGCCTCTTATCTATACGTCATCGCGCCGGTGAAGGGCGGCCCCGCGGATCAGGCGGGACTTCAGGCGGGCGACATCATCGAATACATTGACGGCAAGGCGACGCGCGACATCTCGCTCTACGACGCGCGGCAGTTGCTGAACGGCGCGCAGGGAAGTGAAGTCAAGCTTCGAGTGCTGCGCGCGGGGACGCGCCCGTTCGTTTTGACGGTTCGACGAGGCTCCGTCCAAGTGCCGGGCGCGGAAGCGCGTATGGACGCCGGAAAAATCGGCATCATAAAAGTCAACAGCCTCGCTGACGGTGAGGCTGGCGACGTAAAGGCTCGCTTGCAGGAGTTGCAGAAGCAGGGCGCGCAGAAGATCGTGCTCGACCTCAGAAGCGTCGCGGGCGGCTCGCTGGCGGAGGGCGTGAAGGTCGCCAACCTCTTCATACGCGACGGCGCGCTCGCGCAGACAATCGGTCGCGGCAACAAGTCAACGAAGACTTTCACAGCCGATCCGAAGGAGACTCTGTTCGACGGCCCGGTCGTCGTGCTCATGGATCGCGGCACGGCTGCGTCGAGCGAAGTCATCGCGTCGGCCTTCATCGAGCGCAAGCGCGGCGACGTCGTCGGCGTGAAATCCTTCGGCGCGGGCGCGGAGCAGCAACTCTTCACGCTCAAAAGCGGCGACGGCTTCCTCCTGACGACGCTCAAGTGGGCCTCTTCCACGGGCAAGCCCTTCCTCGGCGCGGGTCTTTCGCCCACGGTCGAGGTCAAGCCGCGCGAACTCGCCGAAGCGATTGATCCGGAAGACCTGACGGGCAACGACGACGACGCCATCGCGCAACCCAACGCGCCCACAGACCAGCGCAACGTCGCCCCCGACGCCGCCTCGCCCAAACAGCAGCCCGAAGACGTTCAACTCAAAAAGGCGCTCGAAATCCTCCGCGCCAAACCCGTTCAGCAGCAAGGCCAGCAGCGGCCTTCCTGAGTCCTTCGGTCGAAAGCCTCTAGTAAAATAGGACTTTCTCAGATTAGCTGAAAGCGATGGATGGATTTCTGAGTTGCTGCTTCAGGTAATCTGAGAGCAGGCCATGTTTCAACTGATAGACGGTCTGCTTGGTTTGATAAGCCA
>Ga0081539_10001414_pt1 | contig 41289 bp, 28 predicted proteins | sample TabmetS4T2R2_FD_71023 | JGI IMG/M metagenome (GOLD analysis project Ga0081539, IMG submission 71023) | Tabebuia heterophylla rhizosphere microbial communities from the University of Puerto Rico - S4T2R2 | ecosystem: Host-associated > Plants > Roots > Rhizosphere ... | reverse complement strand
AGATTGAGATAGCCGGTTGGATTGGTAGAGGCCAGCCTGATCACTTTTTTCCACTGCTGGAGGGCCAGATCAGACTTACCATGTTTATAGTAGTGCCAACCTAGCTCATTGTAATCTCCCCAATATTCACCGGCTCTGCTCTTTCTGGCTTCAATCGCGCGCTTGTAATACTCTTCGACAAGGTTATCTCGGGCCAAGCTTCCTTCTTCGTTTTTAAAGTCGTGTGCCATTGCCAGCCCCAAAAGGACGTCCGGCTCATTTGGATAACGATTATTCGCTTCTTCAAAAATCTTTATCGCCTCACTATGTTTTTCAATCGAAAGTAAGACGTTTCCCTCGACGATCAGAACCTCTACCGTCTTAGCATTGAATTCTTGTGCCTTGCGTACTGCCTTTAGTGCCTCGTCTTTATCATTTGTTGCATCTTTCGTCAGATAAAATCTGAAAAGATATGCCTGCGCGAGGATGGCATAGAGCTGCGCAGACTCAGGGGTCCCTGCAATGGCGTCCTTGAGGTCTTTGATGATCAGTTCTATCCGTTTTTTATTATCTGCGTTATCTCTGAGGTCCCGCCATTCCTTGCTTTCCATATCTTGCGACGATTGTTCGCCTGGCATCAACACGGCACGCGCCAATTCGGTCTTCTCCATTTTGGACTTGGAAAGTAGCGCTGTGATGTCCTCTTTTTCCGTGATATTAATCCGCGGCGGAATCAACCAGGACGACAGCGGCGTGTATTCCCATACTCCCCAAAATGCCAGGACGATTGCTGACGTCGCCAGGGTCATGGCGGTTTGCCGATCGATCTTCCAGATCCAGGATTTGATCAGGAGCAGAAACGCAAACTTATTTTCCTTGATCGTCTCGGCAATTATCCGCTCCGCCTCTCCGGCGTCCCCCAACCGCGAATTCACGTCTTTCTGCAAACATTTTCGCAGCAAATCCTGGATGACGATCGGCGTCCCCTCCGGCAGGGCCGACCAATCGGGCGAGTCTTCGAACGCCGCTTTCATCGTCTCGGCGCGCGTCTTTCTGGCAAAGGGATTGTTCCCCGTCAACATCTCGTAAAACAGGCATCCGAACGCCCAGATGTCCGTCCGCTGGTCGATCTCTTTGCCGTCCCATTGTTCTGGGCTCATATAGGCCGGGGTGCCGATCAGCATACCGCTTTCGGTGAGCGAGAGGCTGCGGGTATGAAAATCATCGATGGCCTCTTGCGCGTTATCGGGATAGAACCTTTTAGCCAGGCCGAAATCCAGCACTTTGACGTTGCCATCGGGCGTGATCTTGATGTTTGCGGGTTTCAGGTCGCGATGGACGATTCGATTTTGATGCGCCGAGGCCAGCGCTCCGGCGAGTTGAAGTCCGAGTTGGAGCGCGTCGGCAAGCGGCATGGCGCCCTTTTGCAGGCGTTCGTCGAGCGTGTCTCCGGGCACGTATTCGAGCACCAGGCAAGGTTTGCCCTCGTACTCGATCTGTTCATAAATCTCCGCGATGCTCGGATGCTTGAGGTGCCGCAGTTCTTCGAGCATCCTGGCCTCGCGATTGAAACGCGCCAGCCGGTCCTCGTCGAAGATGAAATCTTCGGGCATGACCTTGATCGCGACCTGGCGATTCTGCTGGGTGTCTTCGGCCAGATAGACCACGCCCATGCCGCCTCTGCCCAATTCGCCCAGAATGCGGTACCGGCCAATCATCCAATCGCCTTCGCGCAAGGTGTCGGATGGCGCGCGGCGGCTGGTGATCTCTTTGGCCAATCGTTGCGCGACGTCGTGCAGGACGGGTTTTTCGAGGAAGGTGTCCGAGTCCTCGTAATTTTTCAGCAGGTCCTCGATCTCAGCGCGCAATGGTGCGTTCCCCGCACAGGCGGTGTCGAGAAATTCCGCGCGCTTCTGAGGCTCAAGCTCACATGCCACGTGGAAAATATCATCAAGTGTCTGTCTGATTTCGGACACTGTCGGGCTCCGTCTAGGTCATCTGGCGCGAACCATTTCACGCTTCAACCAGGCTTTAGCAAAACGCCAGTCACGCATCACCGTATCGGGCGAGACTTTCAACGCCGCTGCCGTCTCTTCAACGCTCAGCCCGCCGAAGTAACGCATTTCGACTACTTTACTTTGGCGTTCATTGACTTTGGCAAGTTCATTGAGAGCGTCATCGAGCGCGATCAGGTCGGGGTCATTCTTCTTGGCGATTTCCGGCGCCTCGTCGAGCGCGAGAGGAATCTCGTCTCCGCCGCGCCTCTCGGCGTGGCGCGCACGTGCGCCGTCGATCAAGATGCGCCGCATGACATTGGCTGAGACCGCAAAGAAATGCGTCCGATCCTGCCAATTCAGCTCTTCTGCGTTTGCTAACCTGAGGTAGGCTTCGTGGACAAGCGCGGTCGTCTGCATCGTGTGACCCTGATTTTCGCGGCTCATATAACGGTGAGCCAGGCGACGCAATTCGTCATAGACCAAATCATAGAGCCGGTCGAGCGCCAATTTGTCGCCCTCGCTCCAAGCCTTTAGCAATTGCGTCACTTGTTGTTTTGTGGCTAGTGCCATACTTATTCAATTTGGCTGATTCCGACCGCAAACGTTTTGTGATTATAACCGCACGAAGACGAAATACTAGGAAAAATTTATTAAAACTTCAATTTTTTATCAGCGCACTACGCTTATCACAGTGAGAATGAAAAAAGTGCTGTCGGCCGTCGGAGAGCTTTGTTTTGTGCTGAAACTGACCGCAAACATTCATAACGAATCAAATTTTCCGGCGGCCAACAGCCCAAACAACGAAAAATGGAAAACCCGAAAAACTCCGGCCAGCCCTCAGCCCCGGAGTTCATTTAAGGAGCAAATCAGTATGAAACTGCAAGCCACTCTTCAGCAGGCGGCCATCAAATTGGGTAAATTGGGATTGGCGGGAATGATAATTCTCGCCGTCATCCTGGGCGGTGGAATCGTTTTTGCGCAGGAGAAAACCGATTCGACCAACACCGGCCAGGTTGCGCAACCGCTGACGATCGACCTTAAAACCTCCCTCAAAGCAACAATCAACAAAGAGTCATCGGCGGAACCGCAGGATATGAATTTGACGCAAGACCCGGTAGCGGTGAATACGTCATCGGCGACATTCGGTTCACTGGCGCTCAGCGTCCAGGTCGATCAGACCTATTGCGGATCGGGCGGCGTTCAGTGCACCGGACCCGGCCTGTCGACGGTCATTCCGGCCGCGACCAATCGCAATCCGGTGAGGTTCGTGCTTCAAGTGCTCAACGGCACGACGCCGGTTAATGGCCTGACGGATGCCGATATCAATATCATCAACCCGTTCGTTCCCGCGGGCGGCACTTCGGTCACGCAACTTTCCTGTGGGACCTGCTTTCAGCCCGCCGGCAATGGACTTTACGCAATCTTTATCAATCCAGCCGGCGTCGCCAATTGGAAATCCGGCTCTTATCACGTGCAGGTTCAGGTGAAGGTCGGAGCCCGGACCCATCGCGCGTTGGCACAGATCGAAATTCCTTTCTAACCTCCTCTTAAACTACTGTTTCACTCGAAGCCAGTCCGGAGCTCAGCAACGGACTGGCATTTTTGTCTTGAGAGGTCTCGAAATCTTGCGCTCGACATTGTCCATGCTGAAGGCGTGTTTAAAAGTTTTATCCAGCCCGTGAATGCGGGCGCTGAAGTTTGGACATTTTTTCAATGGTGGGGAAATCGAGAGCCAAAACAGGTTTTACTCGCTCATCATCTTATCGCAGATGTCTCAGCCTCTTCTCGTCGCAGAGCGACGAGAAGAATTTCGGCGGTTTCGTTCTCAATTAAATTATCCGGGTGGGCAAAAAAATCTTGGCGACCTTGCCAGTTTTCGCCTCGGGATTCCGCTTATATCAGTGAAGGGCAGAAAAGTCGTTGGCTGATTGAGAGGGTTTACTCAGCACTCAACAGCCTAGCATGTGAAACAGCAGCGTCCTCAGCCTTAACCTTTACTGCTGCTCTCTAGCCAAACCTCCTCAGCCTGCAACTATACCGGGCCGATTTTAATGGGATCATCGGCCCGGTTTATCCCTCCCCCTCCAGATTATAACGGATCAATCGTTTGACATCGCCCAAACCGGAAGAAGAGAATGGAGAGGCGATGACGTCTCCCTGATCAAACCATTGCGGCAGTTTCTGCATCTGAGTGGCGTCATTCGATCGGCAATAATTGCCGCGATGACAGAAGGAGCAGATTTAATGCTAAAAAATTTCAAGATTAAGATGGCGATGGCGGTGGCGGCTGTGACATTCGTTTCATTAACGGCGCTCGCGCAAAATCCGCAGATCACATTGCGATCGATCGATGGGCGAAGCGTGAGTTTAAACGATGTGCGCGGCAAAATTGTCGTGATGTCGTTCGGCGGAACCTGGGTTCCCCTCGCATCAAAAGAATTGCCGGCTTTGCAAAAGGTTGCCGATCGTTATGCCGCGCGGGGCGTACAGGTCTACTGGGTCAGCGTTAACAGCGCCAAACCTGGCGCTAAAAACTTCGCGTCTGACGCCGACCTCCAGGCCTTCGCGCAAAAGCTCAATTTGAGGCTCACTGTTTTGCGTGATCCCGAGCAAGAAGCTTATCGCTCGTTCGGATTGGATGCGGTGCCGACAGTGGTGATCCTTGACCGTCAGGGTAAAGTAGTCCGCAAACACGTCGGATTTGGGCCGGATCAGGGCGAATCCTACGGCGAGGTCATTCGTGATCTTGAACAATTGCTGAAATAGATCAGAGCCCCTTCAAGAAGGAAAATGAAAAATCGCGAAGTATCTTTAACAAGACGCTTCGCGATTTTTGTTTTTCTCGCCTCTGAAATTCCAGAGCCGAAGAATTGGATTAGGACTTGGCCTCACCGTTGATCTTGATTGCTTCCGGATCCCAGTGATAAATCCGGTTGTTGAAATAAGCGAGATTACTCAACAAAGCTGGTCCGGCGGCGCGGAGGCCAAAGGTTGCATCTTCGATCACAGGTTGGCGCGATCGCATCGCTCCAAAGAAATTGACGAAGTGATCGTAGGTGTCATTGTAAGAACGTCCGACGTTGTAGTTTTCGACGGCGTCCGGCCGCAGACGGTCCTGCCCTTTACGCTGCGGATATTGCTTGTAATACGCTTCGAGAAATTCCTTTTGGATAGCTTCAGGAAATGTTTCGATCGTAAATCCGGGCTCTTTCTCCGGCGCTTTTTTCGCCACGCTGACGCCCGCTCCGCCGATCGTCATGACGCCTTCATTTCCGATGAATTTGAACTCCGAGGTCTCGCCGCCGCCATCGGCGAAATTGACCTTGAGGAAGAGATTGAAGGCCGGATGCTGCGCAGTTTCGGGATAGTCGTACAGGCCCAGCATGACATCGGGCACGTCACGGCCGTCTATCCAGAAACGCAATCCGCCCGTTGACATAACGCGCGTCGGTCCCTTTGCGCCAACGACGTAATGCATCCCTGAAAACAGGTGGACGAACAGATCGCCGGCGACTCCGGTCCCATAATCCTGGTAGTTGCGCCAACGGAAGAGGCGCCTGGCATCGAATGGGCGTTTCGGGGCGTTTCCGAGAAAGCGATCCCAATCGATCGTCTCCGGCTTGGCATCGGGTGGAATCGAATACTGCCACGCGCCGATCGCCGAATTCCGATCCCACCAGGCCTCGATCATATTCAGTTTGCCGATGGCGCCCGCCGCGAGCAAAGCCTTGGCCTTTTGGTAAATAATCGACGAGACGCGCTGGCTCCCGACTTGAAAGATGCGCTGGTTCTTCTTTGCCGCTTCGATGACGTGATGCCCATCATCGATCTTCTGCACCATTGGTTTTTCGTTGTAAACGTCTTTGCCGGCGTTCATCGCGTCGATCGCGACTTTCGCATGCCAGTGATCGGGGGTGGCAATGATCACCGCATCGACGTCGGAACGCGAAAGGACTTCGCGGTAATCGCGCGTCGTGAAGACGTGGTCGCCCCAGACCTCTTTCGCCCGTTTCAGGCGTCCGTCGTAAACGTCGGCGCAGGCGACGAGTTCCACGCCCGGCACTCTGAGTGCGACCGAGGTAATATCCGACCCGCGCCCGCCCGCGCCGATCAAGGCGACCCGAATCTTGTCGTTCTGTGAGATCGGTCTGCCGGCAAATTCATACTCTCTTTCGAGAGCGAAAATGTTGCGGGAGATGCTGGTCGTGGCGATTCCAGTCGCCGCCAGTTTGATAAAATTACGCCGTGATGTTTTCTGATCGCTGCTCATATCGGAATCTCCTTGCTCTCTTCAGCCAGCCTTGCGGCTCGCTGTCGATTTTTGAATAGGCTCCTTGAAGATTAGCGGACAAGGGAACGCTGTAAATGCTACGCGCCCGCAAAGATCTTGTCCACTCGGCGGCTGACTTCGCGCAAATAGGCCTCATCGCCACCCTCCAGTTCAACCGTCAGGTACCCCGAATAACTGATTTCGCCAATCGCCTTGCGGACCTCTTTCCAATCGATGCTGCCCTCAAGCAACGGCACCCACTGTCGAGTATTGAACATGAAGTCCTTGAGATGAAATTTGACGATGCGTTTGCCCAGCGTGCGGATCCATTCTTGCGGAAATCCGTACATGACGACATTGCCGACGTCGAAATACGCGCGCACCCACGGGCTCTTGAATTCATCAACGTACTTTACAAACTCAGGCGCGCTGAGCAAAAACTTGTTCCAGACCTCTTCAATGGCAATCACGACGCCCAGTTCCTTGGCCAGCGGAATCAATTTTTTAATCTGAGGCTGCGAACGCTCCCAGGCCTGCGTATAGGTTGTTTGCGGATTGACGACCGCCGGAACCAGCAAAACCGTCTCGGCCCCCCATAGCTTGGCGTTCCGCAACGAAGTCTCCATCCCCTTCAAACTCTGCTGAACAACTTCGGGATTGGCATCTGAAAGCGGGTATTTCCAGTGATCCATGTTCATCACCGAATGAATCGGAATCTTGGCCTTGATCGAAGCCTCTTTGATCTCATCGGCCTCTTTTAAATCGGCGGTCGTCTGTGCCTCAATGCCTTCAAAACCGGCATTGACTGCAACTTTGAAGCGATCCAGATAGCTCATCTCTTTGGGTAGCATGCTGATGAGGACGGCTTTTTTGAGCTGGTTGCTCTGGATCGGAGCTGGCGAAGCGGGCGTTGCGATGTTTGAGAGTGAGACAAGCGGATTTTCGCGAGGCAAGAGCGATGCGACTGCTCCCGACGCTGATGTAACAATGAAATCACGTCTTTTCATATAGTTCTCCCGATCGTCAAAGAATGATTTTGAGCCGCCGATTCTGACCTGACCTGCGAGCGCCCCGCGCTTCATGCCCAGAAAACCGAACTGAGCGAGGCAATTTCAACGAAACATAAATGTCGGCTTGAATGAAGCGGATTATAGCCCCATGTCCGGCGTTGGCAAAGCGCGGTCGCTATTGTAAGATTTCCGATTGGACTGGATTTCATTTTCGCGGTCACGCGACTCTTCATTCGTCATCAAAACCCATGGCGCAAGCACCAGTAGGCGTTTAAGAAAGGAAAATTTATGGCCCAGATACAGGAAGCATTGGAGCAAACTATCGGTCAGCCGTTAACCGTGCTGTCCGAGGAAGAGAGGTTGTTTGCGGCCAGCGTCCGTGATTTTGCCGAGGCCGAGATCAAACCGTATGTGCGAGAGATGGACGAGAAACAGAAGATTCGTCCCGAGATTATTAAGAAATGTTTTGAGCTCAATTTGATGGGGATCGAACCGGGTGAAGAGTACGGCGGCCCAGGCGGATCGTTCTTCATGGCCTGCCTGGCGATCGAAGAACTGGCGCGCATCGATCCTTCGATCAGCGTCTGCGTCGATGTCAACAATACGCTGGTCATCAATGCATTTTTGAGCTACGCCAATGAGTTTCAAAAGAAAAAATACATTCCGCGCCTCTGTCAAGACACCGTCGGCGCTTACTGTTTGAGCGAGGCCGGGTCCGGATCTGACGCATTCGCCTTGCAGACCAGAGCCGAAGACCAGGGCGACCATTATTTGCTCAATGGCCGCAAGCTGTGGATCACGAACGGTAATGAGGCGGGCATCTTCATCGTCTTTGCCACTCTTGATCTCAGCAAGGGCTATAAAGGCATCACGGCTTTCATTGTTGAAAAAGAGTTTCCGGGGTTTTCAGTCGGCAAGAAGGAAGACAAGCTCGGCATCCGCGCCTCTTCGACCTGCGAATTGCTCTTCGACAATTGCCGGGTGCCGCGGGAGAACGTGCTCGGCGAGGTCGGCAAAGGCTACAAGATCGCCATTGAAACGCTCAACGAGGGGCGGATCGGCATTGGCGCGCAGATGCTCGGGTTGGCCCGTGGCGCGTATGAATGCACGCTGGCTTACACCAAGGAACGCAAACAGTTTGGCCAGGCGATCTCGGAATTTCAGGGAGTACAATTTCAATTGGCGGAAATGGCCACCCAGATCGAAGCGGCACGGTTGATGGTCTATAACGCGGCGCGGCTGAAAGATGCCAAACAGCCGTTCATCAAGCAAGCCGCGATGGCTAAGTTATACGCCTCGATTGTCGCCGAAAAGGTTTCATCAGAAGCGGTCAATCTGTACGGCGGATATGGCTATGTCAAAGACTATCCGGTCGAGAAGTATTTTCGCGATTGCAAGATCGGCCAGATTTACGAGGGCACGTCGAACATGCAGAAACAGACGATTGCCAAGCTGTTGCTGGCGGAGTAGAGAGAAGTTTAATGAATTTATTTGATAATGATCAGCAGAACAATAGCAGTGAGCTTTCGAAACTCAACGTTCAGCAGCGCGAGGCCGTCACAACAACCGAAGGGCCGATTCTGATTCTGGCCGGCGCGGGCAGTGGCAAGACCCGCGTCATCACCACGCGCATCGTCCATTTGATCGAAAGTTGCGGGGTGCGCCCCGAGACGATTCTGGCCGTGACATTCACCAATAAGGCGGCCGGCGAGATGAAGGAGCGAGTTGAAAAACTGCTCTCGAACAGACCCCGCACCGGTTCGCCATTGCTTTCGACCTTCCACTCGCTGTGCGTGCGCATTTTGCGGCGCGACATCGAAAAGCTCGAACGCGGATACACCCGGTCATTCACGATCTACGATTCCGACGATCAACAGCGATTGTTGCGGGGATGCATTCGCGATAGTGGTTTCGATGATAAACAGTTGACCGCGCGGCAAGCACAGAGCGCAATCAGCGGGGCAAAGAATCGAGGCGAAGACCCGGCGGCCTATGAGGCGAGAGCCGAGTTTGGCGATCCGCGCCGCACCGCGATCGCGCGCGTCTACGAGCTGTATGAGCAACGGCTGAAGACGTCAAACGCGCTCGATTTCGACGACCTGCTGATTCGCACGGTCCAATTGCTGCGTCATTCCGAAGAGACACGCCGGTATTATCATCACCGCTTTCGTCACGTCATGGTTGACGAGTTTCAAGACACGAACGGCATTCAGTATTCGCTCACTCGTTTGATTGTCGAAGGCGATCACGCGCTCAATCTCAGCCCAAGACCAGAGGATTTCTGGACGAACCGGAGTTTTTGCGTGGTCGGAGACGAATCGCAAGCGATCTATGGCTGGAGAGGCTCCGATTTCAACATTATTTTGAACTTCGAGCGTGACTTTCCCGGAACCAAGACCATCAAGCTCGAAGAGAACTATCGTTCGACCAAGCGCATCCTCGATGCCGCCAATAAAGTCATCGCCAACAATACTCAACGCTTTGACAAACAGCTCCGCGCCAATGCCGGTGATGGAGACAAGATCCGATACGCGCAGCTGCTCGATGCCGAGAACGAAGCGCGGTGGGTGGTCGGCAAAATCGAAGATCATCTTGCGCGCGAACCGAAGCTCCGCGCCGCGGTTTTATACCGCACCAATGCGCAATCGCGCGCATTTGAAGAGGCCTGCCGGCGCGCCGGATTGCGTTACAATCTGGTCGGCGGATTCAGTTTCTATGAACGAGCCGAGATCAAGGATATCATCGCGTACCTCAAACTGGCTCTCAATCCGAATGACGGAGTAGCGCTCATGCGCGTCATCAATACTCCGCCGCGCAGCATCGGCAAGACGACGCTCGACGAGATCGAGCGCCGTTCAAAAGATTTCGGAGTCACCTTTTGGGAAACGATCGGGATCATCATCGATCAAGACCTCTTGCCGGCGCGCAGCGTCTCGGCATTGAAGGCGTTCCGCGAGATCATCAATACATTGGTCGAAAAAGCGCGAAATCCGGCTGAGCCAATCTCTGAAATCGTCAAAGCCGCGGTCATTGGGACCGGTTACGAGCGAATGCTCGAAGAGGAGAAGACCGAAGAAGCCGAAGGACGATTGCTCAATCTTGAGGAGTTGGTCAACGCGGCGGCCGAGTCTGAACAACGCGACGAAAGTTTACGCGACTTTCTGGACCATGCGGCCCTCGTCTCCGATACGGATAATTACAAGGCGGAGGCTCAGGTCACGCTCATGACGATGCATGCGGCCAAGGGTTTGGAATTTCCGCTGATCTTCATCGTCGGACTCGAAGAGAACCTCTTTCCGCACTCGCGGGTGCGCGAGAATCAAGGGGAATTGGAGGAGGAGCGCCGGTTGTGTTACGTCGCAATCACGCGCGCCGAAAAGTACCTCTATTTGACGCACGCCATGAAGCGTCGCATCTACGGCGAAGAGTTGCCATCCGAACCTTCGCGCTTCTTGATGGAGTTTCCGCTCGACCTGATCGAAGACATTTCAAAGGGCGCCAGCTGGCTGCGGTTCGCGAGCAAAGCCTCGACCATTGAAAACCGGGAGGCATTGCGCGCGCTCTCATCTCCACCGGAACCTTCATATCCCAAACCGAAACGCTCGACCAATTATCAGGGGCCGAAACACAATAGCGCCGACAGTGTCCGTGAGTTCTTCGCTCGACAAGGCAAAAAGGTCGATTCGGATGGTTTCGAATCCACCGCACAAGAGGCAGAGCGCAGCGCCGCCAAAGGCTCGGCCAAAAGCTCTGATGGATTCACAGTGGGAACGCGGGTGCGACACGAGAAATACGGCCAGGGGCTGATCGTGAAACGAGAGGGCGAGGGCGAGAACGCCAAGCTGACGATCAATTTTCCGGGCTATGGACAAAAGAAGATGATTGAAAAATACGCCGCACTAGAGAAAGTTTAGGGGAAGGTGTTGAGGATAAATTAAATTATGACCACTCTCGTCGTTGTTAAAAAAAACGGCCGTGCCTGTATTGCTGCAGATAGCTTGACCAGCTGGGGAAATACTTTGATGAGTTCAAATTACCTGGCCGGCAATTCAAAGATTCTTAGTGTCGGTGACAGCTACATCGGAATTACCGGCGTAGTGACCCACCGGTTTGTCATTGAAAGCTATTTCTCCGGCTGTGAACACTACTCTTTCAGGAGTAAGCAGGAGATCTTTGAAACGTGGCGCGAGTTCCATAAATCTCTCAAAGAGAACTATCACTTGAAGCCCGGTGACGACAAAGAAGACCCCTATGAAACATCACACATGCACGTCTTGATCGCTAATCCCTATGGGATTTTCGGAATTTACGCGATGCGTTCCGTCGATGAGTACAAGAGGTTTTGGGCCTTCGGTTCCGGCACTGATTATGCGCTGGGCGCGCTCTATTGCTCGTACGATCGTTACGAAACTCCGGAAGAGATCGCCCGCGCTGCCGTCGAGACAGCGGCCGAATTTGATAATCGGACGGCATTGCCGATCACGCTCTATTCAGTGGACCTCGTCAAGGAATAATTATTGACGAATTAGCTAAGATAATTTCATGAAGTCTGAAGTACAAAAGATCGGTTTCGTCAGTCTCGGCTGTCCGAAAAATCTCGTTGACAGCGAGGTCATGATGGGCCAGTTGAAAAAGCATGGTTATGAATTGACCACCGACCGCGAAACGGCCGATGTCATCGTGGTCAACACCTGCGGTTTTATCCAATCGGCTAAAGAGGAGTCGATCAACACGATTCTCGAGATGGCTGAATTGAAAGAGACAGCCAATTTGAGACGGTTGGTGGTCGCGGGTTGTCTGGTCGAGCGATACCGGCAGGACTTACTCAATCAATTGCCGGAGGTCGATGCGGTGCTGGGCACAAGCGAGATCGAAAAGATCGTGGCGGCGGTCGATCCGGCGGCGGCGGCGGCGCAGGATGCGGCGTTCGTCGCGTCAAACGCCTGGATGACGCGCGGATTGCCGACCTATCTCTATGACGAGGATTCGCCGCGCCTGCTCGCCACGCCAAAGCATTTCGCATACGTCAAAATCGCCGAAGGTTGCGATCATACCTGCGCGTTTTGCGCAATTCCGCAAATGCGCGGCAATTATCGTTCGCGGCGCGCGGGTTCAATTATCCGTGAAGCCGAGCAACTGGCGGCGCAAGGCGCCAAAGAACTGGTCCTGATCTCGCAAGATTCGACCCAATATGGGCTGGATTTGGGAATTAAAGATGGCCTGGCCGGACTGCTGAGATCGCTGGCGCGCATCGACGGCATCGAATGGATCCGCGTCATGTATACCTATCCGAACTCATTGAGCGACGCGACGCTGGCGGCGATGGCTGAGGAACGAAAAGTCTGCAATTACCTCGATATGCCATTACAGCACGCGAGCGCGAATGTCCTGAAACGAATGAGGCGCGGAGGCAACCGGCAATTGCTCGAAAAACTTCTGAATCGCGCCCGGCAATTCGTCCCCAACATTACGTTGCGCACGACCTTGATCGTCGGTTTTCCCGGCGAGACCGATGAAGATTTCGAAGAGTTGATGCAATTTGTGCGTGATGTCGAATTCGATCGTCTGGGCGTCTTCACTTACTCCAACGAAGAAGGCACACACGGATACGAACTCGATGGCCAGGTCCCCACACGCACCATGCGCACGCGCCGGGCGAAATTGATGCGCGAGCAGGCGAAGATTTCCAAACGCCGGAATAAGGCGCTGGTCGGACAACAATTCAGAGCCTTGCTCGAAGGGCTGTCCCAAGAGACGGACCTGTTGTGGCAGGCACGTCTCGAATCACAAGCGCCGGAGGTCGATGGTCACGTTTTGATCAACGACGTTCCGGAAGGGATCCGGCCGCAACCGGGAAATTTCATTGAGATCGAGATCACCGAAGCGCACGAATACGATCTGATTGCGCGCGTCATCTCTGGAAGCGCAGGCGAGGCATCTGCGCAAACTGCGTAATTGTTCTCTTCTCCCAATGAAGACAAATCAAAAACAGGCAGGCGAGACATCGTTGTTTCGGGGAGGCCAAAAGCGCGGGCGCTCTTTGAAGATCGGCGGAGCGGTTGATGCGATCGCTCTTTTTATTGCGACGGGTTTCGGGTTTGGCTTCATCCCGTTTGGCCCGGGCACATGCGGTTCGCTGGTCGGTCTGCTGATCGCTTATGGGTTGATCTCTGTTTTCAGCCTCGATGTGATCTTATTGCAAAACAGCCTGATCATTGTCAGCGTGGTCCTGATAGTATTGGGCATCTGGTCGGGCACTCGCGCAGAGAAGATTTTCGAGCAGAAGGACGCCGGCCAGATCGTCATCGACGAGGTTTGCGGACAGGTCATCTCGTTCATTTTCATCGCACCTTATCTTCTCCGCACAGGCCCACAATGGCGCTGGTGGATGATCGCCGGGTTCGTCCTTTTTCGCGTCTTCGACATTTTCAAACCATATCCGCTCAAAGATCTGCAGCATTTCGCGGGCGGGTTGGGTGTGATGATGGACGATGTGATCGCCGGGATCTATGCGGCGGTAATCTTGTCGGTGGCTTTGTTATTTGCCACATCCTGAAACTTCCTGAAACGCCGGCGCATCCGGCCGGTCGCCTTGACAAACTTTTATGCTCAACGCAGAAATTATCGCTATCGGTTCCGAAATGTTGACGCCGTTTCGCACGGACACCAACTCGCTCTGGCTCACGGAGCGGCTCAACTCGATGGGCATCGACGTCAAACTCAAAACGGTCGTCGGGGACGATGAAGCGAGATTGGAAGAGGTGGTTCGAGACTCGATCAACCGGACCGAGATCGTTATCTCGACCGGCGGGCTGGGGCCGACCGAAGACGACATTACCCGCAAGATCTTTGCGCGGGTGCTCAAACGCCGGCTGATTCTTCACGATGCGATTCTTGAAAAGATCAGAGCGCGATTTGCGCGCCGCAACGTGCCGATGCCCGAGATCAACGCACGACAGGCGCTGGTGATGGAGGGGGCACAAATTTTAGAGAACAATAACGGCACCGCCCCCGGAATGTTGATTCAAGAGGGCAAATGCACCATCGTCCTGTTGCCGGGTCCGCCGCGCGAGATGAAGCCGATGTTCGATGCCGCTGTCGCGCCTGTGCTTAAACGCCGCACCGGCGACATGCTCATTGTCCGGCGATGCTTAAGTATTTTTGGATTGACCGAATCGCGGACCGATGAACTTGCCGCGCCGATCTATACCAAATTTCAAAATCCAGTGACGACGATCTTGTTCAAAGACGGACAGATCGAATTACATCTGACCGCCCGCGCACAGCATGAAAGCGAGGCCGAAAAATTGCTTGACGAACTCGCTGGACAACTGGATGTGGCGCTCGGCGAATACATCTTTTCGCGCCGCGATGAGACGTTGGGTGAAGTCGTCGGCGATCTGCTCAGGTTGAACCATTACACGCTGGCAACGGCGGAGAGCTGTACCGGCGGACTGCTGGCCGGAAGAATCACCGACGTGCCGGGAAGTTCCGAGTACTTCCTCGAAGGCGTCGTCACCTATTCGAACGAGGCCAAGATCAACATCCTTGGCGTGCCGAAAAAGATGATTGAAGATCATGGCGCAGTCAGCGAGGAGGTCGCCACCGCGATGGCTGCCGGCATTCGCAAACATGCCAATTCGACCTTCGGCATCGGCATCACCGGCATCGCCGGTCCGACCGGCGGCAGCGCGGAAAAACCCGTGGGGCTCGTCTATATCGCACTCGCCGATGACACACAGGCAACGGCACGCAAATTCGTTTTTCCCGGAGACCGGCAGTTCATTCGAACTTTGTCGGTCAATGCGGCGCTCGACATGGTGCGGCACAGAATCAAATAGAACGTGATGGTGAGGGATCGAAGAAAAATAAGACAAGCAAGAATCACGAGAAGGGCGAAAAAGAGGCTCTTGCAAAACTTTTCGTCAGTCTCCCTCTTTTCGTTCGTCTCATACTCGCTGCTTTTAACTTTGCCGGAGATCACATTTCTCATGGTCGCATATGTGATCGGATCAATTCCTTTCGGTTATCTGATCGTCAAACTGACCAGCGGAGCGGACATTCGTAAAACGGGAAGCGGAGGCACCGGCGCCACCAACGTCACGCGCAGAGCGGGTAAAACGGCCGGGCTCATGACGCTCGCGCTCGATATCCTCAAAGGCATGGCAGCCGTCATGATCACCTATCTGTTCGCCCCCGAAATCACCCCCTGGGCGGGATTGTTGGCGATCATCGGACACTGCTTTCCATTCTGGTTGAAATTTCGCGCGGGGAAAGGCGTAGCAACGGGTCTGGGAGTTTTCCTGGTAATCGTCCCCTGGTCCGTTTTAGCGGCATTGGTAGTCTTTATTTTGATCTTCTGGCGAACGCGCTACGTCTCGCTCGGCTCAATCGCCGCCGCGCTGGTTGTGCCCATCGCTACAGCCTTTTATCACACACTGATCCAACCAATACCCAATTTCATCGTAGTGATGACCGCACTGATTGCATCGTCGAGTCTGATCATTGTCAAACATTCTGAAAACATTAAGCGGTTGATGGCGGGAACCGAGAATAAGTTTGGCGTGGTACGCTGAGAATCTTCACCTAAAGACGCTAAAGCGCGTCTTTAGGTGAAGATTCTCTTTGATCTACTTTTCGTCAGAGATGGGACTGATCAGCCCTCTTCTTTGGTTGCGGGCCTCGCTCGAAATCGATTTTTGAGATGAACTTTAGTCTTAATGCGCTCTCGTCCTGCGGCTTCGAGGCCCAGTCCGGAGCCAAAGAATGGGACGAAATTCATCTCCATCCAAAGTCGCTCACTCATAAGATCTTGGGGAGCAAGATCGCGACTTTGGATGGAGAATTCTTTCGCTAAAGGTTAAATGCTCTGCAATCGTAAAGTTGCGATTATTGGCGCGGGTAGTTGGGGAACGGCCCTCGCGCTGGTTGCCGCACGCGCCGGAAATGAAGTCAATCTGTGGGCGCACAGTCCGGAGATCGCCGAGATGCTCCGGTCCGAGCGCGAGAACAGAGTCTATCTTTCCGGTTTTGCCGTGCCCGATGCGGTAACTCCGACAAATGATCTCGCCGAGGCTCTGGCGAAAGCCGAGATCGTCTTAACCGTCGTGCCGTCGCATGTCTGCCGCGAAATTTATCTTCAAATGCGCCCGTCGCTGCAACCGCAAATGATCTTTGTCAATGCAACGAAAGGGATTGAGATTGAAACGCAGATGCGCATGGAAGAGGTCGTGCGTGACGTGCTGCACGATCATTTCGAGCCGCGTTATGTTGTACTTTCCGGACCCAGCTTTGCGCACGAAGTCGCGAAAGACGAGCCATGCGCGGTTGTAGCGGCTTCGCATTCGCCCGCTTGGGCGGCCAGCGTGCAAGAGACCTTTTCGACCAATCGTTTCCGGATCTATACCAATAACGACGTGATCGGCGTTGAGGCCGGGGGCGCGATCAAAAATGTCATGGCCCTGGCAACGGGCGCAGTGGATGGACTCGGATTGGGATCCAGCAGCGCAGCCGCAATCGTCACGAGAGGGCTGGCCGAGATGACGCGTCTAGCTGTCAGTCTTGGAGGCAAAGCGGAGACACTGGCAGGTTTGGCTGGATTGGGCGATCTGGTCTTAACCTGTTTCGGTCATCTTTCGCGTAATCGCCGTGTCGGCTATGAACTCGGACGAGGACGTAAATTACAAGAGATTACCGGCGAGATGCGCGAGGTCGCAGAGGGCGTCAAGACAACGCGCGCGGCCTATGGCCTGGCGACACGGCTCGGCGTCGAGATGCCGATTACCACCGGCGTTTACCAAATGCTCTATCAAAACAAGAGTCCCCAAGATTTAATGATCGAATTGATGGAACGGCCGCTCAAATCAGAAACAAGCTAAATAGTTGATACTGCTAGAGAAACAACATCCCCTCTTGCACAATCCCAGTTTAAAGTTTAGAAGAAGAGAGCGCGAGATATTCGAAATTACAGTAAGCACTCGACCATCCCCGGTTTTCGTGTGTTTCTTATAATTTTGCACCTCACAATCTCCCAGTTTTCATTCTCAAGAAGGAGCTGCCCCTTAATTGTGAATTAGGAGGAGGAGAAGTATGCGCAAACTCACGATGATTGGATTGATCATGATCTGTGGGTTTTTAGCTTACAGTGTTCCCGCGTCCAGTCAAAATAGATCGAAGTCAACTCTAGCGGTCTATGTCATAGCGGTCAGAGGCGATTGCATGTCCAATCAGCCCTTCATCATCTACAATGGACGGGCCGTGTTGCCTCCACAGAAAACGTCGCTCCCCGCGGATAATAAACAGACACTCCTCACGCATTTCAAGAACGATGACCGGGTCAAAGAGAGCATCGAGCAAGAGTTCAAGAGAAACCGCGCATTTCGGATTGTGGACACGATTGCCGAAGCAGATGTCGTCTTTCACGTTTGCAGCAGTTATTGGGAAGAGGTTGGATCAAAGATTATTCTAAGCGGCAAATACATTCTTCCATCACATTGCGTCTCTTCCCAGGCGCTGGCCATTCCCGCGCCAATCTACGAAGCGCAGACCAGCGAGAACAACAAACTTTTCGACACTGCTTTGTGGAGGGCCAACACGCTGATCCCCTTCCCCGAAAAAGAGCCGGAAAAAGGCAAGAACGACAAGAGGGAGAAGAAAAAGAAGAAAGGCAAGGGCAAACAGGACGAGAACGACACTTTCCGGCCGAGCGAAACCACCGCAAAGATCCTCTTCGACGGTGGTCCGCTGGATGAGGCGTCCCCATTAGACCTGGCTCAGCGTTTTATCAAAGAGCCTCAGGAATTGAGGAAACAATTTACGGGCTTCCCTCGAACTTTAAGTGTCGCCGCCAAAAATCAACCTGAGAGACGCATTCCGCGGCTCGTCACTGATCGCGCCGGCCTTGGAGCGCCAATCCAGTTCGGATCAGAAGCGGCCGAGGGCGACGAGGAGACGGTCAAGATCGACACCACGCTCATTCAGGTGCCGGTGAGCGTCATGGACAAAGACGGCAAATATATTCCGAATCTGGCCGAGCAGGATTTTCAAATTTATGAAAATGGGGTGAGACAAGCCATTTCAGACTTTGGAAGCACCGAGACACCTTTCCACGTGATGATGATGCTCGATGTCTCCGGCAGCACGACCTTCAGGCTCGACGAGATGCACGACGCGGCGATCACCTTCGTCAATCAGTTGCGCCCGCAAGATGAAGTGATGGTTGTCTCATTTGATAAAGCCGTCAAAGTCGCGACGGAATTCACCAATAATCGCGACGAATTAATTCGCGCCATTTTAAGCACGCGGACGGGTGGCGCGACACGACTTTTTGACGCGGTCGATTTGGCAGTCACCGAAAGATTGAGCAAGATCGAGGGGAGAAAGGCAATTGTCATCTTCACCGATGGCCTTGACACAGCGAGCCGGCTGGCAAAGGTGGAAGAGGTCATCGACCACGTCGAAGAGTCTGGGGCGCTGGTCTATCCGGTCTGTTACGATACTTTCGCCGATATGCAGGTACCGAGCTCGATCGCCAAGCAGATCCCATTGATTGCCGCCACCCGGTCAAAGACCAACTATGAATACGGGCTGGGGTTTCTCAAGGAGATCGCGAAACGGAGCGGCGGCCGTTTTTATGATGTCGAGAATATCACCGATACCAAACAGGTATTTACTAATATAGCGGAGGAATTGCGAAGGCAGTACCGAGTCGAGTACTATCCGTCCAACTCCGCTCGGGACGGTTCATACCGACGGATTCGGGTCACCGTCAACAAGCCTGGAGTTGTCATTCGCGCGCGTCAGGGTTATCGCGCGCCGGACGGCGATGGCGCTACTTCTATCCCGCAAAATCCACCACGCCCGGCGCTCAAAATCGATAAGAATTGAAATAATCATGGCGTGGCTAAATCGAAACACCTGGAGACCGAGACCTTGAAAAGTTGAACCATGGCATGAAGGGTGATTAAATACCTCTTCCGATCCAGCCTTTTTTACTGCTTCTCTCCGTGTACTTCATGCTCTTCGTGGTTTAATATTTGTCTCCATTCCAGGTGCTTTGATTTAGAAAGATTTTGCATTGATGGCAGAAAATGTACAGACACAAAAGATCATTACAACCAATCGTGAGGCATACCACAACTACCACGTCCTCGAAGCTATAGAAGCCGGTATTCAGTTGGTGGGGACCGAAGTCAAATCCATTCGCGAAGGGCGAGTGAATTTGAAGGACTCCTACGCGATGGTGCGCGACGGCCAGGCCTGGCTGCTCAATGCCCATATCAGCCATTATTCGCACGGTAATCGGCAAAACCACGATCCGACGCGCGACCGTCGTTTATTGCTTCATAAACGCGAAATCACTCGTTTACAATCGAAAATTCAAGAAAAAGGGTTGACTCTGATTCCCACTAAACTTTATTTCAAGGGGAATATAATTAAATGCGAGTTGGCTATTGCGCGTGGTAAAAAGCTTTATGACAAGAGAGAGTCCGAGGCGCGCAAGACGCAGGAACGCGAAGCGCGCGCCGCAATCAAAAACAGGATGAGATATGAATAATACGATACTGACCATTTTAGTGTTGCTGCTCCTGGCCCTGGCGGCAATTATCTGGCTCAGACGTCGGTCGCCGAACGCGCCGGAGACGGAACAAGCGTTTGTCGACGTATGGGGAGACGAGCCGGATCTTGAACAGACGGCCCCCAGCGCTACCCCAAGCACCAGCAGAAACAAAGCGACTCCACAGGTCCACCTCCCCGTCCCGGAGATAAAACAGACGATCCCAGAGGTGAAACAAACGATCTCAGAGGTGAAGCAAGCAGTTCCAGAGATCAAACAACCGCTCCCGGAGGTCAAAACACCAGTCCCGGAGCCGGAGCCGACCGGGCCTGATGTGGACCAGGAGGTTTTGAATCAACTGAGGGAAGCAGGGTCGGATCTTAGTAAACCTCACAAAATGGAATTTCTCCTCTATTTCCCCACTCAAGAGTCGGCCACTCAAGTCGCTGATAAGATCAAAGCCGATGGTTTTATCGTCGAAGTGAAAAGAGCTACACAGGGTTCGGCATGGCTGTGTCTCGCAGTGAAAAAGATGGTACCGAAACGTTCAGATATCGCCGTTATTGGAAAACGATTCAGCGCTCTCGCGCGTGAGTTTAACGGAGAATATGACGGATGGGAGACAAGCCTCGAGAAGTAGGTTTGCTACACGTTTTTATGAGGTCGTATCATGGAAGTTAAAGCGGATTCGAAGAAGTTTTATGAGATTGAATGCGACGCGCTGGTCGTCGGTGTCCACGAAGGCGAAAGGCCCGTCCAGGGCGCTCTTTTTGAAATCGATCAACGGGCGGGAGGCATCATCACGTCGTTGATCGAAACGGGAGAGCTCACCGGTAAATCGGGTGAAAGCGTCTATATTCATAATACCGGTGAGATCAAAGCGCGACGTCTCTTGTTGCTCGGCGCGGGTAAACCCGACGATTTGAACATTAACATCGTGCGGAAAATGGCAGGCACCGCAGCCCGCACCTTGCGCAGCAAGAAGGTTCGGAGTTTCGCATTCCTGCGCCGTTCACAATTGTCGCTCGACGAAAGCGCCCAGGCGGCAACAGAAGGCGCGCTCCTCGCCTTGTTTGATCCCGACAAATACCACACCAGCGATAAGACCGAGAATCACATCGAAACGATGATTCTGGCGACGACCGAAGGGGACATCCAGGAACTGAAGTACGGTATCGAACGCGGCCGCATCATCGCAGAAGCCAGCAATTTCGCGCGCGACATCATCAACGAACCAGGGAACGTCATGACGCCGAGTGAACTGGCGCGCAAGACCGAAGAGATTGCCCGGGAATTCGGACTTGAGATCGACGTCCTGGATGAAACGCGGATGAAAGAGCTGGGCATGGGAGCCCTGCTCGGCGTTGCGCAGGGATCAGCCGAACCCGCCAAGTTAATCGTCTTGCGATATGCGCCAAAATTCGGATCAAACGAGACGATTGCCGTCGTCGGCAAAGCCGTCACGTTCGATACCGGTGGGATCTCAATCAAGCCGGCCGATGGAATGGAGAAGATGAAATATGATATGGCCGGGGGCGCCACGACAATCGCCGTCATGCGAGCCATCGCTCAGTTAAAACCGTCGGTCAATGTCATCGGCGTCATTCCCGCAACCGAAAACATGCCCGGCGGGCGGGCACAACGGCCCGGGGATATCGTGCGTTCGATGACCGGAAAAACGATTGAAGTCATCAACACCGACGCCGAGGGCCGTCTGATCCTGGCCGATGCCGTCGCCTATGCCCGCAAGCTCGGCGCGACAAAGATCGTCGATCTCGCCACACTCACCGGAGCGGTCTCGATCGCCCTGGGTGATGTCTATGTGGCGGTTCTCGGAACCGATCAGGCCTGGATCGACGAAATTATCGCGGCCGGCAGGAAATCAGGCGAGAAGATCTGGCAACTGCCGCTCGACAAGGAGTATCGAGAGCAGATCAAGAGCGAGATTGCCGATATTAAAAATGTCGGCGGACGTAAAGCGGGCACGATCACCGGCGCATATTTCATTCGAGAATTCGTTGAAGACACACCCTGGGCACATCTGGATATTGCCGGTACAGCCTGGAATGAGAGCAACAAACCTCATTTGTCAATTGGCCCCACGGGAATTTGCGTCCGAACACTCGTGAACCTCATCTGCGGATGAGCAAGACAGATGAAGGTGAAAGGGTGAAAGATGAAAAAGAAAGGGATGAAGGATGAAGGTGGGAAGAGCTAGAAAAACATCATTATCTTGATAAAAATCACGGTTCTAACCTTCGTCCTTCGTCCTTTCTTTAACGTTCCGCAGTTTCTCCTTCACCTTTCTCCTTCATCCTTGTTTAATTGACCCTTTTAGAAAACCCACGTAAAATCCGCTTTACCTCGAACTTCCTCAACAGATCTTCCCGATGGAGATGAGATATGAATTTTAAAGAGATTGAGCAGCTACTTGGAGAAGAAGGTCAGGCTCTGCTAAAGCACGAGTGCAAGACGATTTCAAAAGATTTGCTACACCTGCCCGGCCCGGGCTTCATTGATCGGGTGTTGGTGAATTCGGATCGTCCGGCGGCGGTTTTGCGCAACTTACAGACTCTCTTCAATACCGGCAGGTTGGCAGGGACGGGATACGTCTCCATCTTGCCGGTGGACCAGGGAGTGGAGCATTCAGCCGGCGCAAGCTTTGCGAAGAATCCGATCTACTTTGATCCGGAAAATATCGTCAAACTGGCCCTCGAAGGTGGCTGCAACGCTGTCACATCAACGCTCGGCGTGCTCGGTTCCTGTGCACGCAAATACGTTCACAAAATTCCTTTCATTGTCAAAATCAACCATAACGAATTCCTTTCATATCCGAATAGTTTCGATCAAATCTTGTTTGCCAGTGTCGATCAAGCATTTGAGATGGGGGCAGCCGGCGTCGGCGCAACAATCTATTACGGTTCTGAAGAGTCGAAACGCCAGATTCAGGAGGTCAGCCAGGCCTTCTACCATGCGCATGAACTGGGAATGTTCACTGTTTTGTGGTGCTATCTCCGCAACGGCACATTCAAACAGGATAAGGATTATCATCTCTCTGCCGATCTGACTGGTCAGGCCAATCACCTCGGCGTGACGATTGAAGCCGATATCATCAAACAGAAACTTCCGATCAATAATGGCGGATTCAAGGCTCTCACCTCGAAAGAGAATCCTTATGGTAAGACCGACGACCGCATCTATACGGAGCTTACTACCGATAATCCGATCGATCTGACGCGCTATCAAGTAGCCAATTGCTATCTGGGCCGCGCGGCTCTGATCAATTCCGGCGGAGAATCGAAAGGACAGAGCGATCTGGCTGAAGCGATATTGACCGCCGTCATCAACAAACGCGCAGGCGGGACGGGCCTGATCTCAGGCCGCAAGGCGTTCCAGCGCCCGATGGCCGACGGCGTGAAAGTCCTCAATGCAATTCAGGATGTCTATCTGGCGAAAGAGATCACCATCGCCTAACCAATAAAGTAGAGAGCACGAAACACGCGAAATAGACGAAACTTGCGAATCTCCTGAGCAGACACCTTCGCAAGTTTCGTCTATTTCGCGTGTTTCGCATTCTCTTCTGTGACGCACCACACCAACAAACCAATCTAATCAACTATGCCCAACTACATCCTCGCCCTGGATCAGGGCACAACATCTTCACGCGCGATCCTGTTCGACCGCGCCGGTCGCATTGTGAGCATTGGACAGCAGGAATTCCCGCAGATCTATCCGCAAGCGGGTTGGGTAGAGCACGGTCCCGAAGCGATCTGGGCGTCGCAGCTCGATTGCGCCAGGCAAGCTCTGGCCAATGCCGGCGTCACGGGGAAAGAGGTCGCCGCCATCGGCATCACCAATCAACGCGAAACAACCATCGTTTGGGATCGCAAGACGGGCCAGGCAATCTATAACGCCATCGTCTGGCAATGCCGGCGGACGGCGCCGATGTGCGAGAAATTGAAGAAGGAGAAGTTCGATCGAGTGATCCGGCGTAAAACCGGACTCGTCACGGATGCCTATTTTTCCGGAACGAAAGTCGCCTGGTTGATGGACAACGTAGCCGATGCGCGCAAACGCGCAAACAACGGCGAACTCGCATTTGGAAACGTCGATACCTGGCTGATCAGCCGTCTGAGCGGAGGTCAAACGCACGTCACTGATGCTTCCAACGCCTCGCGCACGCTGATGTTCGACATCCGTAAACAAAAATGGGATGACGAGATTTTGAAGAAACTGCGAGTGCCGGCGTCGTTGCTGCCCGAGGTCAAGTCATCATCCGAAGTTTACGCCGAAACTCACCCCGACCTGTTTGGCGCGCCGATTCCAATCGCGGGAGACGCCGGCGATCAACAGGCCGCACTATTTGGTCAGGCCTGTTTCAAGCCGGGAATGATGAAGAACACTTATGGCACCGGGTGTTTTCTGCTGATGAATACAGGCGAACAGGCGGATGCTTCAAAGACGGGCTTACTGACGACAATCTCCTGGCGCAACAATGGCAAGACCGAATATGCGCTCGAAGGAAGCGTTTTTATCGCGGGCGCGGCAGTGCAGTGGCTGCGCGACGGATTGAATCTGATTTCGAATGCGGCGGAGACCGAAGCGCTCGCGACCTCGATCAACGATAATCAGGGCGTCTATTTTGTGCCGGCTTTTGTCGGCCTCGGCGCGCCTTACTGGGATCAGCACGCCCGCGGCGCGATCGTGGGATTGACGCGGGGAGCGACGAGGGCGCACCTGGCTCGCGCCGCCCTGGAGGCAATGGCCTATCAGACGCGGGACGTCGTCGAATGTATGGAGCGTGATTCGGGCATCAAGGCGAAAGAATTGCGAGTTGACGGCGGAGCGACGCGCAATGATTTCCTCTGTCAATTTCAGGCCGATATCCTGGGAATTCCCGTTGTCCGTCCGGTGATCACTGAGACGACTGCGCTCGGGGCAGCTTATCTGGCGGGGTTGGCTGTCGGTTTTTGGAAAAGCCAGAGAGACATTGCCGGTCAATGGCAAGTCGAGAAACGCTTTGAGCCAACGATGAAGAAGAGCACACGCGAGCTTCTGTATCAGGGCTGGCGAGAAGCTGTAACAAGAGTGCGAGGTTAAGAGCCGGCTGGCTGCGGCTCAGTTTTCAGTCTTCAGCTTTCAACTACGGAGCCGAAGACTGAAGACTGTTTTCCGGGGGAAACAGATGAAGCGCCCGACCTTTCAGACAAAGCGCTTGTTGATCTATGTGCTGATGATGCCGGGCGTTTATAGTCTGTTCACCGCTTCCACTCTCAACAGAATTCAGCATTCTTCATCCGCCCCGGTCACCTTCACCGACGTCACCAAAGCCTCCGGCATCGATTTCATCAATGCATCATCGACGGAGAAAAAATATATTGTCGAGAGCATGAGCGGCGGCGTGGGGATCTTCGATTTCGATCGTGACGGAAGGCTCGACATCTACCTTGTCAACTCATCCACGGTTGCCACGGCACTGGCAAACAAACCTCATCCGGCCGCCGCGCTCTATCGCAATCTGGGCAACGGCAAATTCGAAGACGTTGCACTCAAGGCCGGAGTCGCCAATCCCGGCTGGGCCATCGGGGTTTCGATCGCCGATTATGATAATGACGGGTTTGATGATCTTTACGTCACCTGCTTCGGACCTAATAAACTCTATCACAATCTCGGCAACGGCAAATTTGAAGACGTCACGGCGAAAGCGGGCGTCGGCGATGCACGATTCTCGACCGGCGCCGCCTGGGGCGATTATGATCGCGATGGAGATTTGGATCTCTTCGTCGCCAATTATGTCGATTTCAAACTCGACGACCTGCCTCAATTCGGCAAAGGTGAATTGTGTAAATATCGCAATCTGCCCGTGCAATGCGGCCCGCGAGGATTGCCGGGAGCCGGAGATGTGCTCTATCGCAACAATGGCGACGGGACTTTTACCGACATTTCCCAAAAAGCGAAAGTAGATGATTCGAACGGCTACTATGGCCTCGGCATCATGTGGACCGATCTCGATGACGATGGATGGCCGGATATTTTCGTCGCCAACGATACAACCCCGAATTACGCATATCGCAACAATCGTGACGGCACATTCACCGAAATGGGATTGGCGCTCGGTGTGGCCCTGGATGAAAACGGAAAAGAGCAGGCTTGCATGGGGATTTCGATCGGCGACTATGATCGAGATGGGCGCCTGGATCTGATCGTGACCAATTTTGCCGATGAGTACAACACGATCTATCACAAGAATGCCGACGGCACATTTGCTGATCTCACGCGCGCCACGAAGACGGCAGAATCCAGCCTGCCCTATATTGGATGGGGAGTGAAATTATTCGATTACGATAATGACGGCTGGCTCGATCTCTTCGTCGCCAACGGTCATGTCTATCCGCAAGTCGAGGGCGCTTATCCGGGTGGGATGTACCGCCAACGACCTCTGCTCTATCGCAATCTGCACGATGGCACATTCACCGAAATTACGATTCCAGTCTTGATGGAACGACGGGTCGGTCGGGGCGTCGCTTTCGGCGACCTTGATGAAGATGGAGACATTGACCTGATCATCAACGACCTCGATGGCCCGCCGATGCTCCTGCGCAATGATGGTGGAGCGCAAGCGGGGAATTGGATCGGGCTCAAATTGGCCGGTACTACTTCGAATCGTAATGCCATCGGCGCACGAGTGAGATTAAAAGCGGGGGGATTGACTCAGGTCGATGAAATCCACGATGGGGACAGTTATCTTTCGCACTCAGACCGGCGACTGCATTTCGGTCTTGGCAATGCAAGTTCAGTTGATGAAGTAGAGATCCAATGGCCGAGCGGAAAGATCGAGAAGCTGGCGAAGCTGCCGGTCAATCGAATATTGACGATCGTTGAAGGCCAGGGTCTCAAAGAGAGTAGCCCACACACAAAGCCTGCGAAAAGCTCATAAGAAGGCCCGCCTAGCATCGTTTACTTCACGATCTCCGGCTAAGGCTTTGGCGTGCGGGCTCGATCGTTCTTGAGCTGCTCGGCCTTGAGCCGCTGGACTTCGGCGAACTCGCGATTAGCATCGGCCTGGCGTCCAAGCTGCCGGTAGAGGCGGGCAAGCAGATAGCGTTTGATTGGATCGCTCGGGTCTTTTGCAACAGCCCGTTCAAGCGGCCCTAAAGCCTCTGCATCCCTGCCCTGTTTCACCAAGATTTTGCCCAGCAAGGCGTTGGCCTCGGTCGATTGCGGTTCCAATTTGAGCGCCACATCGAGCCGCTGCCGCGCTGCATCCAGGTTCCCCTCAGCTTCCTGAAGAAAAGCGAGATAGTAGAGCGTCGAGAAATCCTGCGGCTTGCGGCGCAATTCTTCCTCAAATGAAGCGATCGCCTCGCGGTTGCGATTGAGCTTGAGATAGGCAAGACCCAGAGAATAATGCACACGCGGCAGATCGCGATTGAGCCTGGCAGCTTCATTCAATTCTTCAAGAGCCTGTTCATACTCCTGATTGCCGAGCATCGCCTGGCCTTGCAATAAGTGAAGAGCCGGCAACCCCGCCGGGAAATCAGCCAGACGTTCCAACGTCGATCGCAATCCCGGCTTGCCTGCTCGCAGGTAAGCCAGACCGAGAGCGTAGAGCACTGCTGCATCTCGTGGCACGGACTTGAGCGTCGCCTCGAGCTGCGGAATGGCTTCGGCATCGCGCCCCAACTCGACCAGCGAGAGCCCGAGGAGCTGGCGCGCCTGCAGAGAGTCCGGCCTGACGGATAAAAACTTCTCCATGATCTCAGCTGCTTTTTCGAATCGATTCGCCCGGAAATGAGCGATTCCCAGATTTAGCAGGATCGGCGTCAGTTGCGGCGCCAAACGCAGCGCGGATTCGTAAGCGGTGATGGCCTCTTCGTAATTCCCCAATCGCGCCAGCACTACGCCCAGATTTGCCTGCGCTTCGACATAATCGGGGTTGAGCTTGAGCGCCGCACGATATTCAGCGGCAGCTTCCGAGAGTTTGTCCTGCTGCTGCAATTCGTAGCCGCGATTGAACCTGGCGGTCGCGTCAGATGCCTGCTGGAAACACAGCGATAAAACAGCCAGCAATAGGATGAGCGTCTGTCCCATAGCCTGATTCTACAATTCCGATTTTCGATTGACAAAAATGGCCCGCGAAAAGATCGCGGGCCCTGATTTACAGCATTTTCCAGCTGAATGATCAGATCCCGGACAACTTCTGATCCCTGATCCCTGTTATTAATAAAATAAAGTAACAGGGGCCAGAGATCAGGAATCAGCCTTCGGTTTTATCCTGAGCAGCGAAGTGAAAAATGCTGTCTAGAAAAAGATCTTGACTCCAAGCTGAAGCACGCGGTTCGGCGAAACAAATCCGGGCTGCGTGCTGACCTCGCCCGTCGCCCGACCGAGACGGCCAGTCGCCGGACCGACCGCGCTGTTACGAAGATTTCGCAGCGACGTGGTCGATCCCTGCTGTTTGGCGGTAAAGTCCGAGAAATTCGACGCAATGTCAAAGACCAGCGCACGATTGAAATCGTTAAAGTTCGCGTGGTTGAAGACATTGAACGCCTCTAGACGAAATTGCAGCGTCCGCTTACCTTCGCCGCCCAGCGAGAAGTTCTTGAAGACCGAAAGATCGGTCACGTTGATGCCGGGACGATTGACGAAATTTCTGGGGAATGACCCGGTCACGCTGCCTGGAGTCGGCATGCGGAATGCTGTGATGTCATAGAACGCTTCGCGGCTGGTGCTTGGTTGTGGATCCTTGGTGGTGAGAATGCGGACAGGCTGCGTCCACGAACCACCGATGCGTTGTTGAATGTTCGCGCCGCTTTGGAGCGAGAATCCGACATCCTCGGGTTGTCCCGAAATAAACTGCGTGATGCCGCTGATCTCCCAACCGTCAAAGATCGCTTTGGCGAACTTATTGTCGTTCAGTTTGCGGCTAAATTGCGGCAGATTGTAGATGTAGTTGATGGTCAGATAGTGCGTCCGGTCAAATGCCAGCCGGCGATAATCGACGCAACGAGAGCAGACCGGATCGATACCTGGCGTAGTGGTGCCATCGTTGGAAGTGCCCATCGCTTTCGCCCAGGTGTAAGACATCCCGTAGCTCAACGACCGGTTGAACCGCCGTTGTAAGGTCACCTGCATCGAATGATAGTTGGCCGAACCTCCAAAGACGCGGTAGAAAATATCGCCATAGCCGGGATAGCGGCGCAGAAATTCCGCCGTCAACGCTTTCGAGCCGTCGAATTTCAACCCGGCATTCTTATAGACGTCGGCGATCGATGTATCTTCAGTCGGTACGATGCCGCCGGGGAAGAGCGCCGGGTTCTGCGCGGCTCGAGTAAAGAGCGTCCCGTATGGGATGTAGTTGATGTTGAGGAGCTCTTGCAAATGGCGCGAGAGGGTTCCGACATAGGCCACGCTGAGCACGGTGTTGAAACCGATCTCGTGTTGCACCTGCAAACTGAAACTTTGCACGTTCGGAATATGGCCCGCGGGATCGCCGCCGATGACGTTGACCGGCGCCAGCGCCACTTGCCCCGTATTGGCGCCGACGGTGTCGAGATTTCCGAAGTTGAAGATCGGATTGACGAACAGCGGCGGTTGTTCAACTGCCGGGAAGATCAAGTCATTGCCGGAGACGCGGTCGTAGCCGATCCGGTATCCACCGCGCACGACGGTCTTCGCATTGCCGAAGACATCGTAGGCAAAGCCAAAAGCCGGACCATACTGAATGCCGCGATTGTTAAGTCCACCGCGCAAATATCCGTCTTTGACCGTCTTGATTCCGTTAAATGGATCGCCTGATCCGGGCACGATCCGGCCGACGAGGAATGCCGAGTTCGGAATGACTGCTGACGGATTGGCCGGGTCAACGGCGTTGGTGGTTGCGCCTGACGGATCACGGCGATAGAGCCGCACCGCCTTCGAAAAATCATAAGCGCTGGGGACGAAATATGCGTCTTGATTCCGCTGATCGTACTGCGGCTGAATCCAGTTGAATCGCAACCCGTAATCTAAGGTCAAACGTTTGGTGACTTTCCAGTTGTCCTGCAGATACCACTCAACATTGGTCGAGCGATACTGTCCCTGATAAATCCCCGAGGTCGGCTGCTGATAAGTATCGAAATTTCCCATCAGCGCATTGGCGAACGGATGGCCCGTATTGTTCGGATTGGCAGCGTTATTGTTAAAGATAATCCGTAACGAATTACCGGCCGCCTGATCTTTGCGGCTTCGCTGAATGTAGATGCCGGCCTTGGTCGTATGTGTCCCGATCACCTTGCTCACATTGTCATAGAAGTCGAAGGTCGTATTTGAGTTCTTGTAAGGGAACCGGTCGTAGGCGTTGATTCCGGGAAGCCCCAGCGGCGTGCTGGCATTGACATTCGTGCTATTGGCATACCCGGTGACGGTCCTGAACTCAATATTGACAAATTGGCTGCTCGGGTAAGTGTACGGCGGTTTAAAGGTCAACCCGATACCGGAGAGAGTCCCGGCGGTCGGATCCTGCGGGTTGAGGGTCAAATTGTTCTGGCTGCCACCGAAGACGAATTCATTGGTCAATGTCGGCGACAACGTCGTGGTCACGTTGAGTGTGCCGTTGAAGGCCGGCGCCTGTTTAAAGATCGTCGGCGTCAGCGGGAAGTTCTGCCCCGATGTCCAGCCGTTACCGTAAGGCTGAATTTGCTGGTCCGAATCACGCGTGTAGCGGACAAACATCCGCGTCTTTTCCGAAAGGTTGTAATCGACCCGGATGCTGTTCTCACGGCGCGGATAGCCAATGCTCGACGAAGAACTATGATTGTACGGCAGCGACCCTCCCGTTACATTCTCGGCCCGATTGAAGAGCTTGAGAATTGCCTGACCGCTCTGGCTGAAACGGGCGCTGGGAATGATATTGCCGGGGAATGGCGCCTTGGTCACCGGATCGATGATCGTAATCAATTGGCCGTTGGCGTCTCTCGTCTGGCTGAAATCACCCGTCACTTCTCGCGCCGTCGGAACGCGAAGCTGACGCGTGAAATCGGGAGGAATCAATTGCTCTTGCCATTCCTGCGACCAGAAGAAGAAGAGCCTCTCTTTGGTCTTCTCCATGCCCAACGGTCCGAAAATTTTCTTCGGTAAATAGATCGGGCCGCCAATGTTGTACCCCTGATAGTTGTAGCGGAAGAGCGCGCGCTGCGGTTCAGTGAAACCGGTCGGCGGCGGATCGGCATTGCGGAAGAACGTATTGGCGTTGAGCCCCTCGTGGCGATGAAAGTAATAGCCGGTGCCATGGAACTGGCTGGTGCCGCCCTTGGTCACCACTTTGATATCGCCGCCTGCCGATCTCCCATATTCAGCCTGATAATTCGACGTCAACACTTTAAATTCGGAGATATTGTCGAGCGCCAGCGCGATATGCTGGGTCCCGTTCGAGCCGGTATCAACGTTCGTCGTCCCGTCAATTGTCAGGTTGTGTTGATTCTGTCGAGTACCGGCAATGCTGAAGTTACTGAAACCACCGGGGCCGGCAACCTTCGTGTCGGCAGTGCTCACAACACCAGGAGTCAGTTTGACCAGATCCAGGTAATTGCGTCCATTGAGCGCCAGGTTCTGTACTTGCTGATTGGTGATGATATTACTCTGCTCGCCGCTCTCGGTCTTGATCTGCAATTGCGTAGTATCGGCGATCACTTCGACAGTGCTCTCGACGGCTCCGACTTCAAGAGCAATCCGGCCAGTCGATTGTTTATCGGCCGTGTTGATGACAATCCCGGTCTTGACATATTTCTTAAAGCCCGGCGCTTCAATCGTCACAGTATAGGTGCCGGGCTGAAGCGTGGGAAAAGTAAAGGTCCCCTCGCCACTGGTCGTTGTATCAATCTGTAATCCCTTGGCAGGCTCAGAAATAGTGACTTTGGCGCTGACTACTGCATTACCTTGAGAGTCTTGTATGATGCCACTCAAGCTGCCGCTCGTTTGTCCAAAGATTGTCGTGGCAAATAGCAACATCAGAAGCACGAGCGGAAGGATCTGCTTGGTCGAGAATTTAAAAGGCATGTTCCCCTCCAGATCAAAGATTCGCGTCAAAGGCGGGTTCCGACACAAATCGAGTTGATGGAATACGCCGGCTCGCCGATCAGGCACAGTCGCCGTCTCTCTCGTTTTTATCTTATTTTTAGAGCAGAATTCTCGGGTAAGTTCTCGTCCCAGTACATCCCAGCATTGTCAGCTTCGATGAACCGAGTGCAATGCATAGCAAAATGCTGACTTATAGAATTATCCAACCGGCTTAAATTAGTGTCAAGTAATTTCTTGACCCCTTCTCTTCTCCTCAAGGATAATTCTGAATATGTCGAATAAAAAACGCCTCTTTCTGATCGACGGGATGTCGAATATCTTCCGCTCTTATTATGCGATTCGGGGTCTATCGAACTCAAAAGGGCAGCCGACCAATGCCGTTTATGGGTTCACCACGACGCTGCGAAAACTGATCAATGTGCATCGCCCTGATTATCTTGGGGTCATTCTCGATTCCAAGGAGAAGACTTTCCGTCAAGAGAACTATGCCGCATATAAAGCCAATCGTCCGGAGATGCCGGACGATTTACAGGCGCAGCTTCCCTTCATTGAACGCGTTTGCGAGGCGCTCCGTGTGCCGACCGCCAAGCTGGCCAGGTTTGAAGCGGACGACATCATCGGCACGCTGGCGCATCAGGCGATGAAGAAAGGGTTACAAACCGTCATTGTCACAAACGACAAGGACCTCTCTCAACTGGTGAGAGATCCCGACGTGATCGTCCTGCGTGTGGACAAAGCGGGCGAGGTGTTTCTCGACGAAGCTGGTGTCAAGGCGAAGTACGGCGTGCGGCCCGATCAGATCGTCGATTGGCTGGGGTTGATGGGAGATGCGGTCGATGGCATTCCGGGAGCGCCCGGAATCGGCGAAAAAGGCGCGGTGCAATTGCTCGAACAGTTCGGCTCAATCGAGAGTGCGCTTGTCGGCTGGGAACAGGTGAAGAAAAAGACCTATCGCGAATCGTTGCGCGATCATGCTGAGCAGATCCGCCAATCCAGATCCCTCGCAACAATTGATATCAATGTTCCGGTTGAGCTGGATCTCGATCGACTGATAGTCGAGGAGCCGGACCACAAACTCGCTTATGAACTATTTTCGGAGCTTGAATTCGGGCAGTTGACTCGTGAATTTGCCGATGGAGCGCAAAAGATCACGAGCGGCGCGGCCACCTCATCGACAGCAGCCACTAACAACTATCGACGCTTCAGTGCGATAGAAGAGTTGCGTAAACTCACCGGTTCGCTCTTCAATCGAGATCGTTTCGCTTTCTCGCTCACCGAAACCTTGACTGGCGGTCTGGCCGGAGTTGCCTTCTCAACTGCCCCCGGATCGGCGGATTACTTTGATCTGGAGAGTTGTCATGATCGCGATGAAGCAATCAAGTTATTGAGGGAAGTTTTCGACAATGGCCTGATTGAAAAATCCACGCACGATCTTAAACGCGCATACTACCTATTTGGCGAGCTTGGAATTGGATTAGAGAACATCGCGGATGACACGATCATCGAGGCCTACCTTCTCGAACCGGAGCGCTCGAAATACGAACCGCAGACAGTAGCCAAGGAGTATCTCGGCGAGATCCCAGAACCGGAGACGGAGCTAATTCCGGCACAATCCGCCGATTTGATCGGAAGACTCGCCGACACATTGAGCGGCAGAATTCAATCAGACAAGATTGAATTCGATTTTCAGACAGAGACGCTCGATTTTATCTATCAAAAAGTCGAGCTGCCATTGGTGCCCCTACTTTATGAGATGGAGCGTAAAGGTTTTCGTGTCGCCCCCAACGCGCTCGCCGAGCTCTCGGTCGAGATGGAAAGAGAGATCGAAAAGCTCTCGAAGAAGATTTACCAATTGGCCGGGCGTCAATTCAACATTGGCTCGCCGGCGCAACTTGGTGAGATTTTTGAAGAGTTGAATTTTGAAGTCTCGCGCCGGACCTCGACCGGAAAGATCTCGACCAGCCGTGACGTTCTGGAGGAATTGGCTGAAAGATACGAATTGCCGCGTCAGGTGATCGAGCACCGTGAACTCGCGAAACTCAAGGGGACTTATGTTGATGCCTTTCCTTCTTTGATCGATCAAAAGGATGGGCGGATCCATACGACTCTCAATCAGACGGCGACGGCGACGGGCCGGATCTCTTCAACCGATCCGAACCTCCAAAACATTCCCGTCCGCAGTGAAATGGGCAAGCGCATTCGCCGCGCGTTTATTCCCGCCGATGGCCATCTCTTGCTCTCGGCTGATTACTCTCAGATCGAACTCCGGGTGCTCGCGCATATCACCAAAGACCCGGTGATGCTTGAGACCTTCCGTCAAGGCGAAGACATTCACGCCCGCACCGCCCGCGAAGTTTTTGGCGCGAAGACCGCGGAGGAGATGAAGGAAGCTCGGCGCTTGTCCAAGATCGTCAATTTCGGCATCGCGTATGTCATCGGTCCGTTCGGGCTGGCACAACGTGTCGGCATCTCGCGCAATGAGGCGAAGAAGGTCATCGAGAACTATTATCGTACCTATGCCGGGGTCAAGAAATATATGGACGAACTGCCGGATCGAGCGCGTGAAAATAACTGCGTCGTGCGTTCGATCTTCGGCCGGGTGCGGCGGATTCCCGACCTCAGCAGCAAAGGGACGGCGCGTGCGCGCGCCGAACGCGAAGCGATCAATATGCCGATGCAAGGTTCGACCTCGGACCTGGTCAAACTGGCCATGTTACGGGTCACTGAAGCCTTGCGCCGTGAGAAACTGAAAGCGCGAATGATCCTTCAGGTCCATGATGAACTAGTCTTTGAGGTTCCAAAGAAAGAGATCAAAGAGACGTCCGAAGCCGTGAAGAAAGCCATGGAAAACGCGACCAAGATCGATGTGCCGCTGGTTGTCGAAATTGGCGTCGGAGAGAATTGGATGGATGCCAAGTGACACTCCCACGGCTGAAGCAGCAGGCTTTCTTTGAGGTCACGTTGTTTATTTACTGCGTCGTTTCGTTCCGGCTGCGGCCTCTGCCTTCCTGGGATCCCCCTCGGTCTTATTTTCCCGCGTCCAGGCTTCTTGAGCTGCTCGTAAGTGGCCTGAGAGCATGTCCTTGGCACGTCGAGGTTCGTGTTTGCGGATAGCTTCGACGATCTTTTGATGCCATTCAAGGGCTTCGTCCAGGTCACTCGCGCTGGCAACCGATTGACGGCGAATATGAAAGAGCAGTTGCGCGATGGTATCCATAATGCCGCCCATCAGTTTATTGTTGGCGGTATGAGCCATCACTTGATGGAACCGGACGTCGTGTTTGAGAAAGCTTTCCGGATCATCAATCGTCGCTCGCATGCATTCGATCTCTTTGACCAGAGCTTGAATATCGTCGGGAGAAGCGCGTTCGGCGGCGAGTTCGGCGAGCCCGGACTCGATAATGCGGCGTGCTTCGAAGAGCTCTTCAACGCTGGTATTGTTGATGAGCGTCATGAAATGCATCGGTTCGGTAAATACTTCCGGCAGCGATTCGGCGATGTAGGTTCCGGCTCCGGGCTTAGCGCGAATGATCCCCATCACTGAAAGCGCCTTCAGCGCCGTGCGAAGCGATGGGCGGCTAATATTGAGCATATCGGCCAGCTCACGCTCCGGCGGCAGGCGACTTCCGGCTTTTAAATCGCCACGCGCAAGCAATTCCTTGATGCGTTGTACCACGAGCTCGGTAATACCCGTGCGATCGATCGGCGTCATGGCTGTGCTGAAATGATTTGAGCTGCGATTCGGCATGTGCCCTCCTGTGGTTATTTGGAGGCCCTTTTGTTTATTACTAATCTAGGTAATGACATTTCGTCACTTGGTATAACCGGCCAACTATAAATTTGCAAAATGACACTGTCAATCTTGCTTCCTTATCTAATTTGTTCGATTAGATAATACCCAGTCAGCCAGACGATGATCACCGTGGCAACCCATAACCCAACGGTCACCCACCGTGATGGCGCAATGTCTCGCGGCAAATAGCGATGGCGCAGATAGAGGGTGCTGATTCCAATAATGGGCAACATCATTGCCTGTGCCAACCCTCCGGCAATGACCATCTTGACCGGAGATTGGTATAGAAAATAGAGAAGGACCGGTACTACCGTGAGTAACACAATGAACAGATTTCGGTACCATAAACGACGATGGTAATCGTCTGCTTTGAAAACTCCCATGAGGCGTAACATATCGGCAAAGACTCGTGAATTTGCGGCGGTCGCGGCAAAGATCGTTCCATAAAGCGTCACGATCGCGCCGGCATAAAAAAGCCATAATGACCATTCGCCCAGCGTCTGAGTATAGATGTTTGACAAGACGGGGATCATATCATTGGCTTTGGCTTCAGGAACTTTGCCCATCCCATGCAAGATGCCCGCGCCGAGAAGGTAAAAGGCAATAGTCGCTACCGTATAGATAATCATCGAAGCCATGATGTCAAGATGCATGACGCGAATCCACCCACGCGCACGATTGTTCCACTGGGCCGAGCTGTCTCGCCGGCCGGAGAATCGCGCATAGCCCTTTTCGACGCACCAGTAGGGATACATAAATAACTCGCTCGCTCCGACTCCGGTGATGCCAAATACGGCGACGGCGGTCGAAAACCCAGCTCCCGGCATCCTAAATTTGAACCCATTCCAAAATTCGTTCCAGGAGAAATATTGAGGCATTCTGATGAGCAGGAGGGCGGCAAGGAAGGTCAGCATGGTGAAAAGCCCGACTTTCACCATCGCTAAACGCTCGATTCGTTCATAACCGCCCCCCAGCAATAACACAAGCGTGATGGCTAAAAAGATGATAATCCAGACTTTGACCGAGATTGCCGGAACGACCAGATTCATCACCTGCGAGACTCCCCCAAACATTGCGCCAATCTGAAGGAGGGTCAGCAAGGTCATCAGCGCCCACATCCAGACGACCCAGTTGACCCGGACTCGCGGACCGGGAACACGGTTAAAGCTCGCCAGCCCCGTTTCGCCGCTGGCAATGATGTAACGTCCCATTTCGGCCTGGACAATGGGTTTGATCAGACAGCTCAGGACAATGACCCAGAGCGCAGTGTATCCCACCTGTGCCCCCAGCGTGGTCGTCGCGATCAGTTCACCTGATCCGACAATCGAAGCCGCCAGAATCATTCCCGGCCCGATTCGTTTCAGAGCGTCAAAGAAAGTCTGTGGAGGTTCAGTGATCTCCTCGGGACGCAACTGATATGGATCTTTGTTCGTTGAAGTTTGGCGACTCAGAGTCGAGTCGTCAGTTGCTGGTGTCGTGATATTTTGTGCCATGGTCGTTAAGGGTAAAGTCGAAGAGTGTTAATAATTCTTCTTGTTTTATCGGTGTGACTTATCAACAAATGTCACATCTCTCTTCAGTGTGCCAAGAAAATTCGCAAATCTCTGACATTGTTACCGGTCGGTCCCGTGATAATGGCATCACCGAGAGCCTTAAAGAAATTGAACGAATCGCTGTCGCGAAGATAGCTCTCAGGAGAGATTCCGGCGCTCTCAGCTCGTCGAATAGTGCTGTCATCAGCGATCGCGCCGGCGGCCGGGCTATAGCCATCAATGCCATCCGTCCCGGCGCTCAGCATGACGATCTCCCTCCTGCCAAATTTCTCAAGACTCAGAGCAGCGCGCAGCAGGAACTCCTGGTTGCGTCCGCCTTGCCCCTTTCCGCGAACAGGGCAGATGACTTCGCCACCAGAGAGCAAACAGACGGTCTGGCCGGGGCGCTTCTCTCGCAATGCGTTGATCCGTTCAAGATGAATCAGCGCCATCTCTTGGACATCACCTTCAACCAGATCGTCCGCGACCTCGACGACCAGACCAAAATCACCCTCCGCAATGCATCTCGCCTCGGCAAGAGCCAAGCGGTTGTCCAATAACAGGTGATGTGATCGCGATTTATCTAAAGCTCGTCCCTCTGACGCCTCTTTCTCGGGGGCTCCGGTCAAGCCTCGGAGCTGACTCCGGCTCCAAACCTTTCCGGTTTCAATCACGGATGCGACTCTCGGCGGAAACTTTTTCAGCAGGTCATACCTGGCGATAATCCGATGAAAATCTTCGCTGGTCGAACTATCGGGCAATGTCGGCCCCGAAGCGACAGCGGTCAAATCGTCGCTATTGACGTCTGAGATGTAGAGTGAAATCTGCCGTGATGCCGGGGCCGAGGCGGCCAGTTTACCGCCCTTGACCGCAGAGAGGTGCCGCCGCACGACGTTTATTTCGCTGATGACGGCGCCACATCCCACTAAGACCTCATTGGCGCCTCGCAGGTCGTCAAGCGTCAGGCCCGGATCGATCGGCAGCTCAAACAATGCCGAACCGCCCCCTGAAACCAGAAACAGAACCAGGGTCTCGGTGGCATCGTTGGCTCGCAGAATATTGAGCGCTCTCTCTGCGGCTTCGAAACTGGCGGCATTCGGCAGCGGGTGACCGCCAATCAAAACCGGCAGGCGCAAGGCGCCACGGACTTGAGCCCCACTCGCCAATGCCATCTCCGGAGCGGTCCGAAACTCGCCCGGCTCTTGTTGAGCATTCGTGACCACCAATCCATCGGTCAGGCGATCTCCCACAAGATCTTCTACCGCGCGCGCCATCGGAATTGCGGCCTTGCCGATAGCGATGACGATTATGCGGCGATAGCGCGCCAGATCACAGATCTCTTCGCCAATCAGCAGCCGATCGTGATCCAATCGCAGCCGGGCTGCCACGATCGATTCGACATCGATTGCCGCGAGAGTCCGATGAAAGACCGCTTGCGCAAGAGCCCTGAGATTGAAAGACGAATTCATCGAGCTACCTATCATTCAAAGCGTGATAACGTCTGAGATTAGCGATGAGCGGAGGGCGCGAAAACCACGAAGACCTTCAACAAAAAGTTTTGTGATCTTCACACTCCTTCCGGCTAGAGGCACTACTCTTTAGCTCTCTTACCCCTCGTCACACGTTTAGCCATGAAAATGTCCGGTTTGCCGAACCCATTCGCGTCCGGCATCACACCGACAATGATAAATCCGAGTTTTTGGTAGAACTCAAAAGGATGTTGGCGCAGGTTTCTGATGTTTGCAAGATGTTTAAGCGGGTCCGGGTAGAGATCGACGCCGCCGAGAGAAGTCATTCCGTCTTCATCATCGGTGCCTAACCAGATCGTTACTCCGCCTCGTTCGGCTACTTGTGCTTCGAGGTCTTCGACGAGAGCGCGGCCAATACCTTTTCTTCTCGCCGCCAGGCTGACAGCCATCGGATGCAATTCCCAGACGCGCCCGTCGTTATGTTTGATTGCGCCGACCCAACCGAGGACCGTGCCATGATCATCAACCGCCACCCTGCTCAGACGATCTTCGCCGAAAGATTCGTGGACTTCTTCCAATGCCGATTCCATGTCGGGCCATGCATCCGGCCAATGATCCCTAAATGCTTCCATCAGCATGGCGGCGACTTGTTGAACGATTTGTTCATAGCCAGGATGCAGATCGATGATTCGCATATCGTGGTCCCCGCATTAATGACTTTGGAATCGGAGTAAGCTTTGCGTCGCCGCATTGTACGATGTTCCCGCAAAAATCACGATCAAGCCGTAGGATGATCAATCTGTTTTTGATGAGTGATTCGATCGACCGGGAGCAATCAATGGCGAGTTATAATCTTCGTGGAGCCCGGAGAAAAAGTTGTCATGCGAAAAAATAGAAGAAGCGGGCCGGATGGAAATCCAATTCAATTTCCATCCGGCCCGCTCTTTACTATCAGTCCCAGCTTCTCCTACAGGATTATGCCGCGCGAATATCAATAATATGCGGGCGGAAAATCCCTTCGATTGAAGGGAGCTCGGAAACGAGAATATGAGATCCGCAAAATAGCGAAAGGCCCTGACTAATTGGACCAATCGCGCTGACTTTCTGTCCGCCGGTCTGAGCTTCGAAGAATCATGAAGCGTGATGCTCGACCATCTGCGCAGACGCAATTTTGGTTGGTTCGAGCAATGACATGACCGTAGACATCAGATTATGCCTGTCGCCGAGCGATTTATCGACGAAACGATCGATCCCGGAATTCATCTTTTCCGGCAGATGATATCCATTGAGATTTGCGCTCAGCGCAATGATCGGCACTTCGCCAATCTTTCCTCTCTCACGACGGATCAATCTCGCCAACTCAACGCCATCAAGAACCGGCATATTCAAATCGGTGATGATTAGATCGGGTTGATGTGCCAGAGCCTGTAAATACCCTTCGTCGCCATCGCGCGCGGTAACAACAGCATAACCTTCGATACGCAATAACTCCGTCAGCGTAATTCTTAAATTTTGATCGTCCTCAACTACTAGAATTTTATATCTTCGGTTCGACATTAAATCTGTCCTCCCGATCTTGCCTTTCAAAAGACACCCTTCAAACGACTTAGACCACCTGGAGTTATGAAGTCAAAAACCAATACGCAACAGTTATGCCCAGATCTCGCCTGCCTCTTGTAAACCTCTTCATCACTGAAAATCGCTAAGATATGACTTGACTTAGACTTAATTGTCTCAAAATGATGCGAGAAAAATCACTAAACTGTGTGTAATCTTTTCGTGCGCTTTACTTTGCGGAGTGTTCCCTCTTTACACAGTCCTTTATCTGAAAAAGGACTATACATAAGGTAGATTAATTTTCTAGCAAGATAAGGAGTGTAAACCCAGCGTAATTTATCAAATCTGTCGATACCGAAGGTCAAAAATGCCTGAATTAATATCCAACCGAGTGTCCATCCAGCCTTTGATCGCAGCCACCCAGTCTGACACCTGTCTTATCTTCGATCATAATGCCTTCTACATCACCCATAAATCGTGGTCTTTCGGTAAATTTATGTCCCATTGTTTTTAATTTGTTCATTACTTCCGGTGAGAGGCTGGCCGGCTCATATGTAATAAAATCCGGCATCCACTGATGATGGACGCGCGGCCAATCGATCGCCTGCTGGATGTTCATATGATAATCGATAATATTAATGAGCACCTGCATGACGGTATTAATAATGGTGGGTCCGCCCGGGCTTCCGATGGCAAACCACAAATTGCCGTCTTTTAAAACGATCGTCGGCGTCATTGAAGAGAGCGGGCGTTTGCGCGCGGCAACGGCATTAGCCTCTCCCTGAATAAGACCGTAAAAATTGGGCGATCCGGGTTTTGGAGCAAAATCATCCATTTCGTTATTGAGCAGAAAGCCGGCGCCTTCGACTGTGATCTTATTGCCGAAGCTGTCGTTCAAAGTGTAAGTATTGGCGGCGACATTGCCGTCTTTATCAACGACCGTGAAATGCGTCGTCTCTTCCGACTCATATGGTAACGGATCGCCGTGGTTGACCTCTTGAGAAGTCGAGGCACGATTGAGATCGATGGTCGCGGCCAGACTGTTGGCATATTGTCTTGAGGTAAGACC
>Ga0081539_10001413_pt1 | contig 41325 bp, 42 predicted proteins | sample TabmetS4T2R2_FD_71023 | JGI IMG/M metagenome (GOLD analysis project Ga0081539, IMG submission 71023) | Tabebuia heterophylla rhizosphere microbial communities from the University of Puerto Rico - S4T2R2 | ecosystem: Host-associated > Plants > Roots > Rhizosphere ... | reverse complement strand
AATCCGTCTCGCAACATTGCGGCAAAGGGGGCGCTCCGCTATAGAGACGCGCCGTCGGCGGTCTTCTCGAAACGTCCCGGCCACGTGGCGGAGTGGTTACGCAGCGGTCTGCAAAACCGTTTACGCCGGTTCAATTCCGGCCGTGGCCTCCACTTCCCGAAAACCGAACGGTTGCAAGGATTTGGAGCGGAGTCGTGCGCCCGCCTGCGCGCAACGGGGTGTTGGCTGGCGGTGTTGGGTGTTTTCTTTGCAAACCCTCAACACCTTTGATATAGGCCCGTCGCGCCGGACCGACATTTGCGTCCGGCTTCGTGTTCCCCGGTAGCTCAGCGGTAGAGCAACCGGCTGTTAACCGGTTGGTCGCTGGTTCGAATCCGGCCCGGGGAGCCAAATTTTTTAAGTTGTTGCACCGAGTCTCGTTATGGGCGATCTCGTATTTGTTTGCCCTCTGGGGTAGAAACTGAAGCAAGCCCCTTCAAGAACCGCGTGGAATAGGTGGCTCTGTATCGATCCACGATCGATTCAACATTGGACTTCGCTGATGGCGATGGACGCCACCAAAGCTGCTCTCAACCAAATTTGGTCCGATGATCTCCTCGATCGGCGCGATGACGCTGAGTTTCTTATCGCGTTCTTGATTAATCGCGTTCAGGAACGAGGAGAGCGACGACTACCTAGGTCGTACGTGCTAAATGTGGATTCGGGTTGGGGACACGGGAAGACGTTCTTTTTAGAGCGCCTAGGAAGATCGCTTTCATCAATTGGCCATCCCGTCGCGCTCGTGAATGCCTGGCGAGACGACCACGCTGAAGACCCACTGCTCTCAGTTATGGCGGCAATAGATAGCGTAATTTCATCCTTCATTGGCGAGGAGCAGCAAATTCAGAAAACATGGCAGTCTCTGAAACAAACCGCAGCAGCAGTCGCACTTGCAGCGGTTAAGGGAGCTGCCATCCATTGGAGCAAGAAGGTTGTCGGTGAAGGCGTAGATGCTGCTCTCGAACAGATTTCAAATGCATCCGGCAGAAAGATTATTGCTGGTGCAGAAGAGTCCATCGAAAAGGAAATGGCCACCATCATTGATCAACGAGCAAAGAGCTTGATGAAGGGTTTCGAAGAAACCCAACGATCGATGCAAGTATTCAGAATGCAGCTCAAGGCGTTTCTCGAGAAGCTGGGTTCACGAGGAATAAACCTCCCCCTGTTCGTGCTTGTGGACGAACTCGATCGGTGTCGCCCAACCTATGCCGTCACGCTTCTTGAGCGCATTAAGCACCTGTTCGAAATCGATAACGTCGTATTCGTGGCGGCGACGGATACGGCGCAGCTACAACACGCAATTCGAGCGGTGTACGGAAGCGAATTCGACAGCCCTCGCTATCTTAGCCGCTTTTTTGACAGGACCTATCGGTTTGGGACACCGTCTCTCGAAGCTTTCGTCGGATCCTTGATAGAGCGGGCGCCGCTGGCTGCGAACAAGGTCACCCTTCCTTACGACGTCTCGGCCGAGCACTTTTTTGCCGGTGCTTTTCGCTATTTCGGTCTCAGCCTTCGCGATGCAGAGCAAGTCTATGAACTTGTTCGCACAATCGTGACAGTCTGGGAGAGCAAAATGCCAATAGAGCTAATGTTCTTGCTTCCGCTTGCTATTGGGCACCAACAGCATATCGATTTGGTCTGGCCAAGTCTGCGGATTCGGCTAAATGAGCTAAGGGCGAAGACCAACGCAGAAAGCGACGAATGGACAACTGAAGTCCAACTGGACTTATTTTCGCGCAGCGGACCGACGACGATCCAATTCTATGAGCTTTTCCACGCGCTCACGAATTTTCTCGGGAGTGCCCTACCCGATATTCCCGTCGAATCTGGCGACCATTGCATGCGGTGGGCTGCGAGCCGCTTCAAGGAAGAGTTTCGAATGATTCATGGAAATCAGTACAACTCCGGTTCGAAACCTCATTCTATACTTCGCAACTATCCAAACATTATTCGGAGCGCAGGACGCTTGGCAATTAGTTGAATCCAGGAGACCCGCCGTTCCGATTTACGGCGATGGCGCCTCTCGCTTGCTCTCCGACTGCCCGTCCTTCACTGCGGCCCGCGTTGCCCCACTTCTCGTTGACGGTGCGCGCGATATTCCACTCGTCGTGCGAGCCGAGGCTGAAAGCGACTGACGCGCGCAGCGCGTAGTAATTGCGAAATAGCTTCTTATCGATCGCCTTGAGGCTTGGGTCGGTTGCGGCGCGCTGATCATACTCGCATTACGGTGACGGTGCACTTAATTCCAGCACTTTCGACTTCGGCGCCAATCCGTCGATTAAGTGCACTGTCACCGTAATTCCCGGGTGTGTCACCGCTGTCCCCAACTTTCACCGACAAGGGGTCCTGGCAGCCCTTTGCAGCGCGGGGCGATGGTATAATCCGCACAGCGAATTTCGAATCACGAAGAGGATTGCTCCCATGCGATGCAAAAAATGCGGCCAACTTCTGAGGGCGTTTGTGTGTGCGTGCTCTGTCGCGGTGTCGGCGGCGGCGCCGCACGGCGACCAACCACATGACCACCGTGAGCAACACGGGCCGGCTCAGAAGTCTCGCGTCCTGATCACAGCCGTGTCGACGGCCACGGCCACCATGCGGATTGCGCCGGTCGGGTTCAGCGTGAAGCTACGCGACGACACGTGATTGTCACTCCGCACGCGCTGGCGGCATCCTGAATTCGGGGACCGCCCCCGGCACTACGGTGACAGTGCACTTAATTCCGGCACTTTCGGCTTTGGCGCCAATCCATCGATTAAATGCACTGTCACCGTAATTCGATTCCGTAATTCGAGGACATCGCACGGAATAGTCCGATATCGGCAAATGGCTACAGCCATGAGTGCCCCGGCAGCGGCTCGTCGTTGGTCGGCAGGCCGATCACAAGGACCAAGAAACCCCGTCGCGCAGGGGCACAGGGGGGCCGTGTCATTTGTTTTGGGTCGGGTTTGGATCCGCGAAGCAAACCGCGGTTACGCCACACGAACCGACCGCGGCCGCGAGGCCGAAAAATCGCGGTGACCTTCCTGTCGGCCGACCGCAAAACCCGCTAAGCTCTGGGGCATCACCAGCCAAGGAGCATCACATGCCCGAGCCGACGACCTTGGCGGGAGACGCCGCGCCTCCCGTGACCGAAGACCAAGCGATCCGTCAACAGGTCAAAGGGCTGACGAGCCAGGTTCTGCAGCAGGGCCGGGTCGACCCCGAGGCGGTCAGAGACGTTGTCCGCGCCGTGATCGGTCGAACGCCCGGCAGTCCGGCTGCCGGCGGTGCCGAGGCCCGAGAGCTGTTCGCCGACGCAGTAAGGACGCTTGACGAGGCGCTCATGAAGTCCGCCGGCGCAACACACGACGCTCTCCAGCAGCTCGCGTCGCGCGGGAAGGACTTCACTGACAATGACCTCAAGGAAGCGCTGGTCAGCCTGAGAAAGCTGGAAGAGGACTACACGGCTGCAGCGAACCGTGTCGCCGAGGCGATGGGCGGCAACCTGCGTCGCGAAATGACGGAGCTTGCGGTTCACGCCCAAAACGTCGGCGTGGAGGCGAGCGCCCGCGTCGCAAGCATGATGGGAGAGTTTGCCAGCGGCATGGGTGCCGCTCCGGGGCTGGCGACGATGCGCGGTGCGAGCGTCCGCATGGCGTTGCTCGCCAGTGGCGTGCTCGCCGGCGTCGCGGATGCGCTGCGCGACCAAACCGGGGCGAAAAACGGCAAATAGGTCACAACCCATGGTCTCCGGGTTGTTCAGCGCGGCCCGCGAGCTGCCTCGCTTGCGTGAGATCAGCTCGGTTCTCGTGCGGCATGGGCTCGGCGACCTCGTGCGTCGCGCCGGCATCGCTACACTGCTGGAGCGCGCCGGACAGGTGCTGCAATGGGGGGAAGCCAGTGAACTCGCGCATCTCGAACCGCAGCAGCGCACGAAGCTCGCGTTCGAGCAACTCGGGCCGACCTTCGTAAAACTCGGCCAGATACTCTCGACAAGAGAGGACCTTCTGCCGCCGGCGTGGACCACCGAGCTCGCCCGGCTGCACAGCCACGTGGCGCCGGTACCGTTCGAGGATCTCCTGCCGCAGGTCGAACAGGCGCTCGGCCGCTCTCCATTCGAGGTGTTCTGCAACCTCGAGCGCGAACCCTACGCCGCCGCCTCAATCGCGCAGATACACCGCGCCAAGCTCGCCAGCGGCACGCCAGTGATCCTCAAGATTCGCCGCCCCGGCATAGAGGCAAAGATCGACGCTGATCTCAGAATCCTCGAGCACATTGCTCATCTCGTCGAGCGCGAGATCCCCGAAGTGCGTCGCTACCAGCCGGTCCAGGTCGTAGGCCAACTGCGCGGCTCGCTCGAGCGCGAGCTTGATCTCGCGGCGGAGGCACGCAACACGGAGCGCTTCGCGCGCAACTTTGCCGACGATCTCGATATCCTTGTCCCGCGCGTCTACTGGGAATGGACCAGCAGCGCGATGAATGTGCAGGAGCACATCGAGGGCATCCGCGGCAACGACCTGGCAGGCATCGACAATGCGGGCCTCGATCGAAAGGCGCTTGCCGCGCGCGGCACGGATGCGGTGCTCAAGATGATCCTGGTGGACGGCTTCTTCCACGCCGATCCGCACCCGGGCAACGTGATTTATCTGCCCGGCAACCGCATCGCGCTGATTGATTTCGGCATGGTGGGCAGGCTGTCGCCGATGCGTCGCAGGCAGGTCGTCGATCTGCTGGCGGGGCTCGCGCGCCACGACGAGGAGACGATGCTGGAGGTGTTGCTCGACTGGCGCGGCGATGACGTTGTGGACGAGGCCCGGCTCGCCACCGATCTCGGCGAACTCGCGTTCGACTACGTTGACTTGCCGTTGAAGGATCTGAAGATCGGGGTGCTGCTGCGCAGAATATCGGCGATCCTGCGCGCGCACTCGATCGTGTTGCCGATCGACCTCACGCTCCTGTTCAAAGCGCTCATCAGCCTCGAGGGGCTCGGTCGCCAGTACGACCCGGAGTTTCGTCTGATCGAACGCGTCAAGCCGTTTCTCGACCGCGCCGTGCGCGATCGCTACCAGCCGGCGGAGGCGGTGCGGCGCGCCCCAGCAACGCTCGGCGATTTCTTTGGCCTGGTCACGTCAATGCCGCGCGACCTCGCGCGGTTGGTCAAAGACGCGCGGCACGGCCGCATGCGGGTCGATCTCGACCTCAAGCGCCTCGACAGCTTTGGCGATCGCCTCGACAGTGCGATCGATCGGGCGACCATCGGCATCATGACGGCATCGCTCGTGATCGGCTCCTCCATCGTGATGACGGTCGCGGGAGGGCCGACCCTGTTCGGTGTGCCGCTGCTCACCTTTTTCGGGTTGTTCGGTTACCTGATTGCATTCGTGAACAGCGTCTGGATCATCTTTTCGATCTGGCGCTACAGTCGGCGCTGACCGTGCACTTAATTCGGACGGCAAGGTGCCGAGAAATTCCAGCGCGGCGTGCCGGGCCGCTTCGATCTTCACCACTCCGCTGGCACGTCCGCGCATCGAGCCGGACGAGTCGACCGCCAAGATGGCTCGTCCCAGGACCTAGAGCATGATGAGTTAAGGTTCGTCATCGACGCCGCAAACTCGGCGCGCTCCCCTCCCCCGTAGCCCGTCGAAGACGGGCGTAAACGCCCTGATGCTAGGGAGGGGTTGGGGGTGGGGGTCGTGCAATAGTACGCGACCGCAATCCAAGACTTCCGGACAAGGAGCCGGCCTGAGCGACGCAAGATCGCTCGCGCGTTACTGGAACAATATCGATAGGGTGCTTGAGGACATTCACAACGTCCTAACGATGACCCCCACCCCTAACCCCTCCCCGCAAGGGGGAGGGGAATACGCCGAGTTCGCGGCGGACGACGTGCTCCATTGCCGGCGTTGCTCCCCTCTAGATCCGTTGGCGCCATTGACTCGACCTCAATTCATCATGCTCTAGCATTTTCGTCATTCCGGCCGACCCTGCGTCAGCCGGGGAGAGCCGGATTCCATCATCCGCGATTCTCCTCGTACCGCTCAGTTCGCGTTTATGGATTCCGGGCTCGGCCACCCAAGTCGGCTGTAGCCGACTTGGGCAGACAATATGCCGATCTCGGGTGAACCCGAGATCGGTGGCCGCCCCGGAATGACGGCGCACTACTTAGCGCGCTGCCAGACCAGCGTCGCGGCTCCATTCGGTCCGCCGTCCGCCGTGTAGGTCAGCGTGTCGCTGGCGATCGTGTAGCTGCGCGTCTGCTCGGCGCCATCCCAGTTGGGGAAGGTCGCGGCCTCGATGCGGAACGTGATCGTCTGGCCCTCGACCGCATAGGAGCCGAAATGCGCGATCGTGCCGGCCATGATCGCCTTGTTCTCCTCGGCCGTACCGGCAAGTGGCGTGCCGGCGGCGAGCTTCGGCAGGCCGGCGCGCGCGATCATTGCGACGTAGCGTCCGCTTCCGTCGAGGATGAGGCTGCCTTTCGGACTGGCGCCGTAAGGCTCGATCTTGCGGCCCGCGAGCTCGACAACGCTGGAGACGAGCGTCCACGCGCCGGTGAGGTCCCTGGGCACCTCCGCGGCGACCACAGTTCCGGCGGCGCATGACAGCGCGGCCATTATGGCAATCGAAACAAGCCTCACGCCGCCCTCCTGAGCCGGAAACTGCTCGGGATACGGACGCAACGATCTTCAGGTTTCATGCACCCTTGGCCGTGACGCGCCTGTGAATAGCCGGGACAAACCGTGGCGCACCGAACCGGCGCAATCGCGCCGCGATATGGACTAGAATCGGCTTGAAAGCTCCCGAATCACCATGCGCTTCCCGGCCTCATTCCTCGACGAGTTGAAGGCGCGGCTTCCGGTATCGGAAGTCGTCGGCCGGCGCGTCCAGCTGAAGAAGGCCGGGCGCGAATGGAAGGGCCTGTCGCCGTTCAACAAGGAGAAGACGCCCTCGTTCTTCGTGAACGACCAGAAGGCGGCGTGGTTTGATTTCTCCTCCGGCAAGAACGGCAACATCTTCGACTTCGTGATGCAGACCGAGGGCGTGTCGTTTCCGGAAGCCGTCGAGCGTCTCGCGTCGATGGCCGGCGTCCCGGTTCCGACAGCCTCGCGCGAAGCCGAGGCGCGTGAGGAACGGCGCAAGACGCTGCACGACATTGTCGAGCTCGCCGCGAAGTTCTTCGAAGCAACGCTACAATCGCGCGTCGGCGCCAAGGCGCGCGGCTATCTCGCCGATCGCGGGATCGAGCCCAAGACGCAGCTGCGCTTCCGCATCGGCTATGCGCCGCCCGACCGTTTCGCCCTGAAGGAGCATCTCGGCAACCAGGGCGTCTCAGCCGAAGACATGGTCGAGGCGGGGCTGCTGGTCGGCGGCGAGGACATTCCGGTCTCGTACGATCGCTTCCGCGATCGCGTGATGTTTCCGATCACCGATCTGCGCGGACGCGTGATCGCGTTCGGTGGACGCGCGCTCGACAAGGACGCGCCGGCCAAATATCTGAACTCGCCCGAGACGCCGCTGTTTCACAAGGGCGCGACGCTCTACAACGGCGCCGCCGCGCGCGCCGCGGCGCACCAGGGCGCGCCGGTGATCGCGGTCGAAGGCTATGTCGACGTGATCGCGATGGTGACGTCGGGCTACGAGGCTGCGGTCGCGCCGCTCGGCACCTCGCTCACCGAAGACCAGCTCGCGCTGCTCTGGAAAATGGCAGACGAGCCGGTGCTCTGCTTCGATGGCGATGGCGCGGGCCGCCGTGCCGCCTATCGGGCGGTCGATCTCGCTTTGCCGCACGTGCAACCAGGCAAATCGCTGAAATTTGCGATCTTGCCCGAGGGGCAGGATCCAGATGATCTCGCGCGCTCGGGCGGTCGCGACGCGATCGCGGACGTGATCGGCGCCGCGCGTCCGCTCGCCGCGATGCTGTGGCAGCGCGAGACGGAGAGTGGCGGCTTCGATACGCCGGAGCGGCGCGCCGCGCTCGACCGGCGCGTGGTCGAGGTCACCAACGCGATCGCCGATCCTTCGGTGCGCAAGTACTATCGGCAGGATCTCGAAGGGCGCGTCACCGAGCTGTTCGCGCCGGCGGTCGCCACGCCGCCACGGCGCTGGGAAGGCCGCGGCGGCGGCCGTCCGGAGCGCTGGCAGAAGGGCCGCGGGACGCCGCGCGATATCATCGCAAAGCCGAGCGTCAATCTGACCAAGAGCTCGATCGTGCGCGGCGTGCGCAGTGCATTGGCGCCGCGCGAGGCGCTCATTCTCGTCGCGGTGGTTAATCATCCCTGGCTGCTCGACACGCACGCGGAAGAACTGGCAGCGCTCGAGTTCCGCCATCCGGACGGCGACCGCCTGCGCGCCGCCATCATGGACGCGGCGGCGACCGAGCATCCGCACAACCCCGCCTCGATGCGCACTGCGATTACGGCGCGAGGGCAGGGTGCGCTGCTCGCGCGCGTCGAGCAATCGATTACCCATCGGTCCGACTGGCCGGCGCGCGAGAGCACCGCGCATGAGGACGTGATGCTCTGGTGGACGCACGTTGTCAGCTTGCATCGCAAGTCGCGGACGTTACATAAAGAGCTCAAAGACGCTGAGGCGGCGCTCGGAACGGAGCCGAGCGAGGAAAACCTGACTTGGCTGCGGGATATCCAGGAGCGGCTCGCCGCTCTGGAAGGCACTGAGGCCCTGATCGATGGCTTCGGGGCCTCTTCCGGGCGGCCGGCGCGGACGTTTTAGAGCATGGTCCGGAAAACTGCGTACCGGTCTTCAGAACAGATCATCATGCCCCAACAGGGGCTGGTGGCCATGCCCTAAGCGCCGAACCGGAGGGGACCGAGACTCCGTACATAGGGTAGGGGGACAATTTTCTAGGCCCGCTGTTGGCATAGAAGATCGTGAGGTTTGGCCGGTTGATACAGGGTTAATTCGGGCTTAATGAGCCAGAACCCAAACTGCCGGCCGCGAATCGTTTTGGGGTAGCGCGCTCAGCCGCGCTGCCCGTATATGACTGTGCCCCGCCTCGCTGGCGGGCAAGAGGATCGTGATGGCATCGAAGACTGCAGCGAAATCAAAGACTAAGGCGGCGCCAGCGAAAAAGCCCGCGCCCAAGCCAGCGGCGAAGCCCGCGGCCAAGGCTGCCGCGGCGGCCAAGAGTGCCACCACGTCAAGGGCGAAATCTGCCGCCGCCGCCAAGCCGGCGCAGAAGCTGACGACCGAGACGAAGCCGCCGGTCAGCAATGTCGAGGCGATCAAGGCGGTCGCGATCAAGTCCGGCGCCGCCAAAGGCGCCGCTACGGCCGCGCCGGCCGGCCAGGACAAGGACGCCGAGACGCCGGATTCCCCGCTGCTCGATCTTTCGGATGCCGCCGTCCGGAAGATGATCAAGAACGCCAAGAAGCGCGGCTACGTCACCTACGAGCAGCTCAATGGCGTGCTCCCGTCCGAGGAGGTCACCTCCGAGCGCATCGAGGATGTGCTCGCGATGCTCAACGACATGGGCATCAACGTCGTCGAGAACGAAGAGGCGAGCGAGGACGAGGAGAAAGAGGACGACGACGACGATGATGATGTCGGCGGCGACCTCGTCGAGGTCTCGCAGAAATCCGTCGCCGAGACCAAGAAGTCCGAGCCGGGCGAACGCACCGACGATCCGGTGCGCATGTATCTGCGCGAGATGGGCTCGGTCGAGCTGCTCTCGCGCGAGGGCGAAATCGCGATCGCGAAGCGCATCGAGGCCGGGCGCGAGGCGATGATCGCCGGGCTGTGCGAAAGCCCGCTCACCTTCCAGGCGATCATCATCTGGCGCGACGAGCTGAACGAAGGCAAGGTGTTCCTGCGCGACATCATCGATCTCGAGGCGACCTACGCTGGCCCCGACGCCGTGAAGGGCGCCGCGAACCCGGCCGCTCCCGGCCAGCCGGGCGTCCCCGGCGCGCCGGCCGCCGCCGGCGGCCCTGCGATCGTTGCGGCACCGCCCTCGGCCCCGCCGGCCGCGACCCCGTTCAAGCCGCAGCGCCCCAATGGCAATGGCGCCGCGGTGGGCGCGGAAGGCGAAGCGGCACCGGCCGGCGAGCCGGACATGGACGATGACGACATGGAGAACTCCCTGTCGCTCGCCGCGATCGAGGCCGAGCTCAAGCCGAAGGTGATGGAGGCGTTCGACAAGATCGCGTCCGAATACAAGCGGCTGCGGCGTCTTCAAGAGCAGGACATCGCGAACCAGCTGCAGAACGAGTCGCTCTCGCCGGCGCAGGAGCGCAAGTACAAGAAGATCAAGGAAGACCTCGTCGCCGAGGTGAAGTCGCTGCGGCTCAATCAGGCGCGCATCGATGCGCTGGTCGAGCAGCTCTACGACATCAACAAGCGCCTCGTGTCCTATGAGGGGCGCCTGATGCGGCTCGCCGAAAGCTATGGCGTGCCGCGCGAGGATTTCCTGCGCAACTATCAGGGCGAAGAGCTCAATCCGCAGTGGCTCAACCGCGTCTCGAAACTCGCGGCAAAAGGCTGGAAGAACTTCGTCGCGCACGACAAGGATCGCATCAAGTCGATCCGTTCCGACATCCATGCACTTGCGACCGAGACGGGCCTCGAGATCGGCGAGTTCCGCAAGATCGTGCACATGGTGCAGAAGGGCGAGCGCGAAGCACGCCAGGCGAAGAAGGAGATGGTCGAGGCGAACCTGCGCCTCGTGATCTCGATCGCCAAGAAGTACACCAACCGCGGGCTGCAGTTCCTCGATCTGATCCAGGAAGGCAACATCGGGTTGATGAAGGCGGTCGACAAGTTCGAGTACCGCCGCGGCTACAAGTTCTCGACCTACGCCACCTGGTGGATCCGGCAGGCGATCACGCGCTCGATCGCCGATCAGGCGCGCACCATCCGCATTCCGGTGCACATGATCGAGACGATCAACAAGATCGTGCGCACCTCGCGCCAGATGCTGCACGAGATCGGCCGCGAGCCGACGCCGGAAGAGCTCGCCGAAAAGCTCGCCATGCCGCTCGAGAAGGTGCGCAAGGTTCTCAAGATCGCCAAGGAGCCGATTTCACTGGAGACTCCGATCGGCGACGAGGAGGATTCGCATCTCGGCGATTTCATCGAGGACAAGAACGCGGTGCTGCCGATCGACGCCGCGATTCAGTCGAACCTGCGCGAGACCACGACGCGCGTGCTCGCCTCGCTCACGCCGCGCGAAGAGCGTGTGCTGCGCATGCGTTTCGGCATCGGCATGAACACCGACCACACGCTCGAAGAGGTCGGCCAGCAGTTCTCGGTGACGCGCGAACGCATCCGCCAGATCGAGGCGAAGGCGCTGCGCAAGCTGAAGCATCCGAGCCGGTCAAGGAAGCTGCGGAGCTTCCTCGACAACTAGCCTGTAGCCCGGATGAGCGCGACGAAAGCGCGTTTATTGCGCGCTGGCTCGAGACCTGGGGCACGCCCGCGTTCAAGCCGTGGCGTGATCAATGAGGTTCGATGGTCCGGGTTCGCGCTCGGCGTCACGCAGCGTGAGGTTAACAGTTCGAGAAGAACCATTCAGTGCTAGCTGGCATGGCGTAATACTTCGCGCACCATGGCGCACGATCTGATTTGAGCACTCCGCTTCGCGTTCCGTACAATGGGACAACGGAGCGCTCGCATGCGCCGGCTTTGGCTTGTCCTTATCGTTGTTACTGTGACGATCGTCTTCGGCGCGTCGTATGCGTCCGTCATCGTCAATGCGATGATCGGACCCTGGAGCGGGACCGCCATCGAGCATGACGGCAGCGTCACCAATATGCAGTTTGGGCAGCATCTGCCGCGGCCCGAATGGGTGCCGGTCTATCCGAATGCTTCGATCATCCAGGCGAGCAGCCTCACGGCGGCGAGCCGGCCGTCGGGATTTCATTCGCTTGATCTCGCGACACGTGCATCGCTCGAGGAGATCAAGCGCTTCTATGTCGATCGCCTGACCGCGTCGGGCTTCGAGGTCGCCGATCTCGGGCTGATGACGCTCAATCCGCTGACCGCCAGGATGCTCGGCATCGACGGCACCCTCTCGGCCAAGCGCGTCGCGACCGACGACATGATCACCATCCAGATCCGCACACCCGACGGCCTGATCCCTTCGCGCGCCCTGCAGCTCCACTGGGGCAAGATCAGCGAGCTTCCGCGCCACGCCGAGCTGGAACAGCGCTGAGCCCTCCGGGTTCCACGCGCGCGTAGTTCTGCAAGCGAGCCATACGACACAGCGACTTGACCGAACGGCACAAGATTCGCCAGAAGAGGTGAGGGGAGTCCTCGGGGCGCAGGCATGCCGGCATTTGTCTGGCGCACAAATCATCGGATGTGGAGCGTCGTCCCGCCGTTCGCGGACAGCTGGGACGTGCTGAGGGCGTACATCATGGACCCGTCCGCCTATGTGTACTGGTCGACGCCGCATCACCAGGACGATATGCAGATCGGCGACGCCGCCTACATCTTCCGCACCGTCGACCGCTCCGGCGTCGTCGCGTGCGGCGTCGTCGAGGAGACGCCCCGGCACCTGTCGCCGTCGAGCAAGAGCCTGTTCGCGTTTCCGGACCGTCTCAGCCCGCCCGGTTGGGACGAGGCGGTCGCGCCGTCGGCATGGAAAACCGGGATCCGCATTCACCAGAGCCATTGGGACGATCCGCTCGCCACGGACTGGAGCCCGGCGCATGGCGCGGTCAGCCGCTTGAGCGAGGCGGACGTGGCGGTGATCGAGGGCGACCGGGCCAGACGCTGAGACGCGAGGTTGCGCAATTTGGCTGTGCGGCGTCGGTTCGCGTCAATTTGGCTGATCCGGCATTCAATTTCATTCATCGGACAGCCTCCCGAAACGTGCTAAGGCTCTGTTCTGCCTTGCCATGTCCCGCCGTCCACCCGTGAGAGCCCCATGACCCTGCGCGCCGGCCGTGAGTTCCTGTCGATCCCTGGACCGACCGTCGTCCCGGACGCGGTGCTGGCCGCGATGCAGAAGCCGGCAGTCGACATCTACTCGGGTCCGCTCGTCGCGCTGACCGACTCGCTGTTGAAAGACATGAGCAAGATCTTTCGCACCGAGGGGCGCTCCTACATCTACGCGGCGAACGGCCATGGCGCCTGGGACGCCGCGCTGACCAATGTGCTGTCGCGTGGCGACAAGGTGCTGGTGCTGGAAAGCGGCCGGTTCGCGATCGGCTGGGGCGAGGCCGCCGCGATGCTCGGCGCCGAGGTCGAGGTTCTGCCCGGCGACTTCCGCCGCGCGGTGCGGCCCGAGGCGGTCGAGGCGCGGCTCAAGCAGGATGCCAAAGGCGAGATCAAAGCCATCCTGGTGGCGCAGATCGACACGGCGTCCGGCGTCGTCAACGACATCAAGGCGATCGGCGAGGCGATCCGCGCGGCCGGGCACGATGCGCTGTTGATGGTCGACACGGTCGCGTCGCTCGGCTGCGTGCCGTTCGAGATGGATGCCTGGGGCGTCGACGTCGCGATGTCGGGCTCGCAGAAGGGCCTGATGACGCCGCCGGGCCTGAGCTTCACCGCCGCCGGTACGCGCGCCCGCGAGGCGCACAAGAAAGCCGACATGCGCAACCCGTATTGGGATTGGACCTTCCGCGACGGCGAGGCGCACTATCACAAATATTGCGGCACGCCGCCGGAGCACCTGCTGTTCGGGCTGCGCACCGCGCTCGACATGGTCTTCGAAGAAGGTCTTGAGAACGTGTTCGCGCGCCACCGCCTGCTCGCGGAGGCGACGCGGCGCGCGGTCGGTGTCTGGGCCGAAGGGCAATCGATCGCGTTCAACGTTTCGGAGCCGGAAGAGCGCTGCGACACCGTGACGGCGATCGTGACTTATAACGGCGACAGCGCGCAGCCGCTCGTCGACTATTGCCGCGAGAAGTGCGGCGTCGTGCTCGGCCGCGCGCTTGGCAAGAGCGAGGGCAAGGGCTTCCGCATCGCCCATATGGGCCACGTCAATGCGCCGATGATCTTGGGAACGCTCAGCGTGGTCGAGATGGGTCTTTCGGCGCTCGGCTTGCCGCACGGCAAGGGCGGCTCGCAGGCGGCGGTCGAATATCTGGCGAAGGCCGTGCCGGCCTAGCGGCGTCTATACGCACAAACCACAAGGATGTTCTGGAACGCGCGCCAGCGCGTCTCATTGCGCGCGCCGCATGTTACGCTCGTGATGCGCTTTGATTCGCCGCCAACATCCAAGAAGGTGCCGCCAGCGCGATGAATATCCACGCGACGTTCGTTCCGACACCGCCGCGTTTCCTGATGTGCCCGCCGCAGCATTTCGCGGTCACCTACAGCATCAATCCCTGGATGGATCCCGCCGCCTGGTCGAGCGGCGGCGATGCCTTGCACGCGAGCGCGACGCAGCAGTGGAGCGCGCTGCATGGCGTGCTGCGCGATGCCGGCGCCGCGATCGAGATCGTGCGTCCGCAGGCCGGACTGCCGGATCTTGTCTTCACGGCGAATGCCGCGGTCGTGCTCGACGGCAAGGCGCTGCTCGCGCGCTTCCATCACCCGCAGCGGCAAGGCGAGCAGCCGGTGTTCGCGGCGGCCTTCGCGGCGCTCGCGCACAGCGGAATGGTCGATGAGGTGGTGGCGCTGCCCGACGACGTCTTGCTGGAAGGCGCGGGCGATTGCATCTTCGATGCGCATCGCCGGCTGTTCTGGATGGGGAGCGGGTTTCGCTCCCACGCCGCGGCGGCGGCAATCGTCGCGACGCATTTCGAGCTGCCGTGCATCCCGCTCACGCTCATCAATCCGAGCTTCTATCACCTCGACACGGCACTCTGCGCGCTGCCCTGCGGCAGCGTCATGTACCATCCGGACGCTTTCTCACGCGATGCGCTGGAGGCGATCCACGCGCAGGTCGCGCCCCACGAGCGCATTGCGCTCGATCCCGACGATGCGGCGCGCTTTGCGGCGAACGCCGTGTGCGTCGGCCGCACGATCGTGCTGTCGAGCTGCAGCGCCGCGCTGCGCGGCGCGCTTGCGGAGCGCGGCTATCGGGTGATTGAGACGCCGCTCACAGCGTTCCTGCGCTCCGGCGGATCGGCCTGCTGCCTCACGCTGCGGCTCGACCATTCGCGCGCGGCCGTAATCGCGCCGCTGGCGCGGGCACAGGCCTAGCGCGTGATGAGTTTAGGTTGCGCGGGCCTACGTATTTCCCATCCGCGACTGCAGAGTTCGTCGCTGTGCCCTCTCCCCTTGTGGGAGAGGGCTACTCGGACATTCAGCGCAGAATGTTGGGTGAGGGGTAAGCAACCCCTCACCCAACCGCGTGCGTTGAGCTTCCTGCGACGCCCTCTCCCACGAAAGGGCGTCTACGCCCGTCTTCGACGGGCTAAGGGGAGAGGGCAAACATGGCTGGCGCCGTTGATTCGATCTCAACTCATTTCGTGCTAGCGCGCGCCGGCGCGGCGCTCGCTGGCGCGGCGGGTGTCGCGCGCGCGCTCCTTCACGTCGTCATCGACGCGCACGATGCGCTTGATCGCGAGCGGCGGTATGCCGGACTTGGCGCTGATTTCGCGGTCCTGCTCTTCGATCACGGCGCGCGCCGGCTCGTCGCCATCGATGCCGCCGAGCAGCTCCGCCGGCACGCGGCGGTTCGAGCGCTGCGAGCCGTCCTCGTAATACACGTTGAACAGCACGTATTCGGTGCGGGGTGTCGGTTTGCGCGCCATCTTGCTCCCCTACTTGGCCGGATGTCCCGGCGCTGCCTCGCGCGCCCCTGATTTCGGGCGTTATGTAAGGCGAACCGAGGCGCAATGCAAACGGCGAAACGGCCGTTACGGCGGCCAAAAGCGCCGCTACGGCAGTAATTCCGAGGGGATACGCACCGGATCGTAGCTGCGCGGCGAATTCTTCAGCAACATGGTGAACAACGGCATCGTGAAGGCGAAGCCGGTCGCAAGCACGAACAGAATGTCGATGGCGGGGCGGAAAAGGAATGCGACCACCGGAACGCCGATCGCCATCGCGCCCAGCAAGGTCGCGCAGATCGCGACCACGTGGAAGCGCGCGTTGCCATAGCCGGCGACGAAGCGGGCGGTGCTGTTGAGCTTCAGCAGTCTCTCATGCAGATCGCGCACGAAGGCGCGGTATGGGGCAGCGGCCGCCGCGTCGCGAAAACCGTTCTTGCCCGCGTCGCTCACCATCAGCGTGTAGCCGTCCCGGAAAGTAATGCGACACATGGCCGACGGCCCATCCACGAGCCAGGCGCCACCGGTCTGCAACTGCACTTCAGTGATGCTGTCGTGGCGCGCGGCGTCCGCGCGCCCGTCAATGGTCCAGTCGAGGCGTTCGTCGCTGAGCGTCACTCCGCGATTGCGGATCGTCAGCGCGAATCCCTGGTCCGTTCCCCGCAGCGCGAGATCATAGCATTGCGGATTGACCTGCGCGGTCTCGACCACGGCGTTATTCGTGCGCGATCACCTTCAGCGGTGTCGTGACCGGTTCGACCCGCAGCGAGTCATGCGCGATCAGGCCGATCTTGCGCAGCGGCGCCTGCTCGAGATCGCCATTGGCGGCCTTGCGCACCGCGTATTGCCACACGTTCAGCGTCCCCTTGGAGGTGAGCGCCTTGGCGACCGCGCCGGCGTCGTTTCCGCCTAGCGCGGTGAGCTCTTCGCCAGAGAGGCCGATCACGATTTCATCCTTCACGGAGACGACTTTGAACAGGCTGGTCATCGCTGGATCCTTCTGTTGCGCAAGAGCCGGAGAAGCGGAAACGATCAGCGCGGCTGCTGCGGCTGCGTGCAGCAGCTGTCGTCGTGTCGGACGGATCATGCAGGTATCCTTGTCTGGAGAGCCGGGCGTGAGTTGCCGGCGAGCGGAAGGACTTGATGCTTAGTCGCCGAGCGTGCTCGGCTGGTTCAGCTTGCGCACTCCAGCGATCCGCGCCATCAAATCGAGACATACATGGGGGGAATGCATGAGCGATATTGCGCGCGATGCGCGAGGCAATGAGAGCGCGCAGCCGCGTGGTGCGTTGACGGTGCGCACGATTGCGATGCCGGCCGACACCAACGCGAACGGCGACATCTTCGGCGGCTGGGTGATGGCGCATATGGACCAGGCCGGCGGCATCGCCGGCGTCGAACGCGCGCAGGGCCGCGTGGTGACGGTCAAGGTCGATGCGATGACGTTCATCCAGGCGATGCGGGTCGGCGACGTGCTGGAGGTCTATACCGAGGTCGAGAGTGTCGGCCGCACCTCGATGAAGATCCACATCGAAGCCTGGGCGCAGCGCTTCCAGACGCATGATCGCGACAAGGTGACGGATGCGACGTTCACCTTCGTGCATGTCGGCGATGACGGGCGGCCGCAGCCAATTCCGCGCGACTGACCAGCCGGTAAGGTGGTACGCATAATTTTGTTGCCGTTTTGTTCTCCTCGCGCTACACTCGCATGAGTTGAGCTGTCAGGGGGTGCACAATGGCTTGTTTGCGCGCAGTTGTTCGTTTGCTCGCCGTTTTGGCTTTCGTTTGTTACGCCGGTGGTGTGATGGCTCAGAATGCTCCTCCCGATCCCGCCGCGCGCGCCTACACCGAGAAGGTCGCCGCCGGGCTCGCCGCCAAGCTGCAGGACCGAAAGTTCACCGTCGTCGGGGACTTTCAGATCCGGCGAACCGACCCCGGCGGCGGGGAGACCATCATGTCGACCTTCAACCTCTACCACGACTACAAGACCGACCCGGCCATGCTCGGCAAGATCGTCGACCTCATTGCGGCGGTGCTAACCGACAAGGAGCCGGCCGGCGCTCGCAAGCTCGACGGCGGGCGGATTGTGCCGGTGATCAAGGATCGCACCTGGCTCGCGGATGCGCGCCGCGGGCTGGAGGCGGACCGCGACCTCCTTTACGAGGATTACAACGACCAGCTTGTCGTGGTTTACGCGGTCGATACCGAGAATCGAACACGCTATCTCATGTCCAATGAGGACATCGGCGATCGTACCGATCTGCGTGCGCATGCGGTCGCGAACCTCGCGGCGCTGTTGCCCAACGTGGAAATCAGGAACGCCGAAACCCTGTCGGTGATTTCCGCGGGCGGCGACTACGAGGCGAGCCTGTTGTTGTTCAACAGCATTTGGCGCAGTGGGCAGATCAAAGTCGATGGCGACATCGTGGTGGCTATCCCGGCCAAGGATATCCTGATGGTGACGGGTTCGAAGAATCGCAAAGGGGTTGAGGCATTGCGCAAGCTGGCCGCCGAATACGTCGCGCAGTCGCGTTACAGCATCACTGATACGCTGTTCGTCTATCGCGATGGGCGGTTCGTGAAATACGGACGGAAGTAGCCATCGCTTCGCGTCCAACGCAGCCTCGTCGGCCCGCATAGACCGTTCGCGCGCATGGCGCCGGCGCTTCAGCGTGTGAACGAAGCGACATCCCGGGGTCCGCCACACCCGCATTGCGCTGCGCTCCGTGCGGGCTACACTGCCGGTCCGAGGTGTCCCATGTCGTTCTGGAAATCTCTCTTCGGCGGCAGTTCGGCCGAAAGCCAGGAGGCCAAGCCGAGCGCGCCGGTCGAATATAACGGCTTCATCATCCGCGCCGCGCCCTACAAGTCGGAAGGCCAGTATCAGACCGCCGGCATCGTCGAGAAGGAAATTAACGGCGTGCGCAAGGAGCACAAGTTCATCCGTGCCGACCGTCACGCCTCCTATGATGACGCCGTGGAATTCTCGCTCGCCAAAGCACGCCAGATCGTCGACCAGGTAGGCGAACGCGTATTCGACTGACGTTCGTCGCGCCCGTTGAAACCGTATCAGGTTGCCACGCGTTTACTCAGGTTGGGACAACAGGCCGGAGGCTCTCCATGCGACTATTGGCATTGATTGGGGCGCTCGCGATCATCGTGGGCGTGGCGGCGCTCGTGTTCTTTTTTGGGGGATTTTTCAACGTCGCGGCCACCAATCCGGAGCCCGCGCCGGTGTCGTGGGCATTGATCAAGGTGCGCATGGCATCGGTCGATCACTACGCCACGCAGTCGCCTCCCTCCGGCTACGACGCACCCGCCAAGGTGCAGGCCGGTGCAAAAGCCTACATGGCGCGCGGGTGCACCAACTGCCATGGCGGGCCCGGGGTCGAATGGCAGAAGTTTTCCGAAGGGCTGCGTCCCGATCCGCCCGACCTGAAAGAGATCGTGGCGAACCGCGAACCGCGCCATCTGTTCTGGGTCGTGAAGAATGGCATCAACATGACCGGCATGCCGAGCTTCGGCGCCATCGGCGTGGACGACGCCGAGATCTGGTCGATGGTGGCGTTCCTGAAGAAGCTTCCCGAGGTGAAAGAGGACGACTTCAAGAAGTGGGCCGCGCCATAGCGGCGCCTGCTCAGCGCAACTCCGCGTAGACCGCATCGCGCAGGTCGCGCACGTAGCGTCCCATCATGCCTTCGAGCGCCGTGTTGCTCAGCGACACGACGCTGAGTCGGCGCACCGGATCGATGAACCACGCGTGACCCCAGACGCCGCCCCAGCCGAAGGTGCCGGGCGATTGCGGGGTCTGCGCCGCGGCCGGATCGACCAGCAGCGCGCCACCGAAGCCGAATGCCCAGCCAGGCCCGCGATTGACGATCGGCAATGTGCCGGTCTGCACCGTCAGCATCGCGTCGACGCTGTCGCCGGACAGGATCGGCGCGCCGCCGGTGCGGATCGCCTCGACGAAAGTGAGCATGTCGGCCGCATTGCCGACCATGCCGGCGCCGGCGGAGCGGAATGAGGCGCGATCGGAGAGGCGCGCCGGCACGAGGTGGATGCCGGCGAGGCCGGCATAGAGCGGCAAGCCGTCGGGAAAGTGCACGCGCGATCCTTCGTGCGGGATGCGCACCGGCTCGGGCCTGCCGTCCGCGTAGCACGCCACCAGCAGCTCGTGCTGAGCCGGTTTGAGGTCGAAGCCCATGGAGGCGAGGCGCAGCGGCCCGGTGACGTGCTCCGCCACGATCGCCTCGAGGCCGCGGCCTTCGACCGTTTCGAGCACGGCCCCGAGCACATCCATGGCGACCGAATAGGCCCAGCGCTCGCCCGGCGGATAGGCAAGACCGGCGCGGACGATGCGCGCGAGCTCGTCCGCCATCGTGAGCCCCGGCTGATCCATTCCGTCCGACACGCCAGCACGGTGATAAGGCCCGTCGGGCGGCTGCATGAAGCCATAAGCGAGCCCGGCCGTGTGGGTCATGAGCTGACGCAGCGTGATCGTCGGCGTCTCGCCGCTCGGCAGCGCCGGCCGGAACGTCGGGAGAAAGCGCGTGACCGGATCGGACAGCGCAATCGCGCCGCGTTCAGCGAGGCGCAGCGCCGCCGCCGTCACAATCGGCTTCGTCAGCGAGGCGAGGCGAAAGACTGCGTCCTCCCGCATCGCGATGCCGCGCTCACGATCCGCAAGACCGGCCACGCGGTGGCCAATGATCTTTCCATCCTGCGCGATCAGCACGACTGCGCCGACGATGCGTTTCTCCGCGAGCGCCAGGTCGATCGCGGCGTCAACGGCGTGCAGGCCTGAGTGCGTGCTCATCGGTTCTTGAACGCCGGCATCACGTCCTTGGCGAACCAGTGCAGCTGTTCCTTGAATTCCTTCGGACTCAAACCCTCGGCCCAGTGGATCATGAAATGCTCGAGGCCGGGATACTTCGCCTCGATCGACTTGATGCCGTCGATGACCTCTTTGGGCGGCCCGCAGAACCAGGCTTTTTGCGCGATGCCTTCGGCAAGCGAAGGGATTTTCGCCGGCGCGCCGGGTGTGCCCCAGGTGCGGCCCTGCTCGTCCGCATAGCGCACGAAGCCGAATGGCGCGAACCACTTGTAGCGCTCATCATGCGACGGCTCGACGCGGCGGATCGCTTCGGCTTGTGTATCCGCAAGATAAAGGCCGGCGCCCCAGATCACGTCCGCGCCGAGTTGCTTGTTGCGGCCGTGCTTGTGACACGCCGCGTGATAGGCCCGGATCACGTCATCGAGGATTTTTTCGCCGTTGAGCGTGACCATCGCCTTGAGGCCGTGCTTCGCCATCATCTCGATGGTCTTGCCGCTCGCGATCGGCATCCAGATCTCGACCGGCAGATGCTTTGGCCGCGGCACCAGGGTGATGTCGGTGAGCTTGTAGCCGCGATATTCGACCGGCGGCGGCGCCTCATAGAACTTGCCCTTGTGGTGGAACGCCGGCTCGTTGAAGCATTTCAGCAAGAGCTCGAGGCCCTCCTCGAACAGCTCGCGGTTGGCGTTGGCGTCGAGGAGCGGGGCGCCGAAGCTTTCCACCTCGCGCGTATGATAGCCGCGCCCGACGCCCATCACGATGCGCCCGTCGGTGACGATGTCGGCCATGGCATAGTCTTCAGCCAGGCGGATCGGATGCCACATCGGCAGCACGTTGAAGCCGCAGCCGAATTTCAGGCGCTTGGTCTGGGTCGCGAGCCAGAGGCCGAGCTGGATCAGGTTTGGGAAGACCTCGTAGCCCTCGCGCTGGAAATGGTGCTCGGCGGTCCACAACACGTCGAAGCCAAGCTCATCCATGGTCTGCGCGATGTCGCGCGCGGTGAAGAACGCTTCGCGCAGCCGCTCGTCCGAATAGCGCCGCTCATTCGCCGGCGTGCCGTGGATGCCGACATTGTCGAGCTCGATCTGCCCGACATACAACACGTGGAACTTGTTGATCATCGCGCTTCCACCCATATTGTGATTGTTGGGTTGAAGCTTGCGTCAAAACGCGTGGCGTGGCTACAAGCGCTTTCTTTGTATTTTTTCCGGATTCGATGCCCGACTTCACGCCTCATCAGGATGCGGCCCTCAAGGCCGTCGCGAGCTGGCTCAAGGACGAGCCGGGCGCGCGCGGCACGCCGCAGATCTTTCGCCTGTTCGGCTATGCGGGCACCGGCAAGACCACGCTCGCGCGCCATCTCGCGGCGCATATCGACGGCGAGGTGAAGTTCGCGGCCTTCACCGGCAAGGCCGCGCTGGTGATGCGCGGCAAGGGCTGCTACGGCGCCTCCACGATCCACAGCCTGATTTATCGCGCGCGCGAGAGCGGCGAGGAAACGCCGAGCTTCGAGTTGTGGGATGACGCGCCGGCCTCGAAGGCGAAGCTGATCGTGATCGACGAATGCTCGATGGTCGATGCCGAGCTCGGCCGCGACCTGATGTCCTTCGGCGTGCCGGTGCTGGTGCTGGGTGATCCGGCGCAGCTGCCGCCAATTCAAGGCGGCGGTTTCTTCACCGAGGCCGAGCCGGACGCGATGCTGACCGAGGTGCATCGCCAGGCGCAGGACGATCCGATCGTGCGGCTGTCGATGCAGGTGCGTAACGGCGAGCGGCTCAGTCTTGGGGACTATGGACGCACCAGCGTGGTGAAGCGTGACGCCTTCGACCCGCAGCGCGCGCTCGAGACCGACCAGATCCTGGTCGGCCGCAACGCGACACGGCGCGCCTACAATGAGCGCCTGCGCGAGCGGCGCGGCTTTACCGATCCGCTGCCGCAGTCCGGCGACAAGCTCGTCTGTCTGCGCAACAATCGCCGCAAGGGCCTGTTCAACGGCGGACTATGGAATGTCGCCGAGCGGCCGACCACGCGCCGGCAGATCTTGAAGCTGCGGCTCAACCCGGACGAGGGCTTCGCGGGCAAAGGGGTAAAAGTGTCGGTGCGGCCCGAATGCTTCACCGGGCGGATCGAGGACTTCGACTGGCCGAACCGGAAGAAATACGACGAGTTCGACTACGGCTATGTGCTGACCGTGCACAAGGCGCAGGGCTCGCAATGGGACGACGTCGTGCTGTTCGACGAGTCGTTCGCGTTTCCCGACAATCGCGAGCGCTGGCTCTACACCGGCATCACGCGCGCCGCGAAGCGGCTCACGGTGGTGGTGTGAATCAAGTGAATTGAAGTTTGTCGCGGGTCCTGAATCACACTCCGCTCATTCCCGCGAAAGCGGGAATCCAGAGCCACAAGCACTTGGCCAAAGAACTGGGTCCCCGCTTCCGCGGGGACGAGCGGATTGAGGATCATTCAAAGCATCTTGCCCTGGCTATTTGCGCAGGCGCGACGTCTGATCGCCGACCGGGAAGAAGAACGATTCCGGCGACGTCACGGTCTTGCGGATCGAAGGCGTCGCGGGTGCGGCCGGCGCGAGCGCGGGCGAATCCGGCCGCAAGCGGCTGAATTCCTGGCTCGCCATCGCCTCGATGTCGTCGGCCTCGTTGTCGCGCTCGCCACTGCCCGGCCGCGCGCGCGTCTGATTGCCCATGGTGGCGCCGCGCCAGCGCTCGATGACGGACAGCAGGTAACCGGCGTCGACGCCTTTCGCGGAATCCATGTTGGCGCGGGTGACCGCCTGGCTATGCGGGATGTGGTGCTTGGCGAGCTCCTTGAAGCGGAGGCGAGTCGGCAGCGCCACGCCTTCACCGAACGCGAAAACCTCGCGTGTGCCGAGCGAGGGCACGAAGCTGATCAGCGAGCCGGCCGCGTCGGAGACGGCGGAGCGCACGATCGCCTGGTCGCGGTCATTCGCCATGCGCATCGCAAACAGCGTCGAGCATTGCGAGATGATGGTGGCGTCGAGCTCGGCCGGCCGCTGCGTGATCAATCCGAGGAACACGCCGTATTTGCGGCCTTCCTTGGCGATGCGCGACACGGCTTTGCGGGTCGGCCCGAAGCCGATCGAGCGGTCGGCCGGCGCATAGCGGTGCGCTTCCTCGCACACGACGAGCAGCGGGAAGGCCCCATCGCTCCACAGTCCGAATTCGAATGCCATGCGCAGCAACACGGAGGCGACCGAGTCGACCACCTCGGCCGGGAAGCCGGCGAGCTGCATGATCGTCATCGGCACGCCGTTCGGCGGCAGCCGGAACAAGGTGCCGACCGTCTCGACCATGGTGTCGCCGCCGACATTGGCGTTGTCGAACATGAAGCCGTAGCGCGGGTCGTTGCGCGCGGTTTCGATGCGCGTAATCAGGCGGTGGTAACGCGCCCAGGCGGCGCGGTTCTCGAGCTTGCCCATGCGCTCGTCGATCAGGCGGACCAGGTCCTCGAGCCGGTAGGGCACCGGCGTGTCGACGGTGACGCCGGAGGATTTCGGATCGTTGCGCACCAGGCGGCGCGTGCCCGGGCTGGTGTTCGGCTGGAAGATCGATTTCGCGATCGGGATCAGCTCGGACAGAATTTCGACTTCTTCGTCCACGCCGGGCCGGCCGCGGAAGAACACGTCGACGATTTCCTCGAAATTGAACAGCCAGAACGGCAGCTTCAGGTTCTTGGGCGAGAGCACCTGCGCGCGGTCGTCGAAGCAATGGCCGTATTCATTGTGCGGGTCGATCAGGAACACGCGCAGATCGGGCCGCGCCGCGAGAATTTGGCGCAGCAGCAGCGCGACGCCGCTCGACTTGCCGACGCCGGTGGTGCCGAACACCGCGAAGTGCTTGCGCACCATGTCATCGACGTTGATATAGGCGGCAATCGATGAGTCCTGCTGCAACGCGCCGATGTCGATCGTGCCGGGGCCCGACATGTCGAAGATCAGCCGCAGCTCGCTCTGCGTGATCATCTCGACCGCATCGCCGATCATCGGATAATCGGTGACGCCGCGCTGGAAGAATTCGCCGCGCTCGCCGCGCTTGATCTCGCCGAGCATGTCGACCGCGCCGGTCGCAAGCTCGCCTTCGCGCGACTGGTTTTCGGCCACGATCTTGGTGATGACGCCGACGACGACGCTCGCCCCGGCGCGGATGCCGAGAAACCTGCCGACGGTCGCACGCAGCTCCTGCGCGCTGACCGCAAGGCGCACCTGCGCCTGCGAGCCCGAGACTGACAGCACGCGCCCGAGCGGACGCAATCCGTTTGATCCTTCCACGTGATCTCTCCGACGCGCGTCTGTTGTCTGCACAGCCGCTGAGGGCCGTGGCTTGGTTTCCGTCCCGGTATGGCGAAGGTAATCCCACCGTCCCACCAAGCGGTTAATCCGGCTGCTTGCAGTTTCGCTAACTGCCGCGTCGAGGGAACGGCGGCGGGCGTTTTCATGCCTGTGTGGTTAAGGAATACGGCATTCCGCTGGGTTCCACCGCAAGGAACGATTCACCGTAAAGCCCGGCACGACGGAGAGGCGCCCCTATCGAAGCGTGCACAGATCGAGATCGGGCGCGGTCCTTTGTCTCGGCAACTGGCCGGTCACTGGGGCGTTGACGCCACGAATGGATGGAGGGCATTCGGATTGCGCCGATGCCCGTTGCGCGTCACATAGTGCCGGCTATGCCGCTGCTTCGCCTGCTTGCGATCAACTGCGCGGCGGGCATCGCAGTCGCGATGCTCGCGCTTGCCGGATTGCTTGCGCTCAATGATCAGCTGCGCAATCTGATCTTCAGCGATCACTCGCCAGCCGTTGCGCTCGCGCTGCTCGGCGGCGGCTTCATCGTGACCTTTGCGAGCGTCGTGATGGGCAGCGCGATCATGCGCCTCGGGCAAGAGTAGAACGCGATCAGCTCAACAACGATCAAAGCCGCGGACGCAGCGCATCATGTGTGCGCTGCGTCCGCATTGATGCGGCCCGGCGAGGCGTATCAGTACGTGCGGTGCCGACGCGAGTGGCGGCGCGCCATCACGTCACTCTGCATCATGACCGGCCCCACCGAGTCGGTGCGCTGCGTCGTGACGGCGGCGAGCGTCGTCGCCTCTGCGACTATCGCGGGCTGCTCGCGCCGCGCGACCGTAACGCCGCGTCCGTAGTAGCCGCTGGCATAGAGCGCGACCGCGCGGCTCTGATTGCCGCCGGCCGCCTTGTAGGCGCCCGCCAGATAGCGCACCGCATAGGTGAGGTTGGTCTCGGCATCGAACAGACCGGACGCCGATCCCGAATAGCCCATGCTGCGCGCAGTCGCGTGCTTGATCTGCATCAGGCCAAGCGCGCCGCGATTGCTGGCGCGCGGATTACCGCCGCTCTCGCGTGCGACGACGCGGCGTACCAGCTCGACCGGGAGACCATTCGCGGCGGCGTGACGCGCGATCATTCCATCGAGGGCCGGGTCGTGCGCACGCTCGCGCCGACGCAGGCGTACGGGCTCGCTTGTCCATGCCGAACCGGACGGCTCGGCTGCGCCTTGCGACCAGTTCGGCGATGTCTGGCTCCAGCTCCAGGCCGCGTCGACCGAGTCGGTGCGCGCGAAAGATTGCGGCATCGCAGAGCTCGAGATCATCGCCTCGCGCGGCACGCGCGCAACGCGGGCGTGGTGATGATGCGCTCTTCCGACGTGGTGGCGTCCGTGCGCGCTGTAATGATGGTGAGAAGCGTGATGGGATTTGTGATGGTCGCGAGCGAAGGCCGGTTGGGCGACAGCCGTGATCGCAAGAGCGAAAACGCAAGCGCGCATGAAGTGCTCCACATTATAAGTCGAGCCCTCCAGTCCCGCGCGCTCTGTGACGAGCGAATCCGGCACAGATCCGGCAAGATCGTGCGCAGAAAGAGGTTATATCGTGATGCTGCTGCCGCAGCTCACGCAATTCACACAGGTTAGCGACCAATTGAGTACTCAATATGGATTAGGCCGTGTGTCCGGGGTCGTTCGGTTTGGGATTTTGCAACCGCTCGTCGCTCTTCTGTTGCGGCTTCGCCTTGCCGGGAAAGCCCTGCTCGCCGTCGAGCGCGCGCGCGAGGTCGTCCTCGGTGGGACGGCCGTCATCGCGGCCAGCGCGGATCTTTCCCAGGGTGAGGGGATCAGTGGGCATTGGTGGGCCTCCATTGCACAGGAGGAAAATGCGCCGCATCGGCGCGCGGTTCCGGGTGACGGGCGCTCTCATTCACGCTAGTGGTCACGCATGCAGAAGCGCAAATTCGGCCGTACCGGTCTTGATATCTCGGTGCTGACCTTCGGCTGCGGCGCCGTCGGCGGCCTGATGACCAAAGGCGCGCCTGCCGATCAGGAGCGTGCGGTTGCGCGCGCGATCGACGCAGGCGTCAATCACTTCGACACCGCCGTCGCCTATGGCAACGGCGCGTCGGAGGAAAATCTCGGCCGCGTGTTGAGCCGTCTCAAGCCGCAGGTGATCGTCTCGACCAAGGTGCGCGTACCGGCGGAGCGCCCGGATGTCGGCGCCATCATCGCGGCCTCGCTGGAAGGCTCGCTGAAGCGTCTGCAGCGCGACCATGTCGACGTGTTTCAGCTGCACAACGTGATCGGAGAGCGCGCCGACGGGCTGACGATGAGCGCCGATGAAGTGCTGGGCGACGTGGTGCCGGCGCTCAACAGCGCGCGCGAGCAGGGCAAGACGCGCTTCATCGGCTTCACGGCGATCGGCGAAACCGTGGCGCTGCATCGGATCATCGCGTCGGGCGCGTTCGACTCGGCGCAGGTGCCTTACAATGTGCTGAACCCGAGCGCGGGCGAGGCCGTCCCGGCCGCCTATCCGGCGCAGGATTACGGCTGCATTCTCGACCGCGCGGCGCAAGCCGGTGTCGGCACGATCGGCATCCGCGCGCTCGCGGGCGGCGCGCTCTCGGGCAGCGAAGCGCGCAATCCGCTCGGACTTTCCGAGGTCGAGCCGATCGGCTCCGGCGCGAGCTATGCGAGCGATGTCGCGCGCGCCAAGCGGCTCGAGCCGATGGTGCGCGAGGGACACGCGAGCAGTCTGACCGAGATGGCGATGCGGTTCGTGATTTCAAATGCGAGGCTCTCCACCGCCGAGATCGGGCTCGCCAATATCGAGGAGCTCGAGGCCGCGCTCGGCGCGGTCGAAAAGGGGCCGTTGTCGGAGGTGGCGCTCGCGCGGCTGAAGGAGCTGCAGGCGGGATTTATCGGCGAGGCGCGCTGACCCGGATTGCGCTACGCTCCATCCGGGCTACAAACGAGCGAGCATCAGGGAGAGAACGCACATGGCGAAGGCGTATTGGGTTGCGACCTATCGGTCGATCTCCGATCCCGACAAGCTCGCGGCCTATGCGAAGCTCGCGGGGCCTGCGATCCAGGCGGCGGGCGGCAGGTTTCTGGCGCGCGGCACTCCCGCCAAGACCTACGAGGCCGGATTGGACCAGCGCTGCGTGGTGATCGAATTCGACAGTGTCGCGGCGGCGACCGCCGCGCATGACTCGCCCGGCTACAAGCAGGCGCTGGACGCGCTCGGCAACGGCGCCGAGCGCGACATCCGCATCATGGAAGGCGTCTGACGAGCTTCTATCCCCCTCACGCCGCCTTGCGCTGCTGTTTTGGGCGGTTCTCGTACAGCACGGTCGCGGCCGCGGTGTTCGAGATCGGGATGTGATAGTTGCGGTGCAGCTCGCTCACCGTGCCGCACAGCGCGCCGCGCATCGCCATCCAGTTCAGGAATTCGACGCCCTGCGCGCCTGCAAGCTCGACCAGCTGCGGGATCGAGTAGCGCGTCAGCGCTTCCGGATCACCTGAGAGCTGGTCCATGCACAAGCGGTCAAAGTCCTTGTTGATGAAGCCGGCGCGCTTGCCGTCGAGTTGGTGCGACAGCCCACCGGTGCCGATCACCAGCACTTTCAGATCCTTCGGATAGGTCACGAGCGCGCGCGCGACCGAACGGCCGAGCTCGAGGCAGCGCGCCATCGCGGGCAGGGGGTGCTGCACCGTGTTGATCGAGACCGGCACGATCGACGGCCAGTCGCCGTTCGGCCACATCAGCTGCAGCGGGATCGTCACCGCGTGGTCGACCAGCATGTCCTGGCACATCGTGATGTCGAAGCCGTCGCCGACCAATCCGTTGATGATGTGCCAGGACAGCGCCGCGTCGCCTTTGGCGGCATGCGCGACCGGGATGCCCCAGCCTTCGTCCTCGTTGCGGTACTCGTTCGCGGCGCCGACCGCGAAGGTCGGCAGCTTGTCGAGGAAGAAGTTGAGGCCGTGGTCGTTCGAGAACACCACCGCGATGTCTGGCTTTTGCTGCGCCAGCCATTGGTGCACGGGCTCGAAGCCCGCGAAGAACGGCCTCCAGTAAGGATCGTGCTGCTTGCCATCCGCGATGGCTTTGCCGATCGAGGGGACATGCGTCGTGCCGACGCCGCCGATGATGCGCGCCATGATTACCTCCCAGCCGCTGCGAGCTTTGCCTTGAACGCGTCGAGCGTCAGGCCGGTCTGTTGCGCGCCGATGTCCTGCACATTGAGGCCGAAAATTCCGGCGAGCTTGGCGAGGTAGTAAACATTGCCGCCGGCTTCGATCATGGTCAGCACGTTGCGGCTCTTCACTGCGGCGCGCTGCTCCTTGGTGAGGCCGTATCTGGCGCAATAGGCGTCTTCGTCCTTCAGGAACGCCGCGCGGTTCTCGGCGCTGTTGAAGGAGAAGCACATGCGATTGAGCGCATAGCCCTTCTGCGCCTGGTCGCCGTCGAACAGCGTCGTGCCCTCGATGTGATGCCTCATGCAGGCCCTCCCGAAATTGTCGCTTTTGTCAGCATCCGGGCCGCGACGGCCCGCAGCCTTGATTTGAGTCAAAGCGGCTGCGTGCCGCAGGGCAGGTCCCGCGCCGGCGCATGCGTGTGGCCATCGACCGCCGTGACCTGGATCAAAAGCGACGCGATCGCGCAGGCCTATGCTTCACTCGGATCGAAATCTTCCTTTCAACGGTTGGTTCGCCATGCAGGACCTCCTCATCGTCGGTGGTTATGGCGTCGTCGGACGCCGCATCGCCGAAGCGCTCGCACCGGACTATCCGGAGCGGGTCGTGCTGGCGGGACGCAACCGCGCGCGCGCCGACGCGACGGCGGCGCACATCGGGCATGGCACGTGCGGACGCGTCATCGACATCAACGACGCGCAGTCGATCGCGGCGGCGTTGGAGGGCGTCAGCACCGTCATCAGCTGCATCGATCAGCCCGGCCGCAAGCTGCTCTGGGCTGCGGCGCGGCGCGGCCTCGGCTACACGGACATCACGCCGCATCTGACCGAACTCGGCCGTGGCGCCGCCTATGACGAGATCGACGCGGCCGCGCGCACCTCCGGTGCGCGGCTGGTGCTCGGCACCGGCATCGTTCCGGGCATCTCGAACGTCGTGGTGCGTGCGCTTAGCGATGCACTCGGCGGCGCCGAGGAGATCGAGACTGCGCTGCTGCTCACCGCGTCGGACATCAGCGGGCCGGCGTCGTTCGACTATTTCCTGCAAGAGCTGACGATGCGCTTCGACATTCGCCTTGACGGCGTCGATTATCCGACGCGTGCGTTCAGCGACCCGCGCAGAATCGAATTTCCCGCGCCGGTCGGGCCGCGGCTTGCCTATCTGTTTCCCTTCTCGGATCAGGTGCTCTACCCGCGCACGCTCGGCGCCCGCACCGTGCTGACGCGGCTCGCGATCGAGCCGCAATGGATGGCGAGCCTGCTGGCGCTGCTCGCGCGATCCGGCCTCGCGACGATCGCGGCGCACGAAAGCATTCGCCACGCCATCGCGCAGCGGCGCAAGGATCGTCCGTCCGGCGAGGGAGCACCATTTGCGTTGCGGGTCGACGTTCGGCGCAATGGCCGCGCACGCTGCGCGACCTTGCTCGGGCGCACGCAAGCGGATGCGGCGGCGGCGGGAGCAAGCGAAATCGGCCGGCTGCTGATCGACGGAGCGGTCGGCGTGCCCGGCGCCTTGATGCCGGAGCAGATTGCCGATCCGGCCCCGTTTCTGGCGCGGCTGTCGAGGCGGGGCCTGCATGTCGCGTTTCCGGACGCGGGATCCGATGCCTTGACCGACATCAACGTCGGCCGCCGAGCCGCCGCCTAGGCTGTGCCGAAAGGAAGGAGCACAGTCATGGTCGACTACCCGGTGGTTCTGATCGGCATTGTGGTGGCGTTCGCGGTGTTCGGGATCGCGCTCGCCTATGTGGACCGGATCGCGGCGCGCCGGCCCGAGCCGGACTCCTCGCCTGCAGAATAGCATTTGGGGTTTGCCGCGCCGCAAAGGCGCGCATGATTGCCTGAACCGGTCTCGCCCCCGATATTTCGGGGCAGTGGCGTTGTCGGCGCCAGCAGCGCCGCCGGCCAGGAGGGCATCATGTCAGGCATTCATCACGTCACGGCGATTTCCGGCGCGGCCGAGCGCAATCTCGATTTCTATAGCCATGTCCTCGGTCTGCGGCTGGTCAAGAAAACCGTCAATTTCGACGATCCCGGCACCTATCACCTCTACTACGGCGACGAGCGCGGCACGCCGGGCACGATCCTGACCTTCTTTCCCTGGGCTCATGCGGCGCCGGGGCGGCTCGGTGTCGGCGAGACGCAAGAGACCGCGTTTCGCGTGCCGGCGGCCTCGCTCGGAGACTGGACGGCGCGCTTCGTGGAAAAAGGCGTGCCGCACGCGCTCGAGAAGCGCTTCGGCGAGACGGTGCTGACGTTCACCGATCCTGATGGCATGCGCCTGGCGTTGATTGGCGCCGCCGGCGCGGAAGGCGAGGACGCGTGGCGCAACGGCGATCTTCCCCTCGAGCACGCCATCCGCGGCTTTCATGGCGTGACCTTGCTGCTCGCCGATGCGGCACCGACCGCCCGGGTGCTGACCGACGTGCTCGGCTTCCGCGAGGTCGCACGTGATGGCGCGCTGACGCGCTACCAGGCCGATGCGGCGCTCGGCGGCCATGTCGATCTGCGCGAGGTCGGCGGCTTTCCGCGCGGCAAGCTTGGCCGCGGCTCGGTGCATCACGTCGCATTCCGCGCTGCCGACGACGCCGCACAAGCCGCCATGGCCGAGCGCGCGGTGGCACTCGGCCTGCCGGTCACCGAACAGAAGGACCGCAACTATTTCCGCTCGGTCTATTTCCGCGAGCCGGGTGGCGTGTTGTTCGAGATCGCGACCGACGATCCCGGCTTTGCGGTGGACGAGCCGCTCGCGACCCTCGGCCGCGCGCTGAAGCTGCCGCGCTTCCTCGAGCCGCGCCGCGCCGAGCTCGAGGCGAAGCTGCCGCCGCTCGAAGTGGTGGCGTAATGGCACAGATGCTGACCGCCGGCGTGCCGCTCGATCGCGCCCGCGCCGCCGCGATCCTGCTGCATGGGCGCGGCGGCAGCGCGGAGGACATTCTCTCGCTTGGCGAGGAGTTCGGCTTCGCGGATCTCGCCTACCTCGCGCCGCAAGCCGCAAACCACAGCTGGTATCCGTATTCGTTCCTGGCGCCGCTCGCGCAGAACGAGCCGCACCTCGGGAATGCGCTCGCGACCGTCGGTGCGGCGTTCGCGCGGCTGGCGCGCGCCGGCTTTGCGGCCGAGCGCGTGGCGCTGATCGGCTTTTCGCAGGGCGGCTGTCTCGCGCTCGAATACGCGGCGCGCAATGCGCAGCGCTACGGCGCGGTCGCGGGACTGTCCGCCGGACTGATCGGTCCGCCCGGCACGCCGCGCGCCTATCCCGGCTCGCTCGCCGGGACGCCGGCTTTTCTCGGCTGCAGCGATGTCGATGGCCACATCCCGCTCGCGCGCGTGCACGAGTCGCGCGATGTGCTCTCCCGGCTCGGCGCCGACGTGACCGAGCGGATCTATCCGGGCATGGGTCACACGATCAACGCGGACGAGATCGCGCATGTTGTCAAGCTGCTGGCGGGGCTGAAGGCGATGGCCTAAGACGTCCCTCGACAAGAGGGGAGACGCGCCTTGCTGAAAAAGCCGAACGTGCCGCTGATCGCGATCGAGGAGCACTATTCCGACCCGGAACTGACCGCGCTGTTCACCGGCCGCGACGTGTTCACGCCGCCCCATGTCACCAAGGCGCTCGAAGACGTCGGCGAGGCGCGGCTGAAAGACATGGACGCCTGCGGCATCGACGTGCAGGTGCTCTCGCACACGGCGCCGTCGCTGCAGAAGCTCTCCTCCGGCGCGGTCGAGCTCGCGCGCCGTGTCAATGACCGTCTCGCCAGGATCGTCGCCACGCAGCCCAGACGCTATGCGGCGTTCGCGGCGCTGCCGACGAGCGATCCGGCGGCGGCCGCTGACGAGCTCGCGCGCTGCGTCGAGACGCTCGGCTTCAAAGGCGCGATGATCCATGGCCTCGCGCACGGGCAGTTCATCGACGATCCGCGCTATTGGCCGATCTTCGCGCGCGCCGAAGCGCTCGACGTGCCGATCTATCTGCACCCCTCGATGCCGCACGAGGCGGTGATCGATGCCTACTACAAGGAATACGCCCAGGATTTTCCGGTGTTGCTGCGCGCCGCCTGGGGCTTCACGGTCGAGACCGCAACGCTCGGCGTGCGTCTCGTGCTCTCCGGCCTGTTCGAGAAGCATCACACCAGGTTCATTCTCGGTCATCTCGGCGAGGGGCTGCCGTTTCTGCTCTGGCGGATCAACAATGGACTGGCGCGGCCAGGGCAGAAGAAGGTCGAGTTCCGCGATATCTTCAGCGCGCATTTTTCCGTCACGACCAGCGGCTTTTTCTCCGATCCGGCGCTGCTGTTGTGCGTGCAAGAACTCGGCATCGATCGCATTCTGTTTGCGGTCGACTATCCGTTCGAGGCGAATGCGCCGGCCCCGGCCTGGCTCACCCGCGTGCCGCTGTGCGACGAGGACAAGGCCAAGATTGCGAGCGGCAACGCGAAGCGGCTGTTGAAGATGTAGCTCGCTGGCGCCCGCGTGCGGAGGTTCCGACGATCAGTAAAACTTTTCGCGATTTTTCCGCATCACACTAGCCGCCTCTCAACGGCTCGCTGCTAGACATGGGAGCGGGTGGGACAACGTGTCGGGTGGATGTCTGACGTGATGCTGAAATTCAAAGCAAGAATGCCCGCCGAGGACCGGCGGCGCAGCGAGCGCCTCGCCGTGCGCGGGCTCGGTAAGCTCCAGCTTGGGACCGGGTCGCTGCCGCGCGACTGCTGGATCTCGGACCTCTCGGATGGCGGCGTGCGGCTCCATGCCGAGGTGGAGATGCCGGACGAGTTCATCCTGGTGCTGCCCGGTCCGAACGGCGCGCGACGCGAATGCCGTGTGGTCTGGCGGCTCGGTCACGAGATCGGCGCCGAATTCATCGACGTGTTCGCGCCGGGCTTTGCGCGCCGCGCCTAGGCTGCGCGCGGACCGTTACTGGTTGCCTGACCCAAGATTGAAATTGGAATTGCCGAACAGCGGGTTGAACGGCGTCGGGGGCGTCTGCTGTTGCTTGACGCGTGCCTCGGCGGCACGGCGGGCTGCCGCGGCTTTGCGTTGACGCGCGAGGCGCGCGGCGCGGGCGCGATTCGCGGCGGCAAGCTTGCGGGCCTGTTCGGCGCGCGCTGCGGCGCGCTCGGCCTCGCTGGTCGGACGCGGCCCAGCGAGCGGGCCGCCCAGCGGCGGCTCCGCCTGCAGCAAGGTCGCGATCGGGTCGGGCCTCTTCGGCGGCTCCGGCGCCGAAGGAGGCTCGGGTGTGACGACGGCCTGCGCCGCCGCGGCCGGCTCCGGCTCTTTCTTCTCGGGCTCTTTCTTCTCCGGCTCTTTCTTGGGCGCGACGTCGGAAGCCGGCGAGGGCACGTCATGCAGCTCGGTCGCGATCGGCGCGTCCTTCACCTCGACCACGGGCAGCGGAGGGAACGGCGCAATGTGCGGCCCCGGCGTGTCGATCACCGTGATGGGGTGTCGGACCGGCCGCAGCTCCGCCATGCGGGCGCGCTTGGTGAGGTCCGCCTGCAGCGCGCCGTGACTGGCTTGCGCGATACGAAACGCCGCGACGGCGCCGAAAGCGATCATCAGAAGCCCGAGAGTGGCAATAGTTGCAGCAATGATCGCACGTAGATCGGGCAACATGGCTCCGCCCAGGGCCCCCCGGCCATGACCGAGGCGGGCAGCCCCGCAACCGTTGCCCCGGCACTAACACCGGTCAATATCTGAGTCGGCGAGGATCAGGAATCCCCTCACCAGGCGGCGAGCCATTTGCCGATGTCGAAGATCGCGGCGCCGAGCGCCAGCAGCACAAACGAGGCGAGCACCAGTCCGACGGTCACGCCCACCGTCGCGCGCTGCGCAACCTCGACATCATGTTGCAGTCGGCCGGTCTGACCCATCGTGGTGTCCCACCTTCGACGTCGCCCGCCCCGATACGCCGTAAATAGTCCTCTTCCTTCGGTTGCGACATCATCCAAGCGCCCGATGGCAGCCGATCAGGCATGCGGCGGCCGTGGTCCCGAAGGCGCTGCGCGTCTGTCAGATGATGTGGAATTCTCCTTGTGCAGCCTTGGGTTACAGCCGAAAGCTGGAACCCGGCCGAGGAAGCGCTCAGAGCAGGACTTCGCCTTCGCTCGCGGGCATGTGAACGCGGCAGCAAGATTTGCGCCCGAGATGCCGTATCGGAAATCACGGCTCCGCGCGCGCCGGGCGCCGCCGCCCGCGGTGCCTCGCGCCGCGGCCGGGGCGGCGCATTTTACTTCGCGGCGAAATGCTCTAGTGCTGCCGCCGCGGGCCCGTAGCTCAATTGGTCAGAGCCGGCGGCTCATAACCGCTTGGTTGCAGGTTCGAGTCCTGCCGGGCCCACCAGGAATTCTCGTCGTAGTTCGACGCGCCACGATTCAGCCCGCCCCGCGCCAGTCTCCCTGCATCAGGCCGGTGACGTTTCCAGCAGGATCAGCGAACATTGCGATGCGGGGACCGCCGGGTACGTCGGAGGGCGGCAGGATCGTCTTGCCGCCCAGTTTCTCGGCGCTATCTAGCGTTGCCTGCAGATCATCGACCTGGACATAGACGGTCACGCGCTTGCTGCCATCGTGACTGACGCCGACACCACCCGTGACGGCGCGAGGCTCGCCGGCTTCAATGAAGCCATAATGCATTGGGTTGTTGCTGTTGATCTTCCAGCCGAAGAGCGCGGCGTAGAACGTCTCGAGCTCACCGCTGCTTCCACCCATGATTTCGAAATGGACTATTCGAGAACTCATGCGCGCCTTCCTCGGGTGTGGTTGCCGTCACCAACCCTAAGCCGGCCCGAGGGATTCTGTTTTGTACCAAAACGACAGCTGGGCCTCGCGGCGGAGGATCGTCGTGGGGGTGAGGCCCACGAGGCGCTTCAGCGAGCGGCTCAGGTGCGCCTGATCGAAGTAGCCTGATTCATGGACGGCATCGAGGATCGACGCGCCGGCGTGAAGGAGTTGCGCAGCATGCCGCGCGCGCGCGATCTGCCGGTACTGCGCGTGGGTCATGCCCGCGACACGCAGGAAGCGGCGTTGAACCGAGCGCCGGCTGAGCACCTGATGGTCGCCGCAAATCGCGGCTTGCACGCTCGGCTCCATCCCGATCGCCCCGTGTTTCGCAAGCCGCTCGACGAAAACTTCGGCATTCGCGAAATCGGGAACCGGCCACGCCTCTCCGTCAAACCAGAATCGATCGTCCGACGTCGTCGGGAAATTGATGTCACGATGGTTCAGCAGCGCCGCCGTCGCAAACGAGCGAAAATACGTTCCGATCCGGAAACGGATTGCCACCCACTGGCCATTCGGCGGACAGGTGATCGGGGCCGCCATGGTCACAGGCCCGCGCAAGGTCACAAGCGAGAAGCCTTCCAGGCGCGTGACCACGAGCTCGAGATTGCCCTCCGCCATCGAATAGAAGACGCCGCCAATCGTGCTCTGGCAGCGCCAAACCCGCTCGACATAGCGCGAGGTCGAGGGGCGGTCTTCGAAGGTCATGAAGGTCATGCGGCGGTCTCCTGCGAGAACGATCAGTCGATCGTCACCGACGGCGCCACGGCAGTATGGACCGCAGCCATGGATCCCGCAGATAGAGCCCGCCCCAGGTCATGAGTCCGAGGTAGAAACCGAAGAGCAAATGACTGAAAACCGGGGTGCCAACGCGCAGGTGGGTCGCCATGGCGCCACCAAAGAGCCCGGTCAGCAGAATCGCGCCCAGCAGTGAGGTCTTCGGAGCCGCATAGAGTGCCGTGCAGGCGAGAGTCATCACGCCGAGTCCGCGCGCGAGCGCGATGCTGCCGGAAAAGCCAAGCTCCTCCATGGTTTGCGGCACGATCGGAGGTGCAACGAGCTTGAGAGAAGCGTCGAACACAAGGAACAGGATGACGAGCGCGCTCAGCACGCGGCCGGTCCAAAGCGCCGCCTTGGATGGCGGCGCGACTGCGGTGTCGGTTTGCATCGAAGAAGTCTCCGTGTGGTTGGAAGGGGATCGGCCCCTTACCTCCACGACGAACGGAGATCTGTGGAATCGACACGGGTCGCCGGCTGATCGAGGCCGGACTGGGACTCTTACCGGCTGTCGGCTGTCAGCCGCCCGAGCCGGCCATGAAGCAGCGAATCACAGGCTGCTTTCCTCTCTCGTCGTGGGACCAGTAGAACCACACGACCGCGTAGCCGAGGCGGTTCGGCTCGGTAATGACGGCATCGTCGGGCACGTCGTATGACTTGCCTTCGATCATGACACGATACCGCCCATTCCCCATGTCCCACACGGCCTCGGGAGGATGCCCGTCGGACACGTCGCAGCAGCCCTGTTGACCGCTCGCGGCGCTCTTGAGCCCCTTGATCCAGGCTTTGATCTTGGGGTCCGTGTTGGCGTAACGGCCATCATCACGGGCGGCTACCGGTGCAGCGAGAAGCGTGCCGGCGAGCGCCAGCGCGGAGAAAAGGAATCGCATCCGAAACCTCGATCGTGTGCGGGGAAGAGAACACTCCACCGCCGCTACAGCTTGGGCCCGGCAGCGACTGTCCTACACCGGCCGGTCAACGGCGATCTATTCGTAAGAATGACGATGAGCGCCACGATCATCCCGGCAGGCACTTCACTGGAAGTACGGCGACAGGCAGATCAACGGCCCCACTCAACCCGCGCGCGTCAGCAACAGGGCGCCCGAGGCGTGCACCTCCAGCGCCCAGCCCGGCGGCACCAGCGTGGTGGTGTCGAGCTGCGTGACCAGCGCCGGTCCATCCAACCGATCGCCCGCGCCGAATGCGGCGCGCTGATAGATCGGCACGTCGCGGCTGCCTTCGGCAAAATGGACAGCGCGTCGCGCAGCCGGCCGGGCGCCCGTGCCCCCCGGCAGCATCTCCGGCTGCGGCCGCGGGATGCGGCCGGACGCCTCGACGCGCAGCGTCACCAACTCGATCGGCGCCTCGAGGCGGAAGCCGTAGAGCGCCGCGTGCGCCGCCGCGAAGGCCGCCTCGGCGTGTTCGACATGTCGTGCATCGCCCCAGTCGATCGCGATCTCGCTGCCCTGGCCGCGGTAGCGCATCAGCGCCATGCGCGATTGCGCGCGGTCGGACGGCGCCACGCCTTCGGCTTCGAGCCACGCATCGGCGCGCTCCGCGAGCTCCGCGAAAATCTCCGTCGCCTGCTGCATGTCGACCGGCCCGGCTTTCGGGAGCGTGCGGCTGAACTCCGCCTTCAGATCGGCGGCGAGCAACCCGTCGGCGCAGAGCACGCCTGGCGCGGTCGGAATCATGACGCGTGGAATGCCGAGCAGCTCGGCGAGCGCGCAGCCGTGCAGCGGGCCGGCGCCGCCGAACGCGACCAGCGTGAATTGGCGCGGATCATGGCCGCGCTCGACCGAGACCACGCGCAGCGCGCCCACCATGTTGCTGTCGACGATCGCCAGCACGCCCCGCGCGGCTTCCTCCACGGACAAACCCAGCGGCTGCGCGACCTGACGGCGGATCGCGGCGCGCGCCTGATCGGCATCCAATGTCATGCGCCCGCCGAGCAGATTGTCCGGCAGATGCCCGAGCACCACATGCGCGTCGGTCACGGTGGCATCCTGTCCGCCGCGGCCGTAGCAGGCCGGTCCCGGATCGGCTCCGGCGCTCAACGGCCCAACCGTCAGCGCGCCGTCCGCCACGCGTGCGATCGAGCCGCCGCCGGCGCCGATCGTCACCATGTCGACCATCGGCAGCGACAGCGGCCACTCGCCGATCTGGCCTTTCTGGGTGAGCTCGATCCGCCCGTCCTTGACCAGGCAGATGTCCGCGCTGGTGCCGCCGATGTCGACGGTGATCAGATCGCGGATCCCGCACGCATGGGCGACCTGTCGCGCCCCAACCACGCCGGCGGCCGGACCGGACAGCGCCGTGAACGACGGCACGCGCCTGATCGTGGCCGCGCCGGCGACGCCGCCATTCGACTGCATCAGCAGCAGCGGCGCCGCGACCCGCGCCGCCGCGAGGCGCTGCTCCAGCCGCGACACGTAGGTCGAAACCCCGGGCATGACGGCGGCGTTCAGCACGGTGGCGAGCGAGCGTTCGTATTCACGCACGACCGGCAGCACGTCGACCGAGGCCGTAATCGCGATCTCGGGCAGCGCCTCGCGCAGCATCGCGGCGACGCGCTCCTCATGCGCCGGGTTGGCGAAGGAATGCAGCAGACATATCGCGATGGCTTCCACCTCCAAGGCCCGGCAGGTCTCCGCGACGGCCTGCACGCTCGCCTCGTCGAGCGGCGTCTCGATCACGCCGCCGGGCCCGACGCGCTCATCGACCTCGAGCACGCGCGAAGCCGGCACCGGCCGCGCCGGCTTCACCCAGGCATAGAGGTTCGCTTTGCGCGGAATATCCTGCCGCCCGATCGTCAGCACGTGGCGGAAGCCCTTCGTGGTCACGAGCGCGGTGCGCGCGCCCTTGTGCTCCAGGATCATGTTGGTCGCGACGGTCGTGCCGTGCAGCACGCGCTGCAGCGCGTCGGGCGTAGAGCCGGCCTGTGCGAGCACGAGCTCAACGCCGGTCAGGAAGGCCTGCGAGGGATCGGACGGCACGCTCGGCGTCTTGGCGCGCCAGAGGCGGCCGGTGCGCGGGTCATGCAGCGCGATGTCGGTGAAGGTGCCGCCGATATCGACCGCGACGGCTAGCCGTGAAGCCTCAAACGAGCGTATCGACATAGTCACCGCGGTGGAAGGCCCGCACGGGCGGACGTTTGGCGCGGCGCGCTGCGGTGGCGGCGCGGTCGAGCTCAGCACCCTTGATCACGACGCCATAGTGGCGCTCCGCCGCCGCTGCGCTGACGAAGCCGCCGCGCACATCCTCGAGCACGTCGCTCTCAGGCCGATCATAGGGATGTCCGTAACCGCCGCCGCCGCCGGTCTCGATCCGCACCACGTCGCCGCGCTTGAGCCGATTGCCATCCGAGAGCGGGCTGAGCTCGCGCTCCTGCGGCGTGCCGGGATTGATCACGCATCGCCCGCCGCTGCCTGACATTCCGCCGGCCATGCCCCAGGGCGGGTTCTCGACGCCGTCGATGCGGATCGCCATCGTGGCCTCTTCGGCCAGGATCTCATACTCGCGCACGATGCCGCAGCCGCCGCGATAGCGCCCGGCCCCGCCGCTGTCCGGCGCGATGCCGTAAGTGCGCATCCGCACCGGATAGCCGAGCTCGAGAAACTCGACCGGATAGTTCTCCTGCGCGACGAAATAGACCGCATCGATGCCGTCGGCCGTGGGGCGCGCGCCGTAGCCGACGCCAATTCCGTCCGCGAGCAGGAATGGCGCGAGCGCGCCGGTCGCGGTGCGATAGGTGCCGCGGATGAGGTTGATCACATAGGCCGCATGCGCGGCCGGCGCGCCGCCGCCCGCCGCGTTGACGAGCCCGTTCAGCGCCGCGAGCAGCCGCATCATGGTGAGGCCGCGCATGCCGAGCGGGGCGGGGAAGCGCGGCCACAGCAGCGATCCCTCGCGCAGCCGCACCTCGTCGAGCGCTTGCGGCCCGCCGGCATTGCACACCTGCGCGCCATCGCCGCCGAGATAATAAAGACCGAGCGCCATTCCGGGCACGCACGGATTGAGCAGCAGGTTGACCGGACCGGGCGATTGATCGTCGGTCGCAGTCGTGTCGAGGATGAAGCGGTCCTCGCCGTCGGCGCCGGCCTCGCGCGTCAACGACAGGCGAATGCGAAACGGCCCGTTGCCGTGTCCGTCGGCGTCGATCGCATCGGTGAAGCTGTGGGTGCCGTACGCGAAAGTTTCGGCGAGCTTGCCGCGCACCAGCGTCCGCGTGCGCGCCAGCAGCTGACGCAATCCATCCGCCACGACGTCAGGACCGAACCGCTCCAGGATCTCGGTGACCCGCCGCACGCCGAGCTCGACGCTGCCCATCAGCGCGCGCATGTCGCCGCGGCTCTGATCGGGAAAGCGCGAATTGCGGTGAAAGATCTCGAGCGCGGCCTCGTTGGTCCGCCCGGCCTCGATCAGCTTCGTCGGCGGGACGATGATGCCTTCCTGATAGATGTCGGTCGTGTCCGGACTGATCGAGCCGGCGCGCAACCCGCCGATGTCGGCGAAATGCGCCCAGCTCATCACGAAGGCGCAGCGGCGGCCGCCGTGAAACACCGGGGCGAGCAGCACCTGGTCGTTCGAGTGCGAGACCGCGCCGCGCGAGCCGTAGCAGTCATTGTACCAGTAGAGGTCGCCCGGTTGCATTGTGGCGGGCGGGGAATGTATTAAAACCGGGGTCGTGATGTCGCCGGAGATCGGCACGTTTGAGCC
>Ga0081539_10001411_pt1 | contig 41377 bp, 31 predicted proteins | sample TabmetS4T2R2_FD_71023 | JGI IMG/M metagenome (GOLD analysis project Ga0081539, IMG submission 71023) | Tabebuia heterophylla rhizosphere microbial communities from the University of Puerto Rico - S4T2R2 | ecosystem: Host-associated > Plants > Roots > Rhizosphere ... | reverse complement strand
ACCCAAGGCCCCCCGAGTCCGTGCTTGCGAGGCACGTCCGCGGGCGCCGCATCGACCTTCGGGTTGCCCCTGAAGGCCAGCTCTCGCTCTGTCCCACTTCAGGATCGCCTCTAGAAGCGCCCCCCATTGGACAGGACACCGGCAGGATAAGCGAGGTCCTGGGGGTGTTGGATAAGGAATGAAAAAATTTAATGTTGATGAACGGCGCACCGGGGCCGGAACGACGTCGCCGCGGCCGGCGTTGGCTCTTTGGACACAGGGAGACGAACGATGACCACCCCGCTGAACAAGACCATCACGCCCGTTCCCGAACACAACAAGTCCCACAAGGGCCCCGGCAGCGAACCCAAAATCCCGCTCGACACCACCAAGGGCCACCGCGACGACGAAAAGCACAACATCCGCGAGCAGGGCGATCACGGCAACCTGGTGCAGAACACGACGCACCGAAGGAGCGGGTGAGCGAGGGCGTTCGCCCGCTCCGCGGTCGTCCTCGCGGAAGCGGGGACCCACAACCACCGATGCCTGAGCTGAACGCCTCTGGTCCCGCAAATTCCGTCATTGCGAGCGAAGCGAAGCAATCCAGAAGTAAGAAAGCAAGACTGGATTGCTTCGTCGCTTCGCTCCTCGCAATGACGAAGCGCGGACTTATTCGTCCCCGCCTGCATCGTCATCGTCGCCGAGTAGCTTCTTCACCTCCGTCTGGCTTTCGCCGAACGTCACGATCGATGAGGGCAATCCGATAAGCACCAAAGGGCAGGGATTGCCGACGCCGCGCTGGACTCGATCCTGCAGTTTGCTCCAATGCGTCGTCGCCATGCCGAATTTATCCGAGACGAACTGCTCGGTCCACGCATCGCGGAACGGCACGGGGTTCTTCTTGCGGGTCACGCGCTTGACCACGTCCCTGATCTGCCGACGCGTCGGATTGAGTCCGATTCGCTCCATATCCTCATGCGAGTCGATATTGTTGTCGTCCGCGAAACGGCGAACAAAACCTCGAATCGAATTCTGAAGACTGGCGCCGCGCGTCACGATCACGCCCAGCGAAATCGCACCGTCGGCATGCAGGCGCTTGAAATTCTCAAGGTCGCGATCGAAAAATGGGTCCTTGTTGTTCCATTCGATCTCGAAGGCGATGGTGCCGGGGGAAAAAGTCCTGACGTGGTCTATCTCGTGCGACTGGGCTTCCTTTTCAACGCCATCGATGATTCTTTGCACGAGAAAGTTGTGCTTGCGCCAACCGGATGTCGCCAGCGCGTTGCGAAGCCGCTGCGTGCCTTTCGTCTCGCCGCCGCCGGAGCCGATGATTTCTTCGATCGGCACGGTGGATTTCAGCAGAATTCCTTCAAGCTGCTCCGCGACTTCCGGAAAATCCACGCCCAGAATGGCTTCGGCATGTGAGCGAAACTCGATCTCGAAACCTCTTTCCTTCAACCGCTCGAACATGCCCGCGCTTTTCCTCACCCGCTGCTCGATTTTATCACCAACTATCTTGAGAACGTAACGTGAACATGATATAATCTGTCCGGCACAGCGCGTATATCGCTGGGTATGCCTAAAGTGATGGAGTCGCGGATGCTTTCGGCTGGACAGGATTTGCTGCGCTTCGCCGATGGCCGCCGCTTCGCGACGATCCTGGCCGATCCGCCGTGGCAGTTCACCAACAAGACCGGCAAGGTCGCGCCCGAGCACAAGCGGTTGTCGCGCTACGGCACTATGAAGCTTGACGAGATCAGCGGGTTGCCGATCCCGGAAATATCGGCGGCGACCTCACACCTTTATCTGTGGTGCCCGAACGCGATGCTGCCCGAAGGGCTCGCCGTGCTGAAAGCGTGGGGCTTTACTTACAAGTCCAACATCGTCTGGCACAAGGTGCGCAAAGACGGCGGCTCCGACGGCCGCGGCGTCGGCTTCTATTTCCGCAACGTGACCGAACTGATCCTGTTCGGCGTCCGCGGCAAGAACGCCCGCACGCTGGCGCCCGGCCGGCGGCAGGTGAACCTGCTGGCGACGCGCAAACGCGAGCATTCGCGCAAGCCGGACGAGCAGTATGAGATCATCGAGGCGTGTTCGCCGGGGCCGTTCGTCGAGCTATTCGGGCGAGGTGTGCGCAAGGGCTGGACGACGTGGGGCAATCAGGCGGATGACGATTACAGGCCCACATGGAAAACGTACGCGCATCACTCGCGAGCGGGGCTGGTAGCTGCCGAATAGCCAGAGGCTCCATCATGCCGTCAGTTGTGGAAGTGAAAGCTCAAAAGGATTTTTGGGACCGCCTTTGTAAAACGAAACCGATTAGGGCGATATCGGAACTAATCTGGAACTCGTTTGACGCAGATTCCAAAACTGTATCGGTTTCGATCGACACCAACGCAATACACGGCATTGATCGAATTAGAATTTCTGATGATGGTGACGGCATTCCATATGACGAGAATAAACATCTATTTTCAAGTCTTGGTGGATCTTGGAAGAATCAAACAAATCGTACCTTGAAGGAAAAAAGGATTCTTCACGGTCGAACAGGGCAAGGGCGGTTTCGAGCCTTCGCGTTAGGGGAGCGAGTAACTTGGTCGACACGATATGAGTTCAACTCGGGCGTGTCTGGATACGAAATATTCGGTTCGTCGCTTGAGAGCGGAATCTTTCGGGTGGGGGATCCACAAAGTTTCGATGATAGCGGCACTGGAACGGAGGTCCTCGTTGAAAATGTCAGCGAGCAGGCCAGTGAGCTTTTAGGTCAATTTGCATCCGATAGCCTATCGCGAATCTTTGCGCCATATCTAATCCAATACAGGGGTGTGAAGCTCGTATTCAACGGACAAAAAATCGACACGGCTAATCTGGTTGAGCGATCGTCCAAGCATAATTTAGGCCCTTATAAGCTCAGTGATGGGAGTCGAATTTCTGCCGAATTAGAAATTATCGAATGGCGCACAATTAATGGTCGCGCACTTTATTTATGTGATGAAAATGGTTTTGCCTTGGCTGAGAGGGCGCCTGAAATACGGGCTCCTGGCTTCAATTTTGGTGCGTACCTGAAGAGCAAACATTTTAGCGATCTCGATGAAGGGCACCTAATCGACATCGACTTGAGCGAAGGCATTACGGTTCTCGTAGCTAACGCGAAAGATAAGCTTTCTGAATATTTCAAAGCGAGAGAATTAGAGAAGACGGCATCCCTCATTCGCCGCTGGAAGAACGAAGATGTTTATCCATACAAGGAAGAACCGAAATCACCCGTCGCCAAGAACACGCAACGCATCTTCAATATGTGCGCCCTCACTCTGCATGAACATGTAAATGGTTTTGAAGACCAAGATAAAAAGTCGAAGGCACTTTCATTTAGGTTGCTGAAGGAGGCGATAGAGGGCAGTCCCGGCGAGGTCGCTCGTATTTTCAACGAGGTTCTCTTGCTTCCAAAAAGGAAGCAGGAACAACTATCGGAATTGCTGGACAAAACAGAACTGAGTTCGATCATTGATGCGGTGAGTGATATCAACAATCGGATAAATATCGGACAGGGGTTACGGGCGTTGGTTTGCGGGGCCGATATTCGGAATAGCGTAAAAGAGCGTCAACACATTCATCAAATTGTCGAGCGGAACCCATGGCTTTTTGGGGAGCAATTTGCTTTGGGACAAAGCGAATCATCTCTTACCAATGCTCTTCGTGAGCATTTGCGACGTATGTCGAGAAGCGACCGTGTTCTAGAGCCGGTTTTGAAGGCCTCGGGTCAGGCCGGTCGCGTTGATATCATGCTAGCAAAGCGTATTAAGAGAAGCGGCCGCGATGATGACGAGCATTTAGTGGTAGAACTAAAGCGAGCTAACAAGATTCTTTCCCTGAAAGATTTCAATCAGCTTTTAGAATACGCGACTGCGGTGACACGAGACAAAAGATTTAACAAGACAGATGTTAGGTGGTCGTTCTGGCTTGTCGGCGTCGAGTTTTCGGCGGAACTGGAAGAGGCGACCAATTCTGCTGATCGTGAGCCGGGATGTGTCCATATATTTAAAGATGGCAGAGGAGAAATTTGGGTAAAGACGTGGGCGCAAATAGTTCATGATGCGCTATCAAGGCTGGAGTTTGTTCGAGAAAAGCTAAACATTGCTGTGACTGAAGAAGACGCTATTGAATATCTCAATCGGATCTATCCAGATTTCGTTCCTGCCTTCGAAGACGCGTAGCTCATTACCGCTTCTTCCAACCGCCACGATGCCCCGGCGCGCCGCCGGTCGAGCGGGGTGCGGGCCCGAACTCCGGCCCCGATTCCCGCGAGTTGGTCGGCTGGAAAATCTTGCTGCCGCTGCCCGGTCCCGTCTCGGCGACCGTCGGCTTGCGCGGGCGCTTGCCTTGCACCGGTTTGACCTCGTGCCAGGTCGCAATGCCCATTTCATCGAGGTCGGGCTTGTGGATTCGGGAGGAGGGGGCGCGGCTGCCACGCGCGTCGCCTCCGGCGTCACGACTCGCGGCGTACCCCTCACCCCGGCCCTCTCCCTCAAGGGGAGAGGGGGAAGGGGCGCCGCCGCGCGGCAGGGCGTTCGGCATCGACTCGGTCATGCTTTTCGGCTGATAGATGCGGCTCTCGGTGCCCGGTCCCATCTCGTCCAGCGTCGGCTTTCGCGCGCGCGAGCCGCCGAACCGGCTGCCGCCCCGCTTGCCCTGCGCCGCCATCTTGTCCAGCCGCGCCGGCAGGTTCGCGGCGTCGCCATATTTCCGCGTCCCCGCATACGCCCCGGCGCGCGCTTCGACGCCGCGCTGCTTGATGGTGGGATCATCCACCACCGCAAGCTCCGTCGCCCGCAGCCGCTTCACCTCGTCGCGCAGCCTTGCGGCTTCCTCGAAGTTCAGATCCGCCGCCGCTTCGCGCATCCGCGTTTCGAGGTCGGCGAGCACAGCCTCGAAATTGTGGCCGATGGTGGCCGCGTCGCCGGTAAAACCGGTGCCGTCGCCGTCGCCGATCTCGACCAGCACGTGGTCGCGCTCGTAGACGCTGTTCAGGATGTCGCCGATGGATTTCTTGATGCTCTCCGGCGTGATGCCGTGCGCCGTGTTGTACTCGACCTGCTTTTCCCTACGGCGGTCGGTTTCGGCGATGGCGCGCTCCATCGAGCCGGTGACCTGGTCGGCGTAGAGGATCACCTTGCCGTCGACATTGCGCGCGGCTCTGCCGATCGTTTGAATCAGCGAGGTCTCGCTGCGCAAAAATCCTTCCTTGTCGGCATCCAAAATCGCGACCAGTGCGCATTCCGGGATGTCGAGCCCCTCGCGCAAGAGGTTGATGCCGACCAGCGCGTCGAACGCGCCGAGGCGCAGGTCGCGGATGATCTCGATGCGCTCGATGGTGTCGATATCGCTGTGCATGTAGCGCACGCGGATGCCCTGCTCATGCAGGTATTCGGTGAGGTCTTCCGCCATGCGCTTGGTCAGCACGGTGACCAGCGAGCGATAGCCGGCCGCCGCGGTGGCGCGGACCTCGCCGACCAGGTCATCCACTTGCGTGCGGGCGGGGCGGATGTGCACCGGCGGGTCAATCAGGCCGGTCGGGCGGATCACCTGCTCGACGAACACGCCGCCGGACTCGTTGAGCTCCCAGCCCGCCGGCGTCGCCGACACCGCGACGGATTGCGGGCGCATCATGTCCCATTCCTCGAAGCGCAGCGGCCGGTTGTCCATGCAGGAGGGGAGGCGGAAACCGTATTCCGCCAGCGTCGCCTTGCGCCGGAAATCGCCGCGGAACATGGCGCCGATCTGCGGGATGGTGACATGGCTCTCGTCGGCGAAGATCAGCGCGTTGTCGGGGACGTATTCGAACAGCGTCGGCGGCGGCTCGCCGGGGCGGCGGCCGGTCAGATAGCGCGAATAGTTTTCGATGCCGGCGCAGCTTCCCGTCGCTTCCATCATTTCCAGGTCGAAGGTGGTGCGCTGCTCCAGCCGCTGCGCTTCCAGCAGGCGTCCCTGGCTGTGCAGCTGGTCGAGCCGCCATTTCAGCTCTTGTTTGATCGCCTTGATGGCCTGGATCAGCGTCGGCCGCGGCGTCACGTAATGCGAGTTGGCGTAGATTTTGATGAATTCCAGCTCGTCCTGCTTGTGCCCGGTGAGCGGATCGAACTCCTCGATATTTTCGACGACGTCGCCAAACAAATTGACGCGCCAGGCCCGATCCTCATAGTGCGCCGGAAAAATGTCGATGACGTCGCCGCGCACCCGAAAGGTGCCGCGGGCAAAGTCGCCCTGGGTGCGCTTGTATTGCAGCGCCACGAGATCCGCGATCAACTGGCGCTGGTCGATGCGCTCGCCGCGCTTCAGCGCAAAGGTCATCGCGGTGTACGTCTCCACCGAGCCGATACCGTAGATGCACGACACCGAAGCCACGATGATGACGTCGTCGCGCTCCAGCAGCGCCCGCGTCGCCGAGTGGCGCATGCGGTCGATCTGCTCGTTGATCGAGGAATCCTTCTCGATGTAGGTGTCGGTGCGGGGAACGTAGGCCTCGGGCTGGTAGTAGTCGTAATACGAGACAAAATATTCCACCGCATTGTCGGGGAAGAAGTTCTTGAACTCGCCATAGAGCTGCGCCGCCAGCGTCTTGTTCGGCGCCAGGATCAGCGCGGGGCGCTGCGTCGCCTCGATCACCTTGGCCATGGTGTAGGTCTTGCCGGAGCCGGTGACGCCCAGCAGCACCTGGGTGCGGTCGTTGCGCTTGATGCCCTCGACCAGTTCGGCGATCGCGGTGGGCTGGTCGCCCTTCGGCTCGTAGTCGGACTTGATCTCGAAGCGCACGCCGCCTTCGGACTTTTCCGGGCGGGGCGGGCGATGCGGCGTCCAGATCTTTAAAGAGCCGTCTTCCTTGCGGAATTCCGGCCGGCCTTCGCGAATAAGATTCTCCAGCGCGTCGGCGGTGGCCTGCACGCCGAGCGCCTCCATCCTGTTGCGCGGCGGCCGCGCCAGCGCGGCGGCGTCCTCCTCCTCGGTGGTGAAGCCGAGCTGTTTTGCGAGTTCCGGATCGAGCGTCGGGATCGTCGCCGAGGTGCCGTAGTTGGCCTGCGGGGCCTCCTCAAAACCCTGGCGCGCGCCGGGCGGCTGCGGATTTTGCCGCAGCGGCATCGGATAGGGATCGCTCGCGGTGCCCTCCGGGAAACTCTTCGGCGTCGACTTGCGCGCGCGATGCGCCGCGGCCTCGCCACCAGCGCGGCGATCCCTGGAATTATCCGGCGGCGGCTGCAGCCCGGTGCCGGAACCCATACCGGCGTCGCCACGATTGATCGCGGGATTGAGCAGTTCCGCCAGCGCCGGCCCGATCGGCTGCACGTCGGGGCGGTGGGCCTTGGATTTCGGGGTTTTGCCGGGCTTTTTGGGATTTTGTGGATTCTTCGCCATGGGACGAATATGGGATGAGTCCGGCTGACATAAAAGAGCAGAAGCCTCGGAGGAATCGCGTGATGAAGTGCCTCGTCAGGACATCGATGTTACTCGCCGCCTTGGGTTGCTTGGCGCTGAATTCATCCCCCATCTTCGCCCAATCCCGCGACGCCGAGCCCGCCACCCGCGCGGCCAACGAGGCCTTCACAAAATCGCTGCCGTTTTCGGACCGCGCCGATTTCGACGACGCCAAACGCGGCTTCATCGCGACGCTGCCGGATGGCGTGATCGCCGGGCCCGGCGGCAGGCCGGCGTTCGATACAAAACGCTATGCGTTCCTGCAAAAGGACGCGGCGCCGGCGACCGTCAATCCGAGCCTGTGGCGGCAGGCGCAGCTCAACGCGGTGAACGGGTTGTTCAAGGTCACCGAGCGTGTCTACCAGGTGCGCGGGCTCGACATCGCCAACATGACCATCATCGAGGGCGACACCGGGCTGATCCTGATCGATCCGCTGCTGGCGAACGAAACCGCAAAAGCGGCGCTCGATCTCTATCTGGCCAACCGCCCCGCAAAGCCCGTCGCGGCGGTGATCTATACCCACAGCCATGCCGACCATTTCGGCGGCGCCAAGGGCGTGATGTCAGCGGAGGATGCCGCCTCAGGTAAGATAAAAGTCATCGCGCCGGATGGCTTCATGGAACACGCGGTGGCCGAAAACATCATCGCCGGCAACGCCATGCGCCGCCGCGCGCAATTCCAGTTCGGCAGCACGCTTGCCGTCGGCGAACGCGCGCAGGTCGATACCGGTCTCGGCAAGGCGCTGGCGAACGGCACGGTGTCGCTGATCCCGCCCAACGACGTGATCAAGCAGGCTTACGCGACCCGCAGCGTGGATGGCGTCGAGATCGAATTCCATCTGGTGCCGGGCTCCGAGGCGCCGGCCGAGATGCTGCTGTATTTTCCGCAGTTCAAAGTGCTGAACATGGCGGAAGACGCCACCCACACCATGCACAACCTCTACACCATCCGCGGCGCCGAGATCCGCGACGGCAGGCTGTGGTCGCGCTATATCGCGGATGCGCTGGAGCGCTATGGCGACAAGACCGAGGCGGTGATCGCGCAGCATCACTGGCCGATCTGGGGCAACGAACGCATCACGGCGTTCCTCAAGAAGCAGCGCGACCTCTACAAGTTCATCCATGACCAGAGCGTGCGGCTGCTCAACCACGGCCTGACCTCGACCGAGATCGCGGAAACATTGAAACTGCCGCCGTCGCTCGCCAATGACTGGGCGTCGCGCGGCTATTACGGCACGCTCAGCCACAATGCCAAGGCGGTGTACCAGTTCTATCTCGGCTGGTACGACGCCAACCCCGCCGACCTCAATCCATTGCCGCGCGCGGAAATGGCCAGGAAGCAGGTCGATTACATGGGCGGCGCGGATGCGGTGCTGAAGCGCGCCCGCGACGATTTCGCCGCCGGGCAGTATCGCTGGGTCGCCAGCGTGACGAGCCAGCTGGTGTTCGCCGATCCCTCGAACCAGGAGGCGCGGAATCTCGGCGCCGACGCGCTGGAGCAGCTCGGCTACCAGAGCGAGGCCGCGACCTGGCGCAACGCCTATCTGCTCGGCGCCACGGAACTCCGCAACGGCGTGCCGCCTCAGCGCGGCGACGGCGCCAACGCCGAATTGCTCAAAGGCGTCTCGATCGATCTCGCCTTCGATTTCCTCGGCGTGCGGCTCAATGCGGCGAAGGCTGAGGGCAAGCATATCGTGGTGAACTGGACTTTTCCCGATCTCAACCAGACCTACGCCATGAACCTCGAGAATTCGGCGCTGACCCACACCAGCGGAAAGCTCGCTGGCAATGCCGACGTCAGCGTCACGCTGACCCGCGCCGCGCTCGACGCCATTTCGCTGAAGCAGCGCAGCTTCGCCGACAGCATCGCCTCGGGCGACGTTTCCATCAGCGGCAATCCGCTGAAGCTCGGGGAGTTGTTCGGCCTGCTCGACGAGTTCCCGCCGGGATTCGAGGTGGTGGAGCCGAGGAAGGCGGCGGTGGAGTAAAAACAATCCCGTCATCCTGAGGAGCCGCGCACTTGCGCGGCGTCTCGAAGGATGGCCGCACGCACCCCTGTGGCCCATCCTTCGAGGCTCGCCCAAGAGGGCGAGCACCTCAGGATGACGATAGGCGTGTGGCAAATGCGTTGTTCGCGCATGAAACCCAACTAGAGTATAGCGGTTATCATTCCCGCAAATAAGGATTCCCCATTGCCCGCCGACATCTCCCCGCTCGCAGGCCAAGTCGCCGCGCCGTCCCTTTTGGCGAACGTGCCGCGGCTGGTGACGGCGTATTTTGCCAACCGGCCCGATCCGACAATCGCGTCGCAGCGGGTAGCGTTCGGCACCTCGGGGCACCGTGGCTCCGCGTTCAACAACGCCTTCAACGAAGCGCATATTCTCAGCATCAGCCAGGCGCTGTGCGACCACCGGCGGCGCAGCGGCATTACGGGGCCGCTGTTCGTCGGCATCGATACCCACGCGCTGGCGGAGCCGGCGCTGGCGAGCGCGCTGGAAGTGCTTGCCGCAAACGGCGTCGATGTGATGATCGACGCCCATGGCGGCTACACGCCGACGCCGGTGATTTCGCACGCGATCCTCACTTATAATAAAGGCCGCGAAACCGGCCTTGCCGACGGCGTGGTGATCACGCCGTCGCACAATCCGCCGGAGGATGGCGGCTTCAAATACAATCCGCCCAATGGCGGTCCGGCCGACACCGACATCACCGCGGGCATCGAGCGCGCCGCCAATGCGTTCCTCGAAAGCGATCTCAAGGGCGTCAGGCGCATCCCGTATGAGCGCGCGCGCGCATCGTCTTGCGTGCACGCTTATGATTATATCGGCCCTTATGTCGCCGACCTCGCCAACGTGGTCGACATGGAAGCGATCCGCGACTCCGGCGTCAGGATCGGGATCGATCCCTTGGGCGGCGCCGGCGTGCATGCCTGGCAGCCGATCATCGAACGCTATGGCCTTGCCGCCACCATCGTCAGCGACGCGGTCGATCCGACCTTCCGCTTCATGACGCTGGATTGGGACGGCAAGATCCGGATGGACTGCTCGTCGCCTTACGCGATGGCGCGGCTGATCGGCGTGCGCGACAGGTTCGATGTCGCCTTCGCCAACGACACCGACGCCGACCGCCACGGCATCGTGACGCGCTCCAGCGGGTTGATGAACCCGAACCATTTTCTCGCTGCCGCCATTGCCTATCTGTTCACGCATCGCCCGCAGTGGCGCGCGGACAGCGCAGTCGGCAAGACCATCGTCTCCAGCGCGATCATCGACCGCGTCGCCAAAAAACTCGGCCGCAGGCTGGTCGAGACGCCGGTCGGATTCAAATGGTTCGTCGACGGCCTTGTCACCGGCGCGTTCGGCTTCGTCGGCGAGGAAAGCGCCGGCGCCTCGTTCCTGCGCCGCGACGGCGAGGTGTGGACCACCGACAAGGATGGCATCATTTTGGGGCTGCTCGCCGCCGAGATGACGGCGCGCAGCGGCCGCGACCCGAGCCAGCTGTTCAAGGACCTGACGGACGAACTCGGCGCGCCGTTCTACGAGCGGATCGATGCGCCGGCGACGCCGGCGCAGAAGAATTTGCTGAAGGCGCTGTCGGGAGAAAAACTCGGCATCAAACAACTCGCCGGCGAGCCGGTTCGCGCGGCCGTCACCGCCGCGCCCGGCAACGGCCAGCCATTCGGCGGCATCAAGGTCTCCACTTACAACGGCTGGTTCGCCGCGCGGCCGTCGGGCACCGAGGACGTCTACAAGATCTACGCGGAAAGTTTTCGCAGCGTGGAACATCTGCGGCGGATACAGAGCGAGGCGCAGGATGCAATCGCGCGGGCGTTTGAAACGTGACTCCGTTCCCCGGACGCAGCGCAGCGCGCCGCCTCTTCGCGGCGTGGTGCGCTGCAGAGCCGGGGCCGTACCAAGCACTGCGTTTGCGACGATCCCGGTTCAGCGAAGCAGCACTTCGTGCTGCATCGCGCCCGGGAAACGGAAACACGCGGAAGTGAACCGGCGGCATTGACTCATCGCCGCGCGGCGGCGACATTCATGCATCCGCATCCACTTTGCGGCCCATCAACAGGACCACGCCGATGATCGACCTTCATTACTGGACCACGCCGAACGGCCACAAGATCACGATGTTTCTCGAGGAGACCGGGCTGCCCTACAAGATCTTCCCGGTCAACATCGGCAAGGGCGACCAGTTCAACCCCGATTTCCTGAAGATCGCGCCGAACAACCGCATCCCGGCGATGGTCGATCACGCGCCGAACGGCGGCGGCAAACCGATCTCGATCTTCGAATCCGGCGCGATGCTGCTGTATCTCGCGGAAAAAACCGGAAAATTCCTGCCCGCCGATCTGTACGGCCGTTACGACGCGATCCAGTGGGTGTTCTGGCAGATGGGCGGGCTCGGCCCGATGGCCGGGCAGAACCACCACTTCCGCAACTACGCGGTGGAAAAAATCAAATACGCCATCGACCGCTACGTCAACGAGACCAACCGCCTCTACGGCGTGCTCAACAAGCGGCTGAAGGACCGCGAGTTCATCGCCGGCGATTATTCCATCGCCGACATGGCGAGCTATCCCTGGATCGTGCCGTACAAGAACCAGGAGCAGAACATCGACGACTTCCCGAACCTGAAGCGCTGGCTGGAGACCATCGCGGCGCGGCCCGCCACGGTGCGCGCCTATGCCAAGGCGAAGGAGGTCAATCCGAATTACGGCCAGCCCGCGATCCGCACCGAGGAAGAGCGCAAGCTGCTGTTCGGCCAGACCGCGGCGGTGGTGAAGTGACGCAACGCGTCATGCGCGGGCTTGACCCGCGTATCCATCTTTCTTCGCAAGAGTCTTTCGAAGAGGATGGATCGCCGGGTCAAGCCCGGCAATGACGCGCGTTTGAGCCATCATCGGCGTTCGCCGGGACGACGTGCGGAGAGACCCCGGTCCCGCAGCATCGCCAGCACTTCATGCAGGTCGGGCAGCACCGCGGCGCATTTCGCGCGCGTCTCTGCCGTCGGCGGCACGATATCCGGCACCATGATCGCAATCGCGCCCGCCGCATGGGCGGCGGCGATGCCCGGGTTGGAATCCTCGACCGCGACACAGGCCTGCGGCCGGACGCCGAGCCGTTCCGCCGCGAGCAGATAGATATCGGGACTTGGCTTGCCGCGCGCGACGTCATCGCACGTCACCAGCGTGTCGAAGCGCGCGCGGATTCCGCCGAACGCCAGATGCCGCTCCGCGGTCCGCCGCGACGTCGACGTGACAATCGCAAAAGGACAGCCGGCCTCTTGCAGCGCATCCAGCAGTTCGGTCATCCCAGGCTTGAGCTGCAGCCCCGCCTGGAAAATCTCATCGCTGCGGAGGCGAAAGCTGGCGATGACATCGGCGAACGGAAAGGTGTCGCCGTAGCGTGCGCGAAGCAGCGCCTCGCATTCTGCGCCGGGAATGCCGATCAAGGCGTGGCACGCCGCGGTCGCGTCGGCGTAACCGAATGCATCCAGTGCGCCGGTCAAGGCGGAAACGTAGGACGGCTCGGTATCGAGCAGCGTTCCGTCCATGTCGAGAAGGACGGCGTCGATTTGCCAGTTGCCGGTCACGCAGCGGCGAGGTCAGCAGCTTCCGTAGTAGAAGCACGAATAGGGCGTGGCATAGGCCTCCACATAGGGAGGCGAGGCAAAATACGGCACCGGCCGCCAGTAGGCGGCAGGATCGACAGGGTCGATGATCACTTGCGCCGGGATGCCATAGCTGTTGGTGTAGGGCGCCCAGGGATAGCGGCCGTAGGCGTAGGGACGGGCGTCATAGGGAATCGGCGGCCCATCCGTAATCGTGGTTACGTAACGATAATGCGCGCGCGGCAGACCGGCGGGCAGTGCATGCCGCACCGTCTTGCGGTGCACGATGATCCGTTCGACGGTGCGATCGGCGGCGTCGCTGGCGGCCGGAGCCATTGCGGCAATGCCGAATATGAAGCCGGCCAGCATGATCCTGGTAAACATCGGGCGCGTTCCTGTTCGAGCTCCGATCAAAGCCCGACAACGGCGCCTAAGTCCACCAAAAAAACCTACTCGAAGATCACGCCGATGCGGTTCTGCTTGGTCCACACGATCCGGCAGTCGCGGACCACGCGATCTGTCTCGGTCATCAGCTGAAAGCGGGTGGGGACGAACACCGGATCCGGAACGTCGATCGCCGCACCCTCGGCCGAGATGTTCACCACCCGGCAGCGGGTGCTCGAGCCGTGGCTGGAAATATAGGCCGGCTCGTCGACATCCGCGCGCGGCGCGCGCCGGCGTTCTTCCGTCGCGGTCGCAAGGATCAAGGGCTGGCTGGACATGATGGCCGGCACTCTATCCCGGCAGCACTAACGATTTGTCACCGGGAACCCGAAGAAGGTTAACCATGCATTAACCCCAACCGTCATCCTGAGGAGCAGCCTCTTGGCCGCGTCTCGAAGGATGAGACACGGGCTATTCGCGGCCATCCTTCGAGACGCGCGCAAAAGCGCGCTCCTCAGGATGACGGCGGTGTGTGTCGCGCCACCGGCTCGCCGCACACATCGACCCATTCCGCCGAGGTCAGTTCGGCCATCCGCATCGGTGCGATGCGCACCGCGCTGTGGGTGGAGCCGGCCGCAGGCACCACCTCGTCGAAGGCGCGCAGCGAGACGTCGCAATACACCGGCAGCGGTGTCTTCAATCCGAACGGGCAGACGCCGCCGACTTCATGGCCGGTGATCACGGCGACCGCGGCAGCATCGAGCATCTTCGGCTTGCCGCCGAACCGCGCCTTTACCTTCTTGTTGTCCATCCGCGCCGTGCCGCTGGCGACGATCAGCACCACCCGATCGCCGACGCGGAGCGACAGCGTCTTGGCAATTCGCGCAGGTTCCACGCCATAGGCCTGCGCAGCCAGCGCCACCGTCGCGGAACTCATCTCAGATTCGATCACGGCGATTTCGGGGGCCTTCTCGGCAAAGAAGGCGCGGACGGAGGCAAGACTCATGGGATTTTGGTTTCGTGCGCGAAAAAAATTGCGGTCATTCCGGGGCGCGCAAAGCGCGAGCCCGGAATCCATAGCCACGATCGTGAGTATGGAGGCTGTTAGATACCGCTTTTTATGCGAGCTTGAAACACATAATGGAACCCGGAACGGTTTTCCGCCCCGTCGGTTCTAGCTCCGAAGAAAACAGGATCGCTCGCCGTTAAAGACGGCGCCGGACGCGGATAGCCAATAGCGGTCAAGTCTTCAACGAGCAGGCGATTTGGCGAACCCGAATGGCCTGCTCGTTTTTATTTTTCTGCCGTTTCCCGGGCGCGACGCGGCATTCTTCATGCCGCTTCGCAGAACCGGGATCGTACCGAGCACCGGTGTTTATGACGGCCCCGGCTCTGCAGCGCACCGCTACGCAAGGGCTACGCTGCACTGCGTCCGGGGAACGAAAGCTAAGCCCCAACCAGCGCCGGCAACTCCCTCAGCGCGCGGATGCGATAATCCGGCGGCAGCCCGAGTTCATCCATCTGCGTCCGGATCGCCTTGAACAGGGTGAGTGGGGGCAGCAATTCGTTCTTGATGCAGGCCTGCGCCATCGCTTCCGGCGTGACCCGCTCGATCCATGCCACCTTGAGCCCGAACGCCTTGGCGCCGCAAGCGTCCCACGGGTTCGACGACACGAACAGCACGTCATCCGGCGCCACGCCGAGCCTCGCTTCGATCAGCGCATAGGCCTCGGGGGCCGGCTTGAAGATTTTTTGCGCGTCGACGCTGATGGTGGCGTCGAGCACGTGGGCAAGGCCGCTGTTCTGCACCAGCGCGTTGAGCATGCCGGGCGAGCCGTTGGACAGAATCGCAAGCTTGCGGTCCCGCATCGCCGCAAGCGCGGCCATCGCATCCGGATAAAGATCGAGATGCAGGTATTTTTCCATGATGCGCTCGAACACATCGGCATCGTGCTTCAGCCCGAGGCAGCGCAGCGTGTAGGCGAGCGACTCCCGCGTGACCGCGGAAAAATCCTGATAGCGGTGCATCAGCGAGCGCAACCAGCTGTATTCCAGCTGCTTGATGCGCCAGATCTGGGTCACGATCTCGCCGTAGCCGGGAAACGCCTGCTCGGTGACATCAGCCACCGACTGGATGTCGTACAGCGTCCCATAGGCGTCGAACACCACGGCTTTGACGGTCACGGCGCCTTTGCCTTTTCGCCGAGTTGGTCGCTGAGGAATTCGTACAATGCATCGCTCGCTTGATCCGCCGCGGATGGGTTGTATTCAAGCTGATGGCCGAGGAATTCGACCGGCGTGCGCAGCCCCGGCACGTCAAAACCATGACGGGCGTCGGGATAGACGATCAGCCGGACCGCCACGCCTTCACCGCGGGTGCGGGATATTCCCCAGTCGTCGCGGCCGTCCACCATGTTGCGGCACTCCTGCGCCAGGGCCCAGTCGTCGCGTTCGCCGATCAGGATCAGGGTGGGGACGGTCATGTTACCCTTGGATCCAAGGCAGCGCGGATAGAACGCGATCGCCGCGCGAAACTTGTTGCGAGAGGTTTTCTCGATCGCGCCGTGCTCGACCGAAGCGAGCGCCAGCCAGCCGCCTTGCGAAAATCCGAGCACCGCGATGCGGCCTGGATCGACGAACGGCTGCCGCACCAGGAAATTCAAGGCCCGATACGCATCGAATGCGAGGTCGACCGGCGCGCCGCTGTTGCAGGTATGCTTGATGCCGCGCGGGCCAAAACTGTCCACCGTGAGCGTCACATAGCCCCAATCCGCGATCTTCCTGCCCCAGCGCTCGTCGAGCCGCGCCCAGTTGCCGTTGCATGAATGCAGCAGCACCACGGCGGGCGAGAGGCCCGCGCTGTTCGGTTGCCGCAAGTAGCCCTGCAGCGGCGGATTGCTCGCAAGCGGGCTCTCGAATTCGACGACGCGCGCGGGGGATTGCGGCAAGGCCGCGGCACATGCGGCCGCGGCGCCGGCAACGAGCGCGGCGGCGAAGGCGGCGGCTCTGGACGCCCGGATGCGCATGGTGGATTTATGAAGAGGTCCCGGCGATGGCGCAAGCTGGCCAATCGATCAGCTTGACCAAGTTCGATAACATGCTTCAGTCGCAGCTCGCGATCAGCCACACCAGCGAGAGAACCCATGCCCGAACGTCGTACGCATTCGCGCCGCACCCTGCTGGGGATGCTCGTCGCGGCCCTTGCCCCGGCCGCGCCGGGCTTCGCGCAGTCGCAGCACACCATTCACCTCTATGTTCCGTTCACAGCAGGCACCGGGCCCGATCTGCTGGCGCGCATCCTCGGCGAGGAATTGCGGCAGCGCTGGAATCAGCCGGTGATCGTCGAGAACAAGCCCGGCGCCAGCGGCAATATCGGCACCCAGGCGGCGGCGCGCGCCGCGCCCGACGGCCAGACGCTGCTGGTCACCGTCAATACCTTTGTGATGAATGCCAGCCTGTATCGCCAGGTCCCCTACGATCCGGAGACGAGCTTCGTGCCGATCGTGGAGATCGCGACCGGCGTGCTGGCCTTGGTCGTGCATCCCTCGCTCAACGTCGCGAGCCTCGCCGAACTGATCGCGGCGGCGCGCGGCAAGCCCGGCGCGATCAATTATGCTTCCCCCGGCCGCGGCACGCCGCAGCATCTCGCCATGGAGCTGTTGAAGCTGACGGCGCAGATCGACCTCACCCACATTCCTTATGCGGGTTCCGCCGGCGCGATCAAGGACCTCGCGGGCGGCCACGTCTCGGCGATGTTCTTGCCGATCCACACCGCGCTGCCGCTGGCAGAGACCGGAAATATCCGCATCCTGGCCGTCGGCAGCCAAAGCCGCGCGCATCAGGCGCCGCAGGTGCCGACGCTGGCCGAACTCGGCGTCACCGATTTCGACGTCGATCTGTGGTATGCGGTGCTGGCGCCTGCCGGCACGCCGCCGGAGGTCGTCGAGCGCTACAATGCGGCCTTCAACGAGATCCTGGCGCAGCCCGGCATTCGCGCATCTCTCGACAAGCAGGGCCTGGTCGCGCAAGGCGGCCCCCCCGGACGATTGGCGGCGCTGATCGCCAAGGATCGCCCGCGCTGGGCCAAGGTCGTCAAGGACGCCGAGATCAGTGCGGAATAGATTTGAGCCAGGCGACTTCGATGCTCGACGTGTGCGGTAGCGCTGAATCTATTTTGCTCTGCGTCTCATTCTTGACTCGGGTTTTCATTGACTAATTCTTACGGTGGAAAGGCGTCGCTGCCGGCCATCGCCTGCTGTGACTGGGATGATGGCGCACTCCAGCAAAGCAGAACGACGGCGACACTTGCAAAGTTGATTTTCTCGCAGTGACGACGCCCTGCGGGGAGTTGTCTTTTCTAGCACAGCGAGTAGCCTTTGCCTTTACTACGAGACCCAAGATAGCGGTCCGATATTCAAAGGGGCTGTAATGCGAAAGGCCATCCGAGCGTGCCGAGCGGGCGTCCTTTTGGCCATCGTCTCCGTTCTGCATCCTGCAGATCCGGCCCGGTCACAGGAATTGGGCGAGGTGGAGAGCTTCGGCACTGACGGCCGTCAGTTCAGCAGCGCGCAAATCGATTACTTCCTGCTCACACGCCAGAGATACGTCTCTGACGATTCCAGCGGCTATCAGGGCCACGTCCGTGCGGTAAAGAAATTCCCCGGGGGAGGGCATGAAGTAATCCTGAAGCGCTACGTCGCCCGCTGCTCCGCGCCCGCCGACAACCAGGTCTATGTGAGCTGGAGCAATCCGGGGGAGGAGTCGAATCCCCATATGGTGAACATAAAAAATCCCGGCAAATTTCCGGGCCAGGATGCAAAGGAATCCTACAACCTGTTTTGGGCGGCCTGCCATGGCCAGTACCGCAAATTCAAGTGAGCAGGCGCCATCGATAGCGGTGAATCCGTTTTTGCAAGCAAAGTAATTACCGAGACCTGGTGAGCGGAATGTTCAGAGCAGCAATCGCCGCGATCGTCATATGGTTCGTCAGCCTCCCGAGCGCATCGGCGCAGGTCTTTCAATGCCCCGCCGGCAGCACCCAGGTAGGCGGCGGAGGCGGGATCATGTGCCAGTGCCCGGACGGATCGTATGCGAGTATTTATGGTTGCCCGGCATACTCCGTTCCAGCGGTGCCGAACGACCGGGTGTATTGCCCGGATACAGGAGGGTCGTGCTCCCTTGGGCAGACCTGTTGCGGAACGCAATGTTGCGGCGCCGGAAGTTTTTGCTCGCGCTTCGGATGCGTCCCGCAGGGTATCGCCGATTGCGGAAGCTATTGGTGCCATCCCGGTCAAACCTGCATGACGGGAAACAAGTGCATGCCGCTGGGCAATACCGATTGCAGGAATGGAACGACCTGCTCGCCCGGGTATGTGTGTTCGCGTGGCTATGGCTGCATACCGCAGAACACGGCCGATTGCGGCGGCGGGATACATTGTCCGTCGGGCAACAAGTGCTCTGCCGACAAGAAACGTTGCATGGCGCTGGATGCGATCGATTGCGGCAGCCATTCCTGTTCGGCTGGACAGAAATGCGGCAGTGGAAATACCTGTCTCGCGCGCGATGCGGTGGACTGTGGAGGTGGAAGGTCCTGTACGGCCGGTAACAAGTGCACCAGCGACAACAAATGTATTCCCAAGGATTACGCGGATTGTGGTCATGGGCTTTTCTGCTCGTCCGGCAACAAGTGCTCCCGCGGAGGAGGTTGCGTCCCTCAAGACAGCGTAGATTGCGGCAAGGGCAACTCCTGCCCGCGGGGCAGGACCTGCGGAAGCAACAATCAATGTCTCGCCGCGGGTGACGTCGACTGCCGAAACGGCACCTCCTGTCCCAAGGGTAACAAGTGTACGGCGAGCGCGGCGACGGCCTGCATCCCGAAAGATGCGACGCTATGCGCCGGCGGCAGCTATTGCGAGGCCGGCAAGGTGTGTTTCGAACAAAACGGCGCGAACCAGTGCCTGACGGCCCAGCAAGCAAAAATCGCGCGGCAGGCCCAGCAGCAGGCCGAGCAACAAAAGCTTCTTGACGGCATGCGAAAGGGGATCGGCGTCCACAAACCGCCCGCCGGCCCGCAGGCTGTTCAGTCGTGGAATGGCCGCCGGATGAGGCAGGCGCAGCCGCTTCCCTTGCTCCAAATCGACCGCGAGAAGCTGCGGCTTATCCCCGCCGTTCCGCGGGGCGCCTCGAAGTTCGCCGGAGACCGCACCGACGAAGGCGGTCAAAAAGGCTCCGGTCCTTCGTATACGACGCCGCTGAAATGGGCGGGCAGGCTGTTCTTCCGGACGCCGGAAGGCGATAAAACGTGCTCGGCCCAGTTTATCGATTCCCGCATCATTCTGACCGCGGCGCATTGCGTTCGCGATCCCGCGACCGGCAGTTTTTACGAGAATATTGTTTTTGCTCTGCAGTACTACAACAACGACGCGTCCCGGCGATACGCCGGGCGTTGTGTTGCGACCCCCGATAAATGGGTTGGGCCCACTCCGCAAAACTATCCGTGGGACTATGCGTTGATACTGACCGATCAGTCCCTGACCGGCCATTTCGGCTGGGAGATCAACTGGGACGGCGCGGCAACCCCTGTGGCCAAGATCGGTTATCCGGGCGAGATCGCCTCAGGGGAGGTTGTGCAGGTGGACCACGGCCCGGCCACCATGAGCATCGACGGATCGATCGTCCAACTGCGTCATGGCAATCCAAGGAGCACGCATGGCGGCAGCGGCGGCGCCTGGGTCGACCGCTATTCAAACGGGGCCGACCGGGAGGCAAACCGCATCCTCAGCGTTTCCTCTTTCATCATGACTTCCGAGCCGGAGGTCGCATACGGTCCCTATCTCGATGAGGAGTTCAATCGCCTGCTTCAATATGTCAAAGGCGGCTGCCCGTAGGCCGGGCGGAGATGCGCAACGAAAGCGGCCTGGCGCAGCATCCGGAACCGTTTACGGGAAGCCGAGGCGGCGCCGATTTGGCAATCGTTCCCGGCAGAAAACGAGCAATACAAAATCCGCTCGCGATTCGTGCAAAGCACCCGCGTGCCGTCCCCGGATGCGCGGAATCCGCGCAGATGCGCTAAGCTCGCTTCAAAAGGTGGCAGGATCGGTGCGATGATAGCTTGATGCAAATTCGAAAACGGCGTCGATTTGCGATTGCGCTGGCCGAGTCCCGGCCACCCGTTCTGACACCATGGAGCCCTTTCTTGCGGCACATTCCGGATTCTCCCAGGCTCGACTTTGTCGACTTCATGGCGTCGCACACCGTCGTTTCCCTGACCTTCGTCGCGGAACTGGCGAAGCTTCCGGCATTCTGCGCGGCGCTCGCCGCCTATCGTTCGCTGTGGCCGCTGGGCTATTGCGGGTTCTTTTGCTGGGCCGCCGTGCATCATCTGTTCAGGCCGCTCGCCGAAGAGCCGTTGCTGGATTATTTGCGGGTCGCCGCCTATTGCAGCGAATTGCCGGCGGACGATGCAAGGCATATCGATCTCGACATCAGGTCGGTGAAGCAACGCTTCCCCGCGCTGTTCCGGATCGAGGATTTTCCGTTCGGGCCGAACCGGGCGAGCCATGCGGCTTCGCGGCTGGCCGAAATCGGCGCGTTTGCGGCCGGGCACGAACTGCGCGCGGCCGGATTTGCCGAGGTCAGGAAGCAGGATGAGGCGGCGTATGCGGCCTACCTGGATCAGCCGGCCTGAACGGCGGCAGGACGCGGCATCAAGGCGCGAGCCGTCAGGACGGGCGGCCGGCGTCGGCCGCGAGTGCCGGCATCGCTTGCATTCGGGAAAGCTTCGCGTGATCGGCAACGTCGATCGGAAAACGAGCAATGCGAAGATCCACACGGAATGCGTCCGTCGGGCCACGTGCATTTGCTCGGTCTGCACGGAATCCGCGTAAGCAATCCCGGGCGGGCGCCAGCATTCCTTGCATTTCATAAAATGGTTCGCGTGATCGGATATTGTTTAGAAAACGAGCACCTCCGATGGTTCACACGGAATTCGTGCAAGACCGCCCGCAGTGCGGGCGGCTGCCAGTATGATTTGTGTTCAGAGAAGCTTCTCGTAATCGGATCATCGATTCAGAAACGAGCATCCGAAAGCTTGCTCGCGAAATCCGTGCATAGATCCCGCCCTGCAACCGCCCGCCGCCATGTTCTCCAAATGTCCGTTGCAAGGGCCACTCGCCTGTTGGTTGCGCAAATTCCAGAAAGTCGTTTCCACTCAATTGGTTGACCGGCGATTTTTCACGTCCAGCCGTTGCGATCGCCGCTCGCTTCGATGCCCTTGGGGGGCGGTCCGGGAGCCTCTCCGTCTTGCGGCAGCACGCGACGCTGTCCGGCGGGATCGTTCTTGAAATGTCCTTTGCGCGCCTCACTCAATTGTTGGTTGCGTAAAACCGAGAAATCGGTTTGCATTCAATGGGTTGATCTGCATTTCCCGCGGCGCGGGACGCGGAGCCGGCGCCCCGGGCGGATCGGCGGTGTGCGCTTTTGGGCCGTGCGTAACCCGGGGCGCCCGGGGATGCCGCGAATCCCTCCCCCTTGGGGCGCGGCGTTTCGCCTTCGACCTTTAACCCTCGGCATCGCGCCTGGCCGTCCGTGCAAGCGGCCGGCTGGCGTGCGACGGCCGGGTGCCAGTATGCCTTGCATTTGTACCAAGGTTTGCGTGATCGAATATCTATCAGGAAACGAGCATTCAAAAGATTGCACACGGAATTCGCGCATAGGAGGACCGGCACGTGCATCTGGGTTTGTTTGCACGGAATCTGCGAGGGCAAATGGCTACGCCGCAGCCCCGGGGGGAAGTCCTGACTTGTATTCGGATAAGGTTCTCGTAATCGAATATGTTTTCGGCAACGAGCACGACAAGAGCTGCACGCGGAAGTCGAATGTCCAGAAACGAGTAACAAGAAGAATTTACTCGCGTTCGGATATGGGCCGATGGCAGCACGGTCAATCTTTCCGACGGCGATGCGTCGCTGGCGGGCCGTCTGGTTCCGTTCGGCGCGTCGATCTCGCACAGCACGGTGGAGGAAAAGTCCGCGGTCGGCACCGTGGTCGGCACGGTGGCGGGATTCGACTTTGCCGGCGCGAATCTGACCTATTCACTGGAGAACGACGCCGGCGGCCGCTTCGCCATCGATGCCGCGACCGGCGTGGTCACGGTCGCAAGCAGGATCGATTACGATGCCGCGCATCCGTCCTGGGCCATCGCGGTGCAGGTCTCCGACGGCGTGCACATCGCCGGCAGGCCTTCGACATCAACGTGATCGATCTGCCGAACCATGCCCCGGTGCTGACCATTGACGGCGGCCAGCCTGTCGGCGAAGCCGGGGCGTGACGCTGGACGTCGCGAGCTGGTTCAGCGCGCATGATGCCGACAGCGACGGGCTGACCTATTACTTCCAGGATGGACCGAACGTGCCGCGTTCAGACAGAAGCCGCCGTGCCGGAGCGCGACGAGCCGATCGCGGAGCCCGCGGGCGCCGCGATCGGCGGGACGAGTGCCAGTAGACTTGCATTCTTAAAAGGTGCGCGTGATCGGCGGTTCCGTTCCGAACGCGCGCGACATGAAGTTAGCGCCATCCGCTCAATCTGGAGGAATGCGCTGTTTTCCGTGAACCCGCCGCATCGGCGCGATCGCGGCGATGGACTGGACCGAGGCGCTGTCCGGCGCCCTCGGCAGCGCCGGGTTCAATATCGAGAGCCTGCTCGGGTCCTACCTCGGGCATGAGCTGGTGCCGGCGCAGACCCGCGAAGGCGAGATCGTCGGGCAGTTGTTCGGCGCGCTCGGCAGCTTTATCGTTCCTATTCCTGGGCTCGGCTCCCTGATCGGCACCATCGTCGGCACTCTGGTCGGCAACCAGATCGGCACCCGTCCCAGTCCCGGGGCGGTCGATAAGCTGGAGCCGGCCGGATATTATTACGGCCACAGCCAATACCAGTCTTCCGATGGCGGCGGCTACGATGCCTCCGACGCGATGGCGCTGGCCGCGCAGAAAATCATCAATGCCTATCTGCAGGCGGCGGACGGCACAGCCCTCGACCGCTCCAAGCAGGTCACAATCGGCTATCTCAAGAATCCGGACATGCTGTTCATCAACGGCGTGCCGGGCCACAACAACGACCGCAGCTTCACCAGCGCCGACGACGTCGTGCATGCCGCGGCGCTCGACGTGCTGCAGCACCTTGAGGTGATCGGCGGCGACCTCCTGATGAAGCGCGCGCAACAGAATTCGCCGTCGAATATTCCCGAACCGCTGCCGTCGGGCATACCGGTCGTCTCGCAGGTCTCCGCCGCGGCCCAGCTCGCAACCATGGCCGGCGATTTGAGGGTGGCGCAGGATTACGAGAACTATCTCAACAACAAGGAAGCCATCAACGCGCTGATCGCGGCGAACCCCAATTCGGCTTTTGCTGCGGGCTGGATTGCAACTTTTGCTAGAGTGAACGACCTCAAGCTCAACCAGATTGGCAAGAGCGACTTCCTCGGCGGGCTGGTCGGCTTTCTCGACTCCGTCGCCAAGGCCGGCCTCGGCGCGGAGGCGGCCAATGCCACCGTCACGCGGCCTGCCGACAACAGCGTCCTCGTCGAGATCAAGATCGCCAACGGCGTCGAGGTGCCGGGCTCCCTCTCGGTGTTTGCCGACCGCATGAGCGTTACCAGCGACGCCAGCGGCCAGACCCTCCACTTCACCGTCGACGGCGGCGTCGGAGCGAGCAGCACCGTGATCCGTGCTGGCGGCGCATCCGGCACTGCCGGCAACGACATCCTGACCGGCACTGCGGGTGACGACACCATCCACGGCCTTGCGGGCTTCGATTTCATCGACGGCGGCACCGGCTGGGACCATCTGTACGGCGAGGAGGGCAACGACATCCTGCGCGGCGGCCGCGGCAATGACGAGCTTCAGGGCGGCCAGGGCGACGACACTTACGTGTTCAACCGCGGCGACGGCGCGGACACGGTGTATGACCACTATCATACGCTGGTGCAGGATCCCCAAGGCAATGGTCCTGCAAGTCAGCCGACCTATACCGACAAGGTCGTGAACGCCGGCACCGATACGCTGCTGTTCGGCCCCGGCATCAGCCGCGCGGACATCGCCGTGCAGCGGACCGGCAGCGACCTGATCGTCAGCGTCAAAGACCCCGCGCATCCCGGGGAGATCAGCGACACCATCACGCTGCAAGACTGGACCGACGCCAACGACCGCGTCGAACTGTTGCGCTTCGCCGACGGCAGCACGGTCGATCTTTCCGGCGGCGATGCGTCGCTGGCGGGCCGTCTGGTTCCGTTCGGCGCGTCGATCTCGCACAGCAGCGTCGTGGAAAAGTCCGCGGTCGGCACCGTGGTCGGCACGGTGGCTGGATTCGACTTTGCCGGCGCCAATCTGAGCTATTCGCTGGAGAACGACGCCGGCGGCCGCTTTGCGATCAATGCCTCAACCGGCGTGGTCACGGTCGCAGGCAGGATCGACTATGATCCCGGACATCCTTCCTGGCAGATCGCGGTGCAGGTCTCCGACGGCGTGCACATCGCCGGCCAGGCCTTCACCATCAACGTGATCGATACGCCGAACCACGCCCCGGTGCTGCAGGTGCCGGCGGGCGCGCTGACCGCCACCGCCGGCCAGCCGCTGCACGTCGCCGCCTGGTTCAGCGTCGGCGATGGCGACAATGACACGCTGAGCTATCAGGATTGCACGAACGTGCCGCATCCGGACAGGAACCGCCGTGCCGGAACGCGACGAGCCGGCCGGGGAGGCGGCTGGCGCCGCGTCCGGCGGGCGGACGCGCGCATGGCTTACACTTATAAAGAGTTCGCGTAATCAGCGGTCATAATCCGAAAACGCGCAATATAAAAATCGACATGCAATTCGTGGATGCTGCTCGTCGGCGCCGCGAGTTGCAAGTTCCTAGTGTTGCAATTAGGAACCGCATGTGACGAATCCCGCTGCGTTATCAATGCGGCTCCGCGGGGCGCTCCAGAATTTAATGTACCGCACACAATTAATGGTTGCTTCCTGCAAAAAACCCCTTAAAGCGACCTTCCGAAAAAATCTGTTTCGCAAATGACGGCGCTGGCGGGAAACATGGGATCGGCGATTGCAGGGGATATTCCGAGCTTTCACTTTGACTAATTGGCGCGTTGTTTCCGCGGTCGCGATCATTGTGGCCGCGATGTCCTGCGCCGCGCCGGCTCAAACTTTTGCGCAACAGGTTCCGTCTGGTGCTGCGCCCCCGTTGGCCGGCGCCACCGATTTCCAGGAATCCCAATTGTATGGCTGCTGGAAACACGTCGGAGTTCGGCCGGTCGCCAACCAATGGACCGGGGATGCGATCTTGTGCTTCCGGAAAGATCGAACCGTACATTACAATTATATCGCGCCGGCAAACGGCGAAGCCGATTTGTTCGAATGGCGATTACTTCCGAACGACACGCTCAGTATCGACGAGCAAAGCTGCGATATTGACCCGGACACGAACGCGGAGAACCTGTTTTTGGGGCGGTGCCTGTATATGGGAGGCTGGAGTCGGCAATGCTACCGCATGAATGATGAAGGCACTGGCTGCCCCGGAGACCCGGCCCCGAGCGCTACCCGGCAACCACCTTCTGCCCCGGCGCAGTTAGTTGAGCCGCCCGTCTATTTCCGGGAGTCGCAATTTTACGGCTGCTGGAAGCGCATCGCATTGCCGGCGCCAGCAATCCAGAACGCCGGGTATTCGACCTTTTGTTTCGGGAAAGATCGAACAGCATATTACCGCTATATCTCTTCCGAAAGCGGCGGCGACGGTTTGTTCGAATGGCGGTTTGCACCAAACGACAGGCTCATCATTGATGGACAAACCTGCCGTATCAAGCGGGGAAACAATGCAGAGAACCTGGTCCTGGAGCGCTGCGTTTACATGGGGGCATGGGTTCAGCAATGTGCGCGTCTGAACAACGACGGTACTGACTGTTCCCGCGATCAATAAATATCGAGCATAGGGGTTTTTTACATGGGCCAGTTTCAACTTAAAGTCGATCCGAACTCGATAAACCCCGCCCAAGTGCAAGCGCTTATCAACGATTTGAATAGCCGGCAGGGAGCGCAGTCATTCCTCAATATAACGAACACTAACAAAAGCGGAGATATGTACGTTACTGACAACAAGCAAAGTCCACTATTTAATCAGGCTAATAGGGATTATCTTAGTAACATTGATGCGCGTGGCTATAACCAGAGCCCGGAAAAAGGCACGCCTATAGCATATATTAACTTCAAATCTCCGGACGGCAAGGCGCCGATCAATATTCTTGTCCATGAAGTCGGACATGTAAAATGGCCCGGATGGGGTGAAACCGAGCCGCATGATCCCAGATTTTACAGAGTGCTTAACGATTCTCTCAAAGCGCTCGGAATCGCTGTCGATCCAGAATTGGATTTGCGTAATATCGATGTAGACAAGGTTACCTCTCCCGTACCTTCGGGGACCAGCCCGTTAAATTTTAATAGATCATACAAAAGATCGGATGCCGGAGATGATACTAGCAGCGCAGATCTCGCCCAGGCTCAAGATCAGCATCAATGGCTGGTCGATGTCAGTTCGGATGGAAAGATCATAAAAGAAACCGAGCTTTCATCGGATGGAAGTGTCATAGCAAAAATCGATTACACAATCGGTGCCGATGGCACGGAGCAAGTTAGAGCTAGTTCATATAGGGACGGCGCACTGGAAACGCAGACGGACGTTTTCACCACGGGCACCGCAGCCATCAAGTATCTCGATCCCCGTAACACCCACCCCTACACCGAACTCGAAGTCGACGAAGACGCCACCGGCAAGCCCACCGCCGTCCAGATGAAGATCGACGGGCAGAACCAGAACGTCAACGCTGCAGCCGCATCGGTCGGCCAGATCTTCGGCTCGGCGCTCGGCCGCGCGCTGGCGCCGAACAACCAGTTCGGGCAGATCGCGATCGGCACCGTGGCCGGTGCGGTCGGGCGGAACCTGGCGCTGGAGTTTGCCAAGTCGCTGCAAACCGACGCCGCCGGCTTCAACCTCGCCGGCGCGTTCAACGATTTCCACATTAGCATCGCGGGCGCGGGTGCAGGCGCCGTCGCCTCGTTCCTCACGGCCGAGCTCGGCCATGCGCTGGGTCTCACCGGCTTCAACGAGCAATTGTTCAACGCGACCGTCGGCACGCTGGCGAGCGGGGTGGCGAACGCGGTGGCGACCAAGATCGCGGCCGACATCACTGCGGGCCTGACCTTCAATGGCGCGGTGAGCGCCATCGACTTCGGCAGCGCCGTGCTCGGTGCGGCCGGCAATATCGGGCCTAATCTCGGGGGCCTGCTGGGCGGTTACCTCGGCCACGAGCTGGTCCCGGCGCAGACCCATGAGGGTGCGATCGGCGGGCAGTTGCTCGGCGCGATCGGCAGTGCGGTCGGCATCAGCCTGACGCTGGGCCAGGGCCTCGGCTTGGTGCTCGATTTCATCATCCCGGGCGTCGGCTCCTTGATCGGCACCATCGTCGGCACCCTGATCGGGGATGCGATCGGCTCGCAGCCGCATCCGGCGGCGGACGACATCATCGTCCAGGCGGGCAACCATTACAGCTACGGCCACTACCAGGTTTCGGCGTCGGACGGCGGCGACTACGGCATTGCCGATCCGATGGCCGCCGCCACAGTGTCGATCCTCAACGCCTATTTCGACGCGGTGAAGGGCACGGCGCTGGATCATCCGATGCAGACCTGGGTCGGCTACGAGACCGATCCGGACTTCCGCTATATCAGCGGCGCGGTGCCGTATCATAGCTATTACCGCTTGATCCATCCTGACGACGCGGTGCACGCCGCGGCGCTCGACATCTTGCAGCATTCGGAAGCGATCGGCGGCGACCTCCTGATGAAGCGCGCGCACCAGAACTCGGCCGCCAACGTTCCCGATCCGGCGTCGGATAGCCTGGCTTCTTTGACCAACTCGGTTGCGGAGAAACTGGTGACGCTGAGCGGCGACCTCTCCGTCGCGCAGGACTACGAGAACTATCTCAACAACAAGGAAGCCATCAACGCGCTGATCGCGGCAAACCCCAATTCGGCTTTTGCTGCGGGCTGGATTGCAACTTTTGCTAGAGTGAACGACCTCAAGCTCAACCAGATTGGCAAGAGCGACTTCCTTGGCGGGCTGGTCGGCTTTCTCGACTCCGTCGCCAAGGCCGGCCTCGGCGCGGAGGCGGCCAATGCCACCGTCACGCGGCCTGCCGACAACAGCGTCCTCGTCGAGATCAAGATCGCCAACGGCGTCGAGGTGCCGGGCTCCCTCTCGGTGTTTGCCGACCGCATGAGCGTTACCAGCGACGCCAGCGGCCAGACCCTCCACTTCACCGTCGACGGCGGCGTCGGAGCGAGCAGCACCGTGATCCGTGCTGGCGGCGCATCCGGCACTGCCGGCAACGACATCCTGACCGGCACTGCGGGTGACGACACCATCCACGGCCTTGCGGGCTTCGATTTCATCGACGGCGGCACCGGCTGGGACCATCTGTACGGCGAGGAGGGCAACGACATCCTGCGCGGCGGCCGCGGCAATGACGAGCTTCAGGGCGGCCAGGGCGACGACACTTACGTGTTCAACCGCGGCGACGGCGCGGACACGGTGTATGACCACTATCATACGCTGGTGCAGGATCCCCAAGGCAATGGTCCTGCAAGTCAGCCGACCTATACCGACAAGGTCGTGAACGCCGGCACCGATACGCTGCTGTTCGGCCCCGGCATCAGCCGCGCGGACATCGCCGTGCAGCGGACCGGCAGCGACCTGATCGTCAGCGTCAAAGACCCCGCGCATCCCGGGGAGATCAGCGACACCATCACGCTGCAGAACTGGACCGATGGGAACGACCGCATCGAGACCTTCGCGTTCGCCGACGGCACCACGCTGAATGTCGGCGCCGCGCTCGCAAACTATCAGGTCCCGTTCGGCGCGGCGCTGTCGGGCAGCAGGGTGGCCGAGAATTCCGCCGTAGGCACGGTGGTGGGGAAGGTGGCGACCTCCGACCTCGACGCCAACGCGGTCCTGACCTATTCGCTGTTCGACTACGGCTACGGCCGCTTTGCGATCGATCCGTCGAGCGGCGTCATCACGGTGGCCGGCGCGCTGAACTTCGAGGGCACGCCGTCCTGGCCGCTCACCGTTTATGTCACCGACCAGGCCGGGCATGTGTTCGAAAAACCCGTCACCATCCAGATCACCGATGTCAACGAGGCGCCGGGCGATGCGACGCTGTCCGGCGGCAGCGTGGCGGAGAATTCGCCGGGCGGCACCCTGGTCGGCAGGGTGACCGGCGTCGATCCCGATGCCGGCGCCAGCCTGCGCTATGCGCTGACCGACAATGCCGGCGGCCGCTTCCAGATCGATCGGGCGAGCGGCGAGATCGTCGTCGTCGACAAGAACCTGATCGACTATGAGCGCGCGCATTCGCACCAGATCACGGTGCGCGTCACCGACCAAGGCGGGTTGTCGCTGGACAAGACCTTCACCATCGCCATCGGCGACGTGTATGAGCGCATCCACGCCGACTCCAACGGCGACGGCAGAAGCGACGTGCTGTGGCGCGCCGACAGCGGCACGATGGCGGCCTGGGACAGCGGCACGCCGGCCGCGGCGTGCCCGAGCGGCGACGGCCGGCATTACTTGTATTCAGGAAAGGTTCGCGTAATCGGCACTTCAGAAAACGAGCACCGGAAAAATCTTCACGAATTTCACGCATAAACGGATCGCGCGCATCTCGTTCCCTGCACGGAATTCACGAAAATCTCATGGCAGCCAACGGCGCGTCCCCCTCGTGCCGGACCGGCGGACTGGACTCGGGCGGCGACGACCGCATCGCGTTCGTGCGCTTCGCCGGCGGTATCGCGCTGAACACCGCCGCTGCTGCCGGCAGGTGTGCGGTACAGCCATAGCGTGTTTGATTGCTGCCCGTAAACTTTTAACTTGCACCGCATCAATCAAGCTGTTTACTTTTTATTCAAACGGAGTGTTTCGATGCACCGTTCGGACGATGCTGCTGCCGGGCCGGACCCGGTCCAAAACACCGGTGTCTCGCCAAATTTGTCCGGCCTCGATTTGCAAACCTGGCTTGAAGTGTTGAGCGCTGTCCCGGGCGCGCCGGTGACCGAAAGCGACATCCTGGCCTGGGTCGAGGGACCGTTGCGAAAATTCTTTCCCTTTGAAAAATTTCTTGGCGCCTATGGCGGTCTGTCCGGTGGAATGATCCGGATGCGCTCCCTGGTGACCAGCGGCTACCCGCGGGAGTTCCTGTCGACCCTGGAAGGCGTATTCGATCTGACGTCGCGAGGATGTTTTTCATGGTGGACATCCAAGCGGAAGGCCTTCTTTCTCGACGAGACCGGCGCGCGAGACCAGCAAGACGTGCAAATTCGTCCATCCAGGCGTGAGCTTGAGGAACTGGAGCGGTTCGCGCTGGGAGCCGTCGCCGCGCACGGCGTGATAGATCCCTATGCCAAGGCCGGCACTTACGTCAGCTTTGCGGGCGTGCCGAGGACCGGGCACAAACGAACGCTAGCGGCGCTCGATCTCATCGCGCCCGTGCTTCACTCGCTCTTCATGGCCACCAAGCAGCCCGAAAAAGCCGGCGTCGATTTGACGGTGCTGACGGATCGGCAAAGAGAACTGGTCGATCTTGCGTTGGAGGGATTGTCCGACAAGGCGATCGCCCGGCGGTTGTCGATTTCCGACTCGACGGTCGGAAATCATTTCCGCGCCATCTATGCGCAGCTTGGCATCAGCAAGCGCAGCCAGCTCGTCGCCCTGCTCAAATAGACGGCCCGATAGCACGAACGTGCTATCGATTCCGCAGGCCGAACCATGCTTGTTCTACCGGCGCGGGTGGACCGGGTCGAAATTCGCGCGAACACGGGGCTTTGCGAAAACGGCATCGGGTCCACGGGTCGGTGGAGACAAGCCAATGAACGAGGCTTTAGTAGGGAACCACGCCGAACAACCTTTATTCGACGACGCCGCCATGCGAGAGACGCTCGCGGCGCTCAGGGCTTCGACCGCCGCCGGGGATGCCTTGCCTGTCGCAGGCTTGTCGCTCGCCGCCGCTGCTCCTCGCGAGCGCGATGCATTGCCGCCAAAAACGGTATCGCAGGTGCTCGGCGAAATGATCTGGCTTTTGACCCAGAGCCCGCGTCACAAGACCATTTCGCTCGGCGATCTCGAATGGCTGCTGATGCCGGCGATTCTGCTCCGGCAGTTCCGGATTTTTTACAAAGGTGAACAACCGGTCGGCGTCGCGCTGTGGGCGCTGGCGGATGATTTGGTCGCGAAGCGGATCGATGCCGGCGAGAAGCGCTTGAGCACGGTGGAATGGAAGAGCGGAAGCAACATGCGCATTGTCGAACTAGTCGCGCCGTTCGGAGGAGAGGCGGAAATGCGGGAAAGCATTGGTCGTCTAGGCGTGGTTTCTTGACATTTAGCAAATTCTTTACAAAGCCATTTCGGATCTATCGACGTCTTGAACGAATGGCGAGGCAGGAACGTGACAGAGAAGGAAGCAAAATCTAGTACCAAGTCCCGGGCGATAGCGGCGGCATTATTTGCCGGCACATGCAATCTGCTATCGTTAATTCTAACAAATTATCAGATTTACCTATTTCTTGGTCGACCCATCGTATTGAATTATCCGGAAATAGTGACTGAGTGTATATGGCTAGCCCCCTTGCTTGTCGTGATTGTCTTTCGCCATGTCACGTTGGTCACGTTTGGCTATGCGCTAACACTTTTTATTATTTTGATGGGGCGCACTTATTATCTGTTCGGAATAGGCGCGTTCGAGCCAAAGCTAGACTGGCCGGCTCTGTTGTTGAATTTTCTTGGCGCGGCCTCACTATTCGTTCTGCTGATATGGTTATTGGCCCGTTCGATAATCCTGATCGGCATCACCTTTAAAAACCGGAAAGAAGAAAGCACAGATGGCTAGCGATTATTCTATCACATTAGTCGTTGGCTCTGGCTTTCCGGGTCATGCGACGATCCAGATTAATGGCCCCGGTTACACGATGTTTGCCGGCATGGGTCCTGCTACGCCGCTATCGCTTTATTCAACTGGTAAATACGATGTGCTCACACTGGAGAAAGGTGAATCGCCAGTCGGAGTACTGGGAGACGCCTTTAAAGAATTCCATTATGTTGATTCAGTAAAATACCAAGTGAACTCATACACTTTTGCGATCTCCGAACAGCAGGCCAATGCTGCTCGAATTGCTGGAGAGAACTATCAAACTAACTATCCAAATTATAATGGGATTACTGAAGCGGTCTGCACAGACTACGTGCTTGCAATGCTTCAAGCGGCTTTGCCTGGCACAAATTTAGGTCTGCTTTCTCGAATACCCACGATATTGCAGAGTCAGCTTGCTGAAGCTTCCCAAAACGGCGGGTCGTTTACTGTTCGTGCTTCGGACGATGCCCTTTATCGATTTGAAACGGGGCTAGGTAGCTTTCATGAAGATGCTGTCGCTCCGAATTTTTCGCCATGGCAGCAATTCAACGACTCTGTCCCGTTCAACTACGCGAGCGGCAGCCTCAATGCTGACGGCCAAACCAATGGGCACATCTTATTGGCACGCAACGACGACAACTCAGGTCAGCTAGCTTCAGCCAATGGCACGGTGATTAACTTTGGTGCAGGAACATTTGGCACGCTCTCGCAAGAGAACGGCGTAATGACAATTGGGTCGCCTACAACGGGAGTCGTGCGCTTCATTTCGGTCGATCCAGTCACCGGCATCGCCTCCGTCCCAGGCGGCTATCAAGCGTCCGCAGGCAGCATCATCTCGGTGACAAGCAATTCGATCAATGTCGTTCAGCAGCAGACCACCGGCACACAAACCACGACTCTAAATTGGGAAGGCGAGCTCGAGCGCGTCACGAAACTGAATAACGATTTGTCTTCGACGTTTCGGGGATACGACCCGAGCAACACCCATCCCTACAACGAACTCGACGTTTCCGAAGACGCCACCGGCCAGATCACCGCCGCGCAGATCCAGCTCGACCAGAACGTCATCGCCGCGGGCGGCTCCATCGGCCAGATCTTCGGCTCGGCGATCGGCAACGCGCTGGCGCCCAATGATCCGTTTCAGCGCATCTTGACCAATACGGTCGCCGGCCTGATCGGGCAGAAGCTGCTGCAGACCTTTACGGCGTCGTTGACCATCGATGCCAGCCGCTTCGTCGTCAGCGACTTCGCCGGCGTCTCCGGGCTGGACGTGGCCCATGCCGGCATCGGCGCGATTTCCTCGTTCCTCACCGCCGAGCTCGGCCACGAGATGGGACTGACCGGCCTGAGCGGGCAATTGTTCACCGGCATTACCGGCGGCGTCACCGGCAGCGTGCTCAACCAGGTCGTGGACAAGATCGCCACCGGCGTCTCGTTCAGTGCCGCCATCGACGCCATCAACTGGGGCACCGCGGTCACCCAGGCCGGCTACAACGTCGCCAGCATTGTCGGCGCTTACCTCGGACGCGAACTGGTGCCGGCGCAGACCCACGAAGGCGCGGTCGGCGGACAATTGCTCGGCGCCGTCGGCAGCGCCATCGGCATCAGCATCGTGCTCGCCAATGCGCTCGGCACCGTGCTCAATTTCGTCGTGCCCGGGGTCGGCTCGCTGATCGGCACCGTCGTCGGCACGCTGATCGGCGACGCCTTCGGCTCGCATCCGCATCCCGCGGCGGTCGATCTGATCGCACCGGCCGGATATCTCTACGGCTACGACCATTCCCAGCTCTCGGCGTCGGACGGCGGCGATTACAGAATTCCCGACCAGATGAAGGATCCCACCCTTGCCATCATCAATGCCTACCTAACCGCGGTGAAGGGCGCGGCGCTCGACCAAAGCAAGCAGGCCATCATCGGATACACCACCGCACCGGACTTCCGTTACCTCAGCGGGACGCCGGGGCATCCCGAGCGCACCTTTATCGACGTCAACGACGCCGTGCACGCCGTCGCCCTCGACGTGCTGCAGCACACCGAGGTGATCGGCGGCGACCTCCTGATGAAGCGCGCGCACCAGAACTCGCCCTCGAATATTCCGGAGCCCTTGCCAACGGGTATACCGACGCCCTCGCAGGTCTCCAGCGCCCAGCAACTCGTGACTATGAGCGGCGACCTGCGCATCGCGCAGGACTACGAGAACTATCTCAACAACAAGGAAGCCATCAACGCGCTGATCGCGGCGAACCCCAATTCGGCTTTTGCTGCGGGCTGGATTGCAACTTTTGCTAGAGTGAACGATCTCGGACTCAACCATTTGGTGGCGAGCGACTTCCTCGGCGGCGTGGTCGGCTGGCTCGATTCGGTGAACAAGGCCGGGCTCGGCGCGGAGGCGGCGAACGCCACGGTAAAGCTCGAGGGCACTGCCGTCGCGGTCGAGATCAGGATCGCAAACGGCGCCGACGTGCCGGGCGCGCTATCGGTATTCGCCGACACGATCAGCCAGACCAGCGATGCAACCGGCACCACGGTTCGGTTTGTATTCAACAACGGACTCGCCGTGACCGGCTTCCAGTTTCAAGGAGCCGGCACTGCCGGCAACGACATCCTGACCGGCACTGCGGGTGACGACACCATCCACGGCCTTGCGGGCTTCGATTTCATCGACGGCGGCACCGGCTGGGACCATCTATATGGCGAGGACGGCAACGACATCCTGCGCGGCGGCAAGGGCAACGACGAGCTTCAGGGCGGCCAAGGCGACGACACTTACGTGTTCAACCGCGGCGACGGCGCGGATACCGTGCTGGATGACTATACCGCCACCGAGTTCGTGCCTTCGGGAATGCCGGGGGGCGGCTCCTACCAGACGGTGCACAAGAGTGCGGGAACGGACAGGCTGCTGTTCGGTCCCGGCATCGCGGTCTCCGATATCGCGGTGCAGCTGGTGGCTGGTGGCGCCGACCAGAACCTGATCGTCTATGTCAAGGATCCCGCGCATCCCGGCCAGATCACCGACAGCATCACGCTGCAGAAATGGAACGATGCTTACGACCGCATCGAGACCTTCGCCTTCGCCGACGGCACCACGCTGAATGTCGGCGCCGCGCTCGCAACCTACCAGGTCCCGTTCGGCGAGACGCTGTCGCGCAACAGCGTCGCGGAGAATTCTCCTGTAGGTACGGTGGTGGGGAAGGTGGCGACCTCCGACCTCGACGCCAACGCGGTCCTGACCTATTCGCTGTTCGACTACGGCTACGGCCGCTTTGCGATCGATCCGTCGAGCGGCGTCATTACGGTGGCCGGCGCGCTGAACTTCGAGGGCACGCCGTCCTGGCCGCTCACCGTTTATGTCACCGACCAGGCCGGGCATGGGTTCGACAAGCCCGTCACCATCCAGGTCACCGATGTCAACGAGGCGCCGGGCGATGCGATCCTGTCCGGCGGCAGCGTGGCGGAAAATTCCTTGAACGGCACCGTCGTTGGCGTCGTGAGCGGCAGCGATCCGGATGCCGGCGCGAGCCTGCGCTATGCGCTGACCGACAATGCCGGCGGCCGTTTCGCCATCAATGCCTTGACCGGCGTGATCACCGTGGCCAACGGCGCGCTGCTCGACTACGAAACGGCGCATTCGCACCAGGTCAGCGTGCGCACGATCGACCAAGGCGGGTTGTCGCTGGACAAGAACTTCACCATCGCCATCGGCGACGTGTTCGAGCGCGTCCACGCCGACTTCAACGGCGACGGCAGGAGCGACGTGTTGTGGCGCGCCTGGGACAGCGGCACGCCCGCCCGCGGCCATGTCCCGTGGCGAACTGTTCGAGGAGGCGGCTGACGCCGTGCGAAGCGGGCAACTACCGGCACGGCTTGCATTCTTAAAAGGTTCGCGTGATCGGCTTGTATCCTAATCGCGCACTACAAAGAACTCACTCGCACCTGGTGCCGGGGGCTCGCGTGCATCGGAAGCGCAACTAAAAAGAGCAGGGGATGCCCGCGTCGGTTGGTGGGCCATGCATCCCCAACGTGTTATTTCAGATTAGATCAACTTCGTGCTTGCGCCCGATAGGCACCGGGGATATCGTACAACTTATACGAGAATATCTGGACTCTGCAATATTTCGTATACTAAAGGTAGTTTTGCCGCCGCTTTCGCGGTTGCGAACCCTTGCGATCTTGGGGGAAGCGGATGAACGAAGCTGTCAGCGCCCGCCACGGCGCGGATGCGCCGTTGTTTGGCGAGGCGGCGCTGCGACAGGCGATGGTCGGGCTTGCGGCATCCAACGCGCCAGGGGCCCCGCACGGCGCGCCCTCCGCGCGCGGCCGCGCCGACGCCGGCAAGCAGGGCCGCGCGCCGGCGAAAACGGTGGCGCAGGTGCTGGGCGAGGTCGCCTGGCTGATGACACAGAGCCCGCGCCACAAACAGGTTGCGCTGGGCGACCTCGAATGGCTGGTGATGCCAGCCCTCCTGCTGGGCCAGTTCCGCATCTTCTATCAAGGCGAACAGCCGGTCGGCGTCGCGCTGTGGGCGCTGGCCGACGACACGGTGGCTAAGCGGATCGACGGCGGCGACAACCGCCTCACCGCGGTGGAATGCAAGAGCGGTAGCAACCTGCGCATCATCGAACTCGTCGCGCCGTTCGGCGGGGAAAACGAGATGCGGAACAGGTTGGCAAACAGTAAAGCGATGGTCGAGTAAAATTCGATCAACCGCCTCACGATGTGCCGTTTGGCGCGTAGGTGAAGATGCAGGAACAGGCTATCCGATCGATGTCAAAGATGGACCTAAATCGTATCGCTACAACGCAGAACGCGGACTTCCAAAAGTCTATACAACCTAACAAGGTGGCCTCTACAACAAAGAGAGCTTTTTACAGCCTGCTCATAGTGGCGGTCGGTGGATTTTACTTTTTTCTAAACCTTCTGGATAACTACATCGCCCTGCATAGCAAACGGGACACATTTTATTTTGATCTTCTTCCCCTTTTTGCCTTTATGGCTTTGACTATAGGCGCGTTAATTGCCCTTCTGTATTCCACATTACGCCATAAGAAAAATCCGACAAGTATGATGTACCTGCTGGTGCTCGTTCTTTGTGCGTGTACATCGTTTCTGTCCAGGGGAAATCTCATCGATCTGGGAGACCGCGGCTTTTTTTGGGCGAATGAGACGAGTTTTAAAGCGAGAGCGCGTAGCGGTAACTCTGAGCATCCCGCAAATATCGTTTTCTCTCGATCATCAGTGAACTTTCATAAGCTGATTATTCATTCTACATATCAAATTGACGATGGCACTCTTTCGTTAGGTTCAATTGATGCGCTCGGAATGGAACTATCGGGTCTTAGAGGGTGTGAAATAGATTCGAAAGCCTTGCGGGACAGCTTCTATGTCCTGAAAGCCTACTGTTAAACGGGGGAAGAAATGGCAGACACGTTTACAGTGCGAACCGCAGATCAAACTCACTACGTTGAGTCAAAATTCTTGAGGGATGCCAATGGAAATTTCTTAACATCACCAAATGCTGCTCAAAAAGCCTGGAATCTTTTCGATAACGACGGTAACTTTATTGGTACGAACACAAACGGATATCTGATTGTCCCGGCGAATTTCGATATTAAGACCGCGCTCGATTTCGGCCGCTCATTAGCTGCTCTGGGAGTTTCAGCGCGTCTGTCAATGATAGATGCATTTAGGCCGGGCGGCTGGCTAGATATTCAAACAAACTATAACGGCATGACGGGTGACAACGTCCCTGCTTATCGTGCTGCCGCATCATACGTCCTTGGTGTTGTGGGCGCTGAAGCAAAATACTCGCTCGATCAGGTGATGTTCGGAGGTGGTGCGGTAAACCGCATTCAGTTTTGGTTTGGTAACGTTAAAGATGTCTCGGGTACCTACTATAATAGTCCTGACAATATCCAATCAATGACGGATGGGTATAATGCGCAACTTAATCATATCTTTAATCCGAGTTCGAATCCGCTTTCAACAATCTTGACTAGTTCGTCGATTGTCGACGCGAATGGTGGTCTCGCGGTTGACGCAACTTTCACCCGGACGGGAGGTAGCCCACTCGTCATTCGTTATACGGTCGATCCTTTGGGCAACAACGTAAATATGTCACTTAGCGATCCAGAGCACGGTGTGTCAACATATCAAATGATTGGAGGTAATCTTACGAATTCGTCTCAAACGGATAGTCAAGGATATCTCTTAACGACGGCCTACAACTACGTTAATGGCCAGAGATCGTCTCAGACTTCCGCGTTTGATACCAATCGCGATCTCCAGGCGAAGCAGGACGTTTTCACCAACGGCACCACAGCCATCAAGTATTTCGATCCCCGCAATACGCATCCCTATAACGAACTCGACGTCGACGAAGACGCTACCGGCAAAGTCACCGTCGTCCAGATGAAACTGGACGGACAAACCCAGAGCAACAACGCGGACTTCTCCGCGGTTGGCCAAGTGCTCGGCTCGGCGCTCGGCCGCGCGCTGGCGCCCAACAACCAATTCGTGCAGATCGCGGCCAGCACGGTGTTCGGCGCCGCCGGCCAGACGCTGCTGCAGGCGTTTTCCGCCTCGCTGCGGACGGATGGCGCCACGATAAATCTGGCTGAAGCGTTCGCCAAATTCGACATCACCATTGCCGGCGCCGGCGCCAGTTCGGTCGCCTCGTTCCTGATCGCCGAACTCGGCACTGCGCTGCATCTTGACGGTTTTGGCGCGCAACTGTTCAACGCCGGCTTCGGCGGTTTCACCGGCAGCGTGGCCAGCCAGATTGCAAGCAAGATGGCCACCGGGGTCTCGTTCGACGCCGCGATCGCCGGCGTCGACTTCGGCAGCGCCGCCGTCAGCGCGGGCTACAGCATCTCAAGCCTGCTCGGCTCCTATCTCGGGCACGCGCTGGTGCCGGCGCAGACCCACACCGGCGCGGTTGGCGGGCAACTGCTCGGCGCAGTCGGCAGCGCCATCGGCATCAGTGCCGCGCTGAGCGGCGCGCTCGATGTCGTGCTGGGCTTTATCGTGCCGGGAATCGGCTCGCTGCTCGGCACCGTGCTAGGCACCCTGATCGGGGACGCGATCGGCTCGCAGCCGCATCCGGCGGCGGATGACACCATCGTCCAGGCGGGCAACCATTACAGCTACGGCCACTACCAGGTCTCGGCGTCGGACGGCGGCGACTACGGCATTGCCGATCCGATGGCGGCCGCGGCGGTCTCGGTCGTCAACGCCTATTTCAACGCGGTCGACGGCGCGGCGCTCGATCATGCGATGCAGACCTGGGTCGGCTACGTCACCGATCCGGACTTCCGCTATGTCAGCGGCGCCGTGCCGTACCAAAGCTACTACCGCTTCATCCACCCTGACGACGCGGTGCATGCCGCGGCGCTCGACATCTTGCAGCATTCCGAGGCGATCGGTGGCGACCTCTTGATGAAGCGCGCGCACCAGAACTCGGCGGCGAACGTTGCCGACGCGGCGCCGGTCAGCGCGGCCGCCTTGGCCGACTCGGTGGCCGAGAAACTGGTGACGCTGAGCGGCGACCTCAGCGTGGCGCAGGATTACGAGAACTATCTCAACAACAAGGAAGCCATCAACGCGTTGATCGCCGCAAATCCGGATTCGGCTTTTGCTGCGGGCTGGATTGCTACCTTTGCTAGAGTGAAGGAGCTCGGGCTCAACCATATAGCTGCGAGCGACTTCCTCGGCGGCGTGGTGGGCTGGCTCGATTCGGTGAACAAGGCCGGGCTCGGCGCGCGGGCGGCGAACGCCACGGTGAAGCTCGAGGGCACTGCGGTCTCGGTCGAGATCAGGATTGCAAACGGCGCCGAGGTGCCGGGAGCGCTCTCGGTATTCGCCGACACGGTCAGTCAGACCAGCGACACGACGGGCACGACGGTTCGGTTTGTCTTCAATAACGGGCTCGCCGTGACCGGCTTCCAGTTTCAAGGCGCCGGCACTGCCGGCAACGGCATCCTGACCGGCACCTCCGGGGACGACACCATCCACGGCGGGACGGGGTTCGATTTCATCGACGGCGGCGCCGGCTGGGACCATCTATATGGCGAGGACGGCAACGACATCCTGCGCGGCGGCAAGGGCAACGACGAGCTTCAGGGCGGCCAAGGCGACGACACTTACGTGTTCAACCGCGGCGACGGCGCGGACACCGTGCTGGATGACTATACCGCCACCGAGTTCGTGCCCTCGGGAATGCCGGGGGGCGGCTCCTACCAGACGGTGCACAAGAGTGCGGGAACGGACAGGCTGCTGTTCGGCCCCGGCATCGCGGTCTCCGATATCGCGGTGCAGCTGGTGGCCAGTGGCGCCGACCAGAACCTGGTGGTCTACGTCAAGGATCCCGCGCATCCCGGCCAGATCACCGACAGCATCGCGCTGCAGAAGTGGAACGACGCTTACGACCGCATCGAGACCTTCGCCTTCGCCGACGGCACCACGCTGAATGTCGGGGCCGCGCTCGCAAACTACCAGGTCCCGTTCGGGGAGACACTGTCGCGCAATAGCGTTGCGGAGAATTCTCCTGTAGGCACGGTGGTGGGGAAGGTGAGCGGCTTCGACCTCGATGCCAACGCGGTCCTGACCTATTCGCTGTTCGACTATGGCTACGGCCGCTTCGCGATCGATCCATCGAGCGGCGTCATCACGGTGGCCGGCGCGCTGAACTTCGAGGGCACGCCGTCCTGGCCGCTCACCGTGCGCGTCACCGACCAGGCCGGGCATGGGTTCGACAAGCCCGTCACCATAGAGGTCACCGATGTCAACGAGGCGCCGGGCGATGCGATCCTGTCCGGCGGCAGCGTGGCGGAGAATTCGCCGGGCGGCACCCTGGTCGGCAGGGTGACCGGCGTCGATCCCGATGCCGGCGCCAGCCTGCGCTACGCGCTGACCGACAATGCCGGCGGCCGC